>Ga0233425_10006933_pt1 | contig 16274 bp, 15 predicted proteins | sample Watercolumn_Towu_2_FD_181712 | JGI IMG/M metagenome (GOLD analysis project Ga0233425, IMG submission 181712) | Freshwater microbial communities from Lake Towuti, South Sulawesi, Indonesia - Watercolumn_Towuti2014_140_MG | ecosystem: Environmental > Aquatic > Freshwater > Lake | place... | reverse complement strand
GGCTTCAACGCCCATGGCGGCGTCGGTTGCATTTCGGTGACGTCGAACGTCGCGCCCCGGATGTGCGCCGAATTTCAGGAAGCGACGCTCGCGGGCGACTATGCCAAGGCGATCAAGATCCAAGACCGCCTGATGGGCCTTCATCGCGCGCTCTTTCTCGAAACCAGCCCGGCGCCGGTCAAATACGCGGCAAGCGTGCTCGGCAAGAGCAGCGCGGAGGTCCGCCTGCCGCTGGTCGCGACCAACGACAAGACGCAGGAGCAGGTGCGCGTCGCGATGAAGGCGGCCGGGCTGATCAACTAGGCATGGCCAAGGAGGCGCCCGAGCGCCGCGTCGTCGCCGAGAACCGCAAGGCGCGCCACAACTACGCGATTTCGGAAAAGGTCGAGGCCGGATTGGTCCTCGCCGGGACCGAGGTCAAGTCGTTGCGCGAGGGCAAGTCCAACATCCAGGACGCCTATGCCGCGGAGCGGGGCGGCGAGCTCTGGCTCGAGAACGCCTATATCCCGGAATATTCGGGCGGCAACCGGTTCAATCACGAGACGCGGCGCGCCCGCAAGCTCCTGATGCGCCGGCGCGAGATCGGCAAGCTGATCGGCGCGATCACGCGCGACGGCATGACGCTGGTGCCGCTCAGCCTCTATTTCAACGCGCGTGGCCGGGCGAAGGTCGAACTCGGCCTCGCCAAGGGCCGCAAGCTCCACGACAAACGCGCGGCCATCAAGGAGCGCGACTGGCAACGCGATCGCCGGCGCCTCCTCGCCGCCCGCGGTTGATGACGCGAAAGTGAAGCGCCGGGCCTTGGCGAAGGCTTCGCGAAGGCCGACATTTCGGTCATGGCCAAGGACTCCGACCGCGCCACGCTGATCGCCGCGAAAGAGGCCTGGGCGCGCGAACGTCGGGCCGTCACGGCGAGGCGCCAGACGGGCGAGGGCTGGCTGCCGCCCGGCCAGGACCCGGTCGGAGACTGGCCCGTGCTCGATCTCGGCCAGCAGCCCCTGGTCGCACCGCGCGATTGGCTCATGACCGCGGGCGGCGAGGTCGAAAGGCCGCTGCGTTGGCGTTGGACCGATTTCATGGCCCAGCCGCAGGTCGAAAGCACCAGCGACATCCACTGCGTCACCGGTTGGTCGCGTCGGGCCAACCGCTGGCGCGGCGTCGCGACGCGGCATGTCCTCGGGCTCGTTCGTCCCCGCCCGGCGGCGCGGCATGTCGTGGTCCATGGCTATGACGGCTACACCACCAGCATGGCGCTCGCGGAATTCGCGGCGGAGCATGCATTGATCGCCCATGGCTGGGAGGGCGTACCGCTCGCGCGCGAGCATGGCGGTCCCGCGCGCCTCGTGGCCCCCGCGCGCTATTTTTGGAAAAGCGCAAAATGGGTCCGCCATGTCGTCTTCTTGGAGAAGCCGGTCAAAGGGTTCTGGGAAGCGCGCGGCTATCACGAGCGGGGCGATCCCTGGGCCGAGGAGCGCTACGGTTAAGGGTGGTTCCCAAGGCACGAGGCGCGACGCGATAGGGTCTTGAGTTTTCTCCGCCCATGCTGGAGTAATGCCCTATGCGAAGATACCTAGGCCGCAAGTGAGCCAGGGCGAGACGTCGTCCGAGGCCGACAAGAAACCCGCCGAGGGCGCGCCGGCCGAGAAGCCGGCGGACGCCGCGGCGGCGGCTGGCGCCGCGCCTGGGGCCGCGCCGGCTGAGGGCGCGCCGGCCGAGGCCAAGGCGGGCGATGCCAAGACCGCCGAAGGCGAGGCCGCCGAGCCGGCCAAGCCCAAAGGCGATCGCAGTACCCATTTCATTTTCGAGCACAAGGTCTTCGCCATTCCGGGCGCGCGCTTCTTGATGGCGCCCGATACCCATCGTCCGGTCTACAGCGTGCCGCTCGGCGCGCTCAAGGGCATGATGGACCTCCAGCTCGTCCGCTCCTCCTTCAGCATCAAGGCCGGCTCGCCCGACGACGAGGTGCTGACCGTCGTCGGCAAGAGCCTGAAATACGTCAAGGACATCCGCCCGGGCGACACCATTCCGAACGAGTTGCTCGACGGCTCGGCCTCTTGGTCGGTTTCCGATCAGCACCGGATGATCGCCAAGAACCGTCTGATGCTCCAGCTCGCTTCCTGGGTGACCGGGCGCGAGACCGTCGTCACCGACATGGAGCATTTGCAGCAAGTCGTCGACGATCCGACGATGAAAAAGAACATCAGCGACGGGATCGCCAAGATGGCGGGCCAGCTCGGCCTCCCCGAAGAAAAGAAGGAAGAAGTCCTCGACCGGATCGACAAGCTCGCCCGCGAGCTTTGCTATATCGAGGCGCTGCGCAGCCGCTTGAACGAGCTCAAGCTCATCCCGCTGAAGCTTCGCGAGATCGAGCATTACTTCCGGCGCAACAAGACCCTCGGCCAAGAAGTCCAACAGATCATCCGGCTGATCCGGCCGCCGCTTCAGGCCTATTCGGGCCATTTCGACCAGGTCGACGCCCAGACCGGCGAGATCGTCGCCGCGCTCAAGAACCTCGACAACCAGATCAACTACGTGCGCGAAAGCCGCGACGAGTTGCATCAGAAGTTCATGGTCTGGGACAAGATGCACGAAAAGTGGAGGGAGGTCGTGATCGAGGTCGGCGAGGAACCGCTCGAACTCATTCACGAGACCTACCGCTTCGCGGCCCACAACTTCCTGCAGCCGAAATCCTGGCAGCTCAACATCACGACCGGCATTCCGGGCGCCAAGCCCGGCGCCCCCGGGGCCAAGCCCAAGGAAAAGGCCAAGATCAAGATCGAAGGCAAGGCGCGGCTTTAACTAGTCCGCGGCTTCTCCAGGCGGCCAAAGCCGGACATCGGGGATGAGATCGAAATGGGTCGCGTCCGCCGAGCGCGATCCGAGCATGCCGAAATCGAGACTGAGACCGGTCACGACGCGGCGAAAGGCCTCGACGCTGCCACCGGCGGCGAAATCCGCCGTCGCGCTCAGGTAGTCGCGGGCGCGCGCCTCGGCGTCGCCGAGCAGGCGGGCGATGCCGCCCTCGCACCGCTCGCCCGTGATCGGGTGGCGAAAGGCGCCGAAGTCGACGATTTCCGCAGGGACGCGGCCGTCCTTCCAGTCGTAGCAAAGCGACAAATAGGGATCGAAACGCCGGTCGAGGCGCCGATTGAGCCAGGCGAGGGCGCGTACGATCGGCCGCCTCGGGAAGATCCGATTGGCGAAACTCTGCAAGGCCCAACCGCGCGCGAGCGCCGGCGCGGCGGGCGTCGGCAGGCCGAGAGCCAGATCCGTCGCCGCGGCGTAGAACGTCCTCAGATGCGGACCGGAGGGCGAACGCCGGATGGCCTCGAACAGGCCGTTGGTTCCGACGTCGAGGCCGGCTGCGCCCAGCACATGCAGGTCGAGCCAGGATTCGAGCAGGCGATGGCGGGTCATGGCGCCGTCGCGCGCCTTGGGATCGGTGGCGTAGTAGTTGCCGGTGACGTTGTAGACGAAAGGATGAAGGACCGAGTCGAGCGCGACATGCGTGAGAAAGCCGGCGGCGAAGGCAAGGCGCTCCTCGCGCCTGTCGCGGTCTTCGGTCGCGCGCGCGGCCTCGAGCATGGCAAGCGGCAGCCGCGCCGTGTCCTCGCCGCCCGCGCCGTGGATCTTGTCGCCGAAGGCTGGGAAGGGCGCTTCGAAAGGCGGGGCGCGGAGCGCGTAGAAATAGCTGTCGACCATGACCGCGCCCATATGCAGCGGCACGCGGCGGCGGCGCAGCAGGTCGGCGAATGCGGGATTCGCGCCAGACGCCGCGCCATAGGCCGCGAGCGCGCGGTCGGCGAACAGGCAATGGGTCAGTTCCTTGGGCACGGGCTTCAGCGGCGCAGCGTGTAGGTGCCCTGGAACGGAAAGCCGCCGCGACACCGGCAGGCGCCGTTCTGGGTGACGATCAGCGACGCGCCGTCGCCGATCTGGAAGGACAGGCGGCAGGCCGCCGCCTTGTCGTCGAAGGCAGCGACGCCGGCGGCCATGTTGGCGCTCCCTTCCATCATGCAGAGCTTGCGCGTGTCGCCCTGCGGTACCGTGCCGACGATCCGAAAATCGAACAGCCGTCCCTGGACGCCCAGAATGTCGAGCTCGCCGCCGTCCTTGGAGACGTATGTGCCGGCTTGCATTTGGGCGGCGCCCTCGCGGGCCGGCCCGAGGACCAGCGCGAGCAGCAGAACGGCCCAGGCGACCGCCCGGCGGCCGCCCGACCAGTCGGTCACGGCTGGCTTTCGCCGAGTTGCTTCTTGGGGGTCCAAGGCTTGGCGATGGTAACCCGGCGCATGCCGAGCTGCTGCAGCGCCGCGACCACCTTTTCGCTTTCGCGCAAAGCCCCGGTCTGGCGGCGCTTCATCTTGCGGAAGACGCGGGAATGCATGTCGGCGGCCTGGCCGATGCGCTTGCGCTTCGTGCCGGGCAGCGAGTCGAAGGCGAGGCCGGCGAGCGTCAGATCGGTCTGCAGCTCGGTCTTGATCGCCCGGTCGATGGCCCGCGACACGGCGCTTTCGACGCCGAGCACGGCCTCGGTCGACTTGTGGAGGATGTTGAGCGCCTGACGCTGGATCGGCGGATAGGCCATGGCGCCGATTCTGCCGTCCGCCGGGGCTTTCGGCAAGGGGGCCGGGGCGCCGCCGACGCCCTCGACGATTCGGGGCGTTTCGGACTATACCCGTTGCGCCATGACCGCAAGCGACAGCGCCTTCGACGCCGCAGCCCGGGCTGCTCTCGAGGCTTGCCTCGAGGCCGCCGAATCGACCGACGCCTTCGACGTCGAAATCGAAGGCGGCGTGCTCACCATCGTCGCGCCGACGGGCGAGACCTGGGTGCTCAACAAGCACGCGCCGACTCGCCAGCTCTGGCTGTCCTCGCCGGTTTCGGGCGCGAGCCATTATGCGCGGGACGACGCCAGCGGCGCCTGGCGCGACACGCGCGGCGGCCCGCCGCTCGAGCGGCGCTTCGCCGAAGAGCTCGGGCGAAGCGCCGGACGCAAGGTCGAACTCCCGGCATGACCGTCGCCGCGCCGCCGTCGGACCGCCGCCTCGGCGGCCTCATGCGCCTTGCGCCCATGCTCGGGCCCTATCTCGGGCGCGTGATCGGCGCGATCGCGGCGCTGGTCGTCGCCGCGGCATCGGTGCTGATCATCGGCGTCGCCATGCGTCGCGTCGTCGATCACGGCTTCAGCGGCGACGAGGGTCAGTTCATCGACCTCTACTTCGCCGCGCTGATGGGCGTCGTGGCGCTGCTCGCCGCCGCGACCTTCGCGCGCTTCTACCTGGTGACCTGGCTCGGCGAACGCATTGTCGCGGACATGCGCCAGAAGGTCTTTTCGCATCTGCTCGACCTCTCGCCGGTCTTTTTCGAGACCGCCAAGACCGGCGAGGTCCTGTCGCGCCTGACGACCGACACCGAGCTCATCCAGACCGTGGTCGGCTCGAGCGCCTCGGTGGCGCTGCGCAATCTGCTGTTGTTCTTGGGCGGCTCGGCGATGCTGGCCGTGACCAGCCCGAAGCTCGCCGGGCTCAGCCTGCTGATCGTGCCGGCCGTGGTCGTGCCGATCGTCGTTCTCGGACGGCGCGTCCGCGCGCTCTCGCGCGCGAGCCAGGACAGCGTCGCCGGGATCAGCGCCTATGCCGGCGAGACGCTCGGCGCGATCCAGACCGTCCAGGCCTTCACCCATGAAGGGATCGACCGCAAGAGCTTCGGCGCGACGGTCGAAGGCGCCTTCGGGGTCGCGCTCAAGCGCATCCGCGCGCGGGCCTGGCTGACGGCGATCGTCATCCTGTTCGTCTTCGGCGCGGTCGACATGGTGCTCTGGATCGGCGGGCGCGACGTCTTCGAGGGACGGATGAGCGCGGGCGAACTCGCGGCTTTCGTCTTCTACGCCGTGGTGGTCGCGGGCGCGCTCGGCGCCCTCTCCGAGGTCTGGGGCGAATTGCAGCGCGCCTCGGGCGCGGCCGAGCGGCTGTTCGAGCTGCTCGATACCCGCCCGGCCGTGCGCGCGCCCGAGCGCCCGGTGGCGCTGCCCCACCCGGCCAACGGCGAGATCGTCTTCGAGGCCGTCGAGTTTCGCTATCCGGCGCGGCCCAAGGACGTCGCGCTCGATGCCGTCGCGCTCCGCATTCGCTCGGGAGAGAATGTCGCGTTGGTCGGCCCCTCGGGCGCCGGCAAGAGCACGATCTTCAACCTGCTGCTCCGCTATCACGATCCGAGCGCCGGCCGGATCCTGGTCGACGGCGTCGATATCGCGGCCGCCTCGCCGATCGATCTGAGGTCGCGTTTCGCCATCGTCGCCCAGGAACCGACGATCTTCGCCGCGAGCGCCCGCGAGAACATTCGCTACGGCCGGCCGGGAGCGACGGATGCCGAGGTGCGCCGCGCGGCCGAGGCCGCGGCCTGCGGCTTCCTCGATCGCCTGCCCGAAGGCTACGACACCTTCCTCGGCGAACGCGGCGTGCGGCTTTCGGGCGGCCAGCGCCAACGCCTGGCCATCGCGCGTGCGGTGCTCCGCGATCCCGCCATCCTGCTGCTCGACGAGGCGACCAGCGCGCTCGACGCCGAATCCGAACGCAAGGTCCAGCTCGCGCTCGAGCACCTGATGAAGGGCCGGACGACCTTGGTGATCGCTCATCGCCTCGCGACCGTGCTCAAGGCGGATCGCATCGTCGTGCTCGACAAGGGCCGGGTGGTCGCGACGGGCAGCCATGCCGAGCTCATGCGCGAGGACGGGCTTTATGCGCGCCTTGCGCGCCTGCAATTCGATCAAGGCGGCGGGCGGCCGCGCGCCGTCGGGGATTAGGCGCATGCGGGTCGAGGAGGCTTTCGCGCTCGCGCTCGACCACCATCGCGCCGGACGGGCCGCCGAAGCCGAGGCGCTCTACGGTCAAATCCTGGCGATGGCGCCCGAGCATGTCGGGGCGCTCCAGTTCCTGGGCGTGCTGCGTTCCCAGGCCGGCGATCATGCGGCGGCCGTCGACTTGCTCGCCAAGGCCGCGGCGCTCGCGCCGCGGAATGCCGGTGTTCAAGGCAATTTGGGCGCGGTGCTCCGGGATGCGGGGCGTATCGGCGAGGCCGAGCAGCGCCTGCGCGCGGCGCTCGCTCTCGATCCGACGCTCGCCGAAGCCGAGCGAACGCTCGCGCTCGCGCTCGAAGCGCTCGGGCAGGACACCGAGGCCGAGGCGCATTTCCGCCGCGCGCTCGCCATGCGTCCCGACTTCGTCGACGCCGAATGGAATCTCGGTCAATTGCTGCGCCGCCTCGGGCGCCTCGCCGAGGCGGATGCGTCGCTCCGCCGGTGCCTGATCCTTGCGCCCAATTACCCGGAACGCGCGTTGACGCACGGCCTCGCGCTCCTGCGCAAAGGCCGCCTCGCCGAGGCCGAAGCCGCCTGCCGCGACGCGGCGTTGATGGCGCCCGAGTCTGCGCGCATTCGGGCCGCGCTCGGTTCGGTGTTGCGCGCCGCCAAGAAGACCGACGAAGCGGAAGCGGCCTACCGCCAAGCCATCGCGCTCGAGCCAGGGCTGGTCGAGGCCGTATCCAATCTCGGCGTGCTCCTGTTCGAGACCGGGCGTCGGACCGAGGCGATCGCGGCGTTCCGCCGGGCGCTCGCGCTGCAGACGGATTTTCCCGAGGGCTACATCAATCTCGCCAACGCGCTGCTGCTCGACGGCGATCCGGCCGGCGCCCGCGCCGCGCTCGACAAGGCCGCGGCGCTTCGGCCGGGCAGCGCCGAGGTCGCGGCGCTGCGCGCGCGGCTCGCCGGCGCGACGGCGGACGCCGGCGCATGAACCGTAAGACCCGACGCGCGAGCAAGGCCGGCGGCAGCCTCGGGACGCTCAAGCTCGCGCCGCCGGTCGCCGAAGCCGCGCGCTTGCTCGAGGCCGGGGCACTGGACGAAGCGGAGAAACGCTACCGCCAGTGTCTCGCGACCATGGCGAGCGACCCGGCTATTCACTACGGCCTCGGCGTCATCGCGCTGCGCCGAAGCCGCTTCGCGGAAGCCGAAGCCGCCAATCGCCGGGCGCTCGAACTTCGCCCCGACATGGTCGCGGCGGCCAATCATCTCGGCATCGCGCTCAAATCGCTCGGCCGGCGCGCCGAAGCCGAGGCGGCTTTTCGCCGGGCGATCGCGCTCAAGTCCGACTTCGCGCCGGCGCACAACAACCTCGGCAATCACCTGCGCGAGGCCGGGGATTTCGCGGCGGCCGAGGCGCCGCTCCGCGAGGCGGTTCGGCTCGATCCGACGCTGATCGGCGCGCGGGTCAATCTTGCCGATGCGCTCCGCGGCCTCGGGCGCTACCGCGACGCCGAAGAGGTTGCGCGCGCGGCGCTGGCGCTCGCGCCGAGCAATCCCGACGCCTTCAACAATCTCGGCAATGCGCTCCGCCATCAGGGGCGGGTCGGCGAAGCGGCCGAGGCTTACGAGCAGGCGATCGCCGCGGCCAAGCCGTCGGCGATGCTGCTCAATAACCTGGCCAATGCCTATCGCGACATGGGCCGCATCGGCGAGGCGATCGCGACCTATCGGCGGGCGATCGAGCTCGATCCGAGCCATGTCGACATCCATTCCTCGCTGATCTTCGCGCTCGATTTCGATCCCGCCGAGACGACCGAGAGCCAGCAACGCGAGCGCGATCGCTGGTGGACGCTCCACGGCGCCAAGCTCGCCGTCGGCATTGCGCCCCATGCGAATCCGCCCGATCCCGAACGGCGTCTGCGGATCGGCTACGTTACCGCGCATTTTCGCCGCGCCTCCTCGGCGAGCGCCTTCGGCCCGGTGATCCTCGGCCGGGATCGCGCCCAATTCGAGGCCGTCTGCTATTCGGGCACGGCCCAGACGGACGTCATCACCGAGCAGTTCCGCAAGAGCGCCGATCTTTGGCGCGATACGCGCGGCGTCTCGGACGATGCGCTGGCGCGCCTAATTCGCGAGGACAAGATCGACATCCTGGTCGATCTCGCCGGGCACATGGCCGGCCACCGCCTCGCGGTCTTCGCCCGGCGGCCCGCGCCGGTTCAGGTCACCGGCTGGGGCCAGGCGAACGGCACGGGCCTACGGACCATCGACTATCTGCTCTCCGATCCGATCTCGATCCCTTATGACGAGCGGCCGTATTTTGCCGAATACGTGGCCGACTTGCCCTGTTCGCTGTGCTTCGCGCCGCCCGGTGGCCTCGACGATGTCGCGCCGCTTCCCGCTTTCGCAAAGGGTCTTGTCACTTTCGGCTGTTTCAACCGCGTGGCCAAGGTCACCGACCCGGTGCTCGACCTCTGGGCGCGGCTTTTGGCGCGTGTGCCCGGCTCGCGCCTCCTGCTCAAGGATGCCGGCTACGAAGGCGACGCCAATCGCGCTCGCGTCCTGGCGGCGCTCGGTCGCCACGGCGTCGAGGCGACGCGGGTCGCTTTCCTCGGCTACACGGCGCAGGTCGAGCATCTCAACGCCTATCGCGAGGTCGACATCGCGCTCGATCCGTTTCCGCTCTCGGGCGGCATCACGACCTTGGAGGCGCTCTGGATGGGGGTGCCGGTCGTCACGCTCAAGGGCGAAACCGTGGCCGGACGCGGCCCGGCCGCGATCCTTTCCGCGCTTGCCCTTGCCGACTGCGTCGCCGAAAACGCGGCGCGCTATGTCGAGATCGCGCAAGCGGCCGCAAGGGACATCCGCGGGCTGGGCGAGCTCCGTCAGAAACTTCGGCCGCGTTTTGCCGCGAGCCCGCTCGGCAACGTCGCGCTCTACGCCCGCCATGTCGAGGCGCAGTACCGGGCCATGTGGCGGCGCTGGTGCGTCGGCCACCGCAAGCCGCTCTAGCGCTGGGTCAGCTTGAGCTCGATCCGACGGTTGCGCCGGCGCGCGATTTCGTCGTCGCGCGGGTCGACCGGGTGGAATTCGCCGAAGCCCGTCGCGGCGAGCCTCTCGGGCGGGATGCCCTTCTCGATCATGACCCGCAAGACGCTCATGGCGCGGGCATGCGAGAGTTCCCAATTGGACGGAAACCTCTCGGTCCGGATCGGCACGCGGTCGGTATGGCCGTCGACCCGCAGCAGCCAGGAAATATCCGCCGGGATCGACCGCGCGATGTCGAGCAGCACGCGGGCGATTTGCTCGATCTGCGTGCGACCCTGCTCCGCGAGCTCGGCGCTGCCTGAAGCGAACAGGACCTCGGATTGAAAGACGAAGCGGTCGCCCACGACCTGAATGCCCGGCCGGTTGCCGAGAATGCGGCTGAGGCGCCCGAAGAATTCGGAGCGGTAGCGGTCGAGCTCCTCGACCTTGGCGGCAAGCGCGAGGTTGAGCCGCTTGCCGAGATCGGCGATCACCGCCTTCTGCTCGGCGCTCTCGCGCTCGGAGATCTTGAGCGCAGCCTCGATGCGCGAGAGCTGGCTGCGGAGTTCGGCGATCTGCTTGTTCAGCAACTCGACCTGCGCCTGGGCCTCGGCGGCGAGTCTCTGTTCCTTGGTCAGCGCCTCGGCGCGCTTGAGGAGCTCGGCGTCGATCTCGGCCTGGCGCCTGGTGAGCGCCTCGATCGCGGCCAGGCGTTCGCGCGCCGTCGCCTCGGCCGCGTTCAGCTTGGTCGCGAGGTCCTCGCGGGCGCCCTTGGCCTCGGCGAGCTCGTTCGCGATCGAGGCGACGGATAGCCGAAGCTCGGCCGAGGCGCGCCGTTCGAGCGACAGGAGGTCCGCCAAATCGGCGATCTGCTGATTGAGCTTGGCGAGCGCCTCGTCGCGCCCGCTGATCGCCTGGGTCGCCAGGAATTGGGAGACCATGAATACAGCGAGCACGAAGACGAAGACCAGCACCAGCGTCGTCAGAGCGTCGACGAAGCCGGGCCATGAATTGTCGTCGCGATGGGCGCGAGCGCGGCGCAAGGCTCAGCCCTGGCGTTCGCGCTCGGGTCGCGCCGCGATGGTGCGTGCGAGCAGCTTCACTTCGCCCCGAAGATCGGCGATCAACTGATCGCGGCCGCGCGCGCTTTCCTCGATCAGGCGGCCGAGATTGACGTCGATGTTGCGCAGATGCGCCCTGGTCGCGGCGTCGAGCCCGCCGGCGGCCTCGGGCCTGGCGGCCGAATCAGACAGGCGCTGGAGGATCGGCGCGAGCCCCATCTGGTTCTCGGCAAGCTTGACCAGCAGGTCCTGCTCCGATTTCATCTGATCGGCGAGCAGCGCGATCTTGTCGCCGAGCTGGACCGCCGCTTGGTTCGCCTGGGCGGCGCGTTCCTCGCCCCGCTGCAGGACGCGTTGCAGATCGCGCAAGCCCTCGGCGGTCTGCTCGAGCAGCGCCTGGACGTAGGCCGGGACCGATTCGCCCTCGCCGCCGATGCCGCCGCCCGCGCGCGTGATCCCGGCGAGCCACTCGTCGACGTCGTTGAAGAACTGGTTTTGGGCCTGTCCGGCCTGCAGGTCGAGAAAGCCCAGGACCAGCGAGCCGGCGAGGCCGAAGAGCGAGGAACCGAAGGCCGTGCCCATGCCGGCGAGCGGGCCCTGCAGGCCGCGCTGGAGCTCGGCGAACATCGCCTGGAAGTCGGAGCCCGCTGGATTGAGCGTCTTGATCGTGCCGCCGACCGCCGAAACCGTCTCGAGCAGGCCCCAGAACGTGCCGAGCAGGCCGAGGAAGATTAGCAGCCCCGAAAGATAGCGGGAAATGTCGCGGCTTTCGTCGAGACGCGAAGCCAGGCTGTCGAGCAGCGTGCGTGCCGCCGTCGGCGAGATCGCCGCGACCTTCTGCTCGCGCTCGCGGTCGGTCAGCATGGTGGCGATCGGCGCGAGCAGCGTCGGCGCCTCGAGCGGCGAAAGCCCGGGCTCGGCGCGGCGGAACTTCCGCATCCAATCGATCTCGCCCCGAAGCACCAGCACGCGGCGAAGCGCATAGACGATGCCGATCAGCATCGAGAACAGGATCACGCCGTTGAGAAAGGGATTGTGCTGAAAGACTGCGTAGAGCTGCAGGCCGAGCACGCCGACGAAGCCGGCGACCGCGACCAGGAACAGGATCATCCGGATCAGAAAACGCTCGGGCCGGCTCATCGATCGGCTTTCCGGCCGGCGTATCGGCTCATCGACTGAGCAGGACGATGTCGACGCGGTCGAGCGGCCCGCTGTCGCCCGCCAGCCCGAGCGCGCGCACGTCGATCCGGGTCGAGCGGATGCCCTGCTCGATCAGATAGGAGCGTACGGCCAGCGCCCGGCTGAGGGACATGCGTCGCGCGGCCGAGAGATTGTCGGCGCTGCCGCTCGCGAAGGCCTTGAGCTGGACGCGCGAATCGCCGGCGCCGAGCTGGGTGACGAGGTTCTTGAGCTGCGCTTCGTTTTGCGGCGAGAGCGTCGAGCTCGAGGCGCCGAATTCGATGCGAAGCACCTGGGTGCCGTCGGGCGGGGTCGACGACGGAACGGCAGAAGGCGGCGGCAGGGCGGCGACGCGCGCGGGTGGCGGCTCGGGCAGGGGCGCGGCCGCCGGCGCCGGCGGCACGATCGCCGGGGCCGAACGGATTTCGGCGGGCGCGGACGCGGGCGCCGGCGCGGTCGCGCTCGGCGGTACGAGCGCCGGCGCGGGCGTCGGCGCAACGACGGTGGCCGGGGCCGGCATCGGCGCGGGGCGCGGCGCGGGTGGCGGTTCCGCGGGCGGCGGACGCAGTCGCGTCGGTTGCGGCGCGACCTCGCTGGGCGGCGTGGCGCGGGGCGTCGCGACCGCGAGGCGGCGAGGCGCGCGCGGTTCGGCAGGCGCTTCGCTCTCCGCGGCATTCGGCGGCGTCGGAACCTTCGGGCGTTGCGCGGCGCGCGGCGGCTTGAGCCTGATGGTCTGATCGCCGGCCGCGGCGCCGTAAGAGCCGCCGATGGCGTCGAGATTGACTTCGACCGCAGCGCGGCCGCTGCCGCCGATGACCACGGTCGGCAGATCGTAGACCGATTGGGCGATGGCGCCGGGCGCCGCGGCGCAGCTCGCCGCGGCGGCGGCAGCCACAACCAACCCACGGAAAAGGCGCGAGGTTTCGTCCTTCATCGGCCGCGACATTAACTCAGTCGCCCGGGTCCGACAACCCGTTCGCGTGGCGCAACAGGCGGTCGAGGGGACCGTGCAGTTGGTCGTTGGCGGCGACCACGCTCGCCCCGGTGACCGCGTCGCCCGGCTTGCCGCCGATCGGGGTCGCGTAACCGCCGGCCTCGCGCACCATCAGCGCGCCGGCCGTAACGTCCCAGAGCGACAGATCGCGTTCCCAATAGCCGTCATATCGCCCGGCGGCGACATAGGCGAGGTCGAGCGCCGCCGCACCGAACCGACGCACGCCCGAAACCTCGTTCATCACCGCGCGAAGTTCGGCGCCGAACAGGCCGTGATCGCCACGCCCGTGATAGGGAATGCCGGTCGCGATCACCGAATCCTTGAGGTCCTTGCGCCCCGAAACGCGGAGCCGACGTTGATTGCAGAACGCGCCCGTGCCTTTTTCGGCGCAAAAGAGCTCGTCGCGGACGGGATCGAGGATCAGCCCCGCCGTGATCTCGCCCGCCTGTTCGAGGGCGATGACGACGGCGAAATGCGGAATGCCGTGCAGGAAGTTGGTCGTGCCGTCGAGCGGATCGATGATCCAGCGCGCGTCTTCCGAGCCTTTGCTCGCGCCGCTTTCTTCCATCAGGAAGCCGAAATTCGGCCGGGCGCGGGATAGCTCCACGCGGAGCGTCTTTTCGGCCTTGAGATCGGCGTTGGAGACGAAATCCGCCGGGCCCTTGCGGCTGACCTGAAGCTGCTCGACTTCGCCGAAATCGTGCAACAGCGTGCGCGCCGCCTTGCGGGCGGCGGCTTCCATGACGGTCAGGATGGCGGAACGAAAGGCCATGGGGCGGGGCGGCTCGGCTCGCGGGTTCGAAGGAGGCGCGGACCCTATCAGGGGCAAGGAGTCGGGGCAACGCCCAAAGACGCTTGCGTCGCGAGCGAGCGCGCCCAAGACTGCGCGAGCTTCGGAGGAGAACGATGAACTACGCGGCGTTGATCGCCAAGGCGGCGCGGACCTGGGGCGGGCGCCCGGCGATTTCGAAGGGCGGCACGACCGTCGCGACCTTCCGCCAACTGGTCGACCGGGCCGGTCGGATCGCGGCGAGCTTGCGCGACCGCCACCGCCTCGCGCCGGGCGACCGCGTCGGCTTCTTCATGAAGAACGTGCCGGAATATTTCGAGGCCTGGCTCGGCGCCTGGCAGGCGGGCCTTGCCGCCGTGCCGATCAATGCCAAACTCCATCCGAAGGAGGTTGCCTACATCCTCGGCCATTCGGGCGCACGGCTCCTTTTTTCGACCGAGGAACTCGCGGCCGGGCTCGGCGATATCAGGGCCGAAGCCCCCGAACTCGGTCCGACCATCGTGGCCAGGACCGAGGATTGGCGGCGTCTGATCGGCGATCGATGGATCGCCGCGACGGATGTCGCGCCGGACGCGCTTGCGTGGCTCTTCTACACCAGCGGCACGACCGGGCGGCCCAAGGGCGCGATGCTGAGCCATCGCAATCTCGTCACCATGACCTTGAGCTACCTCGCCGACATCGACCAAATCCAGCCGAGCGACAATTGGATTTCGGCGGCCGCATTGAGTCACGGCGCAGGCTGCTACGCCTGGCCCCACATGGCGCGGGCCGCCAACAACGTGCTGCCCGAGACGGGGGGCTTCGAACCCGCGGAAATGGCCGAACTGATCGGCCGCTGGTCCGATTGCAGCATGTTCTTCGCGCCGACCATGGTGACGCGCTTGATCGACGCGCCGGCGATCAAGGCGGCGAAGCTTCGCCATCTCAAGACGGTGGTCTATGGCGGCGGGCCGATGTATGTCGAGGACTGCCGGCGCGCGCTCGATGCGCTAGGGCCTTGTCTGCAGCAGATCTACGGCCAGGGCGAGGCGCCGATGACCATCACCGGGCTTTCCAAGGCGATGCACGCCGAGACCGCGCATCCGCGCTATCTCGAGCGCCTCGCCTCGACTGGCATCGCCCGCACCGACGTCGAGGTTCGCGTCGTCGATGCCGAGGATCGGGACCTGCCGGTCGGCGAGGTCGGCGAGGTCGTCGTACGCGGCGACGTCGTCATGGCGGGCTATTGGAAAAACCCCGAGGCCAGCGCCAAGACCCTCGCCGGCGGCTGGCTGCACACGGGCGACATGGGCGCCTTCGACCCTGACGGCTTTCTCACGCTCAAGGACCGCTCCAAGGACATGATCATCTCGGGCGGCTCGAACATCTACCCGCGCGAGATCGAGGAAGTGCTGCTTCGCCATCCGGGCGTGCTCGAATGCTCGGTGATCGGGCGGCCGCACGCCGATTGGGGCGAGGAGGTCGTCGCCTTCGTCGTCGCGCGCCCTGGCGCGGCGCTCGATCCGGCGGCGCTCGACCGGCTGTGTCTCGACAACGTCGCGCGGTTCAAGCGGCCGAAGGACTATCGCTTCGTCGCCGAACTCCCGAAGAACAACTACGGCAAGGTGCTCAAGACCGAGCTTCGCGAGCGCCTCAAGACGGACAAAGGATAGGACCATGGGCGAAAGACTGAAGGACAAGGTGGCGGTGGTGATCGGCGCGGGCTCGTCCGGGCCCGGCTGGGGCAACGGCAAAGCCGCCGCGGTGCTCTATGCCCGCGAAGGCGCCAAGGTCGTCGCCGTCGATCTCAAGCGGGAGGCGGCCGAGGAGACGGCGGCGATCATCGCGTCGGAGGGTCGCACGGCCCGCGCGGTGGCCGCGGACGCGGTCGATCGCGCCGATATCGAGCGCGTCGCCCGCGTCGCGCTCGAAGCTTTCGGGCGCATCGACGTGCTGCACAACAATGTCGGCATCGTCCAGGTCGGCGGCGTGGAGGAAATCGAGGAAAGGGACTGGGACCGCGTCATGGCGGTCAACGTCAAGAGCATCTACCTCGCCTGCAAGGCCGTGGCGCCCTTGATGGCGGCGCAAGGCAAGGGCGCGATCGTCAACGTCTCCTCGATCGCCTCGCTCCGCTATCTCGGCTATCCGGCGGTCAGTTATTGCGCGTCCAAAGGCGCGGTCAATCAATTGACCCAGTCGATCGCCTTGCAATACGCGGCCAAAGGCGTGCGGGCGAACGCCATCCTGCCCGGCCTGATGGACACGCCGATGATCCGCGAACCCCTCAAGGGCGCCTACGGGGCGGGCGGGGTCGAGGAAATGGTTCGCCGGCGCGATGCCATGTGCCCGACCGGCAAGATGGGCGACGCCTGGGATGTCGCTCACGCCGCGCTGTTCCTCGCTTCCGACGAGGCGAAATACGTCAACGGCGTCCAGCTC
>Ga0233425_10006932_pt1 | contig 16274 bp, 16 predicted proteins | sample Watercolumn_Towu_2_FD_181712 | JGI IMG/M metagenome (GOLD analysis project Ga0233425, IMG submission 181712) | Freshwater microbial communities from Lake Towuti, South Sulawesi, Indonesia - Watercolumn_Towuti2014_140_MG | ecosystem: Environmental > Aquatic > Freshwater > Lake | place... | reverse complement strand
CAGCATTAGGTTACAATCCAACTTCTTCAAGTTTCTCTGTAAATATTTCAGCACTCTCTACAATGTCAATCAACATAAATCCTCCTTCTCCAATTTCTGGCTTTGCAACTCGAACTACTACAATCACAGCTTCAGTAGTAGATTCCTCAACATCCAATCCAGTCAATATTGCCGGCTCTGATTTCCAAGTAACTTCTTCTGTTGGCACATCTCCAGTTCCTTTTACAAAGATTGGCACTGGTCAGTTCCAAATTAACTTTAATTCACCTACCCCAAGCACTCTTACTCTTACATTCAGAGCAAAGCATCCTTTGTATAATGATTCAACAAATACTGCAAATTTAATCATCAAACCAATGCTTCCTGTTACTGGAGTTTTGATGTGGGCACCAAACCCTTCAAACAAATATCAACTCCTTCAAATCAAAGTTTGTGATCCCATCAATGGTAATCCCTTGAAGAATATTGCAGTTTCAATCATCGATACACATCCAACAAATGCTTGTACGATTACGGGAACATTGACTACTAATTTATCTGGTAGCTTCCCTGCTCAGATCAAATTGAAACCGATAGGTCCAGTTCCTGCAAATGAAATTCATAATCTAAAAATTACCTTAAGCACCCCTAGTTTCCCAACACTTCCTCCAATAACAATCCCAATGGAATTCAGGCCAATAGGCTCTCCTCTTGGCGGCGTTAGCAGGGGGCCATTCTAAAAATGCCAATCACTAGCGAATCTTTTAAGCTGAATGGCACAGATATTAATCCTGCTGATGAGTTAACTACCCCTGGTAGCATAAAATATACTGCAACTCTTGCTTCTGCGGATGGTACTTCAAGACCAATTGATCTAGGTTTGGATCTTCCTGCAGACTTGTTTGCTTCCTCTGCTGTGCTGAATATAACAAATATTTCTACTCCTAGACAAATTAGCATCCCAATAAAAGTTGACTTTACTTATGCCTCTGGTCCAATGGCTTTTTTCAGAGCAAGATTTATTGATATTACAAATAGCACTTCAACAAATATTCCAATACCTCCGGGTCCAAATACTTTTAATTATATCCCAACAATAGCATCAGCAAGATGTAAGTTTGAAATTGAAGCATTTGATCCTTCTACTCCAACAAGAATCTATGCAAATATTTCTTCTGCAGAATTTGCTGTGGTTGCAGGTCCTCCTCCACCTCCTCCTCCAGGTACTGCAAAGATTACATTCCCATTTGTAAATGATTTTACTATTTCCGAGAATCGGCCAACAATTCCTTTTTCTTACTCTGGTCCAGCAGTTAATGAATTTAGAGTTGAGTTCCTGAATCAAGATGTTCCTTCTCCTGCATATGTTTTAGTTGCAACTCTCCCCTCTTCTGCAACATCCTTTAGTTTTACTGCTCCTTCAACCACTTCAACTAGATGCTTTTTCAGGATTATAGCAATTTCTTCTTCAGGCTCATTATTAACACAACAATTGTCTAATCAATTTAAGATAACTTCTGGTCCATCTCCTCCTCCAGGTACTGCAAAGATTACATTCCCATTTGTAAATGATTTTACTATTTCCGAGAATCGGCCAACAATTCCTTTTTCTTACTCTGGTCCAGCAGTTAATGAATTTAGAGTTGAGTTCCTGAATCAAGATGTTCCTTCTCCTGCATATGTTTTAGTTGCAACTCTCCCCTCTTCTGCAACATCCTTTAGTTTTACTGCTCCTTCAACCACTTCAACTAGATGCTTTTTCAGGATTATAGCAATTTCTTCTTCAGGCTCATTATTAACACAACAATTGTCTAATCAATTTAAGATAACTTCTGGTCCATCTCCTTCTTCAGCAATTACAATAGATCCTATTCCAACTCCTGTTTCATTGGGCACAATATTAAATGTAAGATTCAGATATACTGGTCCAAGTGTGGTATCATTCAAAGTTGGAATCTCAAACAAGGGTCAGACTACTGCTTCTCCAATATATTCTCAAACAATCAGTTCGAATCCTACAAATATTTACACCTTACCTTTTAACATTGGAAATAATCCTGCTTTGGTTTCAACAAATTGTTTTGTCTTTGTTACAACAGTCATGCCAGGTGGTAGTCCTATTCTTGAATATTCCAATCAGTTTGAGTTAGCCGCTGCATCTCCTCCGTCAGTTCCAGAGTTAGAAATACTCTCACCAGTTCCCGGTTCTTCTCTTGCTAGCAAATCCAAACAAATAATCAAATGGCGGATCAAGAACTTCCCTCCAGGAAAAGATTATCATATTTTTGTTGCAGAATCTCCGAATTTAAATACATCAATTAATGGAAAACGTACTGATCAAGAGACTGACCTTTTTTCGAGTCCATGGTCCATCAAAGAAGTTACTACAATTACTCCAATAACTTTGAGGTTTCACATTCCAGAGTTTGGCATTGATAAGGATTTTGATTATACTATTCTTCCTTCAGGGTCTCCTACTTTGACTTTAGCCCCTGTTGCTGATATGAAACAATCTGAAAAACAAGAAATTAATTTTTCTTTTGGTGGTACTGCTTCTCGCTTCCGCATAGAATTTTCTTCTGATAATGGCACAACTTATTCTGTCCTGCCTACAATGATTAATTCTTCCTCTAGAAAATTCCTCTTTAAGGCAATAACTATTTCGGATGACTGCAGGTTAAGACTATTAGCACTTAATGCTTCAAATAATATTATTGCAAGTGCAGTCTCAAATAAATTTAAGATCAATGCTTCAACATCATCAATTTCTATTAATTTAATCAATCCAGTTCCAGGTTCGACTTTAAATAGTGATTCTGATCATGAAATCAAATGGCAAATCAATAATTTCCCTGGTGGTAACTATACAATTTATGGTGCACAATCTCCTGATTTAAATACAAATATTTTGGGTAAAAACAGTAATGTTAATATTGATTCCTTCGGAAAATTATGGAAACTTCCAAGGGTAATAACTAATACTCCTATTAAATTGCGCCTAAAAATACTGAAATTTGGCATTGATGAGACTTTTGACTTTACAGTTATTCCTTCAAGTACACCTCCACCAGCTGCAGGAATCGTTATAGACAACATCCCAGACTTAGTGGTTGGCACACCTCACAATGTGAAATTTACTTATTCTGGTTCAGCAGCAAGTTTCAGGGTTTATTTGTTTGCAAAGGATCATTCTGCAATGCAAACCTTCAATTTGAATGGTAGCTTCAGAAATTTTAATCTAACCCCTGCTGCACCTTCAGGGGATTGTTTTATTGGAATTCAAGCTTATGACTCTAGTGGTAATCAGATTCTTCTTGCACATGGTGTTTCAAATAAATTTAATATTACCTCTGGATCTTCCCCTCCAAACAAAATAACTTTTGATACAATTGGTGATCTAGAATTAAATCAAAATTATACTATTAAATTTAATTATTCTGGAATTGCAAGTTATTTTACTGCAGCTTTCACTTTTGATGGTGGAAAGACCATTAATCCATTAAGAATTTCAATTAATGGTAATGATCGCTCTTTTAATTTTTTAGCAACTCCAGAGTCTGATAATTGCAAATTGGGAATAAAGGCTTTTGATTCTACTAACAAAGAAATTGCTCGAGGGATATCAAATACTTTTAGAATTATTAAAAAAACTAATCCTCCTCCTACATTTGAAGATTTCAGGATAATTCATTTCAAAGATCCTATTAATGATTCTAAACAATTAATCCCTGGAAAATTAGTCCCAGAAGTTCGTTCATTTTATTCGTTTATAGCAAAACTTTATTCTAGCATTAAAGGCAGTAATAATCCTTTTGAATCTGCAAACTTGGGTTTAAGAAATAATCTACAAAGTTTTTTATTAGCTCTTCAAAAGTTCCCAATTACTCCTCCTCTTCCGACGGCCCCAGAGTTGAATCAGATAATAGATCTTATTAATCAAAATTTAGAAAACTTTGTTCTTTTAATAGCCCATTCAGGATTAACCCTAAGTAGGAGACAAGAATATTTGATGTTTGTTAAGCAATCAGTTATTAGAATTAATAAAATCATTGCAGCAATTAATGGTGAAGGCCCTGAACCTAGTGAGCCTGGTGTTCCTCTTTTCGATCTTTATATTGGTGGCACTCTCTATAATGCAAGCAATCCCTTAGCCAGCGCTTTTGACCTTTCTAAAAATAACGAAGCTTCATTTTTTATAAAAAATAAATCTAAATCTAAAATCTTAAACTGGAATGGGATTATAACTCCTTATCCTTTTAATGGAGTTCCAGTGTTTAAATTAGAAATAATTAGTGATAAATTAAATGGTGAGGAAGGAAGAACTTATAAAATCTCAATTGATAGAAATTTATTAAATCAATTAATCCAAACTAAGCCTGGCATAAAGCCTAAACTGAATCCTAGCCTCCAATTATTTTTTAGAGGTGGTAATTTTACGCATAATCCTTTCTCATTAAGATCTTTATTTAGCAGAGAAAAAACGATTTATATATTAATTCCAATTAGGTTCCAATAAACTTACTTAATTTTTTTCTAGCTTCTTTTTCATTATTTGCTTTAACTAATATCCTCTCTGGAAACACATAAAAATCTCCATAAACAAACCATTCTCCTTTCTTCCCAAACCTTTTTTTCAATAATCCAAAATCATAATTCCCATTAAACTGAAATCTTGATGATCCACAATACTTCACAACTTTCTCTTTCTGCCCAGAAAGTTTTTCATATTTGCCATTACACACAGGACAATCTTTATTCTTTTTCACAATCAACCAATCTCCATTCGCCCAAAGTCCTCTAGATTTACAATTAATTTCTTCCAAAGCAACATCAGTTGTTTTCTTGACAATATCCATATTCACACCAGAGGTTTCACAAGTTTCTAAACCTTTCACCTCAGAAAAAATACATCTGAAACAATAATCTCCATCGATCTTCATAACTCTTCCTTGCTTTCCAATCACTCCAACATAAATCCAAGGTATTTTATTTTTTTTACAATATTCATTTATCAAGAATCGCGTTTCCATATTATCTGTGCAATCAATAACCAAGTTTGATTTCAAAATATTAACATTCGAAAAATCCAAATCCATTATTTCATACTTAACCTTAAATTTCTTTCCTAATACTTCTGCCTTCGGTTTCCCAATGTCTTTCTTTGTAAAGTTAATTCCTCTATTCAGATTTTTTTCTTCAACAATATCTCTATCAATAATAGTAATATTTCCTTTCAACTTTGGAATAATAAAGTTTCCAGTAGTCCCACATCCAACAACCACTATTTTCATACTAATTCTATTCAAACAATATCCTTTTAAACTTTCTCTTCAACAGAATATTCATGCAACTTCAGGATCTATTGACAAAGGTAAAATATCTCCCCAGTCAAGAATTGATAAAAAAAGCTTATTTGTTTGCAGAAAAGGTCCATTCCAAAACTCAAAGATTGAACAAAGATCAATATATCCAGCATCCCTTGAATGTAGCTTCAATCGTTGCAGATCTTAAACTTGATGAGAATTCAATCTGTGCAGCATTGTTGCATGATACTATAAAAGAAGGAATTACTTATGATCAATTATCAAATGAATTCAAACCAGAAATTTCTAACCTAATTAAATCAATAAATCTTATTCAAACCATAAAAAATCTTCCTCGGGAAGACTATCAAGCAGAAACCCTCAGAAAAGTAATCCTAACTTCAGTCCGGGACATTCGAGTAATAATCATCAAATTAGCAGATCGCCTGCACAATCTTAGAACTATAGATGTTCTTCCAGAGGACAGAAGAAAAAGAATCGCACAAGATATTTTTCAGATCTATGCACCTTTAGCACATAAGTTGGGGATTGCAAACATTAAATGGGAGCTTGAAGACTTGGCATTCAAACAGCTTCAGCCAGGAGTGTACCAAGATTTAACGATTAAAATAAAAAAAACTCAAAAGGATCGAGAAAAAGAAATTGAATTTATCAAATCCACCTTGGACACAGAATTAAAGAAATCTTCTTTTGCCTACGAAGTTACTGGTCGCCCTAAACACATTTATAGTATCTATAAAAAAATGCTCAAGAAAAATCTGACTTTCGAGCAAGTCATGGACATTCTAGCATTGAGAATAATCACAGACACAGTCCAACATTGCTACGAACTTCTTGGAATTATTCATATTCTTTGGTCTCCGATAAAAGGTCATTTTGATGATTACATTGCATCTCCTAAGGTTAATCTTTACCAATCATTGCATACTGTTGTGAATGGTCCAACAAACAAGCCCATTGAAATTCAAATCAGAACGAAAGAAATGCATGATACTGCAGAGTCAGGTATTGCTGCACACTGGAAGTACAAGGGCATTCAAGAGGATAAGAAATTTGATCAAAAACTTAAATGGATGCTTGAGCTTAATGACCTGAAGAAAGATTCCCCTCAGGCAAAAGAGATTATGAAACTTTTGGATATTGACCTGTTTGGTGACGAGCTCTTCACATTCACTCCAAAGGGTAAGATTATCCAACTACCAAAGGGTTCAACAGTTGTTGATTTTGCATATGCAGTTCATACAGATTTAGGCGATAAATGCATTGCCGCAAAAATAAATAGCTCTTTCGTTCCATTGCGCTCTCAGGTAAATAATGGCGACATTATTGAAATCATAACTTCCAAAACTCAACACCCTTCACGAGACTGGTTGAAATTTGTTATTACCTCAAAGGCTATTTCTAAAATTAAAAAATTTATCCTTGAGAATAAAGGCCAGCATGCTAATGTTTACAGATCTACAACTGATGATAGAAAAGAATTGGAAGAATGGCTAATCAAAGTCCCATCACTAAAAAATCCTCGACTTCTCTTATCTAAATGTTGTAAACCCCTTCCAGGAGATAAGATTACTGGCTTGCTTCGTTCTGCTGACAAAGTTGCGATTCACAAATCTGAATGTAACATTATTAGAAAAGCTCCTTCAAGTAAAAAGGTCAATTCCCACTGGCTGGATAAAATCCAAAAAGATCTCATCTTAAAGGTTGATGCTCAGGAGCGCAAGGGTCTGTTCACAGAAGTTCTGAATAGTTTGGTTGCATTTAGTATTCCCGTTAAGCGAGCAAAGGCAAAATCCCTTGGGGATAATTTTATTGAATGCTCTTTTTCTATCGAATCTAATAGTTTGAAACAACTTCAGGAATTGATTCAAAGAGTTAGAAAGATTAATGGTGTCCGCAATGTCTTCTTAGATATGAATTAGCAACTTTTTTAAACTTATACGTAATATTACGTAATATGCTCACAGGCAAAGTTAGTTATGGCTCTGCAATGGATCAGATCTATATCCCAAAAAAAAGGAAAGGTTTACCAGTTGGCAGTCTTGTTTTGATTGAAGAAATAAATCCTCAATTAAAGATAAACCCTTATTATCATAATCTCAATTACTTAGAGCCTATTAAGGATGAAATAATCAAATCTATTTTCCATTTTATGAATTCTGAAGAAAATATAATTATTACTGGTTCATTCTTAGAACCTGGTTTTCAGTTCGAAGATATAGATATTATTGTTTTTGGAAATGCTTTGGGGCTTAAAGAATTTGTTCTTTCAAATTTTGGGATTCATGCACATATTATCCAAATTAGAAAAAATGATTTTCTAAAAGGAATCAATACAGATCCATTGTATCAAATGATTGTGAGCCAGTTTATTTCAAAAGAAAGATTTATTTTTGAGATAAATAATGAATACAACTTCAAACTATTAGATTTAGCTCTCGTAAAAAGTGAACTCCTTATTACAAATTTTGAAATAACTTCCGGACAAGAAAAATACAAACTTCTTAGAAATACTTTTGCCATAAAAAGATTTTTAGAACACAAAGAGATTTCTAAAGATTTTCTTGAGAAAGATATTGAATATTATTTTTCTAAAGGATTTCTGAAGGATTTTCAAAAAAACCTTATTTCTCTGAAAGATTTTCGAAAAAAGTTCGAGAAGCTTTATGAAAGCATTTCTTCCCAGATAATGAATGGCATCAAAGAACAAGAAAAAACTCTTAAAAATTATTCTAGGAAATCTGAGTAATGCAATTCTTCATGAAATTCTTGCAGATGCGGTTTTTAATGAATTAAGATTTTATTACTCCAAGGAATCTACCAATAGTTTGGAGATTGCAATAAGATACAGGCAAAAACTTAGTGCAAATTTTTCTTTTCCAGTTCATCTAAAGTTTAAACTTATACAGCTAATCAGAAGTAAACTCAATCAAAGAATAAGAAAAGGATACAAAAATATTGACTTAACCAAAATTGAATCTTTTGTTGAGAAATATTTACAAAAAATAAAAAATAATTAAGCTGTTTCTTCAACAACAACTTCTTCTTCAGCAGGAGCTTCTTCAGCAACAACTTCTTCATCGCCCGCCAAAGCTTCTTCTATTGCAGTTTCAAAGTCTGCATAAGGTCTTGCTCCAGTGATTTTTTGTCCATTGATGAAAAATGCTGGTGTCCCACTGATTCCTAACTCCGATCCATAAGCCATATCATCTTCAACTTTTGAAGCCATTTCCTCGGAATCCAAGCAAGTGTTGAATGCTTCTGTATCTAATCCTAAGTCTACTGCATACTTCTTCAAATCATCCAATGTCAATGCATCTTGGTTTTCAAACAGCATATCATGATATTCTTCAAACTTCCCTTGTGCGAATGCGCACTCTCCAGCCTCAGCAGCCTTTTGTGCATATTCGTGGAACGATAATGGGAAATTAATGAAAACTATCTTTACATCCTCTGGATAATTTGCCAACACTTCTTTCATTGTTGTATAACCTTTTTCACAGTATGGGCACTGGAAATCAGAGAACTCAACAATTGTTACTTTTGCATCTTCATTTCCTATGAATGGTTGCCCAGTAACATCGACTTCAACAGGTTCTTCTTTAAGCTCAGTTGGTACTGTCTCATCATCTGTTGGTACAGTAATATCTTCTAAAGGAATTACTGTTGGGAACATAAGTTCTCCATCCTTAGACAAATAAATTGTCGCATCTTGTGTCTCACCTGCAACAGAAGCCAAAGTTATGTCTAATACATACATCCCATTTTCTTCTTTTACTTCATTGAGTTCTGCAGTTGCAAACCCACCTAACACTTCATCATTCAAATATCTCAAAGCATCATCCGCTCTCGCATTCTTCATTAATCCAAAGTCTGGTATTCCTTGTGCCACCAATACAACAATCAACAAAACAGCCAAAGCAAGGCTTACCCATTTCCAATATCCAGGATTAAAACTTCTACTTTTTTTTACATGCTCTTTATGTTCTTCCATTAGAGCTTCTTTGTCATCCATTTTAATGACCTCCTTGTTCTCGGAAATTATAACAAAAGCCTATATAAATATTTTGTATATCCATTGATTACATTCATTTTGCAATACAAATTCTTATAAATCTTTTTTTAATAATACCCTCAATATGGCATTGTTAGATAATTTATTCAAGAAAACATTATACTATCCAGGTTGCACAGCTAAATTCATTGCTAAGGATATTCAAACCAGACACGAAAAGCTTCTGCAGAAATTTGGAATAAAGTACATCAAACTCCAAGAATTAGAAGTCTGTTGTGGCAAGCCTGCCTTGGATTATGGTTATAAGGAAGATTTTGAAAAACTTGTAAAGCAGAACATCGACAATTTTCATGCTCAAGGAATAAAGAGAATCATAACTTCTTGCCCAGTCTGTTATTCTATATTTTTAAAATATTATTCTGAAGACTTTGAGATTGAACACATAACAAAGACTATTTTAGATAACATTCGTAAGATTGAGAAGAAATCTGATGAAAAAATCACATTCTTCGATTCTTGTAACTCTGATAAACTTCAAGATTTGTATAATAATCCTCGCGAGATATTAAAAAAATTAGGCTACAAACTTCAAGAACTAGAATTCCATAAGGAACATTCAATGTGCTGTGGAAAATCTTTGAAATTAATCTCTCCAAAGGTTGCGAAGTCCATGGCAGAAGCTTTGTTGGAATCTGTTCCTTCAAAGAAACTAATTGTCTTGTCCCCAGATTGCTTCACGCATTTATTAGAGAACAACAATAAAGGAATAAAAGTTGTCGAGCTCTCAGAGGTGCTAATATGATGAAGTTCAAAGAAATTTTTCCGCCAACAGCATATTCAGAATCGAACGCCGATAAGATTGCTTATGCAAGGGATGCTTCAGAATTCGAAGGCTTGGTCAAGGCTGTAGTCTATCCAACAACTAAAGATCAAATCATAAATATGATCATGCTTGGCAAGAGAGAAAATCTTCATTTTACTATTCGTGGTGCTGGCACAAATACTCTGGGTGCATGTGTCCCATCCAATTCTATTGTTGTCGATATGTCCCGAATGAACAAAATAATTGAGATAACTAATTCTTATGCCCTAGTTGAGCCAGGTGTTATTCTGAATGATTTACTGAAGGCATTACAAAAGAAAGGATTATTCTTCCCAATCAAACCTTTGGAATACAAGGTCTGTACTATTGGTGGCATGGTTGCAATGAACACTTTTGGTTTGGATATTCGTTATGGTCGTGTTGAGGATTGGATCGAAGAATTAGAAGTCATCAACGGAACTGGTCAAAAGCTTAAAGTTTCAGGCTCGCAATTGAAAGATTTTGCAGGCATGGAAGGCACAACAGGTATAATCTATTCTATCAAACTAAAATTGCTCCAGGCTCCTCTGGAAAAAACTATTACAATCATTAAGTTCAACACAATCTCTGCATTGATGGAAAAGTATACCCTGCTCTCTAAGAATAAACATTTGATCACAACATATTTTTTGGACGAGTTCTGTTCCAGTTTCTTAGGTTTGGAAAGTTCCCTGCATTTAATCTTAGAGTATGATAATGATAATGGCGTTATTAAATCTGAGGAAGAACTTGCAAATCTGAACGACTTCCTAGAAAAGCTTCAACATTTATTAGTCAACAAAAAATATACAATTAAGGAAGATCCTTTTGTACCTTTAGAAAATATTCCAAAATTTTTGCAATGGATTAGAAAGAACGCAGTCCCATGCTTTGGTTATTTGCACTTGGGAATTTTTCATCCTTGTTTTAGAGATTCCTCGAAACTCCCAGAAGAATTGTATAATATTATTCCAATCTTGAAAGGTACAATTCCTGGAGAATATGGTATTGGTTTGAAAAGAAAATCTTTTGTGCAGAATCCTAAATTATCTCGGATAAAATCCAGTCATGATCCAAGTAAAATATTGAACAGGGGTGTTTTGATTGATTAAATGTAATGAATGCGGATTATGTAAAGAGTCATGCCCAGTATTTAGAGTGGTTAAGAAAGAAAGTGTTTCTCCGAGAGGCTTTGCAATCCTCGATAAGAAACAGAACTATGATAAGGTTTTATATTACTGTTCATTATGCAACAATTGTAAAGTTGCTTGCCCTTATGGTGTTGATCTGAAGCTTGCAGAACTCAGAGAAAAAGTTCTTGAGCAGAATGGCGAGACTGATGCAGTCCGGGAAATGATTGCAAATCTAAGAGAATTTGGCAACCCTTATGGCATGTCTGTTGGTGTTAAGAAAGATTAAGATATTTTTCCTTCAATTCCATTATTGTTTTTCTTATTTCCTCAGAGTATTCTTCAACTTCTTCAATAGTAATGCTTTCTCCAAAATAATTAATACTATTTCTTTTCTTTCTAAATCTATCAAACTTAAATGCTATTTCTTCCTCACCTTTTTCTTTAAGAAAAAAAGTAAAAGCTTCATGCGAATAAACTTTGTATCCTTCTTTTAATGCCATGGCTTCTAACAAACTTCTAAGCACATCATAATAATTGCTTAATATTTTTCTTGCTGAATATTCATCAATTTTCAATCTTTCTAAGAATATTAAATCCATCTCTGCAGTCTTAACCAGCGAATTAAACAACCCCAGGTCAAACTCTGCTCTTTTGACTTCATTCCTCTTTAGAAAGTCATTGAACTTCATCTGAAAAGTTCCCAATAACCACAAAGCTTGATTCCATTAACAAAATTATTCAATAGTTTTGTATTACTTGTCTTCATTGTTTCTATATCTTTCCTTGAATGCACAAATAATTGTATATTATGCTCTAATTTTTTCTCATATTTTTCTAGTTTAACTTCTTTCTTTGATGAAGATATTACCAATAGATCAATATCACTTCTTGGAATATTCTCTGCTTTTGCAAATGAACCAAAAAGAACTATTGCTTCAGGATTATAAGCTTCCGATAAATATTCAATTAATCCTGAGTCTTGAATAGATTTTAAATTATAAGCTAATTTTCTCTCTTTAAATTTTTGATTCCCTATATTAACTTTAAAGAACAAATGATTCAGTTTATTTTCCGAAACCAATATGCCTTCTTTCTCCAATTCTTTGAGATATTTTGAGACTGTTGTTGGAGATCTTTTTGTTAGTTTAGCTAATTCTCTAACATGAAATTCTTTCTCGGGTTCATTTATAAAATATTTAACTATGTCCATTTTTATGTACACTTATTCAATATTTTGGACATTATAAACTTTTCTTCTGGACAATTGTTCACTTTTTTGGACACTCATTCAAAATAAAATCTTTTCTTTAACTTTTTCTTGCAATATTCACATTCTTCAAGATGTTTCTTAATTACTTCTTTCACAGCCTCACTTTCAATATATCCCAATTGATAGTTATGCACTAATTCATAATCCATATCACATTTTCCAATAGCTTCAATTTTCTCTTGAATTATTTCATTGATTACTTTCCTTATCCTAGAATTTTCCGAATAATCTCTTGGCACAATTACATTCACAGAATTCCCTAATAGCATAACAGCATTATGATATTGCTCAAAACTTCCTGGTTCAAATACAGCAATAGCAGTTCCTCCTCTCTGCAAGATGAATCTAAACATGTCAACGTCTGATTGTCCATCTCCAATCACAAACGCATTCTTGTAATTGATATTATATTCATTCATAGCAACATCCTTGTGCAATCCTTTTCCCTTACATATTGTTTTAATATGTTCAACTTTCCTGAACTCTGAAACAATATTCTTAATTTTGATTATTCCATTTTCATCTTCTTCATACTCTCCAGATACAATAGAATCTACTTCTGGAAACACACTTGTTCCTTTGATCAATGCATCAACGCCTACAGAAATTATATGATGTTCGCATTCAAAATCCTTTTTCTTCAAATCCTCTCGAATAACTGAAAAAAATTCTGGGATTCCTTTTGCTAATTTGATTTGTGGTCCATACTTTTCTTGCATCCTCTTGTTTGACAGCCCTCCAAAGATTTCATTCGAATCTTTGAGCATCTGCCCCATCCATCCAACACTCTTATCTTTCCTTCCACAAAGGCTCCAATACTCTTCTGGATTTTTGATCCCATATTTTCTATTCAGGTTTTCAAAGAATTCCCTGAATAATGGAAACTGCTGAAACTCTTCACTCAGCGTTAAATCAAAATCATAAAAGAATCCAATCTTTACCATACTTATTGCGTTTTACTTAGAATTTAAATGATTTGCTAATAGTCCAAGTCCTGCAAACATTCCTCAAGTTCATAAGGATAAGCTTCCCAAGGAAAGTTTTTTCGCACTTCAAACAACAAATGCTCCCTCTCTTCAAATATTTCTGCAGAATATATTTCCCAATCAATTTCTTTTCTTCTCCTAAGATCTTCGCATGAAGCTTGCAACCCAATCCCAATCGCTACATCATCCAGATTATTCATTTCAACAAACCTGTCTACATCAACATAAACTGTCTTCACGCATCCCACTAACAACAAAGGCAAATATTTCATTTCAAAACTTCCCCATTTTTTCGCGACCACAAAACTAAATCTAATTCATCCATATTTATTCCAATCTTTTCAGAAAACTTTTTCATCTTCTTTTCAATCTCAAGATACTTTTCTCTCGTCAGAGGTTTTGGTATTTCTTTAATTACTTTGAATTCAACCAAAGAATTTAATATGTGCTTATCCAGAATTGCATATCCAGAAATTCCAATGTTTCTTAAGAAATGTGATGCTTCCTTGTATCCTATCCCCTTGAAATTTTCAGCCAAATAATCCCTGTCAAGTTTGATATCAACTTTTTGTGCATGATAAATAAAATTTGCTCTTCGATTATAAAATCTGCAGGATAATGAATGCAACTTCTCTCGTATCTGTTCTTCACTCCCAAAAAATATGACATCCCCAACACTTTCCATCACACGAGAAGCCATTTTTGAAGAAGTATTCGCGGCCAGTAAACAGAAGCACAATTCTTGAAATATTTCTTTTCTGCTTTTAGGCTGCTTGAACTCATTCAATCGAGAACTAATCAATGGCCTAATTTTTTTGTAATGTTCCAATAATTCTTTTGATCTCTGATATGACTTCATCTTTGCTCTTGTTTGTGGTGTCAATGTATGCATCATAATTTTTTTGATCATCAACATCTACACCATAGATTTTGATATACCTCTCTCGATCTGTCTCCCACCTAATTATATTCTTCAGCAAGTGCTTTAGCAACAAAAGATTTTCCAGAACCGCCTTTTCCTCCGAGAGTGATTTTCATTTTATCATGCAATAACCAATCAATCTAAATCTATTGCCCAGCATTCTCGAGACTGTAACCTTGTCTGTCTTGCTTGCGCAGATTGGCAATTTTAATTTTACATTAAAGAAATTTTTTGATAATTCTGTAACGATTCCGACAGTAGTCGCAGAATTTACATTCAGCATCAAAGCCTCACCTTTCTTTATAGGCTCAACATTCAATTCTTTTTCAGTACCAACAACTCTCTTCAATAAATGTGGAATTAATTGCATTTCATAATAAACCTCAGGCATTTTTCCACTGAATCCTACTATATTTCCAGTTAATGAATCTGATTTTACTAATGCTGGATCTAATTTTGTCAACAAAGCAATTGATGCCCCTGGCTGTGCTTTTTCTAAATTTGTCTCTCCAGTTCTTATTGAAACAATTTCAGTAATGATTGGAGTCCAGAAAACTTTTCCTTCCCTTTCTTGTTTCCTTCCAGGTCGGATTTCAATCTTGTCTCCAGCTTTCAGTATTCCTTGCTTCAATGCTCCTCCAACAACTCCTCCAAGAATCTTATGATATTCAGTCCCTGGCTTGTTGATATCAAAACTTCTTGCAATGAACATCAATGGCTCTTTTTCTATATCCCTTGATGGTGTCTTGAAATTTTCTTCAATTGCTTGGATCAACAAATCTATGTTAACATTATTCTTTGCAGAGATTGGAACTACTGGAGCATTTTCAGCAATGCTTCCTTTAACAAACTCTTTTATTTGCTTGTAATTATTCAATGCGGTTTCTTCGCTCACTAGATCAATCTTATTTTGAACAATGATTATATTTTTTATTCCACACATTTCTAATGCCATCAAATGCTCTTTTGTTTGTGGCTGTGGGCAAGGTTCATCTGCTGCAACTAATAATAATGCTGCATCTACTATTGCACTCCCTGACAACATAGTCGCCATCAAAGTTTCATGTCCTGGTGCATCTACGAAGGATACTGCCCTCAATTTCTTAGCTTTCTCTCCACATTCACATTTATCTTTGATTCCATATTTCTTGCATTTCTCGCAATAATAAAAAGTTGTATTCGCATATCCTAATCTGATCGTAATCCCTCTCTTGATTTCTTCGGAGTGTGTATCAGTCCATTTTCCTGATAACCTTTCTGTGATCGTACTCTTTCCATGGTCTACATGTCCTACTAGTGCTATAGAAATAACTGGCTGCTTTGATTCTTCTTTTTCAACAACTTTTGTTTCTTCCTTCTTGGTTTCTTTCTTTGCTCTTGGCATCTATTTCCAAAAATTTCTATGATTTATAAAACTATTTGAATTTCAAAATTCTTTTTTTGTAATACTTGAATCTAAAATTCCCCATGATTACTATCACCAATCCAATCACAACTAACAGCAATCCAATAACAAAAGAACTTCTTGATGGAAAAAATTTGATCAATGCCAATCCAGTAACCGCGAATGCTAATGCAGTTCTAATGTATGAAAGTAAAGTTCTCTCATTCGCAAGATCAGTTCTCTCACGAGCCATGTAATCTCTTGGTGAATGATTCATAATCTATTACAAACATGCATAATTTAAAAACTTATTTCTTCTGTTTCCCTTTCAAATAAATATGATCATTTCTAACTTCTACATCCAATTCTTCAAGATCATTGATGACAATATCATTTCCAGGCAACAAGTAATCCACATCA
>Ga0233425_10006931_pt1 | contig 16282 bp, 14 predicted proteins | sample Watercolumn_Towu_2_FD_181712 | JGI IMG/M metagenome (GOLD analysis project Ga0233425, IMG submission 181712) | Freshwater microbial communities from Lake Towuti, South Sulawesi, Indonesia - Watercolumn_Towuti2014_140_MG | ecosystem: Environmental > Aquatic > Freshwater > Lake | place... | reverse complement strand
GGTGTAGAGAACGGTCCAGATCGTCGACAGGTTCGCGATCGATACCGGAATGCCGGCATCGGCCAGCATCTCGTTCAGGCGCGCCGCGCGATGATCCCAGCGCGCGTCCAGCCCATCGTACAGCGCGCGGATCGCGGGCGTTTCCAGCCGGCGCAGAAACGCATCGGTCGCTGCCATCACATAGGGATGCGCGTTGAATGTGCCGCGCGCGAAGCAGATGTCGACAGGGCGATCGTCATTCCAACGCTTCATCACCGCGGCGCGGCCGGTCAGCACTCCGATTGGCAGCCCACCACCCAGCGTCTTGCCCCAGGTGATCATATCGGGCTCTACGCCCAGCCGGCGGGCGACGCTGCCGGGCGCGAGGCGGAAGCCGACGAACACCTCGTCGACGATCAGCAGGATGCCGTTCGCGCGGCAGGTTTCCGCCAGCCGTCGCAGCCATATGCCATAGCCGTCGAGGTCCGCCCGCGCCGACCGCGCGCTGTCGACCAACTGGCTGTCGGAGGGGGCGCCGCCATTCGGGTGCAGCGCCTGCAACGGATTGACGAGCACGCAGGCGATGTCCTTGCGGCTCGCCAGCACTTCCAGCGTCTTCTCCGACATATCCGCCAGGGTCAGCGTGTGATCGGCGGGAACGGGGTTGCCGATCCCCGGTTGCACATCGCCCCACCATCCATGATAGGCGCCCGCGAACCGCACGAGGCGGCGACGCCCGGTATGATAACGCGCCAGCCGAACCGCCTGCATCACGGCTTCGGTGCCGGACATATGGAACGACACTTCATCATGGCCGGACAGCGCCCGCAGCCGCTCGACATTGCTGGCCACAACCGGGTGGTAGGCGCCCAGCACGCCGCCAAGCGGCTCGGCGGTCTCCAGCGCCTCGCGCATCGTCGCCTTGTAGAAATCGTTGCCGAACAGGTTGACGCCATAGGAGCCGGTCAGGTCGATCAGGCGATTGCCGTCGAGATCGATCAGCCAGGCACCGTCCGACCGTTCGAGGAACGCGCCCGACGGCAGCTTCTCGCGCACCACCGCGCTGAACGGGAAGGGCACCCGATAGCGCCCGGTGAACTGCAGATCCGACAGCCCGGGGCGGGTCGCGGCGGTGAGCGCCAGGGTCTTGGCGAAACGCGTGGCGTACAGTTCGGACAGGCGCCGAAACCCTTCCTGACGTCGCACCGCGACCGCATCGTCGCAGCGATCGACGCGGAAGAAACGCGCTTCCGGATGGTCATAGGCGGGCACCTGCGTGGCCATGCGCTTGGCCATGCGGACATGGCCGGCGGGCCCCGGATGCTTCGCGCGCGACAGACGCCAGCGGGCATGCAGCTTGGGCGCGGCGAACAATGTGGCGGCGGCAGTGCCCAGAAGGGCGGCATAGCGGTTCCGGATCATGCCGCCTCTCACTCCCTCTCGATGACGCAGGTGTGACAATGCGATCGGCTTTCCTTCGTTTGCTGATGCAGGAGGATCTGAATTTCCTGCTAACCAATCGCCTGCCGCGCCGCTGGGCTACCCGTATCGTCGGCCGGATCGCCGCGATCGAACATCCGCTGGTGGCCCGGCCGGCGCTGGCTGCGTGGCGCTTTTTCAGCGATGTCGATCTGTCCGACGCGGCGACCACGCGGTTTCGATCGTTGCGCGACGGGTTCGTGCGCCGGCTCAAGCCTGGGGCGCGACCGGTCGATCCCGATCCGGCCGTCCTCGCCAGCCCCTGCGATGCGATTGTGGGCGCGCATGGACAAATTGCGGGGCAGGGGGTGTGGCAGGTGAAGGGCTATCCCTATCGCCTGGACGAACTGATCCCGGACGCGGCACTGGCCGAGCGGTTTCGCGACGGTTCCTTTGTGACGCTGCGGCTGACCGCGGCGATGTACCATCGCTTCCACGCCCCCGCCGACCTGACCGTGGAGGGCGTCACCTATCTTTCCGGCGACTGCTGGAACGTGAATCCGATCGCGCTACGCCGGGTGGAGCGGCTGTTCTGCCGCAACGAGCGCGCCGTCATCGAAGCGCGGCTCCAGGGAACGGCGTTGCCGTTGCTGCTGGTGCCCGTCGCGGCAATCCTGGTGGCCAGTATCCGGCTCTCCTTTCTCGATACCGAGCGGAACCTGCGCGAACGCGGGCCGGGGCGGACGCCCTGCGAGGTGGCGGTCGCCAAGGGTGACGAAATGGGCTGGTTCGAACATGGCTCGACGATCATCGTCATCCTGCCGCGCGGCATCTCGTTGGCGCCTACTCTGATCGAGGGCGCGCCGATCCGTGCCGGGGAACGACTGGCGATCATCGATCAGCGCTGATCGCTTGCTATCCCCCACAGGCGACGAGGATGTCGGTGCCGCCAGCTGACGGAGACCCGTTCTAGCCCCGTAAGCTCGCCGCCGCCCGGGCGCGCTGCTGTATCTCGGGCAGCGTGCCCTCGGTAACCCAGCTGCCGCCAACGCACAGGACGGGATCGATCGCCAGCCAGTCTGGCGCGGTCGCCTCGGTGATGCCCCCGGTCGGGCAGAATTTGCACTGGTAGAAGGGGGCGGCGAGCGCCCTCAGCGCCTTGATCCCGCCGCTCGTCTCCGCCGGGAAGAATTTGAAATGCGACAGGCCCATGTCCAGCCCGCGCATGATATCACCGGCGGTGGCGACGCCCGGCAACCATGGAATGCCGGCATCGGCGATCGCGGCGCCGAGAGGCTGCGACAGGCCAGGCGACACGATGAACTCCGCGCCGGCGGCCTTCACCTGTGCGACCTGTTCGGTGGTGACGACGGTGCCGGCGCCCACGATCGCCCCCGGCACCTGCTTCATCTCGCGAATGGCGTCGAGCGCGGCGGGGGTGCGCAACGTCACCTCCAGCACCTTCAGCCCGCCAGCGACCAGGGCTTCGGCGAGGGGACGTGCCTGGGCGGCGTCGTTGATCACCAATACCGGGATGACCGGGCTGGTCTGCATGACGGTGGCGATGTCGCTCAACGGGTATGCTCCTGCGCAAAGGCCGCCGCCGCCCCGAACAGGCCCGGCTGCGGGTGGGTAATGAGTTTGACGGGAATCTTCGCCATCAGCTGCTGGAAGCGGCCCTTCGCGACGAAACGCTGATCGAAGCCGGAGCGCAGCAACTTGTCCTTGATGCGCAGCCCCAGGCCACCAGCGATCACCACGCCGCCAGCGCCATGCGCCAGGGCAAGATCGCCCGCGATCGCTCCCAATGCGAGGCAGAAGCGATCGAGCGCGGCCAGGGCAAGCGAGTCGGTGCCCTCCAGCGCCTCTGTCCAGATCACCTTGTCGTCCATATGACGCACCGCGCGCCCCTCCAGCTCGGCGAGCGTTTCGTAAATGGCGACGATACCGGGGCCGGAGGCGATGCGCTCGGCGGACACGCGGGTGTATGTCTTGCGCAGCCGGCGCAGGATCGCATCCTCGATCCCGTCGAGCGCGGCATAGTCCATATGCCCGCCCTCGGTGGGCAATACCCGATACCCGGAATCGTAACGCAGCACCTGCGCGACGCCCAGTCCGGTACCGGGTCCGCACACCGTCGTCACCCCCTCAGCCGGCAACGGCACGTCCGGCCCGCACAGATGCTCGAAATCGTCATCGGGCAATTGCGCGACGGCATGGCCGACGGCGGCGAAATCGTTGACGATCGTATAGACGTCCGCGCCCAGCCGCTCGGGAATCAGCGAGGGACGGATGACCCAGGGGTTGTTGGTCAGCCGGATCACGTCGCCGGTGATCGGCGAAGCGACCGACAGCGCCGCGCAGGTCGGCAAGGTGCCGCCCTGCTGCGCGCGATACGCCTCCCACGCGGTTTGCAGGCTGGCATGTTCGGCGGTCTTCAGCGTCACCGGCTCACCCAGCGCGACGACACGACCGTCGCTTACCTCCGCGATCGCGAAGCGCGCGTGGGTGCCCCCGATGTCCACCGCTACGACCTGCATATGTCCGTTTCCCTTCCCGTTGCGATCGTCACTTGGCCGCAGGCCCGATCCCGGCTGCGTGGACCGACGTTTATATCAGAGCCCGGCGCCCGCCAGGATCGCACTCGCACCCTTTTCGGCCTCGTCCGCCAGACCACGGAAGATGCCGAACAGCTCCCGGCCCATGCCGGTCGCGGGGGGCGGCGCGATCGCTGGTTCGCGCGCCGCCCATTCCGCGGCGTCGACCAGCGCGTCGAGGGTTCCCGCCTCCGCATCGACCCGGATCAGGTCACCATCACGGATCAGGCCGATCGCTCCGCCCGCGCCCGAATGACCGGGCAGCGCCTCCGGTGAACAGTGGATCGCACACGGCACCTTGCCGCTCGCACCCGACATGCGCCCGTCGGTGACCAGCGCGACCTTGAATCCGCGGTTCTGAAGCACCCCCAGCGGCGGGGTCAGTTTGTGGAGTTCGGGCATGCCGTTGGCGCGTGGGCCCTGGAACCGCACGACGACGACGACGTCTCGTTCCAGTTCACCGTTCCTGAATGCCTCGATCACCTCCAGTTGATCGGCGAAGACGCGCGCCGGTGCCTCGACGATCCAGCGCTCCCGCTCGACCGCCGAGACCTTGATGCAGGCGCGGCCGATATTGCCCTGCAGGATGCGCATGCCGCCATCGGCGGAGAAGGGCGTCGCGGCGGGGCGCAGGATCGTCTCGTCACCGCTCGGTCCGGCGGGGCGCCATGAAAGCCTGTCGTCGTCGATCACCGGCGTTTCGCCATAGGCCGACAAATCGGTGCCCGCGATCGTCATCAGGTCGCGGTGCAGAAATCCGCCGTCAAGCAGCTCGCGAATGACGAACGGCATGCCGCCGGCCGCTTCGAACGCATTCACGTCCGCCGATCCGTTGGGATAGACACGCGCGAGCAGCGGCACCGCGGCAGAGAGGCGATCGAAATCCTCCCAGTCGATGATGATCCCCGCCGCACGCGCGATCGCGGGCAGGTGCAGCAGGTGATTGGTCGATCCGCCGGTCGCGAGCAGTCCGACCGCCGCATTGACGATCGCCTTTTCGTCGACGCAATGCCCCAGCGGGCGATAATCGTCACCATGAACGCCGATCGACGCAAGCCGGTGCACGGCGGCGCGGGTTAGTTCCTGCCGCAATTTGGTGTGCGGATTGACGAAGGCGGCGCCGGGCATGTGCAGCCCCATCACTTCCATCATCATCTGATTGGTGTTGGCGGTGCCGTAGAAGGTGCAGGTGCCCTGCGTGTGATAGGCCTGGATTTCCGCGTCGAGCAGTTCCTCGCGCGTTGCCTGTCCTTCGGCAAAGCGTTCGCGCACCGCCGCCTTGGCCTTGTTGGGCAGGCCGGAGGGCATCGGGCCGCCCGGTATCAGCACCATCGGCAGATGGCCGAAACGTAGCGCCCCCATCAGCAGGCCGGGGACGATCTTGTCGCATATGCCCAGCAGCGCCGCCCCTTCGAACGTTCCATGGCTCAGCGCGATCGCGGTCGACAGCGCGATCGTATCGCGGCTGAACAACGATAGCTCCATGCCGGGATAGCCCTGCGTCACCCCGTCGCACATCGCTGGCACGCCGCCCGCCACCTGCGCGGTCGCGCCAACCTCTCGCGCCCAGACCTTCATCAGTTCCGGATAGCGGTAATAGACCGCGTGCGCCGACAGCATGTCGTTATAGGCGGTGACGATCCCGATGTTCATTGCCTGATGGCGTGACGTCATTGCGTCGCGGTCCTCCGGCGTGCCGGCATAGGCATGCGCCAGGTTCGCGCAGCCAAGCCGCGGCCGACCGATCCAGCCATCGCGCTCGCGCTCGATCAGCGACAGATAGGCCGCGCGAGTCGGCCGCGAACGTTCGATGATACGGTCGGTGACCGTACTGACGGCGGGGTTCATAGGCTCGACTCCTCGTCGTGCCGGGACGCTCGATGCCCGGCCTCTGCGACCGCGCGGGCTCGCGGCGGGTAGCTGTGGGCCACCGCCGCGCGGGGGACAAGCCCGACGGCCATGGCGACCATATGGAATTGCGGCGTTATGCCGACCAGTGAATATCGACAGGCAGCTCGACGTCGGCAAGCACGCGGCCGATCGGATAGGGTGAACCGGCGCCTTCCTTGATCGCGTCCTCGATCACCCGGCGCTTGGCGTCGCCGGTTACCGCGAGCATCAGCGCGCGCGCGGTGACGATGCCCTGTTTGGTCAGCGACACGCGCGCCACAGGCGCCTCGGGCGGCAGCGGGTCAGGCATCACGCCCAGGGCGCGGCGTTCCCTGGGGCCGCTCAGTGCCTCGTCGTAATCGGGGCCGGGGAAGATCGAGGCGGTATGTCCGTCCCCGCCAACACCCAGCAGGCAGAGGTCCAGTGGCCAGTGCAGATCGCCCAGCAGCGCATCCGCGGACCGCCCCGCCGCCTTATAGTCGTCAACCGCCTTAGGGACGATCGGGATGACGCGCGCGCCCTTCGGAATGAAGATCTTGCCCAGCGCGGTGACGTTCGACAAGGCGTCGCCCAGCGGAACGATCCGCTCATCGGTGGGAATGATCGTCACCCGCTTCCAGTCGAGCTTCGCCTTGGCGAGCCTTTCATAAGCGGGGAAGGGCGTCTTCCCTCCCGCCAGCGCCACGACCGCGGACCCGCGCGCGTCGATCGCGCTTTCGATGACGAACTGGATATCTCCCGCGATCGCGTCGGCCAGCTCGGCCGCGTCGTCATATTCCCACCATTCGATCTCGGTCATATGTACTTTCCAGTTACCGTTCGCCCTGAGGAGCCGCCCGGCCAAGTCGAAGCGGCATCCCGAAGGATATGTGGATCGCGACAAGGCTTCGACGGGGCTCAGCCCCTCCTCCCGCCACGAACGGGGGGATGTGCCCTCCGATCCGTCATTCAATCGTCCTGCCAAGTCACCCCGTCGCGCTCGGTCAGCGCGATCGCCGCCGATGGGCCCCAGGTGCCGGCGGCATAATGTTTGGGCCGGGTGCCGTTCGCCTTCCAACCGGAGCGGATCGCATCGGTCCACATCCACTGCGCTTCCACCTCGTCGCGACGGACGAACAGCGTCGGATCCCCTTCGATCAGGTCGAGCAGCAACCGCTCATAGGCGATCCGCCGGCGCGTGCCCGCGAATTCGGCGTCGAGGCTCAGCTTCAGCGGCACTTCGCGCAGGCGCACGCCCTCGCGATCGAGCCCCGGCTCCTTCGCCATCACCAGCAGCTCGATATATTCCTCGGGCTGGAGGCGGATGATAAGCTTGTTGGGTTGCAACAGGCCCCCGCGACCGGCGAACATCGAATGCGGGACCGGCTTGAACTGGATCGCGATTTCGCTGCGGCGCACGGGCATGCGCTTGCCGGTGCGCAAATAGAAGGGCACGCCCTGCCAGCGCCAATTGTCGACATGCGCCTTGATCGCGACGAACGTCTCGGTGTCGCTGTCGCGGCCCAGTTCCTCGTCATAGCCCTTGACGATCTCCCCCTTCACCGCGCCGCCGACATATTGGCCGGTGACGGTGCAGGCGGGCACGTCCTCGGGGGTGATGCGACGCAAGGATCGGAATACCTTGGCCTTTTCGTCACGCACGTCGGCGGGATCGAAGCGCGCCGGCGGCTCCATCGCGATCAGCGCGACCAGTTGCAGCATGTGGTTGGTCACCATGTCGCGCAACGCCCCGGCGCCATCGTAATAGCCGGCGCGATCCTCCAGCCCGACCGTTTCCGAAACGGTGACCTGGACGTGATCGATGCCGCGCGCATTCCACACCGGCTCGAAGAAGGAATTGCCGAACCGCAACGCCAAGATGTTCTGCACCGTCTCCTTGCCGAGATAGTGATCGATGCGGAAGATCCGGTCCTCGGGAAACACCGCCGCGACGGTGTCGTTGATCTCACGGCTGGAGGCGAGGTCGTAGCCAAGCGGCTTTTCCAGCCCGATCCGCACCGTCTGTCCGGCCAGGCCGACCTTTTCCAGCCCCTTCACCGCAGGCTCGAACAACGACGGCGCGGTCGACAGAAAGATCGCCAGCCCGCCGCTGATGTCCCCGATCTTGTCCGCCAGCGCCTGAAACGTCGCTTCGTCCGACAGATCGGCGGGCTGGAACTGCAATCGCTCCATGAAGGATGCGATCTTGCCCTGGTCCTTGCGATCGTCGGGCAGGAACTCATCGAGCGCCTTGGCCGCCTCATCGCGAAAGCCGGCGTCGTCGAGGTCGCCGCGCGCCGATCCGGTGATCGTCAGTCCCTCGGGCAGCAGGCCATCGGCATGGAGGCCATAGAGCGACGGCAAGAGCATCCGCCGCGCCAGATCGCCCGTGGCACCAAAGAGCAACAGCTTGCCGACCGGATTGCGATCCAAGGCGTATCTCCTTCAGGCTGATCTTAGAGGGTCAGGCCGGCGACGGGATCGAGGCCAGCCATGATGTTCAGGTTCTGCACTGCGGCGCCGGCCGCGCCCTTGCCGAGATTGTCGAGCGTCGCGATCAGTCGCAACTGCGCACGTTCGGCGTGGCCAAATACCCGCAGGGTCATACGATCAGTGCCGGCGTCGTCCTCGATCGCGATCGTCGATACATCGGCGTCCGCAACCCGCACCAGCGCGCTGCCGGCATAGGCATCACGCAACGCCGCCTCGATCCGTCCGATGGTGGTATCGTCGCGCATCTGGCCGATATGCAACGGCACGTCGACCACCATCCCGCGATAGGTGTTCGCCACCGACGGTTGAAAGATCGGCGGATGGGCCAGGCCGGCATGCTGCTGCATTTCCGGCACATGCTTGTGCGACAGCGACAGCCCGTAAGGGCGAAAGGCGGTGGCCGCTGCGCCCGTTTCGAATTCGCCGATCATCGCCTTGCCGCCGCCCGAATAACCGGACGTGGCGTTGACGGTCACCAGCGCCTCGGCCGGCAGAAACCCCGCCCGTACCAGCGGCCGAACGAGCGCCAGGAAGCCGGTGGGATAGCAACCCGGATTACTGACGAAACGCGCATGCGCGATCCGGTCGGCCTGATCGGGCTCCAGCTCGGCGAAGCCATAGGTCCAGCCGTCCGCGACGCGATGCGCTGTCGAGGCGTCGATCACGCGGGTGCGGTCGTTGGCGATCATCGCCACCGCATCGCGCGCCGCTTCGTCGGGCAGGCAGAGGATGACGATATCGGCGTCGTTGAGCGCCTGGGCGCGGGCGGCGGCATCCTTGCGCCGATCGTCGTCGAGCGTGACCAGCGCGATATCGGCACGGTTCGACAGCCGCTCGCGGATTTCCAGCCCGGTGGTGCCGACCGCGCCATCGATGAAGACGCTGATCGTCATTGCGTCAGCGCCCCGGCATCGAGATAGCCAACGACACCGGCCTCCACCGCGATGCCCCAGGCGACACCGCCCGTCACGTCGAACAGGTCGAACGGCGCGCCCGCCGGCAGCGTGGCGATGACGGTCGCGTCGCGGGGGCGCGCGTCGCGCAGCGCAGTGGAAACCGAAACCACCCGCCGTAGCGGCGCGGCGTAATGCGGGGCGAACACGCGATCCGCGAGCCGGACGTCGGCGATATCGGCGCGCACCGCGTGCGTTCGCGGATCGAGCGCGCGCGAACGCCCGGTAAGCGCAAAACCGTTACGCGGTGACGGCGCGTGCGGACGGCGGTGATTCGCCGTCGCCGATGAACTGGCCGAACTCCTCAAGAAAATCTGCCCCTTCGGATGTACGCGCGACGAAGATGTTGCGCTTGTCGCTATCGTCGCGTTGGCGGCGGAGATAGCCGAGAGCGCCCAGCCTGTTCAAGGCGCGCGTCACCACTGGCTTCGAGACGTTCAGGATACGCGCCAGTCCACGCACCGTATGCGGTCCCGGCCGCAGGTACACCACCAGCAGAAGCGCCATCTGTCGGTTGGTCAGATCAGGCTCCCCGGATCGCACATAATCGACCAGTGCGTTCATCCAGGAGTTCAGTTCGGGCTGCACCAGAGTTGCCACGTCCTCATCCCGCATTTGCTGCACCGCATCCGGAACGTTCCGGATTTGTGCAACATAACGCAGGCTATCACCGCTGGTTTCAGGCCTGTCACGAATTTGAAGGAAGCGTACGGCGGCGAACCGCGCCAAAGTGGAGCCAATGGGACGGAGCCGAGGGGGCGGGGGATGCTGCATCGCAGCCGAGGTTGATCCCCGCGACCACGCCGCCTATGTGCGGCCGATCCGGTGCGCGGAAGTCCGCGCGCTGCCCCGCTGCATTGGAATCCGTCGCCGTCATGTTCACCTTTCTGCTCGTCGTCCAGGCCATCATCGCGGCGGCCCTTGTCACCGTGATCCTGATGCAGCGTTCGGAAGGTGGCGGTCTCACCTCGTCGGGCAGCCCGTCGGGGCTGATGTCGGCGCGCGGCGCGGCGGACTTTCTGACGCGCGCCACCTCGGTGCTGGCGGGCATGTTCATCGCGATGAGCGTGCTGTTGGCCTTTATCGCTGCCAGCCGCAGCGGCACCTCCGTCGATACCTCGCTGCAACGGCGCGCCCCTGCGGCGCAGGCTCAGCCGGCCCCGGCGCCAACCGACGCGCCGGTATTGCCCGGACAGGGCGGCAACGCCGCCGCGCCGGCCACCGCCCCGGCGGACAACGGCGTCCCGCTCGCGGGTTGATCGTTCCCACATCGTCGTTTCGTCGCGCGCAGCGTGCCTGCGCGCTTGCCTTCGCTCGTATCTAAAGGTTAGGCGTCTTCTCCCATGGCGCGGTATATCTTCATCACCGGCGGCGTGGTTTCCTCGCTTGGCAAGGGTCTTATGGCGGCGAGCCTCGCCGCGCTCCTGCAGACGCGCGGTTATCGTGTACGCATCCGCAAGTTCGATCCGTATCTGAATGTCGATCCCGGCACGATGAGTCCGTATCAGCATGGCGAAGTCTATGTCACCGATGACGGGGCCGAGACCGACCTGGACCTCGGCCATTATGAGCGCTTTACCGGGGTCGCCAGTCGGCAGTCGGACAATGTGACGTCCGGCCGCATCTACAAGACGATCATCGAGCGTGAGCGGCGCGGCGATTATCTGGGCGCGACGGTGCAGGTGATCCCGCACGTCACCGATGCGATCAAGGCGTTCGCGCGCGCCGAGACGGACGATCTGGACTTCGTGCTGTGCGAGATCGGCGGCACCGTCGGCGATATCGAGTCGCTTCCGTTCATCGAGTCGATCCGCCAGCTGAAGAACGAAGTCGGCCGGGGCAATGCGATCAGCATCCACGTCACGCTGGTGCCGTATATCGCGGCGGCGGGCGAGCTGAAGACCAAGCCGACGCAGCATTCCGTTCGTGAGCTGGCCGCGCTGGGGGTGCAGCCGGACATTCTGGTGTGCCGCTGCGAAAAGCCGCTGCCGGAAACCGAGCGCGCGAAGATCGCGCTGTTCTGCAACGTGCCCGAAAGCGCGGTGATCCCGGCGCTGGACGCGAAGAGCATCTATGCGGTCCCGCTGCAATATCACGGCGAAGGCCTTGATTCGGAAGTGCTGCGCGCATTCGGCATAACGCCGTCGTCGCCGCCCGACCTGTCGCGCTGGGAAGAAATCGTCGATCGCCTCATGCACCCCGAAGGGGAGGTGACGATCGGCGTGGTCGGCAAATATGTCGGCCTGCAGGATGCGTATAAGTCGCTCAACGAGGCGCTCGTCCACGGCGGCATCGCCAATCGCGTCAAGGTGAACATCCGCTGGATCGACGCGGAACTGTTCGAAGGCGACGACGCGGAAATCGCCGCGCATCTGGAGCCGCTCCACGCGATCCTCGTCCCCGGCGCGTTCGGTTCGCGTGGCGCGGAGGGGAAGATCGCGAGCGTCCGTTTCGCCCGGCAGCGGCGAGTGCCCTATTTCGGCATCTGTTTCGGGATGCAGATGGCGTGCATCGAGGGCGCGCGCGATCTCGCCGGGATCACCCAGGCCTCGTCCACCGAATTCGGCCCGACCGAGGAACCCGTCGTCGGGCTGATCACGGAATGGATGACGGAGAGCGGCCTGGAAACGCGCGCCGCCGATGGCGATCTGGGTGGCACGATGCGGCTGGGCGCCTATCCCGCGCAGCTCAGCGGCAACAGCGTCGTCGCGTCGATCTATGGCAATACCGAGATTTCCGAGCGTCACCGGCACCGTTACGAAGTCAACACCGCCTATCGCGAGCGGCTGGAAGCCGGGGGCCTGGTGTTCTCCGGTCTGTCCCCCGACGGCATGCTGCCGGAAATCGTCGAGCGGCCCGATCATCCGTGGTTCGTGGGGGTGCAATTCCATCCCGAGCTGAAGAGCAAGCCGTTTGATCCGCATCCCTTGTTCGCGAGCTTCATCGCGGCCGCGGTGAAGCAGAGCCGGCTGGTCTGACCCGGCGGATCGTGTCAGGTCGTCGGGTATGAGCCAGCGACCCGTCACCCCTCTACCCGCGCTGAAGGGCGAGCAGCTGCGTGCCAGCCGCCCGGAAGCGCATGTCTGGCTGTCCGCCTCGGCGGGTACGGGCAAGACGCAGGTGCTCGCAGCGCGGGTGTTCCGGCTGTTGCTGCGCGATGTCGCGCCCGGCGCGATCCTGTGCCTGACGTTCACCAAGGCGGGCGCGGCGGAGATGGCGGCGCGGGTCAATCGCCAGCTCGCGGCCTGGGTGCGCATGCCGGATACGGAATTGGCGCGCGATCTGGTTTCGCTCGGCGAGCGTCCGACCGCGGCGTTGATCGCGCGCGCGCGCACCTTGTTTGCGCGTGTGCTGGATGCGCCGGGCGGCGGGCTGCGCATCCAGACGATCCATGGTTTCTGCCAAAGCCTGCTGGCCGCTTTCCCGATGGAGGCGGGGCTGGTGCCCGGCTTTCGCCCGATCGAGCCGCGCGAGGAGGCGCTGTTGCGACGGCAGGCCCTGTCGGATCTGCTGGTCGATGCCGAGCGCGAAGGGCGCGTCACGCCGGTCGACGCGATCGGCCAGCTCAGCGTTCGGCTCGGCGAGCAGGGCGCGGAACAATATCTGGCCGACTGCGCCCGCGCGGGCGAGGCGCTCGACGCGCTGCCGGCGGGGATCGCGCCGTTCATCCGCGCGCAGCTGGGCGTGCCGCTGGGCGACGTGGATGAGGTGATCGCGGCGGGTTGCGCGGCGATCGACGAGGTGATGGTTGCGCGGATCGGTGCGGCGCATCGTGGCTGGGGTACGTCGACGGGAACAGGTTTCGCCGAGACGATCGCCCGTTGGCTGGCAGCGGATCACGCCGCCCGCGTGGCGATGCTGCCCGATCTGATCGGCGTCGTCCGCACCGCCAAGGGGGAGCCTCGCAAGGCGTCGGCGAAACTGATTGCGATCGAGCCCAATTTCGAGGACCTGGCGGCGGAATTGGGGGGGGCGTGCGCCGATCTGCTGTCGCTCCGTATCCGCGCCGCCTACGCCGATCGGCTGGGTGCCGCGCTGGAGGTGGGGCGCGACTATGCGCGCGGCTATGTCGCCGCGAAGCGGCGCAGCGGGGCGGTCGATTTCGATGATCTGATCGGCGCGGCGGTCAAGCTGTTGCAGCAGGAAGGGATCGGCGACTGGATCCGCTACAAGCTGGACCAGATCACCGAACATGTGCTGGTCGATGAGGCGCAGGACACCAATATCGCGCAATGGACGATCATCCGCGCGCTGGTGGACGAATATTTCGTCGGTCGCGGGGTCTATGCGCCCTCGGTGCGGACGTTGTTCACGGTCGGGGATTTCAAGCAGGCGATCTTCGGCTTCCAGGGAACCAATCCGCTGACTTTTCTGGCGGCGGAGGAACATTTCCGTCGCAAGGCGGCGGAGGTGGTCGGCGATGATGCGATGCCGGATGATGAGCGCGGACTGCCCTTCGAGCGCCTGTCGCTGACCGATTCCTTTCGCTCGACCGCGCCGGTGCTGGAATTCGTCGACGCCGCGATCACGACGGTCGGCGCGTCGGGGCTGGGCGCCGCCGACGATATCCCGCTGCACGCCAGCCAGGTGGCGGGGCCGGGTGCGGTGGCGCTGTGGCCGCCGATCGCCACCGGCGCGACCGAGGCGGAGGACGGAGGCGAGGAGGGCTGGGTGGACGATGCCGTGCGTGCCAATGCGACACGCATCGCGCGCGCGGTACGGCAATGGCTTCGTCCGGCGGAGCAGGGGGGGCTGATGCTGGAGAGCAAGGGCCGCGCACTCCGCCCCGAAGACGTGATGATCCTCGTCAAGCGACGTGGTGAGCTGGCGCAACTGCTGGTCGCGCGCCTGTACGCCGAAGGTGTCCCCGTCGCCGGGGTGGATCGGCTGAGGCTATCGGCACCTTTGGCGGTGCAGGACCTGCTTGCGGTGATCCGCTTCGTGCTTCAGCCGGAGGATGATCTGTCGCTGGCCAGTCTGCTCGTCTCGCCGCTGATCGGTTGGAGCCAGGACGAATTGATGATGCGCGCGGTGGAGCGCGACAGCGGCACGCGGCACGGCCCGCTGTGGCGCCATCTGACGCGGCATCACGCCGACGAGGTCGCGCCCTTGGAGGCGTTGCTCGCCGGCGCCGATTTCGACACGCCCTATCGTTTCCTGGAAATGATCCTTTCTGGCCCGCTCGACGGGCGGCGCAGGTTGCTGGCGCGGCTCGGCGAGGAGGCGCGCGATCCGATCGAGGAATTGCTCAACGCGGCGCTGGAGTTCGAAACCAACACGACGCTCTCGCTGCAACGCTTCCTCGATTGGTTCGAACGCGACGAGGTGGAGATCGTCCGCGATGCCGCCGCGCCGCTTGATGCCGTCCGCGTGATGACCGCGCACGGGTCGAAGGGGCTGCAGGCACCATTGGTGATCCTGGCGGATGCCACCTCCGATCCCGACGCCAGCCCGCGCTCCACGCTGATGTGGACTCCCGATGGACTGGAGCGGCCGATCCCGGTGTTCCGGCCCCGCAAGGAGGAGCGCGCGGGCGCGATCGACGAAGCGCTGACCGAGGTCGAGCGGCGGGAGCGGGAGGAGCATTGGCGATTGTTCTATGTCGCAGCGACGCGCGCCGAGGAACGGCTGGTGATCGCCGGGTCGCTGAGCGCGAAATGGAACGGTATTCCGCCCGAGGCGAGCTGGTATGCCGCCGCGTGCCGTACCTTCGATGCGCTGGGCGTTCCACCCGCCGGCGACGATGGCGAGCGGCTCTTTGTCGGCCATCGCCCCGCCGGCGCGGTGACGGCGCGCCCGCGGGCGGGGGAAGGGCAGCCGGCGCATCCCGACTTGCCCGATTGGGCGCGCCAGGCTGCACCGCGCCCGGTCTATCCGCCGCGCCCGTTGGCGCCGTCGGCGATCGGGGCGGATGAAGTGGCCGATCCGCCGCCGCCCGGCCCGGCGATGCAGCTCGCCGCCGAGCGCGGAAAGTTGATGCACGCCCTGTTCGAACGGCTGCCGCCCTTGGCGTCCGATCAGCGCCGCGCCGCGGCGGACCTGTGGTTGCGCGCGCGCGGCGTCGCCGACGTGGCGGCAGTGATCGATCCGGTCCTCGCCGTGCTGGAGGATGCGCGCTTCGCCGATCTGTTCGGGCCGCAGGCGCTGGCGGAGGTGCCGGTCAGTGCGACCTTGCCCAACGGCCGGGTCGTCGCCGGGACGATCGATCGCGTGCTGATCGCGGACGGCGTGATCCGCGTGATCGACTATAAGACCGGGCGTCAGGTGCCGCGCGATGCCACGGAGGTGCCCGCCTATCACCTCGCACAGATGGCGGCCTATCACGGCGCGCTGGAGGCCATCGTGCCGGGCGCGCGGGTCGAAGCGGCGTTGCTCTACACCGCCGGCCCGACGTTGATCGTCCTGACCGAGGGGCAGATCGCGGCGGCCAAGGTGCGCTTCGCGGCGGCGGAGCAAAGCTTGTCGGTCGACGGTTGAGCACGCAGCGCCGGCGCCCTAGCTACACAGTCGAAGGAGTAAACCATGGCCACGATGAAGATCACCGACGACAGCTTCCAGAGCGACGTACTCGATGCCGAAAAGCCGGTGCTGGTGGATTTCTGGGCGGAATGGTGCGGGCCATGCAAGATGATCGGGCCCAGCCTTGAGGAACTGTCCGACGAATATGGCGACCAGGTGACGATCGCGAAGCTGAACATCGACGAGAATCCCGATGCTCCGGGCCAATATGGCGTGCGCGGTATCCCGACGATGATCCTGTTCAAGGGCGGCGCACCTGCCGCCACCAAGATCGGCGCCGGGCCGAAGGGCGAGATCAAGGCCTGGCTCGAAGCCGAGCTGGACTAACCATAGCGGGGCCGCCGGACGCGCGGCCCCCCTCACATGGGGTTTACCGAGTCAAGCGCCTGTGCGGGCTGCCGCGCAGGCGCTTCTCGTTTCTCTCGATGTTGCATTGTGCGTCGACCATAGGGA
>Ga0233425_10006930_pt1 | contig 16290 bp, 23 predicted proteins | sample Watercolumn_Towu_2_FD_181712 | JGI IMG/M metagenome (GOLD analysis project Ga0233425, IMG submission 181712) | Freshwater microbial communities from Lake Towuti, South Sulawesi, Indonesia - Watercolumn_Towuti2014_140_MG | ecosystem: Environmental > Aquatic > Freshwater > Lake | place... | reverse complement strand
CAGCCAGTTCTAACTCTAAGTGCAACGCTTGTACAATAGCGTTGTCATGAAGCACTATCAACACCTGACGGGAGCCGAACGGCTCAGAATCTATGAATGGCGAGGGCACGGGGTATCTATGGCGGAATGTGCCAGGCGGTTAGGCAGGAACAAAGGCACGCTGAGCCGAGAATTGCGGCGAAACAGCACCGACGTTGGCTACCTTCCCGACTACGCTCGCAACCGATACCACGACCGACGGAAGCGCTGTTGCCCGAAGCCGAAGCTCGACAATCCACAGTTACGAAGGACAGTACTGTTTCAGTTGGAGAAGGGATGGTCGCCGGAACTCATTGCCGGGCGACTCCGGAGGAAGTACCGGCAGACCATCGTGAACCACGAGACCATATACACATTCATCTACGATTCGGAGCTGGGGAAGGAGCACCGGTTGTACGAATACCTGCCGCGCGGTAAGAAACGGCGAAGCCGAAGGCACGGACGCACATCGCAGAAAAGTCTTGTGCCGAATCGTATCTTCATTGACGCGAGACCGAGAGAAGTGGCTGAACGGAACACCATTGGACATTGGGAAACCGATTCGCTCCTCTATGGACACCGCAGGGCCGTTAACACGAGCACCGAACGAATGAGTCGGGTGACGCTCCTTACCAAACTCTCTGGCAGAGACGCCCAGGCAACCGCAGATGCACTGACGAAACGGCTCTCGGTCCTGCCGGTAGCAAGTATCACGGGAGACAACGGACCGGAAAATGCGGAGCATGAGAACGTGTCTCGCGCCCTTGGTGTCCCGTTTTTCTTCTGCCACCCCTACCACTCATGGGAGAAAGGAAGCGTTGAGAACCGAAACGGCGTGATACGGAGATATTTACCACGAGGCACCGACCTTGATACCGTCTCGCAAGAAGAACTGGACGATATCGCACATGAAATCAACAACCGTCCCATGAAGTGCCTCGACTACCAGACCCCATTAGAGGTATTATCAGCTCATCTCGTTGCACTTAGAGATTGAATGTGGGTCTGGTCAGCGCTTTCAGCACTACCTGGAGTTCGATGGTCGCCACCCCGACGACAGTATCCGCCCCGCCGTAATACATAAAAAGCAGGCCGTCTTGCTCGGTGAGGCCGCACGGGAAAACCACATTTTTCATAATCCCCTCTTTTTCATATTTTTCCTCCGGCGCAAAAATCGGGTCGGTGGTGCGAGCGAGGACTATGGTCGGGTCTTTAAGGTCAAGCAAAACCGCCCCGACTCTGTAAGTCGTATGACTTTGGGAAACTCCGTGATAAAGAAGAAGCCAGCCTTTTTTTGTCTTTAGGGGCGGCGCGGCGATGCCGACCTTGAGACTATCCCAGCTGTTTACTCTAGGGCCGATGATGCGCAGGCATTTTTTCACCGTCTCCTTTTCGAAATCGAGCGACTTCACGTAGTCCCCGCAAATCTCGCTCCCCACCCGGTGGAGGAAGAAATATGCTCCCTTCCCACCAGAGGCGGGTCCGCCTGGGGCGGATATTTTCTCCGGAAAAATGCAGGTGTCTTTGTCGTCGAAACCGGCCGGGGTTATCAAAACCGGTTTCGTCCACTTCCAGGATTTTTTCAGAAAGTCCGCCTCTTTGATGGAAGTGATAGCAACCCGCGGCGGCCCGATGCCGTCGAACGCGGTGTAACACATGTATATATCCTTGCCTATTTTCGTGAGCCGCGGGTCCTCACAGCCGGAATTCCCGCCCGCCACTCTCTTCGACTCGAAATCTTCCCTCGGTCCGTAGATGGGTTCGGTAAGGCGTTCCTCGATGTTGACCCCGTCGCGCGCTGAAGCATAACCGATGTAGGAAGTATTGTCCGCGGCAAAGGCCCGGTAGAGTATGTGGGTTCGGTCCTTGATGCGGAGAACCGCGGGATTCAGAGTGCCCTTCGCTTCCCAGAAATGTTCGGGCTTGGGCGTGATAATCGGGTTTTTGTCCGAACGCTTAAAATGCCAGCGCGGGGAGGTCATAGTGCCGAGCAAATCCTCCAGATTAACGTGAGCGACGCAAACCGTGGTATCCGCCGCGCCATAGTAAATATACAAGGTCTCCCCGCCCGCGCGAGCGGATTTTTTTATGAGCGCGCCAGTTGGAAAAACTATGTTCGGCACATGCCCGGAAAGCTCGTAGGATTCGCGCGGAACGAAAAGCGGCCCGGTCGTGCGGGCAGATATTTCGAGCGGGTTGTTTGGGTTCAAAAGAACTGCCTCGACACCGAATATCCTGGGCAGGTTATCCGGCGAAGGAAAATAGTTCTGAATGTGGGAATAGACGAGGAGCCAGCCCGCTTTGGTTTTGAGAGGCGGTGCGCCGACCTCGACATGGTTGTACTGGTCTCGCGCGAGCTTGAGCGTGTGCTTGTCAATCTCTTTATACCAAGCCTTCCAAAACTCCTCATCCCAAAGTTCCTCGATGCGCTCGCATTGCGCGACGCAGACTTTAGCAGGTGGTATATCCGTGTGCGCCGAAAAAATAACCGTAACTTTGCCGTTTATCCGCTCCGGAAAAAGAGCCATCGCTTTCGCGTTAAACGGCGTTACTAAATGCCTTTCCTTGATTTTCTTCAAATCTTTGGAAACAGCTACCGCGACTTTGATCCCGCTCGCCTCGAAAGGATATTTGGAGAGCGCGGTGTAGAAAATATAGTAATTGCCCTCGAAGAAAGTCACCCGCGGGTCTTCGCAACCGAATTCCTCCCACGGCTCCGACGGGGTAATGAAGGGTTCCCGCGACCCGAAGTGTCGGCCGTCCTTACTCGAACCGATGCCGATAGAGGAAATTTGTTCCGGCCGTCGCAAGCTGTCCGGCACCGAAACGGCCCGATAAATGCCGTAAAAAAGATTGCCCTTCTTGACCACGCTCATATTGAAGGTGGCGGATGCTTCCCAGTAACGGTCTTTTTCGGGGAAGAGAATCGGGTTGTGGTGAGACCTTTTGACTACGAACATAAATTATTTCCTCATCGCTTGTTTTTTTAATTTCACCACCTTGTGTTTTTTTAGGTCGGCAAGCAGGTCCTCCAACTTTATGGTCGCGACCCCGATAACCTTGTCCGCGCCGCCGTAGTATACGAAAAGAGTGCCGTCTCGAACCACCGCCCCGCAAGAATACACCACCCCCCATTTGTAACCGTTGTTCTCGTAATACTCTTCCGGCTCCAAAATGGGTTCGGGTGTTCGATAAAGTACCCGGGTCGGCTCGTCAAGGTCGAGTATGAGCGCGCCGATGCGATAACGGTCCGGATTACGGTGGTCCATGGCGTGATATAAAATGAGCCAGCCGAGGTCGGTCCGAATCGGCGAAGGCCCCACTCCCCGGAACCAGCTGTCCCAGCCGCGCGTGGGGTCTACCGGCCTGGTGTTGTCACTTTTTATAAATCTGGTCACGCCGTCGAGCTCGGACAAACTGTCGAAATAATCAATCCGCACCGTCGGATAAAAACTGTGCAAAATCGCAAACTTGCCGTTTATCTTTTCCGGAAACATAACCCAGTTCTTATGAATTTCACCGGGCGGCGAAATGAGGACCGGACTCCTCCAGCTCCAATTTTTCCGCTCCATCTCCGCGAGCGGAATGGAGGTTAGAGCAATGCGCACCGAGCCCCAGCCGTCGAAAGCGGTGTAGAGCATGTAAACCCGGTCGCCGAGGAGCGTGAGCCTTGGGTCCTCACAACCGCCGTTCCAGCCACCGCCGGAGATATAACCGATAGACGGTACGGACAAATCAGGCTTGACCGCATGGCTGGGTCTTTTATACACCGGGTAAGATAGCCGCTCGGCGATGTGGAAACCGTCGTAGGAAGAAGCATAACCCAAGACCGAAGAATCACTGTCGCCGATTGCACGGTAAATCAGGTGGATTTTGTCGTGAGCAATGACGGCCGAAGGGTTTAGCGTCGCCTTGGACTCAAAGGGGTAGCGCCGCGGCTCGATGATAGGGTTATTCTGCGCCCGTTTTAAACTCGCGTGGAAAGTCTTGCGCGGCTTGGGTCCTGTTTTTCTTTTCGGCTTCTTTAGGTCGAAAACTTTGTCTTTTTTGAGAACCTTTTTCGCCGGTCTCCTTGAGAGCGAATCCACTCTACTTATAATTTTTTTTTCCGACGCTTTCGGTCGGGACCCCGACCCTTCCGGGCGTCGGGGCTTTTTAAGCCCGACCATATTTGTCTTCATAGCGGGTAATATCTTCTTCGTCAAAATCCCCAGTCGCAATTTCTATCAGCATCATACCCTCCGCTCCAGCGCACAGACGATGCTTGACTCCGGCAGGCGCAAAGTATTCTTTCCCCGGCGCGGCATCGAATTCTTCTTCACCTACCTGCACCTTACCGCTTCCAGAGACGACACGCCAAAATTCGTCCCTCTTTTCATGAGTCTGTAAACTGGTCTTTTCACCCGGCTTGACCCAGTGCAGTTTCACCGTGGATTCGCCGTTATGAGTGAACTGGCGAAAACTGCCCCACGGACGCTCAACTGTAAAGGGATTGAGCTTGGTCATGAGCTGATTATACTCCTTTATCTCCGGAGTGACAATATTTTTTGCATCAGCTTGTCCGCGGGCAGAAGTTTCCCATTAAGGGGAATGTAAAATTTGCCCTGCACCCTGGTCTTGTCGGAAGAGATAGGCAGGCCGCTCGCCTTCAGCAGTTCCAAATCGTTGTAATTATCTCCGATGGCCAGCACGTTTTTTCTGGAAAGTTTGAAAATTTTCATCGCGTATTTTAGGCCGAGGGCTTTGGATTGCAAATTGCTTATCAGGACGTCGTACGCCTCCCCGTTCCAGACAGTAGTAAGCCTATGTTTATTCACAATTCTCTCCACCTCTTTGAGCCGCCGCTTGCAATGCAAGGTGATGATAAATTCCTTCGGCTCGAAACCCTTTACGTTTTTATTTCCGGCCGCCAGAGCCACGAGCTCTGGGTAAACACCCCTTAAGCGTTCGAAGCTGTTTATGTGTTGATACACCTTGCCCTTGTACCAAGTGGCGCTCCCGCATTCGTAGGTCAAACTCACGAAGAGCAAAACCTCCCGAAACATCTCCTGGAGCATATACAGCCCGCGGCCGGAAGAAATATTCACTAAAAACCCCCTTCGGTGGAGTGCGCGGATTTGCTCGATTTGCCTTTTACGGATTACCTTGGTATGCAGAGTCGTCCTGTGCCCGACTTGTTTTATTTTCGTGCCGCGGGGCACCAAAACCCCATCCACGTCGAAAACAATCATTTTGATCGGCGCCAGTTCTTTTTCGGAAATTTTACTTAAGGGTTGCATCCTATTATTTTTTCATGCCCGACCGCCGGGCTTTGCGGACCAGCTCCGAAGAACTGCGCACTTTGCCGCCGTGGCCGACATTATAAACCATTTCAATACCCAACTTTTTGTGAATCAACCTCTCTTGATATAAGGAGGAGTCGGGATTGCTGGCATCCTTCTCATCTCGGTCGCCACCGTTGGCGAAAATATGGGGTTTGATTTTCATCAGCCCAGCGCAAACACTCATATCCGCGGTATTTTTGCCGTGGCTGCTGATAACCACCTCGTCCACCGCCTTAAATGCCTCAATAATTTCCTGCCGATCCCTCTCCGGCATGAAAACGTAACCCTTTTTCCGCCGCAGCCAATTATCGTTGTTCAAATATACTACTAAATGATCCCCCAGTTTTTTTGCTTCGTCAAACAGCCGCACATGACCGATGTGGACGGGGTCGAACCCTCCGGAAACCATGAGGATTTTCTTCAACATGAGCTTCATTATGCGACACCTGCTTTTTTATTCAAAGCTACTTATCCACTACTCTCACTCTCCCTTAACAAAGGGAGCAGACGAAGTCGAGGGATGTCGCAGCGAGAATCAGATGCTCACAATTGCACAGCCGCGCTTCACGAGGGCTTGAAATCCGCGAGGTAGTGCGCAATATCGCGCGCCGAGGGTTTTTTGCTGTTTGCGATGAAAAAGCCGCGGTAGAGCGCGATGTCGGCGCGTTTACTGCGACCGAGCAGGTCGGAGATGTAGTCAAGCGGCGCGAGCATTGGCGCGATGAGAATGGTGAGTACAATATGAGTGTCTTTGAATTCGCTTCGCTCCACCTCAACCGCCTGCTTGAAAAAGCCGTCGCACTCAAGCGCTTTTCTAAATGTCTCCTTTGAGAAGGGCTTCGCCGTATCAATGCCAAGCACGACAAAGTAGCGGAACTTGCCGCGGACACTCCCTCGGTCGCTCATCACCATCGCGCCTTTGCGGTCAAGAAGCTCCTCTGCGTTCATCACGCGCCCCTCATCGGGGTCCCACACTTTGGGGAGCTCATTGAGTGGAACGAGCGGACTTTCTAACATTCGTTTTTCGCGCTTTGACACGGTAAATGATTTATGAGTTATGACTTAGGAGTTACGAGTCGCGAACCAAGATACGAGAAAGATAGCATACAATACGAATAGGCGAAACCCGAATTCCGCTCCTCCGCGACCGACTGGAATGACGGTTAAAAAAAGAGCCCCCGTCGGCGTACTGGCCGACGGGGTTGCGTCATGGAATCGTCGCGTGGAGTTCTTTCCAGAACTCGGGTGCGAGCAGAGGAACATCGCAGCGCACAAGCCATTCAAGAAGCGGAACGGAGAGGCACAGATGCGGAGGGTATTCCCCATGCTCCCGGAGCGTGTCCGCGAAATAGCCGACATCACGAAAGTGTAGCGCTTTGGCGAGAAGGAACAGCGTCCAGTTCTGGCGTGGGGTGAAGATGACAAGTTTCTTTTCAAGATTACCGACTGAAAAAGTAACCTCACCGGAAAGGAGACCCGCGAAGTTGCGGTCCTGCTTCGTAGCGAATGTCCACCAGAAAAATCTCCGTCCTTCCGGTCCATTCTCATCCACGCTGCCGAAGATAATCTCACCGACGACGGGAGGAGTTTGCCGCTCAAGATATGCGGGAAGCGCCGGCATAAAGCACAATCGTTTATCGCTCCGCGTCGGCTTGCGGTAAAAGACATCATCCGCGTGTCCGCAGTAGTACCGATACCGCATCTCCGTCCGCGCGCGCCCTTCCTCGCCGAGCGTGGCGTACGCGTCGCCAAACCATGGGTCCCGTGGAGTCGTCCAACGGCCGTCTGTCGTCCGAAAACCGATGAGGTCGTCTCGTCGTTTCAGCACCGTCTCAACCGTACAAAATGTTAATTGGCGAAGTTCCGTCAGAAAGTTGTCAAGCGTATGCATTACCACCTCTTTTCGTTATACTTCACTCCTTTTACTCTCCAAAAGAAGAACTGTCAACAGCACCTGTTACCATCGCTTTACAAAGCCCGTGTTTCCCCTACAATGAGGCAAGAACATGTCGGGCATTGACCCGCAGAAAGGGACATCATGAAACCACTGGACGCGAAAGAGCTCCGAGTGGGCATGCGGGTCATCAAAGTGCGCGGCGAGCGGCAACAGACGACCGGAGTTGTGCGCGCGGTCAATGTCGGAGAGAATTGGTTTGCAGTTCTCTTTGACGGCGACCAGCGCATCACAGTCGGATGTAATCCAAAAGAGTTTGAGGTTCTGGGCAACCAAAACCTGCGACTCACCGGCAAGCCGCCGCCACACACGATAGCCCGCGGCTCACAGTAGTCGTAGGGGAAGCGTCACTCATACGCTTCCCTCTCTTATTTGCCGCCCGCGTCAATTAAAAGAGGCGTGGCGAATCGTCGCGCTCCCGCGAGCGAACCTTGCGGTCAATCATTTTTTGCAAATCGGAAACGCGGACTTTCCACTCCTTGCCGATTTTAAACGCGGGAAGCTTGCCCTCGTGGCACCACTCGCACGCGGTTTTTACTGTAACTCCGAAAAACCGCGCGATTTTCTCTGCGTCGTAGAGGGCTTCTTTCGCTCTTCCCGCAGGCATAGATACGGTTATCCTACCTCCGCCACAGTCAAAGTAAAGACAAGAGAGGCACCGCAGGGCGTCCTCTCCCGGGGCCGCACCGAACTTACCTTCGGGGGTGCAGGGTGTGTATTCGCCCCGTCAGAAGCTTCGCTTCTAACGGGATTCGCATGAGCGGCATTCGTAGTGCCGCCCGCCTGCGTAAAACGCCTGGGCAAGCAATGCCGCCCGCCGTAGGCGGGCGGCATGACACAATCAAACGCCCGTGCAGGTGCAGTTGTCTTCCGCCTGCTGGCACTTTTTGCACCGAACTCGCATCTTGCCCTTTTCGGGACATTTGCGGAAATGGTCGGGGTCGTATGAATCCCCAACCGCGCCGCAACGAGGACACATAAATCCGTCGCCTTCGCCGTGACAGCGCGAGCAGTGGCTTGAAGAAGCATGTTTTAGCACATCATGCATAGGAGATGAAATATGAATAAAGAAGGGGCTTGCATAGATCTTCGGCTGGTTCTAGCGTGTTTGTGTGTCCACGAAGCTATTCAAACACGCTCGCATCAGCACCAAACAGCTCAATCATCTGATTGAGCTGTTTGCGTTGGGAGTTCCCGCCTCGCGTGCGGCGCATGCAGTGCATGTGAACCGGAATACCGCCACGCGGATGTATGGCGAGATACGGCGCCGCCTTGCCCGCGCCTGCGAAAGTCAGTCGCTCATGGATGGGGAAGTGGAAATTGACGAGTCCTACTTCGGCGGACATCGCAAAGGGAACCGCGGCAGGGGTGCCGCCGGAAAAGTCATTGTATTTGGCATCCTCAAGCGCAACGGGAAGGTATATACGCGGCCGGTGCCCAACGTGGAACGTGCCACGCTCCGGCTCATCATCAAGCAAAAAGTCCCTGAAGGCAGTACCATCTACTCGGACTCATTTCGCGTCTATGACGGTCTCATCACGGACGGGTATCGCCATTACCGCATCAATCACGAGCACGAGTTCTCCCGCGGCAGACGCAACCACATCAACGGGGTCGAATCCTTCTGGAGCTATGCAAAAACGAAGTTGCGCAGTTACTACGGCGTGTCCAAGTCTCACTTCTACTGGTATCTGAAGGAAATGGAGTATCGGTTCAACCACCGGAACGAGGACTTAGCGAGGAATATCAAAGCATTATTCACGTCGAAGACCTGAATACCGCTTTGAGATCTATGCAAGCCCCATATTTTTTTAGTTTCCATATTGCTATTTCAATAACTCATCGGCCGCCACGCGGCCGCGCGGAGCAACCCTCTCAAACGAGGAAGTATCAATCTGCGGTGTGTATTGGACGAAGTTCGAATGTATTTCGGACAAAATCCGCAGGATTCTGACGAATGATGCGGTCTGCGCCTCGCCCGCGCGCGCCTTGCTCGCGCGGGGCAAAACCCAAAAATTTCCTCTCATTTTTATTTGCGGCTCCCCCCCCACACCCCCCGCCGCAAGGCGGAACATTTGAAAGGAAGGAAATTTTTGGTTTTGCTGCCGCCGCTTCACTCCTCCAAAAAGGCTAATAGGTATAGTTTAGCATTTTTGCCAGTTTTATGTCCGCCATATCTACGTCGTTTGCGTCGGCGCGGGGCGCTCCCGTCTCCGCGTTCTGTGGTGATTCGGTAGTTCGCTCACACTTCGCAAGCACCTCGCACTGGCCGCTCGTTTCGCTCACGATGCCTGCTCGGTGTTGCTTTGTGTTCGCTCTGTAACTTCGTCCGGGTCTGTAGTAACTTTTTGTGCTTACCCTACCCTCCCAGTGCACGGACAAATCCGTCCGCTATCGCGGGCGGCTCCCTAAATCCTAAAATTTTCTGCTGTCATAGGCCCAGTGAAGCACAGCTTGTCGTTGTTTTCTATGGCACGAAAAATCTCCCGGCCTGCAATTTTTGACGATTTGCGCGATGTGCCGACGAATCGCAATCCAACGCTTAATCTGCCTTTCATCATCCTCGCTCCTTCGACCCATGTAGTACCGGCAGTACCACTGAAACCAACCACGCGGGTCATCCGGGTGTATCCATCCCTTCTCACGCCACACCGACAGCGGCTGTGATGCGTTGACTCCGAAGAAGTTGAGTTTAGGATCCCGTTTACGGCTTCCCAGATCCTGAAATTTCGCCTTGGTAAACCAATTTTTTGGAAACTCTTTCTTACAATCGCGCATGTACACGCCGCCAAAGACGCCGAGCGCAAGCATTTGCTTCGGAGTCAGATCCGGCCTGAAGCGAGCGTCAGATTTTTTACCCATCGGGGCCACGAGCTCGTACGTGTAGCCGGACTGCATCTTGTCGTTCACTTGTATTTTTCTTGTTTTCATAGCAGTAACAGGTAATGCACGAGAAGCGCCAATCCGCTCCACCAGCAAAAGTCAGAAAATATAAGACTAATCATTATTTTCTTTTGCCAAACATCTGGCAAAATTTCGCTTGCCCTCCCTTCGTTTTCTCTCAGCAGAAGATAGGGACTCACGCGGAACGAAAGAAACAAGCCATTCAAGATAAGAACAAAAGCGATGATGGCAAGATACATTGGAATACCATTAAACGGCTCGTTTCTGAAAAAGAGCATTCCGCCAACTATGGCAAGAATGATGCCGACCCAAATCATCGGTTTGGTGACTTTGTGCGTGCGGGTCGTTGCTTCCGTCCAGTATTTTGATTTTCTCCCTAGAAAACCATGTACATCTATTACTGTTACCGCGCCAAGACCGATGATAAATCCTGCGATTAGCACAAAAAGTCCGATAAAATCCAGAGTAATCATATATATTTTTTAGGCGGCAATGGAATAAAAATGCTCACTCGGCGCTTGTACGTAGCAAAATCAGGATGCTCTGCCATTTTTTTCTCAAGCATAGGAATGCCTGAGACTTTCAAAATCAAAAAGGTAATGGTAAGTGGTCCAACAACAGCAAACCAGCCATGAGGCGAGGAGAAAGAGAGAAGCCAAACGCCCCACCAGAGCATGACCTCGCCGAAATAATTTGGATGGCGAGTGTACGCCCAGAGGCCACGTTGCATCAGCTTTCCTTTATTTACTGGGTCTTTTATGAACTGCGCGAGCTCTGCATCACCAACCACCTCAAAAGCAAAGCCGATAATCCAAACAAGGACACCGAGCGCATCGAGTAACCCGAGTGATACCGAGGAGTTTGCATTGATGACCAGTATCGGTAGCGCGATGAGATAGAGTAGACATCCCTGCAAGATATATACCTGCGCATACGAACGAAGATAAAACCAGGTACCCCATTCTTTACGCCATGCCAAATACCGATAATCCTCAGGTTTGCCCTTATTCCTAGAATGAATATGCCAAGCCAAACGAAGCCCCCAGATACTGACTAAAGTATTCACGAGGAGTCCGCGCATTCCGTAATCACTGGCAATAAAAAAAGACGCCCAGGCCACAATTACAAACCCGGGGCCCCACGCCACATCCGCCACATCATTCCTCCTTTTGATCAACGAAAACACAAACCATAGATTCATGTAGAGAAACAATAGTAAGGCTGGCGCGAGGTAATAATTCATATTCCAAATTTTGACGCAATGAAAAAGGTTACGGTTGAAACTGAAGCCGCGAGCACTACACCCCATACCAAATCAACGATCGTGATCAAAAGAGGCCAGTCTTTCGCTACTGCCAAATTCGTGAGGTCGTACGTCGCGTAGCACACGAAGCCAAACAGCGCGCCCAAAAGAAGCGCGTGCATCCACGAGCCCTTCTCCATAGCGGGAGCGATGACGAACACCACCAAACCGGCGATGAAAATGAGATAGAAGATGATAGCCGCGGCCCAGTTCACATCCGCCTTCAAGAGTGTTCCGATCTGCGCATGATAAAAGTCTTTAGCCACAATCCCGAGCCAGAGCATATCAATGGCAAAAAATACTGGGAGAGCGATAGCGAAGAGTTTGATGAACATATTATGTATTCAAGTACGTTATGGTTAATTGTAAAACAGTTGCGAACGACACCCAAAGGAGATACGGGATATTGGCATACACCACCCAGCGCAAGTGTGGCCAAGTTATTACAAGCGCCCAGATAAGCGTTCCGAGAACCAAAATAATATCAATAGACGCCAGAAGATTATTTTTTAGCCCCATCTGCAAGGGGGTGAAAGCAAAGTTGAAAACGAGATTGAGCGCGAAAGGCAGTGCCACGATCCATGGGATTTGTTTGGTGAATGCTTTATAAAACACCGTGCCGAAAGTAACGGCGATAATAGCATACAGCACCGTCCACACCGGCCCGAAAAGAAAGCCCGGCGGCGCCCATGAAGGTTTGATTAAAGTTTGGTACCAAGTGTTGGTGATCATAGTTTCTTGTTGATCATTAATTCAAAGCGGACACGTATTTTTGCCGAGGGCGGCGTAGAGGCCGCACCAGCTGAAAAGTGCTTCAAACAACGCGAAGCCTGAGAAAAAGATGATAAGCGGATTCCACGAAGTGGTGATAGCCCATAGGAGGAGGGCTATGCCGATGGCGACACGAAGCAGGCGATCGCTTTTGCCGATGTTCTTTGCGCTTCCGCGAGGCGTGTTCTTCGCAACTCTTTTCATGATTGCGCGGTATATGACAAGCACGATAAGGGCGAGGACATACATGAGGATAATAAGTCCGTAGCCGAATGGTGACTTGATGAAGCTCGCCGGCGATTCTTCAAAAAATTCACTCTTGATCTTAGGAACAAGGCGGAGTGCGTTCCAAATCTCTTTGTTGTTAAAAAATTCACCCTCACCAATAGCAAGCGAATACTTACTGTCGTTGTTGCTGCTCCACACGTGGACCTCGTACCTCCCGGCCTCGGCGCGCGTCTTGTATTCTGGCCCTCGCCAGTAGGTGCTGACGCCGAAGGGCTCGTAAAATTTCTCCCAGTTAGCATTCACTCCGCCGATAACGGCAAGCGGCGTATCCGTCTCTCCATCTTTTATTACCGCCGCCGAGACATCTTTTTTCTGCTCTGTGATACCCGGGATATCCGGCACGAGCACATTCACATAGAGATCAAAAGGTGTGGCTGATTCGATGATGTAGGTATCCGGCTCACCCATGAGTTTTCCATAATACGCTTTTGAAATCTCGGGCTCTGGCACATACGTCTCTCGGCTCTCAGTGATGCGTGGCTGGTGCGCCAAAGCGATCGCGGGCAAGAGCACCAAGAAGGAGAGGACTGCAAGGGAGAGGGTCTTATATTGTGTGGACTTCATATGCTTCCTTGCAGTATACCAAAGCTACTAGAAGCTCGCCCGGAATTCTGTTCTCGCCGCGCACACTGACAATTTTAAGTTCTTCTTTGGCGGCTAAAGTCCATTCGGAAATTTTTCGTAATCAATAACTTTGCTCTCACGAACTGCGACGAGAGCTTTAGCATACTCAACTAAAACCTTCAGTGCATAATCCGCTCGTTCGGTAGCCCTACTATCCGTTAGCGCACCATCAACTAAACTTTCTTTGATGTGGTCGTAAAATAGACTCTCTGGGATAACAACAAAACCTTTGTTTTTGTATCCCATAGTGCGCATTTGTTGTAATGGATAGCGACCACCTCTACCGCTACTAACTCCAACAGTCAAAACAGGTTTGTTAGCCAATTCTTTGTCCGCATAGTGGAACATGTTATGTAATCCGACGCTAAACATGCCGTCCCATTCTGGACTTACAAAAACAAAACCGTCACTTTGCTCCAGCAAATTGCTAATTTCGCTCCAAAACTCTTTCCATGGTCCTTCTTCGGTATCGTCGTATAAAGGCAAACGTTTTTCATTGAGATCAAGAATCATATTCTCAATATTGAATTTTGTAAGGCGCTCGGATAGATAATCTGAAACTCTTCGCGATTGCGAGTTATTGCGAGTGCTTGCTTGGATAATTGCAATTTTCATAAAACTATAATTTTTTCTCTACAATGAAAATATTTCCGTCAAGGTCAGAAAACTCAGCATCTTGCCACCCCCAAGGTTTATTTTTCGGGGGAACAATTATTTTCCCTCCAGCTTGCTCGATATTTTTTAAGAAAGTATCCATGTCTTCGACTTCAAATGCTATTGATTTTGGTGTTCCAATATATTTTGCTTCCCAGTTAGCTGACCTTTCTGGTGAAATTTCTTCGACATTAAACTCAATACCATCAAATGTAAAACAAGAAAATGGAGGTCTGATTTCAGAAAAAGTAACCCCTAAAACTCTTTCATAAAACAAGACAGATTTTTTAATATCCCGTACTCCTATCAAAACCGAATTCAATTTTATTTTCTGTGATTTCATACCTATTTCAATAGATCTTCCATCTGTATGCCTAACGCCTTGGCAATCCTTGCTATCACCTGAACGCTTGGTTTTTGCACAAAGTCGCCCTCGATTTTCGTGAGGGTGGTGTGCTTTACACCGGATTTTCTCACCAAATCGTCTTGCGTCAAACCAAGTTTATTGCGGTATTTTTTGATATTCTCACCGATTGTTGCCATAGTTTCAAAACTTTGATATCATCAAAGCATAGATTATGCTTTCAAGATTATGATATCAAAAAATTTCAATTCCGTAAAGAAAAGCCCACTTTTGGCCTTTATAAAGTTCGAGCCGACATTTTTGACAGGTTCTTTGGCAGTTTGAAATTTGCGGCGGAGCCGCCCCGAATTTTTTCACCCCCACACTGCGAGCCGCGCTCTGCGCGGCGAGCAAACTCCGTTCGAGCTATTTTAAGAATACACCGCAATTCAGGATTTCGCAAGTGGAAAGAGGTTGCCTCGCGGCGCGTTCTGCGCCGCTCGGCTAGAATTTGAAAGGGCTTTTTGGGCAAAAAAGAAAAGGATTTATCAATGAAGGGCAAAAGAAATTTTTATCAATTTTAATCAAACAAAAACATGAGGTACATAATTTATGCCAGAAAATCAACGGAAAGCGAGGAACGACAAGTGATGAGTATTGAATCCCAGCTTGCTGAATTAAAAGAATTTGCCGCCAAAGAAAAACTTGAAATTGTTGCTTCCTTTCAGGAAGCCCAAACTGCCAAAGAACCTGGGCGAATGAAATTCTCTGAAATGTTGTCATTTCTTCAGTCGGGAAAAGCAGACGGAATACTCTCTTGGAATCCGGATCGTCTCGCCCGCAATTCCATAGATGGCGGACAGATTATCTATCTACTGGACACAGGAAAAATTAAGGATTTGAAATTTCCAACGCACTGGTTTGAAAATACGCCGCAGGGAAAATTTATGTTGAACATTGCCTTTGGGCAAAGCAAATACTATGTGGACAATTTGAGCGAAAATATCAAGCGAGGCCACCGCCAAAAACTGCGAAAAGGAATATGGCCGGGGTTTGCGCCGCTCGGCTATCTCAACAATTCCAAAACAAAGAGTATAGATATTGATACCAAAAAATCGGCGTTGGTGAGAAAGTGTTTTGAACTTTACGCTACCAGCGACTACACGCTCAAAAATATCAAGCAGTTTTTGGCGGATTTCAAACTCGATTCCTACAAAGGCAATGTTCTCTCCACTTCCTGTGTCCAGCGCATGCTCAAAAATCCTTTTTACTACGGAACTTTCCGCTTCAACGGCGAGCTATATGAAGGAAGCCACGAGCCAATTATTTCCAAGAAACTTTTTGATGACGTTCAACAGGTGATGAATAATCGGGGCAAGAAAAAGAGAAAGCGAAAACATGAGTTTGCTTTTTCGGGCTTTATGAAATGCGGAAAATGCGGTTGCCTCATTACCGCCGAAACCCAGAAAGGACATATCTATTATCGTTGCACCAAAAAGCGAGATAAAAAATGTTCGCAAAAATATATCCGCGAGGAAGTTTTGGCGCAGGAAGTCGCAAACGAGCTTCAAAAAGTTTCTTTGTCTTCCGCTTGGGCGGAATGGATGCTCACCGAACTAAACAAGGAAGAAGTGGAAGCCGCCCAAAGCGGAGCCGTTTTCGCTCAAAATCTTAAAGACAAAATAAAAGAGCTTGAAGGAAAGCTCGATATACTTTTGGACGCGCATTTGGACGGCACAATTTCGCGTGAGGAATACACCGCTAAAAAGGAAAAAATCATCAACGAAAAATCCGAGCTTTCCGAAAAATCAAAGGATTTTGAGCGAAACGGCAATCATTGGCTCGAACCGGCAAGACAATTCATTTTAGCGGCTCAACAAGCCAAAATTATCGCTTTGCAAGAAAATCCCGTCGCGGGACGGGATTTTCTCAAAAGGATTGGCTCGAACCGCGTTTTGCTTTCGCAAAAGGTGGCGATTGAACCTAAAAAATCTTGGCAAATACTATACAATCTGCCTGCCGAGGCGCGAAGCGCCGAGGCAACAAACGCTGAACATACAATCTGGCTCCCCGGGTAGGACTCGAACCTACAACCAATCGATTAACA
>Ga0233425_10006929_pt1 | contig 16293 bp, 12 predicted proteins | sample Watercolumn_Towu_2_FD_181712 | JGI IMG/M metagenome (GOLD analysis project Ga0233425, IMG submission 181712) | Freshwater microbial communities from Lake Towuti, South Sulawesi, Indonesia - Watercolumn_Towuti2014_140_MG | ecosystem: Environmental > Aquatic > Freshwater > Lake | place... | reverse complement strand
ACCAGCAGGTGTTTGCCAATCCGCTTTGCAAACAGGGCCAGATGGCTAAGGGAAATGATAAGGGAAGCGATCAGGTTCATAGGACAAAATATGCCTTGTCATGAAAACATGATGCCAGCTCCGGTCGTTACCTTTGCCTCCGCTCCACCAACGAAATAAGGGCTAGGCCTGAAGCGCGGTCTGAACGGAGCAAAAGCCCAGCACATCATAAACAAAAAAAGCTGCCCGAAAGCAGCTTTAAAACACTATTCCTATGGATTACATATTCTCGATCACAAGCGCTGTCGCGCCGCCGCCACCATTGCAGATACCTGCCGCGCCGTATTTGGCGTTGTTTTGCTTCAGCACATTGATGAGCGTTACAATCACGCGCGCGCCGGAAGCTCCCAGGGGATGGCCCAAGGAAACGGCACCACCGTTGACGTTCACTTTAGAGGCGTCGAGGTTCATCAGCTTCATATTGGCCAGGCCAACTACTGCGAAGGCTTCGTTCAATTCGAAATAATTGATATCTCCCATGTTAAGGCCTGCTTTTTCAACCGCTTTTGGAACCGCTACCGACGGTGTGGTGGTAAACCACTCGGGCGCCTGCTCTGCATCGGCATAGCCTTTGATCTTTGCCAGAGGCTTTAAGCCCAGGGATTCGGCTTTTTCTTTGCTCATCAATACCAGCGCCGCTGCACCATCGTTCATGGTAGAAGCGTTGGCAGCCGTCACTGTCCCGTCTTTCTGGAATACAGGCTTCAGTCCCGGAATTTTTTCGAAGTTCACGTTTTTATATTCCTCATCCTCTGCAAACAGGACGTCTCCTTTTTTGGTTTTCACCTCCACCGGAACGATCTCTTCGCTGAATTTTCCTGCCGCCCAGGCTGCTGCCGAGCGCTTGTAGGATTCAATGGCAAAGGCATCCTGCTCCTCGCGGGAGAAGTTATATTCCTTGGCGCAGAGCTCCGCGCAATTGCCCATCGGCACGTTGCCGTACACATCGGTCAGGCCGTCTTTCGCCAGGCCGTCGATCACGGTTCCGTTCCCGTACTTCGCGCCCCAACGGTTATTCTCCAGGTAAAAAGGCACCTGGCTCATGCTTTCCATACCGCCGGCCACAACCACATCGGCATCGCCCAGCATAATGGCCTGAGCCGCCAGGGAAATGGATTTCATGCCGCTGGCGCACACTTTATTGACTGTGGTGCAATTCACGTTGTCGGGCAAGCCTGCAAATTTTGCAGCCTGGCGGGCAGGAGCCTGCCCCAGGTTAGCCTGCAGCACCGAGCCCATGAACACCTCGTTCACCTGTTTCGGATCCAGCTTTATTTTATCAAGAGCGCCTTTGATAGCGATGGCGCCCAGTTTGGTAGCAGGAATGCCTGCCAGTGTTCCGCCGAAAGAACCCATTGGAGTTCTCACAGCTGATACGATATATACTTCTTTATTCATCATCTGAGTTGAAATTTAACGCGCCAAATATAACATCGGAATTCAAGTTTGATGATCCGTTCATCTAAAAAACATGAACATTTTCATATTTAATTAACAATTAAGGCTTTATGAACCTTCTTTCATCCCACTAACACCCGAAACGCCTGAAAGTTCAGCCGGACTGTCTGCTGGTAACGCTGACCGACAGCAGGCCAACATTAGCCTAAAAGCCACCGATTTTAGTAAAATATAACTCGCCTGCAGCGTTCAATAGTTGTTTCAATTAATACCTTTAGGCCCAATTAAATTGTATCCTTATGTTTATTCGTTTTCTTATCGTCTTTGCCCTCGTCGTGCTGATCGAAATTTATTTTTTCCAGATCATTAAAACCATCGCCATCGACCTTACGCCCGGCAAAAGAAAACTTGTCTATTTCATCACCTTCGGCCTTGCGGCATTCAACATCATCTTCAGCGCAGTCGCGCTTTTCTATCCTCCCAACGAATGGAATGTCTTTTTCAGGATGCTCTACTCCATCGCCTTTATCCTTCTGATCTGTAAGTTATTCGGTGTGCTGTTCCTCATTATTGATGATGTGATCAGGCTGTTCCGCTGGATCGGCAGCTATTTTCAAAAGGCGCCGGCCGATGCGACCGAGGTGACGCACCACATCAGCCGCCTGAAATTCCTGAGCTATGTAGGCCTTACGTTTACGGTCGTTCCTGCCATTTCCTTTATCTACGGGATGGTCAAGGGCGCCTATAAGTACAGGGTGCACAAGGTAAAGATCAAATCGCCCAACCTGCCCGAAGCCTTCCATGGCTTTAAGATCGTGCAGCTTTCCGACATTCACTCGGGCAGCTTTATGAGCAGCGAGCCCCTGGTGAAAGCCTTTGGCATTGTGATGGACCAGAAGCCGGACATGATCCTGTTTACCGGCGACCTCGTGAACAACGAAGCGAAAGAAACCGAGCCTCACCTGGAAAGCTATAAATTGCTGAAGGCGCCTTACGGTGTTTATTCCTCGCTCGGCAACCACGATTACGGCGATTACAAGCACGACTGGGAGCCGGGAGCCAAAGAGGCTAACCTGCAGGCGCTGAAAGATGTGCATGCCCGATCGGGCTGGCGTCTGCTGATGAATGAGCATGTGCCTATTGAAAAAGACGGTCAGAAGATCGCCCTGCTGGGCATCGAGAACTGGGGCGGCAACCTGAACTTCCCGCGCTACGGAAAGCTCGAAAATGCCTATGCGGGCACCGAAGGCTATCCTTTCAAGATCCTGTTATCGCACGACCCTTCCCACTGGGACATGCAGGTAAGCCAGGAAAGAAAATACAAGGATATCGACCTTACCTTAAGCGGCCACACACACGGCATGCAATTCGGGATCGAAATCCCGGGCTTTAAATGGAGCCCGGTGAAATACATCTATAAGCACTGGGCAGGCCTTTACAGGCAGGACAATCAATACCTTTACGTGAACCGAGGGCTGGGCTTCCTGGGCTATCCGGGACGCCTGGGCATCTGGCCGGAGATCACGGTCATTGAGCTGGAGAAAGCTTAAGAAAGGTCGTTGCGAAAAGCGATGCGTTGAAAAACGCCGCTGAGCCAGGCTGCATGCGCGCTCTTCCTTCAGGCATTATTCGCCGCGCTTGATGGTAAAGGTAAAGGTGGTTCCTTCGTTCACCTTGCTGGCCACATCAATGGTTTCGTTATGCGCCTCCACAATGTGTTTGACGATGGCGAGCCCAAGCCCCGTGCCGCCCTGCTCACGGCTGCGGCCTTTATCCACGCGGTAGAAACGCTCGAACAACCTCGACAGGTGCTTTTCCTCGATGCCGATGCCATCGTCCTTAATCTCGATGATCACCTGCTCATCGAACAGATTGATCGTGATCAGCGTCCTGCCGTTCTCCTTGCCGTATTTGATGCTATTGGTGAGCAGGTTCACGATCACCTGGCGGATCCGGAACTTATCGGCATGAACGATGATGGGCTTGTCGTATTTCTTCGCCAGCTGCAAACGGATGTTTTTCCGGCTAGCCTGGAACTCCAGCGCTTCGATGATCTCCTTGAGCTGCTGCGCGATGTCGTATTTCTCCCGCTCGAGCTCCAGCGTTCCCACTTCGAGCTGGGAAATGGTTTCCAGGTCGTCGATGATCTGGATCATGCGGTCGACGCTCTTATCGGCCCGTTTGAGGTATTCGATATTGATCGTTGGATCGTCCACCCCACCGTCGATGAGCGTGGAAATATACCCCTGGATATTGAAGATCGGTGTTTTGAGCTCGTGCGAGACGTTGCCGAGAAATTCCTTGCGATAGCTGTCGAGGTTACGGTGCTGCTCCACCTCCTTATTACGCTCTTCTGCCAGCTTGGTGATCTCATCTTCCAGCCTTTCCAGCGAGTCCACCTCATCGAGCTGAAACTCGGTGTTCGGGATTTCCTTCGGCTGCAGGGCCTTCACCTTTAAGTACAGCCTGTCGATCTTGTCGAATATCACATTGTTATAGAGAATGTAGATCACAAAAAAACTGATGATAAACGAAATGAAGAAATAGAGCAGCATGATGGAAAAATTGGCTGCGCCGGTGATCTTATAGGCGATGATGCTCACCAGGAGCGTCTGCAGCACCGCAGAGATCAGGCTGAGCACAAGGGTAAGTGCCGGAATCTTTAACTTGTTCATCGTGTGCATATCAACAACGAATGTGCAAAGAAAAAACCGCTTTCTGAAATCACCCGGGTTATTTTTTTGTAAAGTTATGAGGAGAGGATGGAAGAGACTTAAGGGACAGAAGAGACGGAAGGGATTAAAGGGGCTTAAGGAAAAAAAGATGAAAGACAAAAGATAAATGATGCAGGCAGAAGATAATGGACAATCTACAACAGACTCTCTCTTTTCTCACTACTCATATCTCAATACTCATTACTTACTCAAGGTGATCAGTTCCCTGTAGAAATACTTTTCCTGTGTGCTTTCAAAAGGCCGGTAAATATAGTAGGCATAGCCATCATGGATCTTCAGCTTATCGGCGCTGTGGAACTGGAGCGAATACTTCCCCTGCTCCTGGCCGTTCTGCAGGCTGATCTGCCTGATGTACCTGCGCCCGTTCTTTTCATACACGGCATAGATCGTGTTTTCGATATCGTCTTTCAGCATCACGTTCTTCCATTCTTTCCAGTTTTTGGGATGGTGATAGCTGATGTTCAGCGAATCGATCTTCCGGCCGCTTCGGTCGATATGGAACAGCAGGTTCTTATAGTGATCGAATACAGAGATCGTATCTTTTACCACATACAGGGGCGCATACAAAGGCTCGTAGAACATGCTTCTGGTAAAACCGCTCATGAGCGAGGCTACCACGTGCTTATCCACGTTCAGGTCCATCGCCATGCGCCTGGCCTGCAGCTTCTCGTTGGGCTTGAGGGAATAGTACTCGAAGTTGTAGGCGTGCATCAGCTCCTTGTCCTCGATGGAGATCAGCTTGCTGCGGGCGCTGTCCTTTTCGTTGAAGGCAAAATAGTTAAACAGGGGATAATCCTTCCAGTAATCGCTGTAAATGATCTTACCGTTAATGGTGTCGATGACGGGCCTGATAAACGCATTGACATCCTCTATGGCCAGCGGGATCAGCACAAAACGGTCGTGGTACATGTTGATGCGGTAGATGTAATGCTCGCAGACCAGGTTGGTGTAGCCCATATAGTCGCGGTAAAATTCCCTGGCCAGGCCGCCTTCTTTGGGCACCGTAAAGCTGGTGATGACGCGCCCGCTAAGGTCTGCCAGCTTCAGGGTCGCTTCTTTCAGCGATTTCACCGCCGTGAGAAGAATGAACTTGTCTTCGTAAAAATCGAAATCATACACGCTGTATGCCGGCGACCCGAGGATGGTGTCGGGCCTCGCTTTGGCATAGATGGGCACCATGCCGAGCTCAGTGGCAGCCGGCTTCAGGGATACGGAAATGTTCACCGAATCGGGGCTATCGGTGAGATCAACCTCTTTGACGCGCGTCACATAGCTTATTAACTTAAACACGAGGGAAACATGCTTTTTGGCGGGGATCACCAGGCGGTAGTTTCCCTGCTTGTCCGTGGTGGCGTAATAGGTCGAGTTTTGCACCTGCACGCTCACATGGTGGAGCGGCGCCTGCGTGCTGTCGTCTGTTACCCTGCCGGAGATGGTGATTTGTGACTGCCCCCGCAGCACTGTCGTGGCGGTGAGCAGCAAAGTCAGCAGGTAGGTGGTCATGGCGTTCATGATTTCTTTTACTGAAAAGACGCTTCCGGAAATCCATTCCATAAAGCCTTCAGGTAATTTATTTTAATTCTAAATATCGTGCGCTGTGCAAAATTGTCATTTTATCCCGGACCACGAAAAAAATATTAGTAACTTTCCTGCATCAATCCGAAACATTAAAAAAGACAGACGATGCTATCCAATAAAATCAAAGCAGCTCTCAATGAGCAGATCCAGAAAGAAGCCTTTGCTTCCAACTCTTACCTCACCCTGGCCACCTGGAGCGAGGAGAAAGCCCTTGATGGCGTAGCCGCTTATTTTTATGCAGCTGCCGAAGATGAAAGACAGCACATGCTGGAGATCTACAAATACCTCAACACCTACGGCAGCGGCGCTCACCTGAAGCCACTGAAGGAAACCTCGGTGAAGCTGAAAAACATCCTGGAGGTGTTCCATTATGTGTTCGACCTGGAGCATGAGGTAACGGTAGCGATCAATAAGCTGGCCAAGCTGGCATACGAAGAGAATGATTTCGCGACGTTTAAATTCCTTGAGGCTTTTGTGCTTGAGCAGCAGCAATCCGAAAAGGATGTGACCGACCTCATCGACATGATCAAGCGCGTGGGCTACGAGGAGAAAAACCTGTACTACCTCAATAAAACCTTCAAAAAGAACGAAGAGCGCAAGGCTTTAGGAAAAAATCCGGTGCTGGATGTAGACAAGGAGTAATACCACTTCTCAAAGAAATCCGCCCACTTATTAGCCCAAACCATACACTTGTTGGTTTGGGCTTTTTGCTGCCCGCCATTGCCGTACTTTTAAGCAATCCCATCCCCGGTATTTATTCTTAAAACAGGACGGTTATGAAATCTGCAACTCTACTCTCTCTTCTCTGTGTTGGCATCGCAACACAGGCTCAAAACAACTCCTTCAGGTACCTCGACATCAACCAGGTCAAAGCCGGCGTCAGCAGCATGGGCAGCCTGCATTGTGATCCTGCGGGCTATTACCCCGCGTATGAAGTGCCGAAAGGAAGCGGGAAACATTCCAGCGCCTTCACCAACCTCTGGTTTGGCGGCATAAGCAACAACCAACTGTACCTATCCGCCCAGCTCCTGCCGCAGCCGGGCCTGGATTTTAACTCAGGGCCTCTTACAACAACCAATGCCACGGTAACAGACAGTGCCAAATTCATAAATGTATGGAAGCTCAACCAGTCCGACATCAATGACTTCATAGTCAACTATGCCAATGGCAATGTGCAGAACGGCAGCTATGTTCCGGCGCCGGACCTGCTGTCGTGGCCGGGGAACGGCAACATCTCAAAAAGCCAGAGTCCTTTGCTGGCCCCTTTCAAGGATGTGGATAGTGACGGCATTTATGATCCTATGTCCGGAGATTACCCGCTCATTAAAGGCGATCAGGCTTTGTTCTTCATTTACAATGATGTAACAGCATCGCCGCATGCCAGCGGCGGGGCAAGCTTCGGGCTGGAGATCCACGGCATGGCGTACGCCTACGGCACCTGCAGCGTGGCAGCGGCCAACCCTGCCCTGGCCTATACCACCTTCTATGATTATACGATCATTAACAGGAGCACGAAAACCTATACGGATTTTCACATCGGCCTGTACACAGAAGCTGACCTCGGGCAGTATGCCGACGATTACATTGGCTGTGATGTCAAAGATCATTACGGCTATGTGTATAATGGCGACGGCGACGATGAAACACTGGGCGGTGCTAACGGTTACGGCCCAAACCCTCCGGCAGCGGCCTTTGTCATGCTGGAATCCCCGGAAAGCGATGCCGACGGCCTCGATAATGATTACGATGGGCTGGTGGATGAATCGGGAGAGCAAACGGGCATGACCAATTTCTCTTATTTCTTCAATCCGATCATAGGCACGCCGGCAGGTATGGTAGCACCATCCACTGCTTCCGAATACTATAACTACATGCACAGCATCTGGAAGGATGGAAGCCCTGTTACCTGCAATACAACAAACGGGTATGGCGGAACGAATGCGACACCTTACCTCTTCCCCGGTGCCAGCTATACCAATTCCGCATGCAGCGGCAGCTGGTCAGAAAGCACTCCTCCCGGCGACAGGCGCTACATCATGAGCACCAGGTACGACACTTATCTGCCGGGAGAACATATCCACATGGTCTATGCCCATGTCTCTTCTTTTCCGGGTTCCGGAAGCGCCTTAAGCAAACTCGACCAGGATGTGAATGCCGTAAAAGCCTTTTACCAGTCGGGCGCAGGCAACAGCTGCCTGGCTACAAGCCTCCGGGAAGAAACTCAGGCTCCTGCCTTTACGCTGTACCCTAACCCGGCAAGCTCGCAGCTCAACCTCAGCACCGGCAAGCCCCTGGCAGCCGGAACAAGCGTGACGGTGAGTGATGTATACGGAAATATCGTAGCCGGCTCTTCATACGAAGGCGACAAAGCCATCAGCATCGACGTCCGCTCACTGGCGGCAGGCATCTATTTCGTGAAGCTCAGCACCGATGGCAAAAGCAGCGTCGGGAAATTCATCAAGCAATAAGCGGCTTACTTTCTTAGAAAACTAAGACCTAAAGAAGCCCGGATCCGTGAGAGGTTCCGGGCTTCTTTCATTCAGTTCTGCTCCGCGCAGCCGCATTTATTTATTGAATGCGGCCACTTATCGGTTCCGGCATTTTATGGGTTTTTCATGTTGTAATTTTAGGCTATCGTTCTAACAACAACTGTCATGAAACCATTAGTAATTATCAGCTCAGGTGACAAAAGCAGTGCTAAGAAATCCATCAGATCATAATTTTTCGGAAAATGTCCATCCCAGCCTATTATGAAACGACTGCTTCTCCTCTCCCTCTTCGTCCTTGTGCCGGGTATTCAGACGACCTTTGATCAAGGCTTTTCTTTTTGCCATCCGGAGAAAACCGGGAGAGCGCTTCATATGCCGTCCCACCACCCGGAAGGTCAAAGGGCTGCAAGATCCGGAAATTCCTATGTAATGCGTTTTAAGGAAAAGCACAAGGCTTCCGCCGACGCCGCCGGGCTCTATGATGCAATAATACCTCCGCTGTGCCTGCTGATGCTGATTTATCTCTCCTTATCGCTTCAGGAACCAAAAAACAGAAATGTTCCTTAATAATCTTTCAGGACACAGCTGGCACCAATATCCCAGCCATGGATAATTTCTTTGGTATTTTCGCGAAGCTGAACCGCGGTATTGTCGCAGATCTTCTGTGCTTTTTTCTTGGTCACGCGGTTATCGATGCGCACAACCGTTTCTTTGGTGTGTGGGTAGTAATATTGCGCCGTGATGGTGGTAGTGCATTTACAGGAATATTTTTTGGCGCAGGAAGAAAGCGCCAGTACCAATCCCAAAGCCGACAGGATAATGTATGTTCTCATCTTATTTGACAGCACAGGATACGGTTAATGTTTCGTCACCGGCTTTATAGTCTTCGTGATTTTTAGCCAGTTGTTTTTCGGCATGGTCGCAGAATTTTTTTGCACCCCGGCGGGTCGTTTTTTCTGTAATAGGCTCTATGCTCGTAGCCGTAAAAGGATAATACTTCGGCTTTTCATAGATGGTGGTACACTGGCACGAGTACTGCTTTTTACAACCGGCAAAAACGATGACTCCTGCTGCAAACAGGAGCATGATATTTTTTTGACACATAAATTTAATTTATTTTTTTTCAGAGGACGCCACAAAAATAACGGCTAACGCCACAAGGGCTATACTCATTTATGAGTATTTTGAGTGTTTATTTCCGTTTATGCTTCCAGCGGCGGTGGCTCCACAGCCAGATCTCGGGCTGGGCGATGATGTCTTTCTCCAGCTTGCGGGTATGCAGCTCGGAGATCTCGCCTTCGGCGGTATTTTTGGGGTCCATCACCAGGTACTCGGTGTTCACCACATAATAACCGCGCTTTAGCCTGTTCACGGTCACATACACTACCGGGAAATTGAGCTTCTGCGCGATCTTCTCCGTTCCCCAGAACACGGGCGTATCCTGGTTCAGAAACTTCGTCCAGTAGGCGTTGTCGGGCGAAGGTGTCTGATCGGCGATGAAGGCCGTGGCATTCACCTCGTTCCTGTTGCGGATCATTTCCCGCATGGTATCCTTCATGGCATACAGCTTTGTCCCGAAGCGGGTGCGCATCCGGTACATGAGCTTATCGAAGCTTTTATTGCTGAGCGGGTGGTAGATCACATACAGCTGCTGTGGATTGACCAGGCTGAAGGAGCTCCCGGCCCACTCCCAGTTGCCGTAATGGCCCATCACCAGGATGCAGGATTGCTTCCGGTCGTACAGCTCCTGAAAGATCCTTTTGGTATTCTCATTCATCTCGCAGCGGCGGATGGCCTGCGCTTTGGAAATGGTCAGGGTTTTCAGGGTTTCCAGGAAGAGGTCGCAGAGGTAATGGTAGAATTTACGCTCGATCTCCTTCAGCTCCCGGTGCGATTTTTCGGGAAAAGAGTTCTTCAGGTTTTCGAAGACCACTTTCTTCCGGTAGCCGATCACCCTGTAGAGCAGGAAATACACAAAGTCGGAAAACAGGTAGAACAGCGGGAATGGTAGCAGCGAAATAAGATACAGAAATGGCAATGCAACATAGAAACCGATAGCGCTCATGCTGGTAAAAATACAGATAATTCATATTTTTTTACACAATCCCCGCCATTTTCATTCCTTTTAATTATATTTATAAACAAGAAATTTTCTGACCTATGAAGATATTTTTTACCTCGATTTGCTTTTTAGCCCTTGTATCAAGTGTAAAGGCCCTGGATGCCGGTGATATTGTAAAAATGGAGCTGGCCAAACAAAAACTCTATGCCGGCCAGTACATCGGCGCTCTCAACCTGTATAAGGAAGTGCTCCAGAAAAATCCGGAAGATGCCAAAGTGCTGCACTATGTAGGCTTTTGCCAGTTTCAGCTACAAAAGTACAATGAGGCCGAAGAAAGCTTCAAAAAAGCGATCGCTACCAATAAGGACGTAAAGCCTGAAACGCACCTGTTGCTCGGAAAGATCTACCTGCACGATGTGAAGATCGACGAGGCGCTTGCCGAGTTCAATACATACAAAAGCACGGCAAAGCCTAAGGAGTCGGAATACGAGGAGGTGGACGTGTATGTGGCCCACTGCAACAATGCTAAAAAATACATGGCGGAGCCGGTAGACACGAAAGTGGAGAACCTGGGACCGGCGATCAACTCCAAATACGACGATCAGTCGCCTGCCGTGAGCGCCGACGGACGCAAGCTGGTATTCAACACCCGCCGTCCTGAAACGACTGATTCGCCAAGGGATGTGGAAGGCGACGGCAAGTTCTTCCAGGATATCTTTATCGCTACCTGGGATACCCTGAACAAAAAGTGGAACCAGGCCGAGGATGTTCCGGGCAATGTGAATACCGACGCACACGATGCCTGCACCAGCATTTCGCCGGACGGCAAGCAGATCTTTATTTATAAGAACGACGTCAAGGACAATGAGTCGAGAGGCGGGGATATCTTTGTCTCCAAAGTGGTGAACAACAAATGGAAAACGCCGGAAGCGATCGGAAAGCCCGTCAACACTACCTACTGGGAAGGCGGCGCCTGCATCTCACCTGACGGAAAAACCCTGTACTTCACCAGCGAGCGCCCGGGCGGCTATGGTCATTCCGATATTTATTCCGTGACACGGATCAACAAAACAGAATGGGGAAAACCGGTGAACATCGGCCCCGAGATCAATACGGCTTATGATGAAGTGGGCGTATTCCTGGCGCCGGACGGCAAGACCCTGTTCTTCTCCTCCAACGGCATGAGCTCGATGGGCTCTTACGATATTTTCAAATCCGTGCTGGAAGGCGGCAAATGGAGCAAGCCGGTGAATTTAGGCTACCCGATCAATACCGTATTCAAGGACGGGCCGCTGGTGGTGAGCGCCGATGCGCAAACCGCTTACTTTGCCAGCGAGCGCACCGGCGGATTGGGAGAGAGCGACATCTATAAAGCCGACCTTTCCAATTATGCGATCCTGGAAAAAGACAATAAGAAAAAAGTCAACAACGGGCTCAGCATCCTCAAAGGGGTGATCCGCGACGGCTTTGAAGGCTCGGGCATTGCCATGGCCGATGTCACGGTTACCGACGCCAACGGCGCCGTCGTGATGAGCACAGTTACGAACGACAACGGGGAATATTTCATGACCCTGAAAGGCAATGCGGCTTACACCATCAAAGCTTCTAAAAAAGGTTATAAAACCGGCGAGGAAAAAGTGGATCTGAAGCTGGGCACGAACGACACGTTCAGCCTCGACAAGCAGATCATGCTGAGTAAAGAGAAATAATCGTTCCGGTCTTCCCTGCTTCCGATCTTGATCCATGAAAGTTCTTAAGGTATGTTTTAAGCTGCTGCTGTATGTGGCTGCGCTGGGCGGGATATGGCTGGCCTGCGCGCTCCTTCTCCCCAAAATCAAGCGGGAGGCGGAAGACAGAAAGGATGCCAGGGAGGTGACCATTTACGTGAGGACCAATGGCACGCATACCGATATTGTGATGCCCCGGAACATGAACCTTCCTAACTCGGTGGTAAGCTTCAACTGGAACAACCTCGTCAACGATTCCTTATTCAAAGATGTGGATTCTACCTACCGCTATGTGGCTGTAGGCTGGGGCGACAAAGGCTTTTACCTCAACACGCCCGAGTGGAAAGACCTCAGGCTGTCCACTGCTTTTAAAGCGGCTTTCGGTCTTGGCAGCAGCGCCATGCATGTCACCTATTACCGCCGGATGGAGGCCGACGGGGAATCGACCAAAGCCATCAGGATCAGCGCGCCCGACTACCAGAACCTCATCGCCGAGATTACCCGCAGCTTCGACCTGCAGGACGGAGCGCCAAAGCTGATCCCCCACCCTGCTTACGGCGAGCACGACAATTACTTCGAGGCCAAAGGGCGGTACAGCCTCTTCAAGACCTGCAATACCTGGACAGGGAGCACTCTTCACAAAGCCAACATTACGATGGGCGTGTGGACGCCATTGCAATCGGGCGTCATGAATAGTATTCCGGATGCGCCTGTGGAATAAAGCGTTTCTGTGAATGTATGGTGGCTTCGAGAGCCTCAGCCACCTCCCAAATCGAGTTCAGGGCAGGTTCCTCCGGGAAGAATCGAACAGACCGGTGACTGAGCGAAGTCGAAATCACTCTATGACCTCTATGTGGCTATTGTGATAAAAAACAACACTGACTGGCAGATTTTACTTCTGCTCCGCCTGTTTTTTGGCTTCGTTGATCTCCATGCGCTGACCGTTCTTAAAAGCCGCCACAAAGCAATCCTTATAGCCCAGCTCCCTGAGCTTTAGCTGATGCCTGGTAGCCTCGTCGAAGGAAGCGAAGCTGCCTGAGGTATATTTATACACCGCTCCGGCCTTGTAGAACCACACCTCCTTCACATTCGGGAATTTGCTTTTGGCATCCACTTCCTTATCCGCGCTGGCAAACTGCACCTTAAACTCAACGGCACCGGCCTTTACCGCCGGCTTCTCCTCTGCTTTCGGCTCGGTCTTAGGCTCCGTTTTCGGCTGTACCTTTGTGATGGTGCCTGAGCCTGTCGAAGTGTCTTTATTGATCTTATCCTTATAATTTTTGATGATGTCGTTCTTGTCGACCACCTTGTTTTTTTCCTCCTCTTCCGCTTTTTTCTGCTTCTCCTCTTCCTCCTTCCTGGCGCGGGCAAGCGCATCGCTTATCTCCTTCAGCTTCTTCTCGGCATATTCATCTTTGCCATTCCGCAGTTTCAGCGCTTTTTCATAAAGCTGTTTCGCTTCATCGTAATTCCTATTCTTAAACGAAACGTCAGCCAGAGCGATGGATTCACTGTAAGCTTTGATACTTTCCTCTCCTGCTTTGGGCACTATTCCTAAGCTTACCGAAGTGTCCTTTTTTTCATCGTCTTCGGATTCCACCGTATCGGTTTCCCTGATCGGTACATGCACTTCCTTTTCGAGGTTCTTCTGGTTCTCGATGGCATCGTCGTAATCTCTTTTGATGCCTTCCTGCTCGTCCTTGTATTTCCGGAAAGCCCTGAACAGGCAGGAAGCCATGTACTCCTGCCCTTTCTCGGAGCCGAGGAACTTCTCCTCCTGCGGATTGGTCAGGTAGCCGATCTCGGTGAGCACGCTGGGCATCGAGGTCCGCCACAGCACCCAGATGCTCTGCCGGTGCACGCCCTTGTCCACACGCCCCGCCCGTTTCGAATATTCCTCCTGGATTTTCAGGGCCAGGCCCGCGCTCTGGATCACATAGCCCGAGGTATAATTGCTCATGATGATGTAGCTTTCCTCACTGTTGGGGTCGAAGCCCTGGTACTTGCTCTCGTAATTGTCCTCCATCAGGATCACGGAGTTCTCGCGCTGGGCCACTTTCATCTTGCCCTCCTCGTTCTTTAAGCCCATGACATAGGTTTCGGAGCCATAGGGAACAGGGTTTGCCGTTTCCACCACGATCGTTTTTCCCTTCGAATTTTTGAATGTTTTGGGGCGCATCTTCCCGGTTTTCTTATCCTTGATCATCACCGGCTTGCCGGCGGCGTTGCAGTGAATAGAGATAAAAAGATCGGCATTGTTATCGTTGGCAATCCTGGCGCGGTCTTCCAGCTCGACGAATACATCCGTTTTGCGGGTATAGATCACCTTCACATCCTTCACGTATTCCTCGATGAGCTTCCCCAGCTTAAGCGCCACCGCCAGAGCCACATCCTTTTCCTTGTGGGTCACGCCATTGCAGCCGGGGTCTTTGCCACCGTGGCCGGCATCGATCACGATCACTTTTACCTTACGGTCCTTGGCAGGTACCTTGTGGCCGCGGGGGATGTAAAAACTACTAAGCAATGCAAAACCTGTAAGCAGGAGGCCTACTACCGGCAGCACTCCCGGCATCTTACATTTGTTCTCGGACTTCATAACACTTTCGTTTTCGGACACTGAAATGGGTGGATCCTGTTATATTTTTTTGGGTAATTTTTATCTTTAAAATTCGTTATTTGATAGCCTATTAGCCTGTTAATTGTTAGTTTTGCAGGTTTAGGTAAATTTAGCCCGAAGGATTTATTATCAGACTCAAACAAATATTTTTTATACTCTTATTATTGTTAATAAGTAAAGCCACCCTGGTTGCTCAATCCGACCTGAAAGGCAATAACACCAAAACAGTCAATCCACCCAAAACGGCCTCTCCGGATACCAGCTCAGGCAGGAGCGGACAAACTGCTCCCCCAACCCAGAACGCGGTGAAGACCGTGGACCTCGACACCCTGGACACCGATGACGGGGACGATGAGCAGGCTCTGGACAAAAAGGTAACTTATAACGCGCGGGATTCGATAAGATACGAAACCAAGGGGCAGAAAGTGTATTTGTTCGGCGATGCCTTTATCGAGTACGAAAGCATGAGCATCCGGGCCGAGTACATTACCGTAGACAACGAAAAGAACACTATCAAGTCTACAGGGAAGAAAGACTCCCTGGGCAAGTACATCGGCAGCCCGGTGTTCAAGATCGACGGGCAGGAATCGGGCGCGGACAGTATGATCTACAATGTCAAGACGAAGAAGGGCAAGATCTACGGGATCAAAACCAAGGAGGGAGAGCTGATCCTGCTGGGCAGCGAGGTAAAAAAGGACAGCAACGATGTGGTATACATGAAAGACCTGAAGTGTATCCCCTGCCAGTTTGAAGATTCGCGTACCATTTTCAGGGCCAAAAAAGCCAAGATCATCCCGGACGATAAGATCGTCACCGGGCCGATGTACCTCGAGATCGGCGGCGTGCCTACTCCGCTCGGCCTGCCTTTCGGCTATTTCCCCAATACCAAAAAACGGCATTCGGGCATCCTGATCCCTACCTTCAACAGCAGCGAGGTGCTGGGCTATAACCTCAAGGACGGTGGCTTTTACTGGGGCATCAGCGATCAGACGGATATGACCATCCGCGGCGACATTTACACAAACGGAAGCTGGGCCCTGCGCACGCTGAATAACTATAACATCAACTACAAATACACCGGCTCTCTCTCGCTCGGCTATTCTGAGTTCCGCTCGGGAGAGCGGGAGATCCCGGCATCGACAGGCCTCTCCACGGCTTTCGGGAAGCAAAAGGATTTCTCGGTAACCTGGACCCATACCCAGGACCAGAAGAACAATCCTTCGGTGCGCTTCAGCAGCAATGTGAACATCAAAACCTCTAAGTACAACAAATACAACGCCCTCAACACAGGGCAGTACCTTGCCAATACATTCTATTCGAGCATCAACTATACCAAGACCTTCAAGCTTTCTTCGCTGAGCGTAGGCGCACGGCACGACCAGAACACGCAGACCAAGATCATGAACCTGAGCTTTCCGGAGCTTACCTTCAACGTGAACCGCTTCTTCCCGTTCAAGAAAGAAGGCCGCACCAAGCAGAATCCGCTGGACAAACTGGGCATCAGCTACCTGCTCGAGGCCCGCAATACCTTAACGGATTACGACTCGGCGATCTTTAAGGGCGATATCGGCGACAAGCTGAAATACGGCGTGAGGCACAGCGTTCCGATCTCCACAAACATTACCCTGCTGAAATATTTCACGCTGAC
>Ga0233425_10006928_pt1 | contig 16293 bp, 15 predicted proteins | sample Watercolumn_Towu_2_FD_181712 | JGI IMG/M metagenome (GOLD analysis project Ga0233425, IMG submission 181712) | Freshwater microbial communities from Lake Towuti, South Sulawesi, Indonesia - Watercolumn_Towuti2014_140_MG | ecosystem: Environmental > Aquatic > Freshwater > Lake | place... | reverse complement strand
GCAGAGGCTGCCCTCAGCCGACTGCTGGAGAAATACCCAAACAGCCCGCTCGCAAACGAAGCAAAAAAAGAGCTCTCTTCCTTTGCCAAAACAGAAGAAAAAAAGAAGTAGCAAAGACCATCTGCCAGCAGATCATTATCCTGCATTCATCAAACTCAAAGGCAAAAAAGTTGTTGTCATAGGGGGCGGAAGCGTGGCCGAACGAAAGGTCATCTCCCTTCTGAAGACAGGCGCAAGCATAACGGTCATAAGCCCTGTTCTGACCCAAAAACTGACTTCAATAAAAGATAAAGGCAGCATCCTGCATATCTGCAGGACATATAAGAAAGGGGATCTCACGGACAGCTTCCTCGTCATCGCTGCGACTGACGACCCTTCGGTCAACACCAGGGTTGCCAAAGATTCTTCATCGCCTGTGAATGTGGCCGATGCACCGGATGAATGCACATTCATAGTTCCCTCTGTAACGCGGCGAGGCCCTCTGACAATTGCAGTATCAACAGGAGGAGCAAGCCCCGCACTTGCAAGCACGATAAGAAAAGAGCTCGAACAGCTTTACAATTCAGAATTCGGGAAATATCTTTCATTTGCAGGAGAGATGCGGCGAAAGGCAATGAAAGCAATTCCTGACAAAGATGAACGAAGCCTGTTCCTGAAAGGGCTTGCATCTGAAGAGATTCTACAACGCCTGCGCAGCAAAGGTCTAAAGGCTGTCGTAAATGAGGTCTCAGCCAGATTTGAAAAACTGATATCCTGATCAGGAAGCCCCTGACAGCTCTCTGACCCTCTCCCTGATGAGAAATGCAAAATACTGATATTCATCCATGTTAGGAGGCCTCTTCGAAAAGTCCACATCAGCAGCAGAAAGAGGTTTCCCGAATGTAACCGAGATCTTCGAAAACTTCGGGAATACTGCAGTACGCGGCAGGGCCTCGAACGCGCCCCTTATATAGACCGGCACAACAGGCACGCCCATCTCTACAGCGATTATTCCTACCCCTTTTTTGAACTCAAGCAGGCTCCCGTCCGGAGACCTCCCTCCTTCAGGGTATATGCATACTGCTCTTCCATTCCTCAGCAGATATGCTGACGTCTGGAGCGCATGGTTCAGGAACGAAGCCGAGTCAATAGGAACAACATGAGCTGTCCTTGCAAACCAACCCTTGAAGGTCCCCGTGAAAAAATCGCTTATGCCGAGCGAATAGAGATTCCTGAACAAACTGAATGGTAGTGAGAGAACCAGAACAAACCCGTCAAGATAACTCGCATGGTTCGCAGCCAGTATGTAGCTGCCGGACCTGGGGATATTCACAGCATCCCCTGTCTCAAGCCGGAACATAAGACGCATAAGAAATCTGAGCATAGTATGCACTATCCGTGATGGCAGCATCATGGAACTGGCAGGTTCAAGGACAATCTTTTCTGCCGGATCTGATGCAATGATCGCCTTCCATCCAGCCAGCGCTGTTCTGCGCTCCTCCTTTGCTGAAGGCACGATCGACTGCAGCTTCTCCAGAAGTTCCTTTATTGTAAATATGTCAGCCAGGAAGTCCTCATCCAGTTTAATGGCAAAGGCCCGTTCAAGCGCTGTGACCAGTTCTATCTTCAGGAGCGAATCGAGACCAAGGTCAAGCTCAAGATTGTCATCACCATTAATAGCATGTTCAGTCCTTGCGACCTCTCTTACAGCCTTCAGCGCCATAATGCTGATCTCGCTGCCGTCCCTGGATTCTTCAGCTGCGGACTTGCGAGCCGGTTCCTTCACCTGCCCTGCCAATGATGCCTTGACCATGAACCTGCGGAGTTTGCCAAGTGGGGTTCTGGGCAAGGGCTGCTTCTGCAGTGAAAATCCTGTAAGACGCATATAGGAAGGTATGCCGGCAGATACTGCATTGATCTCCCATTTAAGTGTTTCATTGATATTGGAAATGCCTGACTGTTTCGCATATTCAAGGTCAGGCACAATAACAGCATGAAGAGAGACCGAGCCGCTTTTCTCGATCCCTGTAACGCATATTTCCTTGATATACCTTGACCTCATATAGAGTTTTTCAATCTCTTCGGGATAGATGTTCTTTCCTGATGCAAGGACAATGACTTCCTTGGACCTGCCGGTTATAAAGAGATACCCGTCGTTGTCGAGCGTCCCGAGATCTCCGGTCCTGAACCACCCTTCATTCATAACATCCCTTGTGGCTTCAGGCTTCTTAAAGTATCCCTGCATGACCATAGGCCCGCTGACCTCTATCTCTCCCTCTCCGGATTCAGAAGGGTTGGATATCCTCAGGGAAACGGACGGAAGGGGCATGCCTGCAGAGCCGGGCTTTCTTTTCCTGAGCGGGTTGAAGGTCACAACAGGAGATGTCTCTGTCAGCCCGTATCCTTCGAGCACAGTGAAACCGAGGGCCTCAAGGTCCAGCATAACTGAAGGGTCGAGCTTGGCGCCGCCGCTGGTGAAGAACCGGAATCTGCTCCCGAACTTTCTCTGAAGAGAGCCGAATATGAGTTTTCCCGTGTTGATGTCAAATCTCCTTCGCAGAAGACCTGACAAGGCCATGAGTCCCTTCAGAAGATATGCAACGGGCAGGGGCTGTGCCCCGAGCCTGGAGACTATGTTGTTCCTGACAAGGGCCAGGAGCTGTGGAACCCCGACCACAACCGTCACTCCCTTATCATGGATGGCAGAGACCATGTCAGGCCCTTTCATGCTCCGGGGATATGTGATGGCGGCACCCACCATCACAGGCACAAGAAAGGTGCACATGAAGGAATAGGTATGATGCAGCGGCAATATTGCAAGAACATTATCAGAGGAAGAGACTATCCCTGCATCGATGAGTGCCTTTGCATCGGAGCAGAAATTGTCATGTGTCAGCATTACTCCCTTCGGGTTGCCGGTTGTACCTGAAGTATAGATTATCGAGGCAAGATCGTTAGGTGTCTTCACTGGCAGAGAAACAGAAGTTGTTTGATATATGGCAGCAAATCCTGAATCATCGAAGTTAAGCGCCATAGGGGCCTTGCCATAGATGACTGAATATTCCTTTATGAACAAAGAGAGCTGTCCTTCGGTCTTTGAGCTGCAGAAGACCAGCTCCGCACCTGAATCGAGCAGCAATGTACTGACCTCTTCCGGACCAAGCTGGGCATCAAGCGGGACCGCTATGCCGCCTGCCATAAGGATACCCAGATAGGCAATGCCCCATTCAGGCCTGTTCTCTGAGATCAGGGCAATACGGCTGCCATCTGCAGCACTATTCTGTGCGAGATACGATGCAGTGGCAAGAGCCCGCTCATAAACACTCCTGTAGCTTATCTCCTGCCATTCATCGTGGTGAAAGACATTAAATGCAATGTTGCCGGAATGCTCAGCAGCTGTTCCTGAAAAAAGCCCTGTTATGGTCTCATTCATGCCATATCCTGTTCATTGCCGGTTCTTTTCTCCATCTGATATACTTTTTTCATCTGAAAAGCCCAACAGATAATATCATTATATACAAATACAGGGTAACAGAGGAGGAACGGAATGGCTTTTGTAAAAGAAGAAACTGACAGATACAACCGGCAGATGATGATTGAGGGCTGGGGAGAGGAGACCCAGCAGAAGCTCAAGGATTCGACCGTTTTCATTGCAGGCGCAGGAGGCCTCGGATCACCTGTATCCATATATCTTGCTGTAGCTGGTATTGGCAACATACGCATATGCGACTTTGATTCTCCTGACTGGTCAAACCTGAACAGGCAGATACTTCACAATCATAACAGGATAGGAACAAACAAGGCATTATCTGCAAAGCAGACGCTTGAAGAGCTGAACCCTCATATAAAGGTGACTGCCTTCACTGACAAGATCGTGGCAGAGAATGTCGACGAACTTGTCGGCAAAGCAGACCTTATAATCGACTGCATGGACAACTTCCCGACCAGATATCTGCTTAACGAATGTGCCATCCGCAAGAACATACCACTTGTGCATGGGAGCATATGGGGGCTCGAAGGACGACTGACCTTCATTAATTCTCCCGAAACGCCATGCCTCAGGTGCTATTTCCCTGAGTCCCCTCCGAAAGAGGTATTTCCTGTGCTCGGCGCAACTCCAGGGGTCATCGGAACGCTGCAGGCAATGGAGGCGCTGAAATATCTTTCAGGGGTCGGGAAACTGCTTAAAGGACGGCTGCTTGTCTGGTCTGGAAACGATATGAGCTTCCGTACCTTCAGGGGGTTCAGGGACCCTGAATGCCCTGCATGCGGCAAAAAATAATAAACGGTTCTGCAGCTTAATTTTTTCGGGCCAAATAACGATATAATAGGTACGGTAAACTGATTATGGCCCAGCTGACTGAACTTATCTCAACAGACCCAAAGATATTCTTTGTCTTTACAGGGTGTCTGATAGCGCTTGTCTTCTTCCTCATAGGCAAGGTCTCAGGATCTGTCTATGAGAAGGGGCTCAGGGAGCAGGAGCAGAAAGATCATGAAAAGAAGCTCTCCATTTCAGAATCGGGCAGGAATGATCTCAAACGGCAGCTTGAGGAGATGAAGAAGCAGCATGATAAATATGTATATTTTGTGGTGCGCATACCCGAGACTGTCAAATACCTCAACTCCACACTCACCCTTGATGAGACCATATCATCCATCGTAAGGGTCACTAAGGACCTTATAGATACAGACTGCATTGAGCTCTATCTCCATGATGAAAAAACCGGCCAGCTCTGCCTCGAGGCTGCATACGGGTCGAGCAGAAAAGAAGCTGTAAAGATCAGTATGGGGGATGGAATCATTGGCAAAGCGGGGGAGCTTAATCTGATGATGACACGGGACCTGGCTGCGAGCGCCCAGAAGAATGGGGACGGACAGTTAATGCATGCAGCGCCGATGATATCAAGGGGCAAACTTATAGGAGTACTCGGGCTGGGCAGGATAAAGAACCCGACCGGAGACGAAAAACGAATCATAGCCATGATAACCGACCTTGCCGCAGTCTCCCTGATCAACTGTGAACAGATATCCAGCGCCAAGGAAGAGGCGAACACTGATGCACTGACGAGACTTTACAACAGGAAGTACTTTGCTGAAAGATCGATCGAAGAGGCCCAGAAGGCCATCAGCTACAACTTCCCTATCTCTATCTTCATGTTTGACATAGACCACTTCAAAAAATATAATGACCAGAACGGCCACGCTGAAGGCGATTACCTGCTGAAAGAGCTGAGCAGCATGCTGAAGAAGAACTCAAGGGGCAGGGATGTTGTTGCACGTTACGGAGGAGAAGAATTCATCGTAATGCTGCCCAACACGGACAAGAAAGGGGCCGCATTATATGCGGAAAAGATAAGGGAGATGATCGAAACTGCAGGATTCAGGCACAGGGAAAAACAGCCGCTCGGGTTTGTCTCGATAAGCGGGGGCATAGCAACGTTCCCTGCTGATGCAGATACGGTCGAGGCGACTATCAAGCTTGCCGACCAGGCATTATACAGATCAAAAAAGGCGGGAAGGAACAGTGTCACTGTCTTTGAGCACCAGAGACTGACCTGACACAGGAAACATATGAACTTTACATTAAGACAGAAGATATTCCTGGGATACATCGTCATGATATCATTTACCCTGCTTGTCGGGGTATACGCGATATTCAGCCTTAAGTCCCTCAACAATATAACAAGAGGTATCGTCTACAATTCCATTGCGACTGCAGAGAAGCTGACAAAACTAAACGACAGCGTACTTGCTCAGGACCTGTATGAAAAGAGGTTCCTGACACTTCAGCAGCAGGAGGCAGAACAGTCCTTCACCTCCCGCAACAAAGAGTTCCGCGGCCTGCTTGATGATATAAGAAAGACAGACCCGTACCTGGCAGAGGACCTCAATTCAATTATATCGGCCCATGACAGGTATACAGTTCTATTTGCGCGTGAGGTGCAACAGCTGAAGGTGAAGGACAGACACGGTGCAGAGGAGATATCATCCCGCGAAATGAAGCCGGTCTTCAACAAGATGCTTATGTACCTGAAAGAGGTTGAGCAGAAGATAAAAAAACAGCAGAATCTTCAGATCAACAGCTCCAATACCCTCAGCGAACGCGCCCTTATCATCACAATAGCATTGAGCTTCACTTCGTTCGTCTTCGGTATATTCTTCGCAACACTTCTGACCAACCACCTGAACGCATCCATAGAACGCCTAAAGGAGGCTACGAATTCGATCAGGAGCGGAGATTTCGACAATCTGCCAGAGATCAAGGGAGCGGACGAACTGGCAGACCTCGCAATATCCTTCAAGGAAATGTCCTCCAGGCTCAAGGAGCTCGAGGTAACCAACCTCGATGCAAACCCTCTCACAAAACTTCCGGGCAATCTCGCCATAGAGAAAGAACTGCTCACGCGGCTGAACGAGACACAGAGGTTCTCTTTCTGTCTTATAGACCTTGACAACTTCAAGGCATACAACGACAGGTACAGCTATGCGCGCGGAAGCGACCTGATCAAATGGCTCTCCGAAATGTTGATAGACATAAAGAAGGAGTACGGCGATGCTGAAGATTTCCTGGGCCATATCGGGGGAGATGACTTTGTGCTGATCTGCTCTCCTGACAGGGTTCAGACCATATGCAGCGTTATCATAGAAGAGTTTGACAAAGGCATCATACAGCATTATGATCCTGAGGATGCAAAGAAGGGCTTCATAATATCAATAGACAGGAACGACAAGCCTGCAATGTTCGGCATAATGACAGTCTCTATCGCCGTGGTCAACACGGACAGGACGCTTGTCCGCGACCCCAAGGAGATATCACAGAAAGTGGCCGAACTGAAGCAGCATGCAAAATCATTCACAAAAAGCATCTACATCATGGACCGAAGAAGAGCCCACTAATCCGGCAGCATCCCAGAATCCACCATCAAAATATCTGCGAAAAACAGCATCTTCACTCATTCTCGGTCGAAGCGACCTCCGAGGCACCGGCACAGATCACCTGCCGGGTGATGAAGACTGCGCCGCTGAAACCGTTCAGATGCCATTTCTCGCAAAACTGATGGTGGATTAGAGCATCTCATTCTGCTTGACCTTCTTCTTTTGTGATATAATCCTCCAACCATGCATATCAAAAAGCTCGTCAAAAAAGATGTTGCTGCGCTTACTGCGTACAGCGCAAAGGAGATACCCTGCAGGGTGAAGCTCGATGCAAACGAAAGTCCGTACGGTTTCGAAGATGCCCTTGCATCTGTCAATAAAATAAAGACCAACCGCTATCCTGACCCGGAGGCAAAAGCCCTGAAGGCCATGTTAGCAAGGGACCTCGGCATCAGGCAGAGCAATATACTTCAGGGAAACGGCTCTGACGAGCTTATCTATAATCTGATAACAACCTTTGGGGGGCCGATTCTCTATCCTGTGCCGACCTTCTCGATGTACGGCATCATCAGCCAGGCATTGGGGGAGAAGAGGAGAGAGGTCCCTCTTGACAGTGAGTTCGATCTGGCCCTCGATAAAATGTTATCTGCGATAAAAAGGGACAGACCAAAGATCATATTCCTGAGCAGCCCCAACAACCCGACAGGCAACTGTTTCTCCTCAGAGAAGATGCTTAAGATCATAGATGCCTCAAAGGGCATAGTAGTGGTCGATGAAGCATATCAGGCATTTTCTGGAGAAAAGGGTTTTCTCCCCATGCTGGGCGATTTCAGAAACCTTGTTATCATGCGGACGCTTTCAAAGATCGGGCTTGCAGCGTTGAGATTCGGCTTCATGATCGCATCAGAGGAGATAATCGAAGAAGTGAACAAGGTCAGGCTGCCGTTCAATGTGAACTCTCTTTCCCAGGCAGTAGCAGTCGAGGCGCTCAGAAAGAAAAAAAGTCTGAAACAGGCGATAAGGAACATCTCGGAAGAAAGGGACAGGATGTTCAGCAGAATGGAAGAGGTCAAAGGTGTCCACCCTTTCCCTTCTGAGGCCAACTTCATACTCTTCAGGGTGGATGACCCGAAAAAGGTTTACCGGGGGCTCCTCGAAAAAGGAGTCCTCGTCAGGGACATGAGCAATGCGATCAAAGGATGCCTCAGGGTGACTGTAGGCAGCCCTGAAGAGAACAGCATATTTCTTAAAAGACTTGCACAAATCTTATAAAACCAATGGCAGGGGATGTTATGAGAAGAACAAAGACTGAGCGGAAGACAAAAGAGACCAATATTGCTGCTGAGCTGAATCTTGACGGCAGCGGCTCGTACTCGATAAAGACCCCAATACCATTTCTTGACCACATGCTGAACCTCATGACAAAGCACGGGCTTTTCGATCTTAAGCTGAGGGTCAAAGGAGATGTCGAGATAGATGACCACCATACTGTTGAGGACACAGGCATAGTTTTAGGCAAGGCGCTCAAGCAGACACTTGGGGACATGAAGGGAATAAACCGTTACGGCCAGGCTGCAGTGCCGATGGACGAGGCCCTTGCACATGTTACCCTCGATATAAGCGGAAGGGCATTTCTTGTTTACAATGTCACTTTCCCGAAGAAATCGAAGATGAGGGATTTCGATCCAGACCTGATCGAGGACTTTATGCAGGCCTTTGCTGGCAGTGCCGGCATCACCCTCCATATTAATGCGCCTTATGGCAGAAATTCGCATCATATTGTAGAGGCGATATTCAAGGCGCTCGGCAGGGCGCTCAAACAGGCAGTTGCTATCGACCCCAGAGTAAAGGGTGTACCTTCAACAAAAGGTTCGCTTTAGTTTAGCATCTGTTGTAGTACCGGAGGGTTGGATCCTACAGTTTCATTTCTCTGTCTATGATCTGTTTAAACGGTTTGGGCTGATGATTCATGAACTCATTGCTGTTGACGGTTTGTTGACGGTTATAAAAGGGGGTCCCTTTACTCGCAAATGGCTTAAATAAAGGGTTCCCCTGTAATTTCAATGGCGGAGAGGGTGAGATTCGAACTCACGGTAGAGTTACCCCTACAACGATTTTCAAGACCGTCGCCTTCAACCGCTCGGCCACCTCTCCGGGGAAAGTATTATAACAAAAAAAACCTGAATAAATGATGTATTAATTTTCGCAAAGAGTTAAAATTTCTGGAACCGGCTTTTTGCCCTGATCAGCATCAATTTTAGAACATCAAGGGGTGTACATGAACAATTCTGTCATACAGCTGATATTAAATGCAGGATATGTTGTGAAGGCTGTGCTGCTCCTGCTCCTCTCCTTTTCTGTCATATCCTGGGCGATCATCATCTTCAAACAGAGGTATTTTTCGAAGGCCAACAGGGAGTCTGACAACTTCCTCCGCGCATACCGCTCGAACAGGGACCCGCGCTCCCTGTATCAGGCAACCAAAGGTCTGACGCTCAGTCCCATAGCGAATGTCTTCAGGGCCGTATTGGGTGACGAGGCAAAGACCGACAGGAACGAGATAAAGAGGCTTCTGAGGAGATATGAGACACTCGAATCAGTGAAGCTCGAAAAGTACCTGAACTTCCTTGCTACAACCGGCTCCACTGCCCCATTCATCGGGCTTTTCGGAACTGTCTGGGGCATAATGAACTCCTTCCACGGTATCGGCTCTGCAGGCTCTGCATCCCTTGCGGTCGTTGCGCCGGGAATTGCAGAGGCCCTTATAGCCACGGCAGTCGGTCTTGCTGCAGCAATCCCTGCTGTTATTGCGTATAACTACTATCTGAGCATGTCCCGCAAGATGATCATAGAGATGGAAGATTTTTCCGAAGACCTGCTCGAACTCTTCACAAGGCAGTGATATGAAGACGAACGGCCACAGATCAGTCCTTTCAGAGATCAATATCACGCCTTTTGTGGATGTGATGCTTGTTCTCCTTGTCATCTTCATGGTAACTGCCCCGCTTCTTCAGCAGGGGGTTGATGTGAACCTGCCAAAGGCTAAAGGGAAGGACCTGCCGACCGATGAGAGGATATCAATAGTGATAAAGCGCGACAGCGCAATATATATGAATGATACAAAGGTCTCCATGGCGGACATGAGGAGCAAGCTCGAGGCAATCAGCAAGCTGAACCCCAATGTCTTTCTGAAGGCAGACAGGGATGTGCCGTACGGACTTGTGGTTGAGGTGATGGGCGAGATAAAGGAGGCGGGAATAGAAAAGCTCGGGATGGTAACAGAACCCAAGCTTGACATGAAATGAAGGGACCGGACATCAGGATATCGGCCGCCCTTTCGGCTGTCCTTCATCTTATCTTCTTCCTCCTTGCTGCTGTCATAATCAGACATTCACAGACTATGAACATCCCATCTCCTTATATCGTGAGCCTTGTCGGGCCATCAGGCGCTTCAGGCGGCGGGGAGGTCCATGAGGAGGAGAAGGCTGAAGAAAAAATTGCTGAGCCTGAAGTGAAGACCGCAGAGAAACAGAAGGAGATATCTCTCAGAGAGAAGACGGATAAGGAGAAGAAGGCCGAAAAGGAGAGGGTGCAGGACCAGATCGCTGCACTTAAAGCCAAGAAGAAGATAGGCAGGATACTGGACCTTCGTGCAAAGATAGTCTCGATAGGCAAGGGCCAGGGAAAGGGCACTGCGGGGCAGGCTGGCAAGGGAACAGACAAGGGAGGCCCTGCCGGCACAATGTTCGACAGTTATTACTCGAAGATAACCGAAAAGATATGGCAGGAATGGACCTGGCCTGATTCTGCTGAAAAGAACCTCGAAGCGATAATAGCGGTCAGGATAGCAAGGGACGGCACATTGACTGTCCAGGGCATCGAAAAGAGCTCAGGCAACTCCTTTTTTGACAGGTCGGCATTAAAGGCGCTCTCAAAGGCATCGCCTGTTCAGCCTCCGCCATATGAGATGGAAATAGGCATAAGATTCTATCCGTGAAAATGAATATCAGAAATAACAAGGAGTGTTTAATAAATATGCGGCTTGTCGGTCTTTTAATGCTTTTCATTCTCTGTTTCATGTCTGTATATTCTTCGGCTGATGCAAAGATCTATATAGACATAACCTCTCCTGCAGCAAAGAAACTCCCCATTGCTATCTATGACCTGCCTGGCAGTTCAGGCAGGGAGATATCAGAGATAATCCGCGAGGACCTGACATTCACAGGCCTCTTCATGTGCATTGACAAGGCATCATATGTCGAGGAGCAGACCCAGCCCTTCAGCCAGAAGAACTGGACCCCTCTGGGCATAGAGGCCGTGGTCAAGGGGAAGGCAGAGGAAGGCAATGAAATTACCATTGATATTGCCGTATATGACGTATTTGAGGGGAAGGAAATACTTAACAAGCAGTACAAGTCCGAAAAGGCCATGCTCAGGCAGCTTGCGCATTCAGTATCAAATGACATCTATAAGGCGTTCACAGGCCTTGACGGCATCTTCAGGACGAGGATCGCATTTGTCGCTGATGAAGACGGAGAGAAGGGGATATTGCTGATGGACTGGGACGGAGCAAGGACCAGAAGGCTTGGGCTTAAAGGGACACTGGTGCTTTCGCCTCACTGGTCCTCAGACGGGACAAGGCTTGCGTATTCGTCCGAGCGGGGTAGACAATGGGGTATATATCTGTTAGACTTTGGAAAAATGACCGAAAAAAGGATCTTTGGTTCAAAAGGTACTAACATGGCCGGTGATCTGTTTCCCAAAGGCGACGCAATAACTTTCTCCTCTTCAAGGGACGGTTCCCCTGACATCTATACTCTCTCCCTAAAGGACGATACTCTCCGGAAACTGACATCAACGCAGGGCATTGAGGTATCGCCTGCCGTCTCTTCTGACGGCAGCCTTATCGCATTCGTCTCTGACAGGGGCGGCAGCCCGCAGATATATGTGATGCGCGCTGACGGCAGCGATATCCGGAGGGTCACTTTTGAGGGGTCATACAACACATCACCGAACTGGGCGCCTTCAGGCGACAGAATAGTCTTCTCATGCAGGCGCGGCAAGAACCAGATCTGCATTGTCAAGCCCGACGGTTCGGGTCTTCAGCAGCTGACAGAGGCTGGCAACAATGAAGACCCCTCCTTTTCGCCTGACGGAAGATATGTGGCATTCTCATCAGACCGTGACGGCATGAAGGGTGTTTATATAATGAGGGCGAGCGGAGAGGCACAGAAGAAGATAAGCCCGCGCGGACTGCGTTCTTACGGGCCGCGCTGGTCTCCAAATTAATAATTCAGAACAATAAAGGAGGATGTCATGAAGTCGAGGAATTTTGCAGTATTTGTTGTAATGGTTCTTGTTGCAGCAGTTGCAGGATGCCAGCAGAGGGTCGCCACAAAGCAGGATGCACAGGACGGCCAGCAGGGCACAGTGCATAAGCATGACAAGGAAGCAGAGCGAGTAACTGAAAAGTCAGCTGACTCCAGGATCCAGTCCGCAGATACAGGTTCACAGTATGTCGAGAGCAAGGATAGCACATTTTCTGACGTGAACTTCGATTTTGACAAGTACGATGTCAAGGACCAGTATAAGCCGCTGCTCCAGTCAGTTGCATCATGGATGGGCAAGAACGGTTCATCAAAGCTCTCGATCGAGGGACATTGCGACGAGCGCGGCACGAATGAGTATAACCTTGCACTTGGCGACCGCAGGGCAAAGGCTGTGAGGGACTATCTCATCAGCCTCGGAGTTGCCTCCGGCAAGCTCGACATCATCAGCTACGGAGAGGAGAAGCCCCTCTGCACAGATCAGAATGAGGACTGCTGGGGCAGGAACAGGCGCGCACATTTCGTGATACTCAACAAGGCGGGCAAGTAGTGACGAGGGCGTTTATTCTTTTATTGCTGCTTGGCGTTTCGGCCTGTGTCTCAAATACCGATTTTGACCGCATGAGACTGGATGTGAACGAGCTTCAGAAGGGCGGGTTTGAGGCGAAGAAGGACATAGACACACTGAAGGAGAAGACAACAGGCGTTGTCAAAGAAGACACCTTCTCTGTTGTCAGGGAGAGCCAGGCGAACATACTTGCAAGGGTCAATGAGACAGCGAGCGGTCTTCAGGAGCTGCGCGGCAGATTTGACGAGAATAGGTATTTTATTGAGAAGACTCTTAAGGACCTCACCACTGAAAAGGAGCTGCTTAAGGCCCAGATAGCAGGATTGGAGACCCAGGTCAGGGCGATGAAGGAGAGACTTGCAGCGGCCGACGGGACTGCAGCAAAGCCTGCAGAGGGCACTAAAGAGACTGCGGAGACCCCGCAGAAGCCTGCTGATGCTGCGGCCCAGCAGCCTCAGCCTGACAACGGAGCTGATGCTGCACAGAAGCCGTATGATGCGGCATATCAGCTCTTCAAGGACAAGAAGTACAAGGAGTCAAGGGAGAAGTTCGAGGCCTATATAAAGGAGAACCCGAAGACAGACCTCACAGACAATGCGCAGTTCTGGATAGCAGAGACCTACTACTCTGACAAGGATTATGAGAACGCGATCCTTGCATATGAGACCCTGCTCAAGAAGTATCCTAACAGCGACAAGGCTGTCAGCGGAATGCTCAAACAGGGCTTTGCATTCATAGAGATAGGAGATGCAAAGACCGGCAGGATAATATTGAACAGGCTCATAGAGGCGCATCCAGCCTCAAAAGAGGCCGAGACAGCCAGGAAGAAGATATCCGATACAGAGAAGAAGCCTGTAAAGAAGAGATGACCGGTCTTCAGGACAGATTCGACAGGGTTATTGATTATCTCAGGATATCCGTAACAGACAAGTGCAATATGCGGTGCGTCTATTGCATGCCTGAGGACGGCATTGCTCCGGCGAGGCATACGGATATCCTGAGGTATGAGGAGATCATAAGGATCGCAGACATTGCAGCTCGACTGGGCGTCAGGAAGATACGCCTGACAGGCGGCGAGCCCCTTGTCAGGAAGAACCTCACTTTCCTTATTGCTTCCCTCAGGAAGATACCGGGCATAGAGGACCTGAGCCTTACCACGAACGGATTACTGCTCGCAAAAATGGCGCCTGCCCTTGCAGATGCCGGACTTGACAGGGTGAATATCAGCATAGACTCCCTGAAGTCTGACAGATACAGGCAGATCACGCGCATCGGCGACCTCGATGTTGTGCTTAGGGGGGTCGATGCTGCATCAAAGGCAGGGCTCAGACCGGTAAAGATAAACATGGTGCCTGTAAGGGGGCTCAATGATGACGAGGTCCCTGATTTTGCACGGCTGACCATGAACAGCGACCTTCATGTCAGGTTCATAGAATGCATGCCGACAGGCTCTGCAGACTTCTGGACACCTGAAAAATATATGACCACAGATGAGATAAGAAAGACCATAGAGTCCATAGGCCCGCTCTCTCCTGTTCGTCTGCGCAGGAACGGCCCCTCAAAATATTTCAGGCTTAAAGGCGCAAAAGGGGTCATAGGCTTTATCAGCGCGCTCACGCATCATTTCTGCGGTGACTGCAACAGGCTGCGGCTGACTGCGGACGGGAAGTTCAGGCCCTGCCTCTTTTCGGAGACCGAGATTGATATCAGATCTGTTCTGAGGGGCGGGGCAGGCGACAATGAGATCGAGAGGATGCTGAGGCTTGCCATAGAGGTGAAGCCGAAGGGGCATAATCTGCCCGGCAGGGAGACTGATGCTGACAGCGGATCATGTCATCTGCGTGGACTGAAAGCTGAACTCAGACCCATGTCAAGGATAGGCGGATGAAAAGACTCACGCATATAAATGATAAGGGCGAGGCGAGGATGGTGGACATATCAGAAAAGCCTTCCACAGCAAGGGCAGCAATTGCCGGCGGCCATGTTTCGATGAAGAGGTCTACGCTCAGACTTATACTCGCTGACGGCATTGCCAAGGGCGATGTGATCGGCACTGCAAGGATCGCAGGCATTATGGCTGCAAAAAAGACGCATGAGATGATACCGCTCTGCCATCCGATATCCATATCATCCATTGAGATTGAATTTAATGCAGACAGAAAGGATACGGGAATTGCCGTAAGGGCAAGGGTCACGAATACAGGCCAGACCGGGGTCGAGATGGAGGCGCTTACTGCTGTCTCTGCCGCAGCGCTCACAATTTACGACATGTGCAAGGCGGTTGACAGGGAGATGGTCATCTCGAAGATAATGCTTCTCGAAAAGACCGGAGGCAGGAGCGGGACCTTCCGCAGAAACAGCCGCGCATGACCGATCGCATAAATTCTTCAGACGGCTCCAAGACCGATATATATGGACAGTAAGAAGACCCCTGACAGATCATCAGTGACAGGTTCAGCATCAAACAGGCCGGCTGTGCCGGCATCCGCTGGAGGTCCAAAGGCCGTTGGAGGTAAGTCCGAGGTTATAACCGAAAAGTTCCTTACGGTCGCAAAGGAGAAGAACCAGCTCGAATCAACAATTATCCAGCAGTATGAGCAGATAAGCAGGCTTGAGAACGAAAAGTCCCGCATCATGACCTCCCTGAAAAAATTTGCCGAAACGAACAGGAAGATGAAAGAGAAGCTCCTTGACTTCGATCTCCTTCGCAATATGGAGATATCCGAGCTGAGGAAGAGGATAGAACAGCTTATTGCCGAGAACAGACAGCTCCAGTCTTCAAAAGAAGCAATACTAAGGAACCTTGACCGTGACCGGCAGAACATGGCAATCATCGAATCAAGGCATGACAGCACCGATGAAGGCAGGCCGGGCATTGATGAGCAGTCATCCAGGCTGAGGGAGGCGATGCTTGAACGGGACGAGGCAAGGGCAGAGCTGTATCATGCGAAGGCAGAGCTTGACAGGATACACGCCCGCAAGAATGAGGCAGAGGCAGAGCTGAGCAGAAAGATCGACATTTACAGCGAGGAGATTACCTCGCTCAAGACTGACATTGACGAGCTTACGACCTCTGTTGAGAGCAAGATACACAATATAGACGAGCTGAACTCAAAGGTGTCGAGGCTTAATAATGAGCTGACCCTTAGGGATGCTGAACTGCATGAAAAGGTGCCTGCGCTTCTCGAGAAGATAAACTCTCTTTCGCAGTCCATAGAATCCAAGATGGAGGAGAACTCGCTCTTTGCAAAAGAACTTTTTGACCTGAATGTGAAGATATCGTCCCTGAATGACGAGATATTCCAGAAGGACGAGTTTCTCATAGAGATATCCGAGAGCTACAAGAAGCAGAAGGAGGAGATAGATGCCCTGCATGGCGCGCATGAGCTGACACTGCGCAACCTTGTTGCTGAAAGGGACGGTCTCAATGGTCTGGTACAGGAGATGCAGGAAAAACAGGCAGGCCTGAACCAGTCGATAGAGACTCTCGGTAGGGAGAAGGGCCTGCTGCAGCAGCAACTTGAACTTGCTGTAAAGGCA
>Ga0233425_10006927_pt1 | contig 16302 bp, 13 predicted proteins | sample Watercolumn_Towu_2_FD_181712 | JGI IMG/M metagenome (GOLD analysis project Ga0233425, IMG submission 181712) | Freshwater microbial communities from Lake Towuti, South Sulawesi, Indonesia - Watercolumn_Towuti2014_140_MG | ecosystem: Environmental > Aquatic > Freshwater > Lake | place... | reverse complement strand
GAAGGTCTGGTACGTCGCCCGGACCGCCTCGCGCCGCTCCACGCATCCCGCCAGTTGCGCCCAGACGTCGGGATCGATTCGCACCCGGTCCTCGGGCAGGACGTCGCCGTCGAAAAGATGCAGGTTGGCGCCCCGAACCGGGCCAACCCGGACGGGTCGGTCATCTACCGCTCCGGTCTCAACCCGAAGATTCAGCGCAACTTCGAGGTCTTCAGCCCGTGCGACTTCATAGCGGCCATCACGCAGCATCCGCCTTCGCTGAAGCTACGGCGGACAAGCATCCCCAAGGCTGGCTTGCCCGACGTAGCCTTGGCGAAGTCGGGTACAGCAACAAAATGCGCGGCCAGCGCGACAAACACGCCGCCGAAGAGGCCAAAGCCGCGGGCCAAGCCGTCGAGGTCATCGATGTGTCGGAGCATGAACCCCGCCGCATCCCCTCGGCCAAGTGGCGCGAGCTCATCAAGAAGGTGTGGGAAGCCGATCCGCTCCTCTGCCCAAAGTGCCAGAAAGAAATGCGCATCGTGTCCCTCATCGACGACCGGGCGGTGATCGAGCGAATCCTCCGTCACCTCGGCCTGTGGCAACAGGGCGTGCGGATGTCGCCGGCAAGGGCACCGCCTGAGATTGTCGAATGGGTCATCGAGCCTTGCCTGGATGACCTCCCCGACTATCACGTGACCACGTTGTCACGTGGTACGTGACTCACGTGGCGACACCGAGCCCGTGATGATGTACGCGAACGGCTGAGCGCTCGTGGCGGGGAAGGTCTGTTCTTCCCCGGTGTCTCTGACCCTGTTGCCGCGTCCTCCGGGCGGGTCGGGGCTACCCCGACCCGCCCGGAGGACGCTTCTTGCTGTTCTTGACCCCTCCAGCCCATCTTTGCTACCTTCTCCCCTATGAAACCGCTCCTTCAAGTCGGTCACAGCGGATTTCTTATCAGTACGAGACCATTTCGCGCCTGCCACGACGGCGAGACCGACGACCGCTGCTCCAGGTGCGGCGAGTATCTGCCTACGTGTGCAGCGGATCGCAGATGCGCCCGGGGGGATGGACGAGAGCGCGATTCCATGCTACGTTCTTCCCATGTTCTCTGGGTGCGGTATGGTGCCTGTCTGTTTCATGCCTGTCTGCGTGCGGCACAAACAGGCCTTGCCCCCGCGACGCAAGCCGTCATCGTGGCGGTTTCGCAGGATCCATCCACATGATGCCCTCCTTTCTTTCATGGTGCGGAAGTATCCGGTTGCCTGATCGGGTGCGCGGCGTCTTCCGATCCTTGGTTTCGACCGCGTGTCTTCCCATCCTGTTTGTGGGCGCCGTGGGATGTATCGGCCCGCGCGAGGGGGCGACCGACGTGATCGAGGCGCGGGCGGGTGTCTGGGCGGACGCCGCCGCAGCGCAGAAGGCGAAGCCGTCGGCGGCGCTCCCGCCGGTCCGCCAACCCGCGGAGTCGATCCCATCGGGGCAGATCCTGACACGTGCGGGCTTGGTGGTCGATGTCTCCGTGGTGGTAGCGGGCAAGGAGAAGATCGCGGAACGCGGGCGGCGCATTTCGGAGACCGGCACCCTGACGCTGCCCATCGTGGGCACGCTGGCCGTGGTAGACCTCTCCCTGGATGGGCTGAAGGATGCGTTGACGAAGAGCTACCGGGAGTATTTCGTCGATCCCCTCGTCATCGTCGAACTGGCTCGGGACGAACGGTCGGAAGGCACATCGCCTTGGGGCCACGTGACGGTGCTGGGGCGGGTCAAACGCCCCGGCCGGGTCAATATTCCCCCCACCCGCGACTTGACGCTGAGCATGGCGATCCAGTTGGCGGGGGGCTACGACACGAGCGCGAAAGACTCGGGCATCCTTGTCACGCGGCGCTGCCCGGATGGCAGTACCACGACCCGCGAGTTCAACCTGAACGCCGTCGGATCGCGGGGAAGAGTGGAAAACGATGTTGCGCTATCACCTGGCGATGTGGTATACGTTCCAGTGTTGTATTTCTAGGAGGGGCCTTTGATGCGCCGAAGTCACCTGGTGAAAGGGATAAGAACGACCATCGCGGGAGGGGTGGCGGTTGCGCTGGCCGGCAGTGCTCTGGGCCAGAGCGAGCCGGTAAACGAACCGAGTCCCTGGAAGCTGTCGGCGTTGCTGGATCTCGGCGGCGTTTACGATTCCAACATCGACCGCGATGCATCCAACGAAAAGGATGATTTTTTCTTCGACGCGGGGGTTGGCGTGCGCGCGGTCTACAGCGTCCCGGATTTCGACGCGAGCGGGTTGGGATTCGCGCACCAACGCGCTTATGCGGAGACTTCGCGGAAGAACTTTTCGGGTTTCGGCGAGGTGCTGAAGCTGAGCTACGGCGCGCCCGAAGACCTGGTGTTCGGAGTTTACCAATCGTTTCGGCGTGTCGAGGATGTGGACGCCTACGGCGAGGAGGTCGCTGGGATCGCGTCCCATGATGCCTTTCTGAACGCCGACGTCCGCCGCGAGCGCGACATTTGCGAGGCGGGCGGCACCGTCGGCGCCGCTTTCGGGGACAAGCGCGACTTGAAGGTGGGCTACGGGTTCAATCAGACCGAAGACCGCAGCGGCAACCTGCTGGACATAACGACGCACGCCGCGCAAATCGAGGGCGCGCAGCGCCTGACCGACAGAAGCGCCGGGCTGTTCACGCTTCTGGGCAGTCTGCAAGAAAGTGAAAATGTCGACGATATGGGCGTCTACAAGGCCGCCCGCCTGGGTTTGACCACGCGCAGGACCGACCGCATCACCTTGAAGGCCGGCGCCGGGTATCAGGTTTTCGACCATCCGGATTCGTCTGAAGTCTCGGATGCCTTTCACTATGATGGGCAGGCCTCCTGGCGGGCCACGGACAAGACGGTTCTGCGCCTTTCGGCGCGCAACGGCGTGCAGTTGTCCTCCCTGTACGATGGCAACGTAGTCGATTTTACGGTCATCCGGCTGGGGGTCACGACGCAGATGACCGACGCCTTCGCCCTCTCCCTCAGCGGTGTGTACCGAGTGGACGACTACCATGATCCGGTCGTGTTCGAATCCAATACGGTGCATCGCAGGGATGAAGGCATCGCCGCCGTATTCCGAGTCGACTATGCGCTGCCGCCCAAACAAAACCTGAGGGTCTTTGCCGAGGTCTCACAGGAAACGATGGATTCGACCACACGCGACTACGCGGTTACCCGGGCGGGGGCGGGCGTTCAACTTCGGCTCTGATGTGGGATGCGGAAGGAGTAGCCATGAGCCAACACAAGATGATCGGACTCGCATTCGTTCTTGCTTCGTGCGTGACCATGGCCGCGCGGGCCGCGTTCGTGGCACCGACCGTTCAGCAGGTGGCGTCGGCCGCCGCGGCGCCGGCCACGGGCGTGGCGCCGCTTCTCGCGCAGGCGGATGCGGCGCAGGCGGCCGACGTGGTCACGCGGGTCATCGCAGTCGTGGTCGGACTGGATCTGACTGCGGATCAAAGGCGCGACCGGGTCACGGCCGTGCTTCGCGCCGCCATGGACGTCGTTCCGGCGGCAATGCGCGGCACATTTGCCTTGGAACTGGGGAAGGCGATCGCCGCCACGCCAGCCATTCTTAATGCGCCGACGGTCTTGGCCGCGATTCGGAGTTTCTTGTTGGCGCAGAGCGCAGGAGGCGGCGCCGACGGATCCGAACAGGCGAAACAGTTCAACACGGGGTTATCCGCGACGTCGCAGGACGCTATGCTGCCGGGTAGCGCGTCGGCGTCGCATCCGCATCCGCCTCCGATCGCGGGTCCCTATGCCGGGCAGCAAACCCGGTAGCCCCGCGACGGTCGATTCTCGCATCCCGGCAGTCCGTCCGGTGAGGAAGATGGTTATGCCTGCGTGAGTGTGTTGCAGTGCGAGAATGGCTTTGTGTCGGGACTTGCGCTGTTCCTAGTGCTTGTTGTCTGGCGCTGGGCCGGCATGCGGCTGGACGACCTGCCTGTTCTTTCGGCCGTGGCCGTGCTCTTTCTGGTCGTTGCTCTGGGCGCCGTCGGTCTGCCGAGCCCCGATGGCCGCCGGGCGGTGTGGTGGAAACGCGACGCCTTCTTCTGGTTCGGCCTGCTGTTCCTGCTCTACGCTGGCGTCCAATGGTGGAACGCCGGGAGGGATATCCGTTTCGACTCCGATGCGCAGCGCTGGTTTTACACGGCGCCGCACAACGTCTTCCTGCCCTGGGCTTTCACCCGGCCCGAGGCCGCGCAGATGCTGCATTGGTTCTTCCCCGCATGGGCCATCGGCCTCTTTGTCCGCTCCCCGATCATCTCTCGCCGGGGGGCGGCGCTTCTGGCTCGCGGCTTGCTGTACGGTGCGGCGCTGCTGGTGGTGTGTGGCGCGGCCCAGCGCGTTTTCGTTTCGTCGCGGCTCTTCTGGCGCATGCCCCCTGATGCCGTGTGCTTTGCATCGTTCCCGTACGCGAATCATGCGGCGGCTTACTTCTTGCTTCTGGGCGCGGTCGCTGCCGGACTGTTCTACCGTGAGATTTTCCGGCGCGACCGCCCGCCGCAGGCCGCGCTGTCGTGGCGTCTTGCGTTGGCGATGTTCCTGTGCCTGACGGGGGCCAACCTCTCGCTGAGCCGAGCCGGCATCATCCTCGCGTGGGTTTTGGCCGCCTTCGTGGCTGGCTACGGACTGCTCTGGGGGTGGCGGCTGCTGCGCCCGGTCGCCAAGGTGCGCCTGGCGGCGGCCACCGTGGCCGTCCTGACGGTGTTCTGCTTCCTGGTGACGGGACTCGCAGGTTCGGATATCCGTCAGGAATTCGCCGTTCAACATCGGCCCCTGCATCCGTTGCTGCCGTCGCTGACCGCGATGAACCTCGATCTGTCGGACCGGCCGCGGCTGATCCAGGCTGCCTGGAGCGTCTTCCTGGAGAACCCGTGGTATGGCGTCGGCGGGTGGGGGTTCCGGTATCTCGTTCCATTCCACATGCCCCGCGAGATGTGGGGCTATCTGCAGAACAATCCCGGCCGCGCCAACGTACACTGCGACGCCCTGCAGTTCCTGGTCGAGTTCGGGTTGATCGGCTTCGGGCTGCTGATGGCCGTGCTGGGGGCGATGGTGCTGCCTCTGTTCCGACGCGGAATCAACCGGGGCGCGGTTTTCACCATGACCTGCGCGGGGCTGGGGCTGGTCCTGGTCTTCGGCCTGATCGATCTGCCCTTCCGATGTCCCGCTCTGCTGTGGACGTGGACGGCTTTGTTCGCCGCCTTGCCCAAACTGACTGCGCGGGAGGCAGTCGGAGTAACCGCTATCCGCGGTGTCCCGCCGATCCTCGCGACCACCCCCTGACTTGGAGAGAACACGATGGAACATCCCAGTGCGGACGATCAGGCAGCAACGCCTCTCTACAGCGGAACCACGGTCTACGGCGGGGCCTACGGCATGCCGCCCGCGGGTGTGGCCCTGCTGGATCCGCGGCGCCTGCTGCGGAACTGGCGCACACTCACGCTCGTCATGGTATTCGCCATCGCCTCCGCTTTGGGCTACCTGTGGACCGCGACCAAGGTGTACCGGTCCGACAGCTTGATCGAGTTAAGCGTGCGCCGACCTCGCATCCTGACCCAGCAAGCGGCCGTGATCGAGGACCAGTCGAGCCAGTCGACGGAGGTCTTCAACACCCGGCTCGAACGTTTCCGAAGCCGCACCATGTTTTGCGCCGCTCTGGCACGCCTCGACCAAACCCACCCTGACGCGTTCCGCCCGCCCGCGAGCCGCCTCTTCGCACCGGCACCTTCGGCGGCGACCAACGCTGTGGCGCTTCAGGACGCCCGCCTGCGGCGATTGGAGCGATCCATCGACGTGGTCCTCATCCGTCGTTCCCGTCTGATCCGGGTGGCCTGCGAGCACGCCGATCCGACGCTCGCCGCCGCCGCCTGCAACGCCTTCGCGGAGGCCGTGGAAGTCAGCGTCTTTGACGAGAACCGGAAGATCTCGGATGCCGCCGTCGTGTGGCTGGAGGCCCAGGCGGACGCGCAACGCAAGGAGCTTCTCAAGGCCGAGGATGTACTGCTCGAATTCCGCCAGAAGAACCAGATCGATGCGCTGGAAAGCCAGCGCAAAACGGTCGAAGACGCAATGCTCGGGTTCAACCGCGAACTCGTCCGGGTGGAGGGGCTGGAAGCGGAGAAGCGCGCCCTGCTCGCCAAGATCGATCAACTCAAGCTCGACCCCGAGCGGTCCGGCGAACTGCCGGCCGATATCCCGAGCATCGCGGAGATCTCAGCCGCCCTGGAGCAATGGCGGCTCGCCACGGTGGAGCGCGCGAGTCTGCTGGCCACGCTCACGCCCAAGCATCCCGAGATTCAGGTGTGCGACAAAGGGATCGCCGTTCGCCGCGAACATGCCTTGCAGGCCCTGGCTCGGCTGAAGACGACCGCCCACGCGGACCACGAGCTCCTCGTCGAGCAGACGCAGACGCTGCGCCGTAAGTTGGATGCGCAAGCCGAGAGGGCCGTCGGGCTCGAGAAGGAGATCGTCGAGCGCAAAACGCGGCTGGCCATGCTGGAGCGGACGCGCGATGCCGCCGACCAGTCGTTCCGCGGGATCCTCACGCGGATCCAGGAGGCCCGCACGGCGGCCGACGAGAACACCGCCACGGTCAAGATTGTCGAGAAGGCCGTGGTCCCCACCAAACCCGTGAAGCCCCAGCCGTTGCGCGTCCTGGCCGTGGCGCTGCTGCTCGGCCTTGTGTCCGGGATCGGGCTGATCGTGGTGTGCGACCGGCTTCAGGACCGCGTCAGCACCCCCGAAGATCTCGTGGCCCCGGGCATACCGGTGCTGGCCGTCGTGCCGCACGTAAAGTCCGCGGACCGCGCCGCCATCGCCACCGCGACGACGCGCGAGCAGTTCGCCGAGGTGGTGGAAGCCTTTGCCGGATTGGGTGCCGTACTGGACTCGCCGCGGCACAAGGCGCGGAACCAGGTGGTTCTCGTGGTCAGTTCCATGCCCGTGGAAGGCAAGACCGTGACCAGTTGCAACCTGGCCGGGACTCTTGCCCGGCGGGATCGGCGCGTTCTGCTCGTGGACTTCGACCTGCGGCGGCCCCAGTTGGCGGGCATCTTCCCCCCGCCGGTCGGGTATACCGGTCTGATCGAGGCGCTCAGCCACGCGCCCAGCGAGTTCGAGCCGTTGTGCTACCCGGCGGAGGGCTGTCCGAACCTGGAGGTGATCGCCAGCCGTCCCGCCCGCGGCCTCAGCCCTGTCCAGGTGATGGGAACGCCTGCCGTGGGGGCGTTGCTCGCTTGGGCCCGCAAGAAGTACGACCACGTTGTGGTGGACGCGGCGCCGCTCGGACTTGTGAGCGACGTCCTGACGCTGGCGCCGTACGCGGACCTGACGCTGGTGATGGTGCGTTCGGACGTCAGCCGGAAGCGCCTGATCCGGCACACCCTGCACCGGCTGTTGGAGGCCGGCGTGCACAACGTCGCGATCGTGTTCAATGACATGGACATCTCCAAGCGGCGCTACGGCTCGTACAGCCCGTATTACCACTACCGGAAGCACTACGAGAGTTACGGCGAAGTCGGGAACAGGGGACAGGCCGCAGGGTAGGCTGGATCGTCGGCGAGCGGTCCCGTTCCGCGGCGGGTTCCACCATGCTTCCCACCACGACACAATCTGATCCGTGCGCGCGCGCTGGCAACGCCGCCGGCCGCACCGCGGTGACCGGCGGCGCGGCCGGCGCGCGGCCCGCATCCGGGACAGCAAGCCCCGACAGCGCGCCGCAGGGCCGCGAAGCCGCCATGGCGGGTTGGGGCCCCATTGTGGTCGTCTACGGCGCCTATGTGACCCTGTCCTTCCTGAGCGGACTGGCCGGCGGCGAGCGGCAGATCGTCGGCGCGGCCCTCTTCCTCGGGTTCATGACGCTGTACGGCGGCGGCCGCCTCTTCCCGATTCCGCTGAGCGCGTTGAACATCGCCCTGCTGTTCTCCATCGTCTTCCCCGCCCTCGCGCTGGCGAGCGGCGTCGCCGTCTGGAACGAAGGCGCCGCCGGGTTCGTCGTCAAGTACGCCGCCCTGCCATTCCTGATTCTCCTCGCCGCCCCGCTGGGCTTGACGCCGCTCGGTCGCTCGCCGGCGCGGCGGTGGGGGGCTGGCGTCCTGCTGGGCGCCCTGGTGCTGGGGTGGTTCCTGCGCGACGCATCGTCTGACCGGCTGGAGGGCACCTTCGTCAACCCCAACAACTACGCCCTCGCCGCCATGGCGCTCTTCTGTTTCATCGACCACGAGCGCGATCCGTCGTGGCTGCGGTTTTCGGCGCACGCGCTCGTGGCGGGCATGATCGTCGCCTCCGGCACGGCCGGGGCGCTGTTGGGGTACCTGTGCGGGTTGTTCGTCTGCCTGCTGCGCACGGTGTCAGGCCGTCGTCTCGCCGCCGTTCTCGCGACGGTCGCCCTGCTCGCCTCGCTTGCGTTGGCGCTCGGGCGTGGACCGGCCCTCAGCGGCCTCGGCGAGATGCGCTATCTCGGCCCGCTGTGGACGAAGGTCCTCATTGTGCGGGAGCAGTACGCCGACGTCATGGCCGACGAGGACGTGAGCTTCTTGAACCTGGGGGCGGAGTACGGCAGCGTGGAGGCGACCTCCGCGCTCTGGCGTCTTTCGCACTGGCGGGAGACGCTTCGGGTGTACCGCACGTCCGGATACCCCGCCCAGTTGCTGGGGCAAGGCCTCGGGTCGAGCGGGATCGTCTTGGACCTGCTTCCGCACAACGACTACTTGAGGCTGCTGATCGAGGTGGGCGCGCTCGGACTGCTGTCGTACGGTGCCGCCTGGGTCCTCCTGTACCGTCGCGCCCGGCCGGCCAGCCGCTGGGTTGCCGTCATGATGGCCGTGTACGCGTTCACGGAGAACAATCTCGACAACTTTCTCGTCATGAGCCTCTTCGCGTTGTTCATGGTCGGCGAGGTGCGGAGTTCGCCGCCCAGCCCCGCGTTCCGTGGCCGGCCGCCGGGACGCACACCGGAGGTTCTGGCCTGATGCACGTCTGTCATCTGAACAACTACCTCGTGCTCCGCGGCGGGTCGGAGTGCGTGATGTTTGACGAAGCGGCGATGGCAAGGCGCGCGGGGCATGGCGTGGACTTCTTCGGATGCCGCGGGCCGGGGGATGTCGAATCCCGCCATGCGGCCTTCTATCCGCCCGGTGTCGCCCTGGCGGATTTGGACCGGGCCGGCCGCTGGCGGCACGCGTTGCGCGTGGTCTACAACCCCGCCACGGGCCGCGCGTTCCGCCGGTTTCTCGACGCCGTTCGCCCCGGCCTTCTGCACGCGCACAACATCTACGGCGGCCTCACGAGCGCCGTGCTCGACGTCGCGCGCGAGGCCGGACTGCCGGTGCTGATGACCGTGCACGACTACAAGCTGGTGTGCCCCGCCTATCTCGCGCTCGACCGGGGCCGCGCCTGCCTGGACTGTGGCGGCGGACGCTTCTACCGGTGCTTCCAGCGCCGCTGCCACAAGGCCAGCTTCGCGGCTTCGGCGCTATACACGGCCGAGGCGTACCTGACGGCGTGGGGCAAGAAGTACGAGGTGGTGCGGCGTTTCCTCTGCCCCAGCCGCTTCATGCTCCGGACCTTGCAGGCGCACGGCTACGAGCCCCACCGGCTCGCGTATCTGCCGAACGCCGTCGATGCCGCGGGCATTGAGCCATCGAGCGGGCACGGCAACTACGCGCTGTATGTCGGCCGTCTCTCGCCGGAGAAGGGCCTCCGCACGCTGCTGCGCGCCCTGGCGGCCGTGGACATGCCCCTGCGTCTGGTTGGCGACGGCCCGCTCCGCGCCGAACTGGAGAGCCAGGTGGCTCGGGACGGACTTTGCGACCGGGTCACGTTCGCGGGGCATCGGACAGGCGAGGAGCTGGCGCGCGAGTACCGCGACGCCGCCTTCCTGGTGCTGCCTTCGGAGTGGTACGAGAACGCGCCGATGGCGGCCATCGAGGCCTTCGCCCATGGGAAGCCCGTGATCGGGGCGGCGATCGGAGGCATTCCGGAGCTGATCGAGCCGGGCCGGCACGGTCTCCTGTTTGCGGCGGGCGATGCGGTGGCCCTCGCCGAAGCGCTGCGTGCGCTGTGGAGAGACCGCGCGTCGTGGACCCGGCTGGGCCGCGCGGCACGCGAGCGCGCCGTTCAGGAGTTCTCGTTCGAGCGGCATGCCGCCGACTTGATGCGCCTCTACGCGGAGGTCCTCCCGTGATGCGACGCGTGCCATTTCCGCAGCATTCGAAACCCGAACGCACGGGGCCGGTGGCCGCGCACGCGCGCGGCCGCGAGCCCGACGGGAGGGGCTGACGCATGAACATCGCCTTTGCCGTCGTGAAGCACATCGCGCTGGGCGGTGGCATCGAGCGCTACACCGCCGAGCTCGGAGCGCGCCTGGTCCGGCGCGGCCACGCCGTCCGCGTTTACACCATGCGCTCCTACGGCCCCGCGCCCCGCTGGCACGAAGGCATGCGGATCGTGCGCCTGCCCTGCATCCCACTCACGTCCTGCGAGAAGCTCAGCGCCAGCATCCTGGGCGTTCTGCACGCCGCGCTTTCGCCTTGGGCCGACATCGTCCACCTGCACTCCATCGCCCCCGGCGCCATGGGCTGGTTCGCCCGCCTGTGCCACAAGCCCACCGTGCTCCAGTTCCACGGCGTCGAGTGGCAACGCGCCCGCTGGTCCCCGCTCGGATCCGCCGTCCTGCACGCCCTGGAACGTTGCTCCGTGCGCGTCAACGGCCATTTCACCGCCGTCTCGCGCGCCCAATGCGACTATTACCGCCGGACCTACGGCATCGAAGCTCGCTACATCCCCGGCGGCGCGGTTGTCGAGCCGCCCGTCGAACCGCGGGAACTTGCCACTTTGGGCCTCGTCCCCGGCCATTACGCGCTGTTCGCGGCGCGCTTGGTCCGCGAGAAGGGCGCCCACTACCTGATCGAGGCCTTCCGTCGGCTGGACACCCGTGCTAAGCTTGTCATTGCGGGTGACGTGCGGGGCGCGGATGCCTACCGGCAGGAACTGCACCGCTTGGCCGGCGGCGACGGGCGGATCGTGTGGCCGGGCTTCGTGCAGGGCCGTCTGCGGGAGGAGTTGTTCAGCCACGCCCGCGTGCTGGTCCAGCCATCGGATGTCGAGGGGCTGTCCATCGGCGTGCTGGAGGCGATGGGGCGCGGAACCTGCTGCCTGGTCAGCGACATTCCGGAGAACGTGGAGGCTGTGGGCGCGGACGGGATCACGTTCCGCCGCGGCGATGTCGGCGACCTGGCCGCCAAGCTCGGCGACATCCTCGACGGCCGTGACACCGACGCCGGCCGCGGTGCCCGCACGATGGCGCGGGTACGGGATGAGTACTCCTGGGATCGCATCGCCGACGCGTTCGAGCGCTACTATCGCGAGGTCGCAGCCGGCCGCGGCGTGTCCGCACCACGGGCGGACGGCAACACCGAGAGAGGATGACACCATGCGGACCACCACGCGCGGCGACCGGATACGATTCGCGAGCATCGTCGTAACCTATCGCTGCAACGCCCGTTGCCACATGTGCCACACCTGGCAGTCTCCCTCGAATCCCGCCGATGAGATCGGGGTGCGCGAACTGGCCAAACTGCCGTGCATTCCCACGGTCAATGTGACGGGGGGAGAGCCCTTCCTGCGTGACGACCTGGGGGACCTTCTGGACGTGCTGCGCCCGAAGACGCGCCGGCTGGTGGTCAGCACCAACGGCTACCTCACCGATCGCATCGTCGCCACCGCCAGGCGGCACCCGTGGATCGGCATCCGCGTCAGCATCGAGGGTCTGCCGAAGGCCAACGACGAGCTGCGTGGGCTGCCCGACGGCTTTGACCACGGGCTGCGGACCCTGCTCGCCCTGCGGCGGCTCGGACTGCGGGACATCGGTTTCGGCATCACCCTCTCGGATCGCAATGTCGCCGACCTGTTGGACCTGCACACGCTCTCGCAGGCGATGGGCATCGAGTTCGCCACCGCCGCGGTGCACAACGGCTACTACTTTCACAAGACGGACAACCGGTTCGACCACCCCGAGGCCGCCATCGCGGCGCTGGAGAAGCTGATTGACGCCCTGCTTCGCAGTCGGCGGCCGAAGGACTGGTTTCGCGCCTATTTCAACCACGGTCTGACCGAGTACATCCGTGGAAATCCCCGGCTGCTGCCCTGCGCGATGGGCGGCGAATCGTTCTTCCTCGACCCGTACGGCGACGTGCGGCCGTGTAACGTCATGGAGCGCAGCATGGGCAACCTTAAGCACGACGACTTCCGGACAATCTGGCGGAGTCCCGAAGCCGACGACATCCGGCGCGCCGTCGCCGCGTGCGGGCAGCGTTGCTGGATGATCGGCAGCGCGGCGGAGCCGATCAAGAGGAACCTCCCCGCGGCGGTACGATGGATCGTTCGCCGGAAGGCGTGTCCGGGTGAGAGGCGCTGGGCCGAGGGACAGGGTTTCCCGCTCCTGGGAGCGTCACGCATGGCGCAACGGCATAGCGGCCGCCCACTTCCACAGATCGAAGACGTCCGGGGAAAACAGGGATCATGAGCGTACCCTTCATCAGCTTGGGCGTCCTGGTCTTTGGCGGGGCCTTTCTGGTTGTGTATCTGCTGACTCCGTTGGTGGAGAGGCTGGCGCCCGCCCTGGGCATGATGGACATCCCGGATTCCCGCCGCGTGCATGGACGTCCCACCCCACGCACCGGCGGCATGGCGGTGTTCGTTGGATTCCACGCGGGGTGCGCCGCGTCCGTTCTGTTTCCCGGGCCGTCGTTTGCCGGGGATCTCGACGTGAGCTGGTGGCTCCGGTTCCTCGTCGTATCCGCCGCGTTGCTCGGCCTGGGACTGGCGGACGATGCGCTGCCGCTTCGCCCCGTGGTGAAGCTCGGAGGACAGACGGCCGTGGCGATGCTTGCCTACGCATTGGACATCCGCTTCGGCACGGCACTCGGCGTCCCGCTCCCGGCGCTGGTGGATCTGACTCTGACGCTGGTGTGGTTCCTGGTGTTCGTCAATATCTTCAACCTGATTGACGGCATGGACGGCGTGGCCACGGGGCTTGCCTTGGTGGCGTCGCTGGGCATCGTCCTCTCGCTGGTGTTCCGGGGGAAGACGGGCGATATCCTGCCGCTTCTGGCCTTCGCCGGCGCCTGTCTCGCGTTTCTCCGCTACAACTTTCATCCCGCCCGGATATTCCTGGGAGATTGCGGAAGCATGTTCCTCGGCCTGACGCTGGCGGCGGTGGCGCTCAGTACGGTCTCGAAGAGCGCCGTGCTCCCGTCGCTGCTCGTCCCATTCATGGCCGCCGGGGTGCCGCTGTTCGACGCTCTGCTGGCCGTCTGGCGGCGCGGCGTCCGGCAGCGCGGCCGCGTCTCCGCGATCTTCGAGGGCGATACCGACCACCTGCATCACCGATTGGGCCGCAAAGGCATGTCCCAGCGGCAGGTGGCCGTGCTGCTCTACTTGTTCAGCGCGGCGCTGATTCTGGTCGGCCTGCTGCTGATGACGCTCCATTCCTTCGTCGTGGGCATTTCCCTGTCCGCCTTCGTCGCGGGTGTGTACGTGATCGTCCGACACTTGGCGCGCGTCGAGCTCTGGGATACCGGAGCGGCCTTGTTGCGCGGTCTGCAGCGGCCGCCGCGCAAGGCGCTCGCCGTGGTGCTGTACCCGCTGGTGGACGTGCTGATCATGGCCGGTGCGCTGGCCGTCACGCTGCGGTTCTTTGCGGGACCGATCCATGGCCCGTTCGCGCAACGACTCCCGATGCTCAGCGTCATCTGGGTGGGCATTCCGTTCATCGTTCTCGTGTTCGCGGGGACCTACCGCCGGGTCTGGAGCCGGGCGGGGGCTTCGGAGTTCGCCATGCTCCTGATCGCGCTGGCGGGCGGACTGCTGCTGGCGGGCGGACTGGCCAACCTTCTGCTCGGCTTTTCGGGCGGGGACCTGATCGCCTGCCTGCTCCCCTACGGCGGCCTTACACTGGCGGCTGTGATCGGTATCCGTTGCGTCCGGCCAGTCGTACTGGACTTGATGGCATACGGGTGGCCGCGTCCTGCCGGCGGACCGTCGCCCCGCCGTCTGTTGTTGTACGGGGCCGCGGACCGCGCCATGCTGTTCCTGAGCGAACGCCGCTACGCGGCCGTCGAAAACCCCGGCCATGAACAGATCGTCGGATTGCTGGACGACGACTCGAACCTGCACGGGCGCTTGATCCATGGATACCGCGTGCTGGGGGGACCGGACTATCTCCTGGAGAACACCGGCGCCTTGGCGCCGGATGAAATCGTCATCGCCAAGGAGATGACCCCGGAGCAGAAGGCCCTGCTGCTGGACGCGGCGACACGGCAGGGCATCGAGGTCAGTGAGTGGCGAACCGAGCGCTGCCGAGTATCCGAACCGCCGCAAGGTGTCCGGCCTCCGGGAAGAAGGGCTGGCGATGAAACTGCTGTTCGCGGACGCAGAAGGGGCTAATAATGGCCGCCATGGCTGTGACGTCGTCATCCCGCGGGGTCTTGCTGCTTCAGCCTCTTCTCCGGGTCGCCGCCGGCGCCCGCGAGCACTTCCGTCCTTGGACCTACGATGTCCCGCTGGCGATCCGCCCGGAAACCCACGACCGCCTGCGCCGGGTCCAGCAACTCTACCTGAAGTGCATCCGGCATTTCGTGGAGCATTACTCCGCCCGCTACCGCGACCTGATGCCGGTGCCCGATCGGGTCTCAGAGATTCTGGCGTTGGCGGAACGGAGGCCTTACCGGCCCGGCGCCTATCGCACCGATTTCATCGTCGGCGAGGACAACCGGATCCGTCTCATCGAGACGACGTGCCGTTTCGCCTTGAACGGCTTCTTCCGGTGCGGTGTCCTGTCGCAACTGGCGGACGAGTACCTGGCCGCTCATCCCGGGATCCAGCGGACGGACGTTTATACGCCGTTCTTTCACCGGCTCATGGACTATTTCGGGCCGTTCGACCGCGTCTGCGTCCTGCTGGGCTGGAACACGGCCAAGAACGAATCCAAGTTCTTCACGCCGGTCTTCGAGGCCGCCGGGTTTCCCGTGACGGGGATCCCGTTCGCCGATGTCCCGTCCGCGACGCGCCGCTTCGAGAACGCCGCGGTGATCGGGGAGTTGTCGCACGAGGAACTGTGCGGCTTGCCGACGGAGACCGTCCAGGCCATAATCGAGTCGAACCTGCTGAACGACCTGCGCACTGTCTTCCTGATCCACGACAAGCGCTTCTTTGCCCTGCTTCATCGCGATGAGTTCATGCGGAACGCCCTGACGCCGGAGGAATACGACGAGTTCCGTCCCCACCTGATCCCCACGTACACCCGCCACCTCAATCCGGAGATATGGCCCGAGGCGCGGCGGAACAAGGACCGGTGGATTATCAAGCCGCCTAACCAGGGGATGAGCATGGACGTCTACGCCGGGCCGCTCACGGGCGCCGCGGAGTGGGAGTCGCTGTTCGCTTCCGGGCGGGCCGATTCCATGGTGCTGCAGGAGTACGTCGCGCAGCGGAAGTTCCGGGGAACCATCGCCGGGACGCCACGCGAGGACTATGCCGCGAGTACGCTGCTGTGCTTCGAGGACGGCTACTACGGCACCGGCGTGTTCCGGGCCTCGTCGTATCCGGTGACGAACCACGGGGACGACCGGAAGATCGCGCCGGTGGTCACCCCGGATGTCCAGTGTTTTGAAAAGGACAATGTGCTGTAGGAAGGCAGTCACCCTCTGAGGAGAGCCTGCGGCCCGCACCGCCATGAGACTCGGCATCATGCAGCCCTACTTCTTCCCCTACCTGGGCCATTTCGACCTGATCAACCGGGTGGACGAGTGGATCGTGTTCGATACCGCGCAGTACATGCGGCACCAGTGGGTCAACCGGAACCGCATCCTACACCCGGCGGCGGGCTGGCAGTACATCACCGTGCCGCTCCAGAAACACCACCGGGACACTCCCATCCACACGATCCGCATCGCGGAAGGAAGCGATTGGAGCGGGCGCATTCTGCGGCAGTTGCAGCACTACCGGAAAACGGCGCCCTTCTACGCGGAGGTCATGGGTTTTCTGGAGTCCTGCTTCGCGGAAGCAGACCCCAGTCTGGCCGAGACGAACACCCTGACGCTCGAACGGACCTGCCGCCGGCTCGGCGTCTCCACTCCGTTCCACGTGTTGTCGCGGATGAACCTGGCCCTGCCGGGGCCGGTCGAGTCCCCTGGGGACTGGGCGCTGCGGATCTCGCAGGCGTTCGGCGCCGACGCCTACGTCAACGCGGCCGGCGGCTCCGCCCTATTCGATCCGGCG
>Ga0233425_10006926_pt1 | contig 16304 bp, 13 predicted proteins | sample Watercolumn_Towu_2_FD_181712 | JGI IMG/M metagenome (GOLD analysis project Ga0233425, IMG submission 181712) | Freshwater microbial communities from Lake Towuti, South Sulawesi, Indonesia - Watercolumn_Towuti2014_140_MG | ecosystem: Environmental > Aquatic > Freshwater > Lake | place... | reverse complement strand
GATCCTACGCTCGACGCGGTCGCGATTTCGACGCCCGCGCGCACGCATTTCGAAATCGCGCGCGCCGCGTTGAACCAGGGCAAGCACGTCCTCGTCGAAAAACCGCTCGCGATGTCATCGGCGGAAGCGCGCGCGTTGATCGAAATCGCGGCAGAGCAACAACGCGCGTTAATGGTCGGGCATACGTTCGAACACAATCCCGCGGTGTGGAAAATTCGCGAACTTGTTGAAGCACGCACGATTGGCGATGTGTTTTACGCGTATTCGAATCGTGTGAACCTGGGACGCGTGCAACGCGACATTAACGCGCTGTGGTCTATCGCGCCGCATGACATTTCGATTTTGATTTACGTGCTGGACGCAATGCCGCTCGCGGTGAGCGCGCGCGGCGGAACGTACTTGAGCGAGAATGTCGAGGATGTCGTGTTCGTTACGTTGACATTTCCGCATAGAATTCTCGCGCATGTTCACGCGTCCTGGCTCGATCCCTCCAAGACCCGGCAAATGACGATTGTCGGTTCGCAAAAAATGATCGTGTACGACGATGTGGACGCCGAAGCGAAATTACGCATCTACGATAAAGGCGCGTACAAACACGGATCGGAGTACGGCGAATTTCAATTCAAAGTTCGGAGCGGCGACATTTACATTCCGAAACTCGATTCGAGCGAGCCGCTTCGCAACGAGTGCGCGCATTTTGTCGAGTGCATTCGCGAAAACAAACGTCCGCGCACCGACGGCGAAAACGGTTTGCGCGTGATCCGCGTGTTGGAAGCCACGCAAGAATCGCTCGCGCGGAATGGCGCAACGGTGATGATCAAGTGAAAAGTGAAAAGTTCAAAGTTAAAAGTAGAACATCAAAAACGAAAAACGTAAAACGCGAATTACCAATTACCAGTTACCATTTACTCGCCAATGTTCGCCTTGGCGAAAATCCAACCATCGGCGAATTTGCGATCATCGGCGCGCCGCCGCGCGGCAAAAAGCCGGGTGAATTGGAAACGCGCATCGGCGCACGTGCGGTGATTCGCTCGCACACGGTCATTTACGCGGGCAATGTGATCGGCGATGATTTTCAAACCGGGCATGGCGCGCTCGTGCGCGAAGAAAATCAAATCGGCAACAATGTCAGCATCGGATCGCACAGCATCGTCGAGCATCACGTCAAAATCGGCAATGGCGTGCGAATTCATTCGAACGTCTTCGTCCCGGAATTTTCGATTCTCGAAGACGAATGTTGGTTGGGTCCCAACGTCGTCGTTACGAACGCGCGTTATCCACGCTCCAAAAATGTTAAAGAAAATTTGCAAGGTGCGACGATCAAACGCGGCGCGAAGATTGGCGCGAATGTGACGTTGCTTCCTGGGATCGTAATCGGCGAGAACGCGTTGATCGGTGCGGGCGCGGTCGTTGTGCGCGATGTGCCGGACGGCGCGGTTGTTGTCGGAAATCCGGCGCGCGCGATCAAGCGCGTCGAAGACATTACCGAGTATCGCTGATCGAGGAGGTTGCGATGCGACACCTGGTTCGCGCGATCGTGTTGGCGTGTGTGTGTTCGATTACATTCCTGGTTTCGCCCGCTGATGCGTGCGGATGCGGCGCATACATTCCGCGTAACGGCGCGGCGTCCATTTCGCAAGAGCGCGTGCTTCTGCGCTGGGACGGCAAGACCGAAGATATTGTGATGTCGCTCGGTGTGCTGGGACAATCCCAGGACGCCGCGGTGATTTTGCCGGTGCCGTCGCGCGCCGAATTGAAATTGGGCGACGCGAAAATTTTTGACGAGTTGGCGGAATTGACCAAGCCGACCGTTGAAGAACGTCGCGTGCCGGCGCGGTTGATGTTGGGCGCAGGCGCGATGCCGGAAGCCGCGGCGGTTATCGTGTTGGAACGCAAACAACTCGGACCTTTCGATGTGAGCAATCTCGCGGCGCGCGACGTGAACGCGTTGGGCGAGTGGCTCAAGGCGAACGGCTATTATCAAAATTTTTCGCCGCGCCTCGCGCAAGCATTGCAACCGTACGCGGATCAAGGATGGAATTTTGTCGCGGTGCGCGTGATGCCGGGGGTGAGCGGCGACGCGCTCAAAGGCAATCTTGATCCGTTGTGGGCGACGTTTGCGACTGATCAATTGGTGTACCCGATGCGCGCCTCCGCGAATGCGCCGAGCGCGCAAAACGTGACGATCTATGTGCTTGCCGATCATCGCGTCGCGAAAACCAAAGCGTTCGGCGAATCGAAATTGATGTTCGCCGGTTGGCTCGAACCGGACGCGTTGAAGAATGATTCGACGCTCAAACCGTTCATCGCGCGTAAATGGTTTCTCACCAAGTTCGAAGATGTGGTTCAGCCCGCGCTCGTCAACGACGATTTCTTTTTTACGCGCGCGCCGAACGACGAACCGTTCCGCGCGGTGCGCGTGATCGAAATCGAGGACGCGGGTTTGCTGTGGCTACAACTCGCAACGATTTTTTGTGTCGCGATCAGTGTGCCGCTCAGCGCATTAATTTTAATCTGCTTGCTGATCATTTTCATTCTGCGCCGCTGGCAACGCGCGCGTTCGCAAACCACGTAAAGGAGTTTCGATGGAATACGTAAATCTCGGCAAAACCGGTCTGAAAGTTTCGCGGCTGTGTCTTGGTATGATGACCTACGGCACACCCAATTGGCGACCCTGGGTTCTCGATGAAGAGACGAGTCGTCCATTTATCAAACGCGCGCTTGAAGCCGGGATCAATTTTTTCGATACGGCGGACGTGTACTCGCGCGGCGTGAGTGAAGAGGTGACCGGGCGCGCGCTTCACGATTTCGCCAAACGCGATCAGGTGATCATCGCGACCAAAGTGCACGGCAAGATGAGCGACGATCCAAACGATCACGGTTTATCGCGCAAACATATTTTCGATTCGATTGATCGATCCTTGCGCCGCCTCGGTACGGACTATGTTGATCTGTATCAGATTCATCGTTACGATGATGAGACGCCGATCGAAGAAACGATGGAAGCATTGCACGATGTTGTGCGCGCGGGCAAGGTGCGTTATATCGGCGCGTCGTCAATGTTCGCGTGGGAATTTGCGAAAGCGCAATACACCGCCGATCTGCATCGTTGGACGCGTTTCGTCGCGATGCAAAATCATTACAACCTGGTTTATCGTGAAGAAGAACGCGAGATGATTCCGTTTTGTCGCGATCAAGGCATTGCGCTGATTCCGTGGAGTCCGCTCGCGCGCGGCTTTCTCGCGGGCAATCGCTCGCGCGATAAAAAGGGCGAGACGACGCGCAGTACCACCGATCCCTTCGCGCACGAAATGTATTATCAGCCCAGCGATTTCGCGATTGTGGATCGCGTGAGCGAACTCGCGAAAAAGCGCGGCGTGTCGAACGCACAGATCGCGCTCGCGTGGATTCTGCATCAACCTGGGATCACCGCACCGATCATCGGCGCGAGCAAACCGCATCACCTCGACGATGCGCTGTCCGCGCTCGCGATCAAATTATCGGATGGCGAGATCAAATCGCTTGAGGAGTTGTACGTGCCGCATCCAGTTTTGGGACACAGTTAGACTAATTTTCTCATTTCCTTGTGAGAAGGAAATAAAGGAAATGAGGGAAATGAAGGAAACGAAATTACATGACCATTCCACTCGTAGATCTCAAAGCCCAGTACGCCAGCATCAAACCGGAAATTGACGCCGCGATGTCGCGCGTCGTTACGAACACTTCGTTCATCCTCGGTAAAGAAGTTGCCGAGTTCGAGAAAAATTTCGCCGCGTTCTGCCGCGCGCCGCATTGCGTTGGCGCGGACAGCGGCACTGCCGCGTTGCACCTCGCGCTGTTGATTTGCGATGTGAAACCCGGCGATGAAGTGATCACGACTACGCACACCTTTATCGCGACCGCCGAAGTGATTTCGCTGATCGGTGCGCGCCCGGTGTTTGTGGACATTGATCCGCGCACGTACAACCTCGATCCGAATCTGCTCGAACGCGCGATCACGCCGCGTACACGCGCGATCATTCCGGTCCACCTCTACGGTCAGCCCGCGGAGATGGATCCGATTTTAGCGATTGCGCGCAAACACAACTTGCGCGTGATCGAAGACGCGGCGCAAGCGCACGGCGCGGAATATCGCGGCAAGCGCGCCGGGACGCTGGGCGATGTCGCGTGCTTTTCGTTTTACCCGGGAAAAAATCTTGGCGCGTACGGCGACGCGGGCGCGCTTGTTACGAACGATCCCGAACTCGACGCGCGCGCGCGAATGTTGCGCGATCACGGACGGCGAAGCAAGTACGAACACTTCATCACCGGCTATGGCTACCGGCTCGACGCACTCCAAGCCGCGATCCTCGGCGCGAAATTGCCGCACCTCGACGCGTGGAATGCGCGGCGACGCGCGATCGCGGATCATTACACCGAACTGCTCACGAATCTCGCCGTCGTTACGCCGTACGTTCCGCAACACATCACACCGATCTATCACATCTATTGCATTCGCCACAAGAATCGCGATGGATTGTTGAAGCATCTCAAAGAGCGCGGCGTCGAAGCCGGGATTCACTATCCGATTCCATTGCACTTGCAACCGGTGTATCAAAACCTGGGATACCCGGTCGGCGCTTTTCCGCATACCGAAAAAGCCGCGAATGAAATTTTGTCGCTCCCGATCTATCCAGAAATGACGGACGCACAAGTTGTCCAAGTGGTGGACGCGGTGCGAGAATTCAAATAAAATTTTGGGGACGCCAATGAACGCGGACAAACGCGGATGATTTTCGATCCGCGTTTGCCGCGTTCTTTTTTGTTTGTTGAAAATTCCGCTTGATGCTATAATCGCTCGCGCAGGAGGAATGATGGCTATTCGCATATCGCGCGAAATTTATGAACTGATGGAGCAGGAAGCAAAAGGAAAAGGCATCACACCGATTGATTTGATAACACAAATCGTCGAAGAAACTTTGGGACGAGAATCAAAACCAGCAAAAAAGTCACCTGCCCCAAAGCGAACCTCTCGCCAACGCGCGCGCAAGCCCCGTCAGACGCGAGTCCTCAAAAAATGACTAGCCCCGCCATTTCCGTTTTCATTCCCGCGCGCAACGAAGCCGGGAATATTGCGCCGCTCTTTGAAAAAATCGCGCGTGCGTTTGCCGCGCTGAATTTATCCGGCGAAATTATTTTCGTGGACGATGGCTCGACCGACGCGACCTGGGATCAAGCCAACGCGATGGTGATGCGCTTTCCCTTCGCGCGCTTGTTTCGTCAGCGCAAATCGTTGGGCTTGACCGAAGCGATGCGAACCGGCTTTCGCCATTGTCGCGGCGAGGTCGTGATTTTTCTCCCCGCCGATCTCGAATCCGATCCCGAACAAGACATTCCAAAATTATTCGCGAAAATCAACGAAGGGTACGATGTCGTCGCGGGCTGGCGCCAAGGTCGGCGCGACGGCAAAGTGTTCGCGTCCGCGATTGCGAACGTCGTGTCGCGCCGCGTGTTTGGTTTGACCGTGCACGATATGAATTGGATCAAGGCGTTTCGCCGCGAGGTGATCGAAACCATTCGCTTGCGTTCCGATTGGCATCGCTACATTTTGATTCTCGCCGCCGCGCAAGGGTATTCGATTGGCGAAGTGCAAGTGAATTATTTTCCGCGCACCAAAGGCAAATCGCATTACGGCTTTGGGCGCATCCCGGTTTCGTTTCTCGATGTCCTGGTCGTGAAATTTTTGTTGATGTTCTCGCGCAAGCCGATGATGTTTTTCGGCGGCATCGGTCTCGCGTGCGCGGCGACTTCGCTCGCGACGTTCGCGGCGCTTGCGGTGATGTATCTGATCAACCTGGGACAGCGCCGACCGATTTTCGATTTCGCCGGAGTTTTGCTCGTCGTCGGCGTGTTGTTTTTTGTTGTCGGTTTTCTTGCCGAGTTGATCGTCAATCAAAACGAACGCGTGGATGAATTGGAACAGCGTCTGCGCGATCTTTCGGAAAAAGATAACGCGGAGACACGGTGACGATCACCCCATTACCGCGTTTCGTGTCGCCGTGTTCCTGCGTCAGATTGTGAAATGATCGAATCAACGCAAACAAACTCGCGGCGTGTCTTGATGCTGACCCAGGTTTTTCCGCGCGCGCTCAATGATTCGATGGGCGCGTTTGTGTTTCACATCGCGGACGCGCTCGCGGCGCGCGGCGCGACGGTCGAGGTGATCACGCCGCACGCGCCGAATCTCGCGCGTGATGAAATCCTGGGACGCGTGCGCGTGCGCCGATTTCGTTACGCACCCGCGCATTGGGAGCGGCTCGCGTATGCCGGCACAATGCACGAACAGGTTGCGCGTGGCATTGCGAATAAAATTCTGTTCACGTTTTTTTTATTCGCATTCTTTATCGAAACGATCCGTCGGATCGTTTCGACACGCCCGCACATTCTCCACGCGCACTGGTGGTTTCCCGGCGGATTCATCGGCGCGCTCGCCGCGATCCTCACGCGCGTTCCACTGATCACCACCACGCACGGCACCGATGTCGAATTATTGCGCCGCACGCGTTGGGCGCGTCCGCTCGCGCGCTTTGTATTCGCGCGCGCGCGCGCGATCACCTGCGGCTCGACGTATCTGCGCGATCAATTGCGCGCGCTTGAGATGGTGGACGAGTCGTGCCTGCAAGTGATCTCTGAACCGGTTGCACCGATGTTCGAAAATGTGAAGAATGATGCGCCGCGATCAAATCGCGTCATCCTTACGGTTGCCCGTTTGACCGCACAGAAAAGCATTGATACATTGATTGACGCACTAGCGCTCGTGCCGGACGCACAGTTGAAAATAATCGGCGATGGTCCCGAACGCGCGGCATTACACAGGCGCGCGCGCGAATTGAATTTGGAAGCGCGTGTGGTGTTTCTCGGCGCGTTGCCGCCGCGCGATTTACCGGCGCATTACGCCGAGTGTGCGGTGTTTGCATTGGTTTCGATTCGCGAAGGTCTGGGCATTGTGTTCGCGGAGGCGTTGCTTTGCGGCGCGCCGGTGATCGCCGCCAATTCCGGCGGCGCGATGGACATTGTGCGCGACGGTGCAACCGGCTTGCTTGTGCCGGAACGCGATCCGCGCGCGCTCGCGGATGCACTCGAGAAATTGTTGAATGATCGCGTGTATGCCGCGCGCCTCGCGGCGAATGGTGCGGCATACGCGCGCGCCCATTGCACACGCGATCAAATTGCGGCGCAGTGTGCCGAGATTTATGAGGGGACGCGGACGCGCGCGGACGAACGCAGATAAAATCAAAATGGCAAGTGACCTTCAGCAATCAAAAATCAGCAATCAAAAATCAAAAATCCAATCGCTCCCGTGGAAACGCATCATCGGCTATCTACTCGCGCTCGCGGTTTTATTTTTCCTCGGACGTTTGCTCGTACAAACCTGGGATCAAGTCGCCGCATCCGGTTTCAAATTTGAATTTGATCTGCCGCGCCTGTTGATCTCGTTGATCCTGCTTGTTGTTGCGCGTGGTTTTGCAGTTGAAGCGTGGCGGCGCGTGCTGATCGCACTCGGCGCGCAACTCGATTTCGCGTTCGGTGTGCGCGTCTGGTTTCTCTCGAATCTCACGCGGTACATTCCCGGCAATGTGTGGCAAGTCGCGACGATGATGTTGATGGTCGAGGAAAAGGGCGTGAGCAAAACAAACGCGTTGTTGAGCCAGGTCGTCTACACCGCGCTCGCGCTCGCGATTGCCGGGTTACTCGGTTTGATGTTTGTTCTGATTCGCCCGGAAATTTTGCCAGCAATTCTCGATCCTGGGATCGCGATCTACGCGCCATCGCTCACCGCGATCGTGTTTCTCGCATTGATGATCTTTTTCGCGTTGCCGCTGGTCAATCGCGGGTTGATCGCGATTACCGCGCGCATTACACGACGCGAGATCAACGCGCCGGTGCCGACATTCGCGCGCGGGCTTGTGCCGCCGATCTTTTCGCTGTTGATGTGGTTGACGAACGGTATTGCATTTTTTCTGTTCATTGATTCGAGCGCGCCGGTTGATCCCTCGCACCTGCTTGCGTTTATTTCGATGAACGCAGGCGCGTATTGGATCGGGTACGTCTCGTTCATCACGCCGAGCGGATTGGGCTTTCGCGAAGGCGCGCTCGCTTGGATGCTCGCGAGCTATTTTCCCGCGCCGGTCGCCGTCGCGTTCGCGCTCGCAACGCGCTTGTGGACGACTGCCGGTGAATTGTTCGGCGTAACGCTCGTGTGGACTGCGGAAGGATTGCAGAAGGTAGTGAAATGATGCGCGCAAAACTCGCGTGGGTGTGCGTGATCGCGCTGACGATCGCGTACACCGTATATTTTTCCGCACTTTCGATTCAGCGGCATAACACCTTTCGCACGCGCGCGTCCGATATGGGGCAGATGGATCAGGCGTTGTGGAATACCCTGCACGGCAATCTTTTGCAAGATACGCGCCCTGACGGAAAAAATTTGCCGCGTCTCACCGATCACGTCGAGCCGATTTTTCTCGTGATTCCCTTCGCGTTTTTGATTTACGACGGAATCGAGACGTTGTTCGTTCTGCAATCGGTCGCGATTGCGTTGGGCGCGCTCGCGATTTTCTGGATCGCGCGGCGTAAATTGCAAAATGATTGGATGGGCGTTGCGTTCGTGCTGATGTACTTGATGTTCCCGGCATTGCAAGCCGCGAACCTCGCGGAATTTCACGCGGTAACATTCGCGCCCGCGCCGTTGCTGTTCGCGTATCATTACGGCGAAGACCGCGCGTGGAAACGCTATGCGTTATTTTCACTGATCGCGCTCGCGGTGAAAGAAGACATCGCTCTGCTCGTGATCACAATGGCGATCTATTTCGCAATTCGCAATGTGCAGTTCAAAATTCGAAACCCTAACGCGAATTTTCGAATTACGAATTACGAATTACGAATTACGAATTACATTCCAATCGCGATCGCGTTCATCGCCGCGACCTGGTTTCTCATCGCGCTCTACGCGATCATTCCACAATTTAGTCCACGCGGGGAATCGGTGTACATCGGGCGTTATCCGCAAACGCCGTTGACGTTGATCCTGGGATTGTTCAACCCGGATAAAATTGCGTACATTCTCGCACTGCTCGCATCGGTTGGATGGCTGGCGCTGTTTGATCCGATCCCGTTGATTATTGGCGCGCCGTCCCTGGTTTTGAATTTGTTGAGTAGTTATCCCGCGCAGTATTCCGGCACGTATCATTATTCCGCGCCGGTCGCGCCGTACTTTGTGCTCGCGGCCATCGGCGGCGCGGCGCGGATTCGTAATTCAAAATTCTTAATTCGCAATTCGTTTGTTGTTAGCGCGGCATCTATCAGCGCGCTTGGTTATCATCTCATCGCCGGTTACACGCCGGTTGGCAGCGAATTTTTCCTGCCCGAGTATACGTTGCATCATAAAGAACTCGCGCGGTTCGTCAAACAAATTCCGCGTGATGCCAAAGTCTCGACGACCGCGACGTTATTTCCGCATTTGAGCCATCGCCTGGTGTTGTATCGTTTTCCGACGCTTCTCGACGCCGAATATATTTTGTTGGATGTGTCGCAATCGTACATCACGAATCCGATTGATTATCGCGAAAATTATGTGCGCGCGCTCGACCTGGGATTTGGCATTCGCGACGCGCTCGACGGCTACATTCTGTTGCAACGCGGCGTCGCGCAAAAAGAATTGCCGGAAGGATTTTACACGTTTCTGCGCGAGTGCAATTGCACTGCGCCGCAAAATCGCGTGCAAATTGATTTTGGCGACAAGGTACGGTTCCTGGGTTACGATGTGCGGCAAGATGATTGGCAACGCGTGTACTTGCGAACGTACTGGGCGCGCTTGCCAGGTCTCGATAACAATTTCGCGCTCCACCCATTTTTTCCGGATGAAAACGGCGCGCCGCGTGCGGACGCTCAATTACCGCCATTGCTCGTTCACTTTTGGTATCCAACTTTGCGTTGGCAACCGGACGAAGCGATCATTGCGGACACGACACCGCTCGATGTCGGCGGCCGCGCGAAAATTGGTCTCGGTGTTTTCTTTGGCGCGAGTTGGGACAATCCCGAATTTATTTTGCCGCCGCGCACCAACGCGCCGATTCCGCTTTACGGCGACTGGGCAATGATTGGCGAACTCGTGCGCGACGGGAAAAAATATCGCGCGGTTATGCCGCCCCAAAAATAAATTTGCGGCGCGCCGCGTCTTGTGTTACACTGCGCGCCAATCTGTTGTGGAGTTTAATTTGCGCCGACTTGGTTTTCTCGCGCTCCTCGCCTTTTGCCTCATTGCATTTGCTCTGCGCGTGTTTCGCCTCGATCTTCAAAGTTTGTGGTACGACGAAGCGTTCAGCGTTTATCTCGCGCATTTCGATCTTGCCGCGATCACCGCGCGCACTGCCGCCGACATTCAGCCACCGTTGTACTATTACCTCTTGCATTTCTGGATCGCCCGCGTGGGCGATTCCGAATTTGCTCTGCGTTTCCTCTCGCTCATCTTCGGCGTGTTGACGACCCCATTGATGTTTGTGATCGCGATGCGATTATTCGCGAACCCGCGCGCCGCGATCATTGCCGCGTTGCTCGCGACGATCGCGCCGTTGTACATTTGGTACTCGCAAGAAGCGCGAATGTACACGCTGATCACATTTTTGTTGTTGCTGTCGAGTTACGCGTTGTTGAGGGAACAGGAAGGAAATCAGGGAAATTGGTGGAAGGTATTTGTGATCGCGAACATCGCCGCGATCTACACGCACTATTTCGCCTTCGTTGTCATCGCCTTCCAACTTTTATTTACCATTTACCATTTACTCTTTGCACAACACTCATCACGTTTTACGTTTTACGTTTTACGTTTTACGCTTTACTTCATCGCGATCTTCGCCGCGTTCTTGCCCTGGACTCCGTTCGTGCTCGCGCGTTTCGGTCTAGATGTTTCGTATTGGCGCGGCGCGCTCAAACTCGACGAAGCGATTCGCCACATCTTTGTCAATTTCACGACCGGCGAATCGGTAATCGAAGCGGACGCGCAAAACATCGCGACGATTTGGTTGATCGTTTTGTTGGTTGGTTTGTTGATTAGTTGGATAGTTCATCGCCGATCCAACGATTCAACGAACCAACGATTCAACTATTCAACAACCTTTTTAATTTTGTATCTTCTCGTTCCACTCGCACTCTTATTGATTTTATTTTCGCGCAATCCCAAATTCAACGCGCGCTATTTGATGATCGCCTCGCCCGCATTTTTTCTTTTGCTCGCGATTGGACTCGCAAATATTTCACGCCTCACGCACGTTTCGCGCGTCTCACGCATCACGTTTTCACTTTTAACTTTTACCTTTTTACTTTGCACTTGGGGCTACGCGACCACCAACATCTATTTCGACTCTGCCTACACTAAAGCCGATTTTCGCGGTATCGCGCGGCACATTGAGCGAAACATCGCGCACGATGAAGCGATCATTTTGACGAGCGGGCATTTGTTTCCGGCGTTCAACTATTATTATCGCGGCGATGCGCCGATCATTCGACTGCCGGACGAACCGACGCTCAACGCGGATCACGTTCTTGGATTTGAAACCGCGAACGTGTTGAACACGACGCTCGCCGGGAAACGTGGTGTGTGGGTTGTGCAGTGGCAGGACGAGGTCGTTGATCCGAACGGTTTTGTGCCGATGCTCTTGTCCACCCAGGGCGAATTGCAACCGCGCGAAGGGATCGGATTTTGGCAATTGCAATGGCAACATTGGAAACTCGATCCGCATCCGCGATTTTCTGCTGAACCGAATCCCCAGGTCAAGCGCGACGCGAATTTCGGCGACAAGATCAAATTGATCGGTTTCGATACGATCCCGGCTCCCGCAAATTTTGGCGCGACGTTTCGCTTGTATTGGCACGCGCTGGATGCGATCGACGCGGATTATTCGGTCGCGTTGCGCGTGCGCGATGCGAACGGGTTTGTCGTCGGCAAATTGGATCGGCGTCCCGCCGGATACAATTATCCGACGATGCGTTGGAAAAAAGACGAAAAACTTTTTGGCGAGTTTACTGTGCCGTTGATTGTCGGCACACCGCCGGGCGATTATTTTGTGGAAGTAACGATCTACACCACAGACAATCCGCGCGGGCTCGATGTGCTCGCGGCGAACGGCGCGCCGGTCGGCAAAGCGATCACGCTCGGACCGATTCGCGTCGCGCGCGTGTCGTCTCTCGTAGATTCGAGCAAACTCGATATCCAAAATCCGGTGGACGCGACACTCGGACAGTTTCGATTGTACGGTTATAACCTGGGACGCGATAAAGCGAGCGCGGGCGAAACGATTCCACTGACCTTGTTTTGGTTCAACGGCGATTATCCGACCCGGGATTTCACGTTCCGCATTTTCTTTGGCGATGTCGCGAGTGATCCATTGCCGCTCGCGAACGCGCAATTTCCAACGTCGCAATGGCGCGCCGGTGAAACCGTGCGCGGGCAGTACGCGATCGCGATCCCGGCGGACGCGAAACCTGGGATGATCAAAATGCGCGTGGTGTTGAGCAACGGCGACGCGCTCGATCTCGCGCTGTTCACCATCGAAAAAACGGATCGCGTCTTTGTAAAACCGCCGATGCAATTTTCGCAAACCGCGAATTTTGGAAATCTACTCGCGCTCGCCGGTTACCAATTACCACTTACCACTTACAAATCGGACGACACGCTCAACTTAACTTTATACTGGAACGCGCGCGCAAAAATCGAAAAACCGTACACCGTGTTCGTGCATCTGCTCGATCCCTCCGGCAAAGTCGTCGCGCAAAAAGATGCCGAGCCGCGCAACGGCGCGCGCGCGACCACGACTTGGCTCGCGGGTGAATATCTCGAAGACAATTATCAATTACCATTTACGCATTTATCACCGGGATCGTATCGTATCGAAATCGGCTGGTACGACGCGAAGGATCCCGCGTTTGCGCGTCTGCAAGTTTTCGATGATAATGGCGTTCCCGCGAGCGATCATTTGATTTTGCAAACGACGATTACGGTTAGCCAATGAGCGTGATTTTATTTTTGGTGGACGGGATGCGCCCCGATGGATTGCAACAAGCGCAAACGCCGGTGATGGATCAACTGATCGCGACCGGCGCGCACACGTTCACCGCGCGCACGGTGATGCCATCGATCACCTTGCCGGTGCACACATCGTTATTTCTCGGCGTAACGCCGGAACGACACGGCAACACGACAAATATCTGGACGCCGCCCGCGCGCCCGGTGCCGGGCTTGATTGATGTGTTGCATCAAGCCGACAAAACGACCGCGAGTTTTTACAACTGGGAACCTCTGCGCGATCTCTCGCGTCCCGGTTCGCTCGACGCGGCGTTTTTTGTGCGCGATCATTTCGCGCCGGAGGGCGATACGCGCGTCGCGCGGATTGCGGCGGATTGGCTCGCGCATCATCGCGTTGATTTTGCGTTCGTTTATTTCGGTTACACCGATCAAGCCGGACACGATCACGGTTGGATGAGCGCGCCGTACCGCGCGGCAATCGAAAACGCGGATCGGTGTATCGGCATCGTGCGCGAAGCATTGCCCGATGCGATCACAATCGTGATGAGCGATCACGGCGGGCACGCGCAAACGCACGGCTCGGACAGCGCCGACGATATGATCATTCCGTTCATCATCAACGGCGCGAACATTCCGCGCGGACAGTGCATCGAACGCGCGGTGCACATCACCGACATCGCGCCAACCATCGCGCGCTTGTTTCAAGTGCAATCGCCGGTCGAATGGATCGGGAGTTCAATCGTTGAATAGTTGGCTAGTTGCATAGTTCAACAGTGCAACTAGCTAACTATTCAACTATCCAACTATTCAACTAACTATGAAACCCAGCATTTCCGTTTTCTTTCCATGTTACAACGACGCCGGCACAATTCCGACGATGGTGATTCGCGCGATCCAAACTCTGCGCGAAATCACCGACACGTACGAAGTGATCGTCGTCAACGACGCAAGCCCCGATGATTCGGCGCGCGTGTTGAACGAATTGTCGTGCATCTTGCCGCCGGAATTTCGCTTGATCACGCATCCGCAAAATCGTGGCTATGGCGGCGTTCTGCGTTCCGGGATTGCCGCCGCGAAAATGGATTGGATTTTTTACACCGACGGCGACGCGCAGTACGATGTGCGCGAATTGAAATTGCTCGCGCAAAAAATGTCCGACGATGTGGATGTGGTGCAGGGCTGGAAAATCAAACGGCGCGATCCACTGCATCGGATCTGGATCGGACTCGCGTATCAGTATTTTGTGAAAACGGTTTTTGGTTTGAAGATCAAAGACGTGGATTGCGATTTTCGATTGATGCGCCGCGCGATTTTCGATGTGGTGCAACTCGAATCGGACACCGGCGCGATCACGTTCGAGATGGTGAAAAAAATTCAGGATGCGGGGTATCGGTTTGTCGAGGTGCCGGTGAATCATTTTTACCGGCAGTACGGCGAATCGCAATTCTTCAACCTGGCGCGCGTCGGGCGCACGTTGATCGCGCTGACGCGTTGGTGGTGGCGATTAGTGGTGAAGCAGGAAGCGGTGAAGGAATATCGCGCCAAGCGCGAAGAACAATTCAAGGCAAAAGTTAAAAGTGAAAAGTAAAAAGGTAATTGGAACTCCAACATCCCGCGTTCGAAAATCAGTTGTAATTTACATTGTTGTTTGGGTACACAGTGGCGTGCCGTACAAGGTCGAAGCGTATCGTGATCTCAAAACCGCCAGAACGCGCGCCAAGTTTTTCAAACAAGACTTTAACCCAGATTACGATGAGGTTGGTGTATTTGAAGTTGAAGTTGGAAAGCACGATGATGAGAATTGATCCAAGCGAAAGAAAACGCGCATTGAGAAACCGGACGATTGCGCTCTCAAGCACTGAACAGATTTTTTACCAAAAGAATCTGCTCAAACTCGATGGCGCGGTCGCGCCGCGCGCGCTCGAAAATCGCACAATCAATCAAGACCTGTTCGAGATTCTCGATTGGCTTCCGGCAACGTTCGTAGATTTGCTCTTTCTTGATCCGCCGTACAATCTCACTAAATCGTTCAACGCGATCACATTCAAAGAGCAATCCACTGCCGCGTACGCCGAATGGCTTGAAACCTGGTTGCCTAAATTATTGCGAACGCTCAAACCGACCGCGTCGGTATATATTTGCGGCGATTGGCGATCCGCGACTTCGCTCCATCTCGTCGCGGAAAAATATCTGATCATTCGCAATCGAATTACCTGGGAACGTGAAAAAGGACGCGGCGCAACCGCGAATTGGAAAAATAATTCCGAAGATATTTGGTTCTGCACCAAGTCGAATGATTATTTTTTTGACGTGGACGCGGTGAAATTAAAGCGACGCGTCATCGCGCCATATACCGACGCGAACGGCGATCCGAAAGATTGGGAGCAAAACAAAAACGGTAATTATCGTTTGACGCACCCATCGAATGTGTGGACCGATTTGACCGTGCCGTTTTGGTCAATGCCCGAAAACACCGATCATCCGACGCAGAAGCCGGAAAAATTGTTGGCAAAAATTATTCTCGCGAGCACGCGCCCCGGCGATGTGGTTTTCGATCCGTTCCTGGGTTCCGGCACAACCGCGGTTGTCGCCAAAAAACTGGGACGAAAATATGTCGGCGTCGAAATTGATTCGACGTATGCGTGCCTGGCGGAAAAACGCTTGGCGTTGGCGGAACGCGACGCGACGATTCAAGGGTACGCGGACGGAGTTTTTTGGGAACGCAACTCGCGCGCAGATCGCAAAGCACTACGCCGCGATTCAAAAGCGCAAAACAGTTTGCCGTTTTTTGAGACGTCATCAAAAAAGAGGCCGCGATGAAAAGCCGGATTTTCTACTCTAACAGATTCAAAACGATTGAAAAGGCGATTGTCAAACTGCTCAACTCGCAACCAGATTTTTTGTCCGCGCAAACCGCATCCAGCCCAAGAGCGGTCGGTGATGCGGTTCAAAAAATTCTTTCCGATAATTTTGAGACGATTTTGGGCGATTTGAGCGCAGAGTATTCCGCGCAATTCGCGCGTCGCGCGATGGCGGATTTGGCGTTCACAGATCGCAACGGTTTTTACTATGTTGTGGATGTCAAGACACACCGGCTCGATACGCATTTCAATATGCCGAACCTGACATCGGTTGAGCGGTTGGCGCGATACTACGAAGACGACAAGAATTATTTTGTAACGTTGATTGTTGATTATGCGATCACCAGTACGCGTGTTCGAGTGACCCAAGCGCATTTCGTCCC
>Ga0233425_10006925_pt1 | contig 16307 bp, 21 predicted proteins | sample Watercolumn_Towu_2_FD_181712 | JGI IMG/M metagenome (GOLD analysis project Ga0233425, IMG submission 181712) | Freshwater microbial communities from Lake Towuti, South Sulawesi, Indonesia - Watercolumn_Towuti2014_140_MG | ecosystem: Environmental > Aquatic > Freshwater > Lake | place... | reverse complement strand
GGTGGGGGGGGGGGGGGGGGGGGCGCGGCGGCCAGAGCGGTGGTGGCCAGGGCGGAAGTCGAGGCGGCAGCGGGGGAGGCGGAAGCCGAGGTGGCGGCGGTGGCGGTGGCGGCAACCGCGGTGGTGGAGGCGGGAACTTCGATCCGTTCGAGGACGACCCCGTCCCGTTCTGATCACCGCTGCCGGCGGCGAGGCTCTTGCTCGGGCTGCGCTGGCGGCGCGCTGGGCAACATGATCACGGGGGCAGGCGCCGGCGGCGCAACGTCTGCGGTCAGCTTCACGCCCAGGATGCCCCACACCGCCCCGCCGACGATGCCGGCGACCACCAGGCCGCCGCCCCACCGGTTGATCGTCTTCTTGACCCCCTCGAGGTCCTTGACGACCTTCTCGTCTGCTTCCTTCAGGCTCTTGACGTCTTCGCCCAATCGATTGAGCGCGGCGATCTGGCCCTCGCCCTTGTCCACGCGGGCCTCGAGCCCCTCCATGGACTTCGCCAGGCTGGCGACGGTCGATGCCAGCGACGCGATCTGCCTGGCGTTCTCGCCGACCATCACCTCCATGCGCGAGAGGTCGTCTCCCTTGCCTTTCAGCACGGCCACATCCGATCTGACGGCAGCCAGCGTCTCGGCTTGCAGATCGAGCTTCCGTTCGAACCGATCCAGCACTTCGGACCCCGCCCCAGGCTTGCCCGTGATGAAGGTGAGCAAATCCATCATTTCGCCTCGTGGCGGATGAGCGCGGCGGCGCCCACGATCATCAACGCAGACGCCGCGCCGTAGACGTACCATCGGAGACGGCTGGGTGGATTCTCAACAGCCTTCGCTGCCGCTTCAAGATCTCGGATCTTCTTCGAAGATGCGTCCAGTGCATCGGCGGCTTTGTCAGCCGCGCGCTTTCTGGCGTCGTCGTCGTCGTGGGTGTGCAGCACGCCGTCGAACGGCGCCGGGCAGCCCTTGGCGACGTCCACCACCTGGATCGGCCCGTCCACGGCAGGGCATGCCGCTGCGGGCTCCACGCAGGCGCGCAGCAGGACCAGCGAGGCCAGGACGCTACGGGCGACGATCGCGGTTCGCATCGCGGAGATCCTTCGCAGCCTGCTCGCCCTCTTCCGCGATCTGGCCGGCGGTCTTGGCCTCGGCGCGGAGCTTCTTCAGCGCGCGGTCGTCGCGCTCGTCGAGCGCCTTGGCCTTCTTCGCGAGGCCGAGCGCCTGGAGCACCAAGTCGAGCCAGGTCACCGACGCCTCGGCTGGACCGGCTCGATGGCCAGGCGGACCTCCTCGAGATCGAATCCCGCGGAGGCCAGCCTGTCGAGCAGCCCCACCGTCTCGGTGGACTCGCTGAGATCGAACGCCGTAGGCTCCATGTCGTCAGGCTGGCGTCGGATGGCCGCGGCAGGGCGGCGTGGGGGGGGCGCAGGCTCGGGCGATGCCTGCGCCCCCCGGCGCGGGACCAGGTGGGGGAGCGGCGGGAACGGGTTCTTGGCCCTGGAGAAGTGCTCGCCCACGTTGCCGCCGACGTAGGTGAGGAACGCCGCGCCGAGGAACGTCGCGAGCGTCTCGTCGAGGAAGCCCAGGCCCTTCGCGATGGTGGCCAGGCTGCAGACCAGGACCAGCGCGAAGAACTTCCGGTAGCCGGCGAGGCGCGCTGCCATTACGCGGCCCCGAGCGCCGCCAGGTTGTCCTGGTGGTCCCAGCCGTCGTTCCGAGGCGGGTCCCAGTGGATGCCGATCACCTTGCCACCGCGCATGATCGCCCCGCGTTCGCACGGGCTGGCGAAGCTGTGGGTCGTCACGGTGCGGGCGCTGATCTTGAACCCGTGCGCCTGCGACAGCGCGCGGACCAAGATCAGGTACGACGCGCGCTGGGCTTCGCTGAACATTCCACCGCTCATCGGATCGGGCAGGATGTCCACGCCGATCGCGTTGTTCGGGTAGATCCCCCACGGGAATATCTGCGCGGGCCCGGGCTCACCGGAGAACGCCGCGTTCCACCAGTCGTACACCCTGTTGCCGTCGCGCCCGTGTCTGACCCAGCCCGCGCCGCCCAGGGGGCGCGCCCACTCCCGCCAGGCGGCGGACGAGTAGATCTGGCCGGCGGGGCAGTCGGCAGCCAGCATCCCCGAGTGCTGCGTGCGCATGTGGTCCTGGTCGAGCTGGTAGACCTTGCCGGTCGTCCCGATCAGGTATCCAGGCTGGTACTTGAGCACGTCGAAGGCCATGGCCGCCACGCGGTCCAGCTCGGCCGGCGCCGGGTTGCGCCCGAGCGCCTGCCGAGCCTGTGCGAGCGCCCGGTCGGCGAACGTGATCCCAGGTGTGTGGGTGACCACGCCCTGCGGTGCCTGCTTACGCTGGATGTTCGGCGTCCCCTGCTTGGCCAGGGAGTCTGCGGCGAGCCCCGCGCTCCGGAGCTCGTCCACGGTGATGGTCGTGGAATACATGGAATCTCCGGGGCGCGGCGAGCGCGGCTCGGTTACCGGACGAAGTAGAACAGCTCGAAGACCGCGGCGCCGGCGGTCAGGTCGGCCACGTCGCCGTCGACCGAGTCCACCTTCACCTGGAACGTCTTGCCGCCGATGTCGCGGCGGACCAGCGGCGTGGCGTTGGCGCCTGCGCCGAACGTCTCGGCGGCGGCTGCGATGCTCTGGCCGTCGTCGAGCAGGTCGCCCGCGCCCGCGCCGGCGAACCCGCCGTCCACGGTGACCGCCGAGACCGCGCCGCCGGCGAACGCCACCGAGACGTTCTTGCGGTAGCCCGCCTGGATCGCACCTTCGGGCAGTTCGTAGCCGGACGAGATCACCTGGCTCGTGTCGGCGTCCGTCAGGTCCTCGTGCCCGAGGGTGATGCGCTCGCAGTAGAGCCGCTGTCCGAGGTCGTTGCTGTCGCCGCGGACGAAAACCGAGACGTCGCCATCATCGATGGCATCGCCCAGCCCGCCGTTCAGCGCCTGTTCGAGCTGGTCTTCGTCGTCGAGGTCGAAGACGGTCTGCTGGTTCACGCCGGCCTTCACGACGCCGCCGCTGGGCAGACCCTGGAACGGGCCCAGCGAGGTGGCGAGGGCGTTGATCACGACGAGCTTCATTCTGTCCTCCCTGATGGGTGCGGTGATGGCCCCTCAGGGCCGATGCGCGACGAGTCTACCCCACGCGGTACGCCTCGACATAGATCCGAAGCGTGACGCTCGAATTGTTCTTGACGATGACGTTGTAAGTCCCGCCGCCCTGGACGTGCGACTCGACCGCGATCTCCTCGAGGCTCCAGTCGGCGTCCACGATGTCCGTTCCGTGGAGCAGCCAGTCGTTGGCCGCCCATGTCGTCTTCGCCGCACGGACCTTCACCGACGTCGGAGCCTGGGCGAGCCCCGCGATGATCGTGGACGTCCCGCCAGCAGCGAGGCTGGCCTCGGTGCCGCTGCCCAAGCGCCTGGCGACGTTGCTGTAGATCCAGGTCTGCAGGGCCAGCAGATAGTCGTTCAGCGGGTCGCCGGTGATGTTCACCGTGCCAGTGGTGATCGACAGGCCGTTGATGTTCGAAGTGCTGTGCGCGCCGGCGGTCAGAGCAGCCTTGTGCGCGGTGACCTTGTCGGAGAGCTCGATCAGCGCATCTCGCAGCGTGCCGGCGGCGAGCCCGTCGAGCCCGCCCTCCGCGGCGAACCCGATCAGCGCGGCGCCCTTGTTCGCGTCCGCCTGGTCGCGCAGGTCGCCGTCCAAGTACGCGTCGATCTCTTCGAGCGCGCCCTGGACCGTGCTCGAGGTGATCAGCGACCAGACGTGCTCGGCGAGCTCGATGTGCTCCGCGTCGGTGTGCACGAACCCCTGGCGGCGCGTGGTGTCGATCACCGCGTTCAAGATCGTGTTCACGCCCTGGCTGCGCTTGACGTCGCAGACCAGGAGCATCTCGTCGTCGAGCGCCACGCGGACAGCATCGCCGGCGGCGGCGGACGCACCCTGGCGGACGACGAGCTTGTACGACTCGTTCCTGACGAAGAAGACGGCCTGGCCGTTGCCATCCACCCGCTCGTCGTCGAGCACGCGGTCGAACTGCAGGAAGACTGCGAGCCAGCGTTCGTGCCCAACGGTGGCCACCGAAGTGGCGACGCCGTTCTCGTCCACCGAGCAGTCCACCGTCTGGCCGGTGCCCACGAAGACGCGGCGGCCGTACTTGTCGTAGCTCTTGGCGGGGCCGGTCAGGTCGATGGTCAGGTTGGCGATGGGAGAGTGCTGGGTGGGCACCGCGCCGCTGATGATCCCGTAGATCCCGATGTCGGCGGCCAGGTTCCACCCGGCCTGCTCGATCGCGGCGAACCCGGCGTCGAGCTCGTCTTCGGTCACCTTCTGCTTGAAGAAGTAGTCGCGGCGGTCGGCCATCGTGTCCTCTCAGTGCAAGTCCGTCGTGTCGCCCAGCCGACTGGTCCCCAGCTCCCAGTGATCCACCGCTTCGGGATCTTCCGGCTCGATGAGCCTCACCAGGTGCGTGTGCGCCGGCTTCATGTAGTTCGCGATGACCTCGATCTGCTGGCGCTGCGCTGCGGACAGCAGCTCAGGCGATTCGACGGTGAACGAGTAGAGCACGCGGCGGTCGCCGCTGCCCAGCTCCCAATCGACGCCCAGCTCGGAGACTCCCAAGACGAGGGTGGTCCTGCGCAGGTGCGCGACTTCGACCTCGAGCCCAAGGAAGAAGCGCACCGCGTTGACGATGCCCGCGGCCGTGCCCTTCTGCTTGTAGATCTCCATCAGCACGCCGGCTAGGCGCCGCTGGTCCGCCTCGCCCAGGTTGAACGATGTGAACGGGTTCCCGAGATCCGCGAGGATCATCTCGACGAATGGCGCCGGCGCGCGGTCGATGTCGTAGACGTCGACAAACCTGTCGTACTCGGCCAGGAGAAGATCGACCACTTCCTGGCAGCAGTCGATGAACCGGCGCAGGTCGCCAGATCCGCTGTCGTCCTGCCGGCGGTTCATCCGTGGCAGCATCAGCCAGAGCGAGAAGCGACGCGCCGCGGGCCTGGCCGGTCTGAATCCTGCGAAGACAGCGATGTCGTCCGGTGCCACGATCTCGTTGTCGTCGGTGTCCGAGACGCCCGCAGCGGTGACGCGGTACTCGACGTCCGGCGTCATCTCGGTGTCGAGCTCCACGTCGATGGCTGCGCCGGCTGCGACCGCGCCCACCGCGACGATCGGGACTGCAGGTGCGCCCAGGGCCTCGAACGAGAACCCGAGTGGATCGGTGACGACCACCTCGTCGTCGAAGACCAGGCGGACCACCTTCTGAGCCCAGCCCTGCGCCGCGATGAGTTTCGGCGCGGTGAAGTCCTCGACGGTGAACGACCAGGTGACGTCCAGCTCCTGCGCGTCTTCGGTGGCGCAGACGACGCGGACGGTGACCACCTGCTCCGAGCTGAACGGCTCGTCGGGGGTGATCGAGAAGTAGAGCGTGTCGCCGGCGGACAGCCAGCTCCCCGAGAACCCATCGGCGGCAGCGCCGTTGACCCAGGCGAGATCGCCTTCGATCCAGACCTCGAGCGTGCTCGGGTCGATCCCATCGTACGGGTCCAGCACGTCGATCAATTCGAATCGGATCGCTCCGGCCCTGGGCGCCCCGATTTCGTCTGGCGCCGGGTCGCGGTTGATGATCGCCGGCCTGTCTGCGTCCTGGCCGACCGCCACATCGACGACGAGCGCGGGGAGCTTGATCTCGGCCATCAGGCGATCTCGACCAGGTCGAGCCGGAGCGCGACCGTGTGGAAGCCAGAGAGCTTCGAGACGTTGGCGACGATGTCGGGACGGCGGGTCTGCTTCGGCCAGCCCAGGGCCTGGCCTGCGGTGTCTCCGTCGATGGCGATCGACGCTCGCCAGGCCCAGCCTTCGGGCACGTCGCCGGGCGTCTTCAGCACCATGTTGGCCCTGATGACGTGGATGCCGGTCAGGTCCACATCCTGCACGACCTGGACGAAGTCGCCCGGGGCCAGGTCTGCGGTCCTACCGGCGAAGTCAGACCCGAGCACCATCGCGCGCAGGCCGGACGCGGCGGGTGTGATGGTCGGCTCGATCCGCCCCTGCTGCGTGTCGATGCGAGCCTCGAATGGCGTCATCCCCAGGCGCGGGAAGCCTTCCACCGACCGGCCGAGCGTCGCAACGCCCAGGCCAGACAGCGGGGACCGCCCGCGGGTGACGATGCCAAGGCTCTCCATCAGACCTCGATCGCCTTGTACGTGGCGAGGTTGCCGTCGCCGTCGTAGGTCTGCGTCACGTCGAAGACCACGACGGGGTTCGCCTGCGCGTTCGCGTCTGCTGCGTCTTTGTAGCCCGAGAACCTGGCCGAGGTCATCTTCCCTTGGGCGTTGAACGTGACGTTGCCCATGCGGAAGTTCACCTGGCCCGCGGTGGTCAGCAGCCGCAAGATGCGAGCCTCGGTGAGCGCCCCATCGTCAGGGGTCACCACCAGAAACTGGTACCGCTCTGCCGCAGGCATCCCGTTCGCGCCCCCTGGGTCAGCGTCGATCACGACAGCGACATCTGCGTGACCGGACGGGATGTTGGCCTCGAAGACGTAGATCGGCAGGCCAGCGAGCTGCGAGATCGTCGGGACCGCGATGGGCGGGTCCTCCGCGGTCGGGTCTGTGCCGTCCAGCGAGCGCCAGCCAGTGATCTCGGGAGAGAGACCCGTGGTCGGCTCGCCGCCGTTGGTCAGCATCATCGAGTAGAGCATCTACGACCTCACGGGGTGATGGAGCCGTCCCAGGGCAACGCCAGACGCTTGGCGCCGTTGACCACGATCCACGTGGAGCCGATCGCTCCACCGCCCAAGATTGTGCGCTCGCCCAGGCCGGACGAGCATTGCCTGAGCGCCGCCGCGCTGATGAGCCCGCGGTTGTGCTTGATGCCTGCGGTGTCGCACTTGAAGCCGACCTGGGGCAGGTCGTACTTGCCGTTGACCGGGTTGGGCTGGTTGTCTGCCGCGAGGTCGAAGATGCCGTCCTGCGAGACCAACCCCTGCGTCGTGTCGCCTGGCAAGAGGATCGTGCTCCAGGTGTTGGGTGAATCGCTGGCGAAGATCCAGCTCGTAGCGCCGCTGATTTCGGGCACACCCGCCAGAGCCACGACCGGGTACTGGTCGTCAGACTCGAATCGAGAATCGAATCGAGTGATCAACAGCCCGTAGTCCCACGAATTGTTGCGGCCCTTGTCGATGAGGATGATCAGCGTCCCCGTGGCTGGGTCGTCCATGATCGTCAACCAGTGCAGCTCATCGGCGGTGAAGAACTGGCCAGCGGTGAACGGTCTGATCTTGCCCCACCACGCGCCGCCCTCTGGCGACTCGGAGAACATGTCGCCGCCAGGGCCGTCCGGCAGCGGCTCTGGGTCGCCGCCGGCAGACCAGCCTCCGGCGGGCCCGAGCGCGTAGTGCAGCGACCACCCCTGCGGCGATCCGCCCAGGATGTTCGCCCCGGCCCAGGTCGAAGCACCGCTGATGTAGTTCCCGAGCCAGAGATCCCACCCGGTTCCTCCGACGAGCCGGACTGCGAGCCAGCCGTTCGACGCGTTGACGCCGTTCTGGTCGATGATCTCGAACCTGGCATCGTTGGCGACGAAGTAGTCCCGGATGGCCTCGAGCACGTCGGACGCATCGCCGACCACTGGGATCTTGTGGGAGATGGTGAACGCCACGAGCGCCTCCTCAGAACGGTGCGAACTGCTGCAAGACGGGTGTGGGCGTCGAGCTGACGCCGGGGCCTGGCTGCGGCGATTGTTCGAGCTGCAGACCTGTGACGACCACCGCACCGATGCTCTGCGTCGGACGGGTGCCGGCGCGAGCGGCGGTCACCCTGGGGTTGATAATGCGGTTCATCAGGTCTGCCTGAACACTTCGACGTGGTCGAAGAACGCGCGGCGCGTGATGTTCGTGCACCGGAAGCCGACGCCCATCCGACCGCTGGTGTACGGCTGGCTCTCGCTGTTGATCCCGAGCTGGTCGTCGATGAACCGGGCCATGCCCGGGATCTCGACCCACACGGGGGTGTCCACCTCGTTGCCGTTGGCGATGTCGTTCTGGAAGACGTTGAGCACCACGTCCCCGTTCTCGTTGACGACCATGTCCAGACGCAGGTGCAGCCAGGTGTTGTTGGCGAACGTGGCGGTGCTCGCGCGCAGCACGCCCGCGCTGGAACTGCCCTGGATGCCGGTCAAGATCGACCCTTTGCGCAGCACGATGCGGTGCGGGTCTTCGTCGGACAGCCCGAGCATGTAGCAGAGGTCGTTGACGCTCGGCCCCTGCAGGCCGATGAAGAGGAAAGGCGACCAGCCGGTCAACCCGCCGCTGGCCCCGCGCTTCACCGCGCCACGGATCGATCCTCCCTTGGCCGCCGGCGAGAAGTCAGCGCCGTTGTAGAACTTGGCGGCCGCGCCGGTGGTGGCCACCAGCGAGTTGAACCCGAAGACGAAGTCGCCGCCCCCGGGCGGCGCGGCGATGCCGGCGGTGGCGCCACGGTCCACCGTGTTGATGTCCAGGCCGTCGTCGCAGAATGTCCAGTCGTCCTCGGCCACCGCCACCTCCTCAGATCGTCGTCATCAGCGTGTCCCACTGGCCGATCGTGACCTCGTATGACTGAATCCAGTGCAGGGCGTTCGCCGGCCGGTTGTCCACGGTCCAGTATAGCGCGCTGTTGAGCACGTAGCCGTTCGGGTCGTCCACGGTCCAGATCTCGCGCTCGTTGGTGTCTGCGCCGCCTTCGACGAAGCCGCCCTGCTCGAAGCCAGCCTCGGCCAGCGTCTCGAAGAACTCCACCCACTCGAAGTCCTCGACGGGATCGCCATCGAATGTGCCCAGCGCGGCCTGCGCCAGAGTGAACTCGAAGAGCCCGCCGCCCCAGCCCTCTTCGTAGTCCTCGCGCGCCTCGGGAGCCGCGTCGAACAGCGCGACCTCCATCGGTCGGCTGGCGAGCTCGTCGAGGCCAGCGCCCCAGGCGTAGGACTCGACGCCCACCGGCGGCGAGCCGAACGCGCCGACGCGGACGAGCTGTGTGAACGATGTGAGCACCCAGCCCTGGGCCAGGCCCGGGCGGTCGCCGGCGATCTCGAAGCTTGGGTTGGCGACCGGCACTCAGATCTCCTCGCCGGTCGAAGCATCGACCACCACGACGTCGCCCATGATCGGGAACTCGCGGGCGGTCAGGTTCACGTCGGCCGAGACGCCGTTGAGCTGGAAGTCGCCTGCGACGATCTTCCGCACCCCCGCGGTGTCCCGTGCGACGTTGAACACGTCCGACCACGCCAGCGCGCCCCCTTCGATGTTGATCCCGAAGTCGATCTGGCCGTTCGGCGTGCCGTCGTCGTTCATGATCGCGAAGAACTCGGCGAGCGCAGCTCTGATCCGATCACGGACTGTGGTCGGCGTCTGGCCAGCGGCGAACGACGCTCGCACCCACACGTTGACCACCTTGTACGTCGCGCCGAGGACGTCCAGCTCGAACGTGAGCGTGTTCGGCTTGGTGACAGTCACCGCCTCGACCACTGCGTCGATCAACCCCTGCGACGGCGATCCGCCGGTGGTCGGCACCAAGTAGATGATGCCGGCGTTCTCGTCCACCGCGGCATCCTCGTTCGAAGTGGTCATGAGGGCGCGGGCGACGCCTGGAACCTGACGGGCCTCGATCTCGAAGTCCTCCCGGGTGACGCAACGGTTGCCGACGCGCAGGCTCTCGGGCATGGCCAGGCGCGTTTCTTCGATGGTCTGCCGGTCGTCGCCGCCGGTGGCGCGCTCGGGGTTGGTGCAGGTCGGCCGGACCGTGCGGCCGTTCGCGTCTCGGAACGTGCCCTCGATCACGGTGATCCTGCCGGCCTCGACGTTGCCACGCGCCCCGCCGCCCGTCTTGTAGACGATCGAGCCAGACCCGGTCGGGACCGCGCCACGGACGCCGTCGCCAAACCGGACGGTCGCCCGGTCGTTCTGGTCCACGAGCACCACGTAGTGCCGGTCCTGCGCGGTGCTGGCGAAGAACGAAGAGACCTCTTCGTACGCACCGTTGCTGGCTTCGACCTCGGCAGATCCGTCGAGGAACGGCGTCTTGTCGAGAATCACGTCCTGGCCCGCAAGCGCGCTCGCTGCGAATGTCTGCGAGTGCGTCTTCGAGTGCTCGACCTGGACTTCGCCGGTCGGCGGGTTGGTGCCGGCCGCGATGGTGAGCTGCTCGGTGAGCTGGAAGCGCACGGGCTCGGTCACCTCGGGCGTGCGCACCTCCTGGCCGACGTTGAAGACAACGTCGGCGGATGGCACCGCGGGGAGCGTCACCTCGAGCGTGGCCGTTGCCGCGGCTGGCCCGGGGATCTGGTAGCCGTACTTCCTGGCCAGGGCGATCATGCTCTTGCGCTGCGTCGCGGTGGCGGTGAACCCCTCGCGGGCAGCGCCGTCCTGGTTGAACGTGAAGACGTCGCCGACGAAGCAGAACAGCTCCATCAGCAGGTTGCCGAAGTTCGCGACGTCGAAGTCGGTCCAGGTAGGGAAGACCGAGCGGATGAGCTTGATCATCCGCGCCCGCAGCGCGTCGAAGTCCTTGTCGCTGTAATCGACGTTGGCAGGCAGGATCGCCACGAGGTCACCTCCCGATGGAGGGTACTTCCGAGCTGCCTACACTACAACCTCGCCGGCCGCGCCCGAGACGTCCTCGTAGTGGACGCGGATGTTCGCGGTGGTGTCCACCCTCTCGACGTCCACGCGGGCCACCGAGATGCCGCCGATCCACTTCTGGAGGCCTTCGCGAGCGCGGACGCGGGCCAGCTCGCCCAGCACCACGTCGTTGTTCTTGTGGCGCAGGTCTGCGATCCCTGCACCGAACGACGTCCGCCACGGCAGCTCGCCGGGAGACGTCCCGAGTACCTGGTGGATCTTAGCGCGCTGGAGCGCCGCGCCGTCGCCGTTGGCGAGGTCGTTGGCCTGGTCGCGCTGGAACGGGATGAGCAGGCCTGCCATGCGCCGGATCTTCTCAGGTCAGCTCGGCCGGGTCGAGCCCGAAGAGAACGTCTGGCACCGCGTCTCTGACCTGGCGAAGCGTGTCCAACAGTGCGTCGATGGGATCGATGACGGTGTCGAGCGGCTGGCCCGCCAGGCTCTCGAGGTCTGGAACCTCAACGGGGACCTCCGCGAGCTTGAGCAGCTCGCGCGCCATGCCGAGCAGCCGCCCGACCACCACGAGCGCCTTCATCTCGTTGGAGAGTTGAGACGCCACGCGGTCAGCCGCGCACACCGCGATCAGGTTGAACTCGGGGTCCTCGAGCTCGGCTGCGCGCTCGACGATCCGAGCGATCCGAAGCATCTGCTGCTGCAGGCCGACGATGAACGACCTGAACTTCCCGATCTCTCGGATGATGCAGTTCAAGAGCTGCTTGATCATCGTCGGGATGCTGAGCGGCGGAAGCAGCTTCAGGAGCGCGGCGACCTTCTCTGCCAGGTTCGGGATGCAATCGATCATCTTCGACGGATCGGGCGGCGGCCCGAGCGCATCGGGGATCGCCTCGACGCACTTCTTGATGGCGACGATGGCCTCGAGCACGTTGAACAGCGGCACCAGCGGCGCCAGCGCGGGCTGCATCATCCCCAGGAGATCAGGCGATTCCAGCTCGAAGCCGCCTGGCATGAGCGCCTTGCAGACGTCGAACGGCTCGATCTCGATGCAGAGGATGTCGTCGGGGATCAGAAACAGCGCGTCGGCCACGGGGCGCTCCTCAGATGGGCTTCGAGACGACTTCGACGGCCCGGCCGCCGATGGTGATCACCGGCGCGTCGATGACGACCTCGCCCTCTGCTTTCAAGATCAGACGCGTGGTGGCGGCGACCATCACCGTGTTGCGCTTCGCATCGATCACCATGTTGTCGCCCGTCTTCACGTTCGAGATGCGCAGGGCCTGGGCCTCGTCCGTTTCGTCGAGTTCGATCCTGAACGTCTCGCTGGCGAAGACCACGTTGTCGGGGGCGTCGCCGCGCGTGGCCTGCTCGGGCATCTCTGTTTCGCCATCGGGCTTCCCCCAGTTGGCCCCCATGTAGAACGGCTGTTCCACGTTGCCGCCGTTGAAGAAGACCGCGACCTCTGCGCCCACGCGCGGGACGCCGAAGATGCCTCGGTTCCTCGAGCCGCCCCAGCCAGTCCCCATCGGCCTGGCCCAGGCGCTGGCCGGATCGATGAGCCCTGGGATGCGGACGCGGACGCGGTTGAGCTTCTCCGGATCGTCGCGATCCACGACCACGCCAACGTGCATGAACGCGAGGCGCATGTCCGCCTCGTGGATCGATTCGCCGTTCACCGCCTCGCCTCCGGATCGCCAGCAGCATCGCCGCCGGTGCTCCTGTACGTGTAGTACGTTTCTCGCGTCTCAGGGTCCACGCCTTCGACGACTTCGACTGTTCCTGCCTCTGCCTGAGCGTTCCTGTTGCGCTGGCCACCCTGGGCTTGCGTCTGCGACTCAGGTCCACCAGGCTTTTTGTTGATGCCGTCGCGCGTGAGCCTCAGGTCGCAGGTGTAGACCGCACCCAGTGTGTGCTTGCAGTACGAGACGTAGTATTTGCCGGAGAACATCGTCGAGAGCCCCTGGCACTCGACGACGGTCTTCCCACGCAGCGAAGGATCACCAATCGCAGTCATCGTCAGCTTGATGGCTTCGCGCTCCGCGTTGACGAACCTCGTGTCGGCCTGCCGCTGCGCTTCCGCCTGCGTCGTCGCCGTCGTCGCGTGCTCTGCCTCGGTGCAGGTCGTCTCTTCGTAGTGCGACGACCTCGTCTCGGGGTCCACCACCTCGCGCAACTCGCTCATCGTCGGCCTGGCCGCAGTCTCGCTGGTGGCGCTGGCCTCGATGTCTTTCTTCTGGATCGGGTCTCGCCCTTTCACCGTGGTCTTGCCCACGCGCCGGATCAGGTTGGACTCGGGGTTCCAGTCGATGATCGTGCCCGTCCCGTCCGCATACCAGACGAGCGTCTTCCTGGGCGCGGCGTCGGCACGGCGCCCGTGGAAGTGGAAGCCGGTGGCGTCGATGTAGAAGTCGAAGCCCTCGCGCTGCGCCAGGCGACGCAGCAGCGCGGCGTTCGTCTCGGCCATCTGGTTGATCGTGTCCACCACCTCGGCGGTGTCGTCGATCTGGACGCGTTCGCCTTCATAGCCGAGCTCGGTCGCCACATCGGCGGCGACCTCGCTCCGCTTCTTGCCGTGCCACGCCCTGGTCTTCGTCTGGCGGTGGGCCTGGACTGAGAGCGCGACGCCCTCGATCTTCACCGGGTCGCGCCCGCTGATCTTCTTGACCGCGAACCGCTCGGGCGGGCTGAAGTTGCCCGGGTACCCCCAGCTCACCTCGAGCGTCGCGCCTGGCAAGACATCCTCGCCGTGGTCGAACAGGTACAGGTCGTTGTTGCGCAACGAGAGCGTGAACCGATTCGCCTTGTGGTCCTCCTCTTCGAAGACGAACTCCAGCACGCGCCCGTCGATCACGTCGACGCGCTTCCCCTCGTGCGCCGTCTCGCTCGGCAAGACGACGACGCGAACGCCATGCGCAGAGCGATCGGCCATCAGCCCACCGCGCGCCGGCGCGCCTCGGCCAGGATCACGTCGGTCACGACCCTGGTCGCGGGGACGTAGATCACCCGGCCGATCTGCAGCTCCAGCGTGGCGTCGATGATCGGATCGGGCTGGAAGTCAGCGATCACCCACCAGAAGCCGGAGGACCTGGGCATCTCGCCGTAGTACCGCCCGGCCAGGGAGAACAGCGAATCGCCGGTGGTCACCGTGTGCTTGCGGGTGTCCGGCAGCTCTCTGAACCGGTACGGCTCGCGCTCGCCCAGCGCGATGCGGCCATGGGCGTCGTTGAACCCCCTGCAGAAGATGTAGCGGCTGTTCGGCCCGGGCGGCATCAAGTCCCCCTTCGAAGCTGCTCGGATGTCCTGCGGGCGTCGAGGATCTCTTCGAGCGTGCAGACCGCCGTGTAGACCAGCGGCGAGCCGTCGATGGCGAAGACCGTCCATCGGAACTCGACCGAGATGACCACGCACTCCAGCGTCATCAGGTTGGGCCAGATGAAGAGCACGCGCGGCGGCCTGGTGTCTGCCACGCCGCCCGTGCCCGATGGCGGGACGGTCAGCGACCAGATGAACCGCTCGAAGTCTCGGATATCCGGCGAGCTGGGCTGCGCCTCCGCGAAGAAGCGATCCAGGTAGAACTCGACGCCGGTGAGCTGGCGATTGCCGGTGCCGGTGTACTGCAGCACCTCGTGGTCCAGGCCAGGCGGGCTGTGCCGACCGTACTTCACGTCGCCCTTGAGCCCGAGCGACGCCGGGTTGAAGAGCACGGTCATGTCCTCGGTGGTGGTGACGTTCACCAGGTGAACGCGCTCGGGCTCGTCTGCGAGGAACTGCATCAGTAGGTCGCCACGGCCGGGGTGAACGAACGGTCTGCGGCGGACGCCGCGCCGGCGGCGCTGGCGCGCGCGATGGCCTCGCCGTCCACCTGGACGATGGTGGGGCGGTTGGCCAGGGCGTCGATCTTGCGGACGAGCTCCATCATCAGCGCAGGGTCCTCGAGCCCAGCCTTCGCCGCCTCGACCTGCATCGTCTGAACCTCGATCTGCGCGACCGCGGGCATGGGCATCGCCAGGGGTGACGGGGTGTAGCGATCGGTCGGCCGCGCGAGACGCCGGACGTCCTCGTGGCGAGCGTCGATCTCGGCTGCGCGCTGGCGCTGCACCGCCATCTCGTTGCGCTGCTCGATGGTCTGAACCTGCACGCCGGCTGCCATGTCGCGCGCCTGGTTGTACGACCGCTTCGCAGTCTCCACGGGCTCGGTGATGCCCAGGTAGACCTGGGCCGCGCCCTCGCCCAAGAACGTGCCGACCTTGTCGAAGACCGTGACCATGGCCTCGATGACCTGGGTCAAGACGTCGAGCAGCTTCGTGAACCAGTCCACGAGCACCGTGACGCCGGCGACGATCTTGCCGATCGTGACGCCCATGTTCTCGCCAGCGCCGGTGAACTTCTCGCTGGCGATGGTGGCCGGATCGATGGCGGTCGTGGCGCCGCCGAAGACCCTGCCGATGGTCCCGCCCAGGTTCGACAGCGAGCCCTGCAGCCCGCCGAAGCTGTTGCGCAGGCCGTCCAGCGCAGGCCGGATGTAGACCTCGTAGGCCGCGCTGAACCCGGTGGACATGCCGCGCCAGAACTGCTCGATGCGGTAGGCGGTCGAGTAGACCCAGGTGACGAAGTCCTTGATGCCGCTGTTCTCGGCGCGGTCGATCTCGCGCATCACCTCGCCCGAGAACGCACCGCTGCTGAAGATCTGAGAGAGCCCTTGGAACGCCAGCCGGACATTCCCGAACATCCTCGAGGCGAAGTCCCCCACGCCCTCGCCGTCCTTGCGGAACGCGACGTAGAAGATCCCGAGCGCGGCGCTGACCCCCAGGATCAGCGGGATCATCGGCGCAAACGCAGACCAGACCGACACGGCCATGGCCTTGACCGCGAACGACACGAGCGTGAACGCCGCCGGCAGCGCCACGAGCGCGCCGCCGACCATGAGCAGCGCGCCGGTGATCACGACCAGCCGCGCGATGAAGGTCTTCGTCGAAGCCGGCATCGCCTTGAACCATGCGATCATCTGGTTCACGCCGTCGATCACCGCGGAGACGATGGGCTTGAAGACCTCGATGAACGGCTCGCCCAGGACGACGCCCAACGTCTGCAACGATCCGGACAGCAGCTTCTTCTGGCCGTTGAACGTGGCCAGCATCTTGTCTCGAAAGCCCGCGGCCGCGCCGTCCGCGTTCTGCATCTGGTCGCGCAGGTAGGCCAGCGCGGCGCCGCCCTTCAAGATCTCGCCGTTGGCGCCTTTGATGCCCGTGCCGACCTGGGTCAGGATCGCGCCGACGCCGCCCATGGCCTCGCGGCCGAACGTCTCGAGGAGGAACGCGGCCTGCTTCTGGTCGGTCATCTTGGCCAGCGCCGGCTGGATGTCCGAGAGCACGTCCAAGAGCGACCTGAAGCCGCCGGCGCCGTCGTCAACCGAGACGCCGATGCCGCGCAGGCGCTGCTGCGTCTTCGGATCGACCATATTCTCCATGGCCACCGAGACGGCGGTGGATGCCTTCTCCACGCCAGGGACGATGTTCTTGACGAGGCCGATCGCGACGAGGGTGTCTTCGAACGACTGCTTGGCCACGCCGGCGCCGCGCGCGGCCGTGCCCAGGGCCAGCGGCAGATCGTCTGCCGAGAGCGCGAAGGTGTTCACCGCCTGCAGCATCTGATCGACCGCGCGCCCCGCGTCGGCGGTGTCGATCCCGAAGGCCTT
>Ga0233425_10006924_pt1 | contig 16308 bp, 9 predicted proteins | sample Watercolumn_Towu_2_FD_181712 | JGI IMG/M metagenome (GOLD analysis project Ga0233425, IMG submission 181712) | Freshwater microbial communities from Lake Towuti, South Sulawesi, Indonesia - Watercolumn_Towuti2014_140_MG | ecosystem: Environmental > Aquatic > Freshwater > Lake | place: Indonesia... | reverse complement strand
GGCGAGCGAGTACTCCTCGATCGCCCGGTCGTGCCTGCCGGTCCGGTCCAGGGCCAGGCCGCGGCTGTAATAGGCCCTTGCGCACCGCGGCGCATCCGCGACGGCCCTGTCCAGCGCCGCCAGGGCCTCGTCATAGGCTCCTCGCCGGAGGTCATCCATCCCTTTGGGAAGCCACTCCCCGGCCCCTATACAGGGATCCGCGGCGAGCCCGGTTGTTGCCGGCAGGAGCAGAAGAACCAGGAAACCCGAGAATCTTTTTTTCATCCAGCCTCTTTGGCATCGAGATTCGCCGGGTTGATTTTCATTGAAGGCCTCACCGTTCTTTTCAGCACGCCTCGTGCATCTTGAAGATGTTAAAGAGCATTCCCATGGCGACCATATTGACGCCCATGCTCGCGGCATCGAAGATATCGGGATCGCTCCAGCCCATCCGGCGAAGCGCCTCGACATCCTGCTCCTGGACCTCCTCGGGTGCGGATACGGCCTTTACCACGAATTTGAGAAGGGCCTTGTCCTTGTCGGACAGCCTTGCCTCGTCCGGATTGTTTCGTGCCGCCGCGACCTGCTCGTCGGTCAGCTTCCCCATCATCTTCAACAAATTGGTATTGAGTTCGATGCAGTACGGGTAGTCCGTGTTGAAGGCCACCAGCATGCGAATATAGGCTTGAAGCAGCGGGCCCAAGGTGGGATGGGACATGAAGTATTTCATCTGCCGGCTGGCGATGGCAAAAAGATTGGGGCTGGCGCTCGCGAGCTGCAGCGGCTTGGGGATCATGGGCATGATCTTGAGAATCTCATCGTAAAACTCCTTGACCCCTCCGGTGGCGGTTTGAGCATCCTGGGTTTTGATGATAGCCATAGCACTCTCCTTTCTTTTTTGTGAAGTCTCCTGGAATATCGTCCTGTCGCTGTTTGTGATCGGCGTCTTCGGCTGTTCTGCTAACAGGAATCACCATAACTGTCAAGATTGCCCGCAATAAATCGTTGCATTCACGAGCGCTGAAGAGTAGTTTCAATCATCGCGGCAATAAAACAGCATTTTCAGCCAGGTCCCGTATCGAGCATGCGGCCGACCCGCTCCGGGATCCGGTTTCAAGAGGAAAGGAACCGGTCATGAACAAAACCCTGATTACGTCGTTATGGCTTTTCTTGCTGGCCCTGCCCGTTTTTGCCGGTGCCGATGCCCGGGTGGAGTTCTTCTCGCCCCAGGGCGCGGTGAAGGATGTCCGGCAGGTGTCGGTGCGCTTTTCAGAGCCAGTGGCGCCTTTCGGCGATCCACGGATCGTCGAACCCTTTTCCGTATCCTGTCCGGAAAAAGGCACGGGCCGGTGGGCCGACAGCCGAAATTGGGTGTATGATTTCGAGAGAAACATCCCCGCCGGTGTCCGCTGTACCTTTACCTTGAAGCCGGGGATCAAAGCCCTTTCCGGGCAGGTTCTCACGGCTGAGGGCCAATTTGCCTTCTCCACCGGCGGACCGGCCATCCGGAGCTCCCAGCCCTATGAAGGAAGCGATCAGATCAGCGAGGATCAGGCCTTCCTGCTCACCCTCGATGCCCTGCCCGACGAGGCCTCGGTCCTCGAACATGTCTCCTTTTCCGTGCAGGGGATCCAGGAGCGCGTCGGCGTCCGGATCGTCAAAGGTCAAGAGGAAATAGAAATCCTCAAGGCCCATCACATCAAGGCCGACGCGGTACCGCGAATCGTCATTGCGGCGCGGCAGAGATTCCCCAATCACACCCAAGTGAGTCTCGTCTGGGGACAGGGCGTCAAAACGGTCAGTGGCGTTGCCGCGGAGAAAGACCAGGTTTTGCCGTTCAAGACGCGCCCGCCCTTCAGCGCCTCGTTCCACTGCCGGCGGGAGAACCCCCGCTCCGGTTGTATCCCGATGCTGCCCATGGATCTCCGGTTCTCATCCCCCGTGTCCTGGTCCCATGCGGCCAAGACGACGCTTAAGGGGGAAAAGGGCAGGGTCTATAAAGCGACGCTTACCGACGATGAGCTCGGCGAGGAGATCGGGGAAGCGGGGAAGCGACCAGATTCAGAGCGATTTGTCAGGATCGTCCGTTTTGCCGGCCCCTTTCCGGAGCATGCAACCTTTTCCATTGCTGTTTCCGGAGGCATGAAGGACGATGCCGGCAGGAGCCTGGCCAATGCCGACCGGTTTCCCCTGTCCGTCAAGACGGGCGCCTATCCTCCCCTGGCCAAGTTCGCGTCGCGCTTCGGCATTATCGAGTTATCGGAGGGGGCGGTCCTGCCCGTCACCCTCCGGAATCTCGAACCGTCGGTGACGACACGGCAGTTGAAGGCCGGCGAAAAGGATCAAGAGGTGATCGAGAAACTGAAGGAGTCGGCCCTCGGCGAAATGGTCAAGATCGGCGAGGCCGTCAATAAAATCCTACCCGAAACGGCCAGAGACGCGGGCGACAAGATGGTGAAGGGTTTACAGGGCAGGCTCCATCAGGTGAAAATGGAGGGGGAGGAAGCGATCATCAGGTGGCTCCGGATCGTTCACGAGGCCCGCCGCAGGGAATCGGTGTTCAAAAGCGTCCCGTCGGTCAAGCCGTTTCCCGTCCCGAAACCCCAGGGGGGGCGCGCCTTCGAGGTGGTAGGTCTTCCCCTCAAGGCGCCGGGGTTCTACGTCGTGGAGATGGAGAGCCGGATACTGGGCGCCTCCCTCCTGGGAAAGCCGCAGCCCATGTTTGTGCCGACCTCGGCCCTTGTCACGAACCTGGCGGCCCATTTTAAGTGGGGCAAGGAATCCTCGGTCGTCTGGGTGACGACCCTCGATGCGGGGACGCCGGTGAAAGACGCCGATATTTCGATACGGGATTGCGCCGGGAAGATGCTCTGGAAGGGGAAGACCGATGCGAACGGCCTCGCCCGCATCAAAGGCCCGCTGCCGGCGCCGAGGCAGCACTGCGAGGCGTCACGCAGGGGTGGAGGGCAAGAGGAGAACGATCCGGGGGACGAGCCCCCCCGGCGGTGGATGACAAGCGGCGCCTTCGTATTTGCGAGGAAAGGGGCCGATCTGACCTTTGTCCACACCAACTGGGATCAGGGGATCGAACCCTACCAGTTCAATCTTCCCGATCACTCCTACCGGGGACCCCTGCTGGCCGCTTCGGTCCTGGACAGAAAACTCCTCCGCGGCGGCGAAACGGTCCATATGAAACACTTTGTGCGAAGGCAGACCATGCGGGGGCTTTCCCTGGCGGATCGGGGGGGCTACCCGAAGGCCGTATCGATCACGCACACGGGAAGCAGGGAGCGCTACGAGCTCCCCCTGCAGTGGGATGCCGGCGGGATCGCCGAGACGAAATGGGAGATCCCCAAAGGCGCCAAGCTGGGGGTATACGACATCCGTCTGCTGAAGGAACCCACTGCCAAAGGCAAATCAACGAAACGTCCGGAAACGGCAGAAATCGATGACGAGGGCGGGCAAGACGATGACCGCATGGCCGGTGCGCTGGCCTCGGGCTCCTTCCGGGTCGAGGAATTCCGGGTGCCCCTGATGAAAGGAATGATCCAGCCGCTGGCGGCCCCTCTGGTCAACGTGTCCGAAGCGGAGCTCGATGTGATGGTCGCCTATCTCGCCGGCGGCGGGGCATCCCACGAGGATGTGAAGCTCAGGACCGACTTGCGCCCTCGACCGGTCTTCTTCAGCGATTATGAAGGCGTCGCTTTTGCCAATGGTCGGGTATCCGAGGGCATCTCCAAAGGGGTGTATGCCGATCAAGAGGATGACGAAGGGTCGGAGCCTGCCGCGGAAAGACAGGCCTTGAGAAAAAAGGCGTTCAGGACGCTGGAGATCAGGCTCGATCGGGCCGGCGCGGCCCGGGCCAGACTGACGAACATCGAGCGCGTGAGCACGCCCCATGACATCCACGCGGAACTCGAATTCAGGGATCCCAGCGGCGAAATCCAGACGGTATCGAGAAACATCCCCCTCTGGCCGGCGAAGAGGCTCGTGGGCATCAAACCCGATTCCTGGGCGGTTTCCCGCGACGCCCTGAAATTCCATGCCATCGCCCTGGGGCTCGACGGCAAACCGGTTCCCGAGGCGCTCCTCAAGGTCGATCTGTACCAAAGGAAACACTATTCCCACCGGAAGAGACTGGTCGGCGGCTTCTATTCGTACAGCCATTGGACGGAAACCAGGCGTATCGGCGCCCTTTGCGAAGGCCGGACGGACGGCAAGGGGCTCCTCATCTGCCAGGTCAAAGCGCCGCTCTCCGGCGAGGCTGTTTTGCAGGCCGAAACAGTCGACGATGCGGGCAATGTGTCCGCCGCCCATCAGGAGGTCTGGATCGCTGAAAAAGGAGACTGGTGGTTCCGCCTGACCGACAACGACCGGATCGACCTCCTGCCGGAGAAGAAGCGGTACGAGCCGGGTGAGACGGCCAAATTCCAGGTGCGGATGCCATTCCGCCAGGCTACGGCCCTGGTGGCCATCGAACGGGAAGGGGTCGTGGAGACCTTTGTCAAGGAGCTCTCCGGGGAAAAGCCGGTCATCGAGATCCCCGTGAAAAAATCCTATGCGCCGAACATCTTTGTCTCTGCCCTCTGTGTCCGGGGCCGCATGGCGGGGATCCAGCCTACGGCCACGGTCGACCTGGGCAAGCCGGCGTTCAAACTGGGGATCGCGGGGATCAAGGTGGGGTGGCGGGCGCACGAGCTGAAGGTTTCGGTGACGACGGAAAGGAAAGAGTACCGGATTCGCCAGAACGTGCCGGTCCATATCAAGGTCGCGCAGGCGGAGACCGGGGTTCCCTACAAGGGCGCGGAGGTGGCCCTTGCCGCGGTCGATGAGGGTCTCCTCGAACTTATGGCCAACGATAGCTGGAAGCTCCTGGAGATGATGATGGCGGAGCGGGGATACGGCATCAGGACATCTACCGCCCAGATGCAGGTGGTGGGCAAGCGGCATTTCGGCGCGAAGGCGGTACCCCACGGCGGCGGAGGGGGCAAGCAGATCACGCGCGAGCTGTTCGATACCCTGCTTCTCTGGAAGGCGCGGATCCCCCTCAACGAAAAGGGGGAAGCCGATGTTCAGGTCCCCCTCAACGACGCCCTGACCTCCTTTAGGATCGTCGCCGTGGCGAGCGGCGGTCCCGATAGATTCGGCACGGGCCAGACCAGCATCGTATCCACGCAGGACCTGATGCTTCAGTCCGGTCTTCCGCCCATGGTCAGGGAGGGCGATCGGTTCCGGGCCGGCTTCACGGTGCGAAACGCCGCCGGCCGGCCGATGCAGGTCGATGTCAGGGCAAAGCTCGCCGGCTCCCCGGATGTACTGACGCCGATCGACGTCGAGCTGATGCCGGGGGCGGCGCAGGAGATCGCCTGGGACATCGCGACGCCTGTGGGGAAGGGACGCCTGGAGTGGGAGGTTTCCGCCGCTGCCAGGGACGGGAGCGCCGAAGACCGGCTCAAGGTAACGCAAAATGTCGTCGCCGCAGTCCCGGTGCGGACCTTCCAGGCCACGCTCGCGCAGGCGGACAAACCGGTCGCCTTCGACGTGGAAAGGCCGCGAGATGCCCTGCCCCTCAAGGGCGGCGTTCGCGTCTCGGCCCGCGCCAAACTGGCCGGAGGGCTCAGCGGCGTTTCCCATTACATGCGACAGTACCCATACACCTGCATGGAGCAAAAGGTGTCGCGGGCGATCGCCCTGCAGGACGGAGAGTTATGGAAGAAAATGGCGGCGGAGCTCCCGTCGCATCTCGATCGGGACGGTCTCGTCAAGTATTTCCCCCGCATGCCTTATGGGAATGACAGCTTGACGGCCTATATCCTTGCCATAGCGCACGAAGCCGGTTTGCAACTTCCGGAGGACGCCCGAGAGAAGATGGCAAAGGGGCTTCAGGGTTTTATCGAAGGCCGGGTGATCCGCCGTTCGCCGATGCCGGCGGCGGATCTTTCCATCCGTAAGACGGCGGCCCTGGAGGCCCTGTCCCGATACGGCAGGGCCGAGGCAAAGCTGCTTGGCGCCATCGCCGTGGAGGTCGGTCTTTGGCCCACCTCCGCGATCCTGGACTGGATAAACATCCTCACGCGGATGGGCGACATCCCGGATCGGGAGGCCAGGCGCGCCCAGGCGGAGCAGATCATCCGCTCGCGCCTGAATTTCCAGGGGACGACGATGTCCTTTTCGACGGAACGGACCGACGAGCTGTGGTGGCTGATGCAGGGCGGCGATGTCAACGCCGTCCGCACGGTTCTGACCTTCCTCGCCGATGATAAATGGAAAGAGGACATGCCGAGGCTCGTCCGGGGCGCGCTGGGACGGATGCGCCGGGGGGCCTGGGGGACGACGACGGCCAATGCCTGGGGTGTTTTGTCCATGAATAAATTTTCGGACAGATACGAATCGCAGCCGGTTACGGGGGTGACGGCCGTCGGCCTCGATCGCGACCAAAAGACCATATCGGCCGAGCCGACCGCACCGCAGACCCCGGTCGATTTCAACTGGCCGGACGCGAAAACAACCCTTTCCATCCGTCACGAGGGCGAAGGGAAACCCTGGGTGACAATTCAGAGTCTCGCCGCTATCCCCTTGCGGCAGCCCTTTTCGAGCGGCTACAGGATCAAAAAGACCCTGACCCCCGTCGTGCAGAGGACGAAAGGCAAATGGAGCCGGGGCGATACTGTCAGGGTCAGAATGGACCTTACAGCCCAAGCAGACATGACCTGGGTCGTCGTCAACGATCCCATCCCAGCCGGCTCCAGTATCCTCGGGACCGGACTGGGGAGGGACTCCAACCTCCTGACCCGTAACGAGAGGGCCGCGGGATGGACGTGGCCGGCCTTTGAAGAGCGGTCTTTCGAAGCCTTCCGGGCCTATTACGAGGTTGTGCCGAAAGGGGACTGGTCCGTCGAATACACCGTCCGCCTAAATAACCCGGGCGTGTTCCAAATGCCGGAGACCCGGGTGGAGGCGCTCTACGCGCCGGAGATGTTCGGGGAGATGCCGAACGAGGTCGTTGTCGTACAGCCGTAAAGAGGTGGGCCTGTGACATTCATGAAAGGGGCATTGTTTTTCGCGGCGGTTGCCCTCTTTGCAGCCTCGGAGGCGTGCGCCATCCCCGGTTTTGCGGACGTCAAAGACGCCTTTGCCAAATCCGATGCCTTCCTCCTGGACCGGCACGGCGAGGTGATCCACGAGTTGCGGGTGAACGCGAAGGGCCGTCGCCTGGGTTGGGTGGTTCTGAAAGAGGTGTCGCCGGCCCTGCAGCGTGCCGTCATCCAATCGGAAGACCGGCGGTTTTACGGGCACGGAGGGGTTGACTGGCGGGCTGTCGGGGCGGCCCTTACAGCCGGTTTCCTTACGGGCAAGACCAGGGGCGCCAGCACGATCACCATGCAGCTCGCCGCCCTGTTGGATCCGGGGTTGAAGCCCCGGGAGGCCAAGCGGTCGTTCGGACAGAAACGGCGGCAGATCGAGGTCGCCCGCAATATTGAACAGACCTGGTCGAAAGAGGAGATCCTCGAGGCCTATCTCAATCTCGTCGTCTTCCGGGGCGAGCTCCAGGGCGTCACGGCCGCCGCGCGGGGCCTCTTCGGGAAGATGCCCTCCGGGCTCACGGATCCGGAGTCGCTCATTCTGGCTTCTCTGATCCGCGCCCCCAATGCCCCGGCCGCCGCCGTCGCCCATCGGGCTGGTGTGCTCGCTCGGTCCATGCAATTGGAGGCCGCTGCGACGGAAGCAAAGACGCTGGCCGCCGATCGAGTGACAGGACTATACGCGATCAAACCGAGCGTCGCGCTGGCGCCCCATGTGGCGAGAAAGCTACTGCGGTCGGGAAAACGGGAAGCCACCTCGACCCTTGACGGGGCCCTGCAGGGCTTTGCCGCCGGGGTCCTGGAAGGCCGGTTGAGGGGGTTGCGGGATCAGAATGTCGAAGACGGGGCCGTCCTCGTTGTCGATAATCAAACGGGAGAGATCCTTGCCTACGTGGCCAACGGGGGGGCTTCGTCCAGCGCCGCTTATGTGGACGGCATCGTCGCCAAACGGCAAGCCGGCTCCTCGCTCAAGCCCTTTCTTTACGAAGCGGTCCTGGAGAGGAAAATCATCACCGCCGCCACGCTCCTGGACGACAGCCCCCTGTTCGTTCCCACGGTCGGCGGCATCTACGCGCCGCAGAACTACGATAATCTCTTCCGCGGCCCGGTGAGCATCCGCGAGAGCCTTGCCGCGTCCCTCAACATCCCCGCCGTGCGGACCCTGATGCTGGTCGGTCCCGACGTACTGGTCGAACGGCTCGGGAGACTCGGGTTCGGGGATCTGGAGGAGGGCGATCATTATGGCCTCTCCCTGGCGCTGGGGTCGGTCGATGTGAGCCTGCTGGAGCTCGTCAATGCCTACCGGACCCTGGCCAACGGGGGGCTGTGGAGCGGGCTGACGCTGAGATTCGGCGAGAAGCGCGGGCCTAAGGTGCGCGTCATGGATGAAAAGGCCGTCTTTATCGTCTCGCAGATCCTTTCGGACCGGGAATCGCGGGGCATGACCTTCGGTTTCGAAAATCCCCTGGCCACAAAATATTGGAGCGCCGTCAAGACGGGAACGAGCAAGGAGATGCGGGACAACTGGTGCGTCGGCTATTCGAGCCGATACACGGTGGGCGTCTGGGTGGGGAACTTTTCGGGCGAATCGATGCGGAACGTCACCGGTATCGCCGGCGCCGCCCCCGTATGGCTCGAGGTCATGAATTACCTGCACCGCGACCTGCCGAGCCAAAAACCCCGGCCGCCCGAGGGCGTCGTCGCAAAGAGGATCGCCTTTCAGCTCTTCCAGGGCAAGGCCGTCGAGGAGTGGTTTATCGCGGGAACGGAGCCCGCCGGGGAGATCATTTCACCGGCGGCTGCCGGTTCTAAGGTTTGGCCAAAGATTGTCTACCCCCTGAGCGAAACGGTCATCGCCATCGACCCGGACATCCCGGAGGCAAATCAGCGGGTCGTCTTTGAAGCCGCGGAAGGCGGCGTCGCCTATGCCTGGCGCCTGGACGGAAACGGCCTGCCGGGCGCAGGACATCTGCTGCGCTGGAAACCGGAAAAGGGACGGCATCGTCTTTCTCTCATCGGCGCTGACCGTGAAATACTGGATTCGATCGAGTTTGAAGTGCGGGGGCAATCGGCCCATGCCGGCAGTTCATCTTCATCCGCCCTCAAATAGCTCCCGGGCGCAGATTTTTACTTTTCCCTGATATTACCCTCCTTGATGATTTTCCCCCATTTGACGCGTTCCGCTTCGATGAATTTGACGGTCGCTGCCGGACCTATCAGATCAATGTCCGCCCCCTGGATATCGAAGGCCTGCTTGATCGCGTCCATCTTCAGTATCACATCCAGCTCTTTGTATAGTTTCTCGACGATCGCATTCGGCGTGCCTGCGGGCGCGGCAAGCACCCACCATATGATGGCCTCGTACCCGGGAACGCCGGTGTCGGAAATCGTCGGCATATCGGGGACGAGCCGGCTGCGGCGAAGCGCCCCGTAGCCCAGCGCCTTGAGCTTGCCTGCCTTTATCTGGGGATATGTCAGCGCAAGTGATCCCATGTTAATCTGGCTGTGGCCTCCCATCGTATCGATCATCGCGGGGCCGCCCCCCTTGAACTGGACAATAGTGTAATTGACGCCGGCCATGGATCTGAAGAGCTCGGTAGCGAGATGTCCGAAGCTGCCAATCCCCGCGCCGGAACTGACCAGTTTTCCGGGCTGCTGCTTGGCCAGCGCGACGAGCTCTTTTACCGACGTTGCATTTCATCTGCGAGTTGTGTAGAATCACTCGCGTGATTTCGAGCGGCGATCTTCCCGCTTCTTGCGTGATCAAGGATGCATAAAGTGACGATTCGCGCCATAGTATCAAATTCTGATTTTTCTCGGTTAAGCGACAGGAGGAGCCATGCGCAACTACGAAGTCGTTCAGCTTGATGATATCCGATCCGTCCCGTGCCCCTGAGGGGAGTCACGGCGCGCCTTCGTCTCGCCCGAAAACCCGGTCGCGACGCTGCACATGGTGGACATCACTCAGGACTCGAAGGTCCACTACCACAAGAAATTGACCGAGATCTACCTGATCCTCGAAGGGGAAGGGCACATGGAACTGGACGGAAATGTTGTTCCTGTCAAACCGATGACGGCCGTCTATATCAAGCCCGGCTGCCGTCACCGCGCAACCGGCAAACTCCGCATCGTCAACGTACCGGTACCGGCGTTTGATCCGCTGGACGAATGGTTTGACTGATAGAGTCGGGAGCAAAACCCGATCAGGTCACCGCGATGGTCTGGACCTCAATCAGGAACTGCTCCTGGACGAGCCGGTCGATGACGAGCAGGGTGTTGGGTGGGTACTTGCCGTCGGGGAACATCCGCGGGAACTCGCGCAGCCTCCATGCCATGAACTTCGGGATGTCCTGAGAATGTACGAGGTAAGTGGTGAACTGCGCGACGTTCTTCCAGCCTGCGTTGCAGTGTTTGAGCGCGGTCTCGATCTGGCCGAACACGCCGCTGCACTGGGCGTCGAAAGTCTCGCCCGGCGCGAGCATGCCGGCAATGTAATGCGTCTCGCCCCCCCCCTTGACGCGCGTCAGATGCGAGTACTGCCCGAGCGGCTTGCCGAGCGCCTCGACGTTCTCGATCTTCATCTCCACCATACTCAATTCCTTTCGCTTATCGGCTTGCATGTTCCCCGAGCCGTGCTTTTACTTCAGCCAGTGGGGTTTTGTGCGCGGCTGTTGATCTGATAGGACCTTCCCTATATGTAGGCCACATGTAAGCGAAGCGGCCTTGTATGTCAAGAGAAATGGGGTTAGCGTGTTTTCACCAAGGGAGGGAGTTTGCCGGCGAGTCCCGCGTGACCGTCCTTGACGATCATCACGCCGCTGATCCCTTCGAGGGAAACGATTTTGTTCAAGGCCGGCTCCACATCGTCGACGGTTTTGACAAGGAGGATTGATGAAAATATCATTAATCGAACAGGTGAGCGGCGGCCTTGGGCTATGTAGGGGGGCCATCTGCCCCCCTGGGCACTCTAGGTCTAACGACCAATCGGCAGGGTCAAGCCCGGTGCGGCCCCGCCGCTCGTTGTTTGCAAGGACAGGATTGTCAAGAGCAACATGAAGTTCGTCTTGGACACCCTATCTGTATCGGCTATCGCAAACCAGCGCCCTCGAAAGGGAATGGCTATAAAAGGCTGAGAGGGGTATGAATCGCCCTGTTGGATGGCTATAGGCTTTATTTCCGTTGGGTCCATCGGCAAGGCCACGGCTGCATCCTCCGGCGGTACCGAGACTCCTGGTAGAAGAGAAAACAGCATATCCGAAAACGACCGCAGGTTCATGGAGAGCTGGGTCACCGGTTCGACATTGGCGTAATCATTTGGTGGGATAACCGCACTGTTTAACGCAACACGTTCGACCAACTCCCCTTTGGGTCGCATGGAAACACTGCCCAGGATCTTTGAAACTTGATCTGCCTCTTCCTGGTTGGCATAACGGAGCTCCATGACCACAGAATTCAAGGGTTGGACCAATTGATAATTCCCGTCAGGATTCTGTTTGTAGTTTAAATATTGCGTCTGGCTGGAACTGTTAAAAATACGCAGATCAACTGCACCGGGAGGTAATTTATTTGCCAAAACGAAGTCGGCTTGGGGGTGCCAAATAAAAGACAAGTCCCCCCGGTCTTGTATCTGCCGCCAGATCTTGATCAGTTGGAGGAATTGAGAATAGGTCGGGGCTACCGGTTTATTAACGAGCGGGCCCATCCGATCTACCACCAATGCCATGATCCGATCTATAAACCAGCCACTCTGTAACAACGCCTGCAAGTTGTTAATAGTTAGAGGGGACAAGATTTGGTTGGCAAATTGTTGGCCCTCCACCGGCACGTAGGTGATGGTCGGCGTTTCGCTGTAATTGAACCCACCCCCTATATTGGCGGTGTTAGACGTGGTGATGTCAGCCGCGCCAAAGGGGATAGTGAGACCCCCGGTGGCCGAGGCGCCCCTGTTCCAGCTCGCCACAATGGACGAGACTTGCAGGAATTTGATGGGCTCTCCATATCGGAGCCGAACAATATTGAGTAATAATTCTTGTTTCTCTGTTTGCTGGATAACACGATTGTACTCCGGCCGGCTGCCTTGCAGGGCGCTGGGCCCGAAAGCACAGCCACTCATCCCTAACAGCAGACACCCCGCAATCCCCCACACGAGTTGGGCACGAAGGCTTCGGTACATTGTTTCTTCCCTTCTATTTGATGAGACGTTGCTTTCTTATGTATAGATATAAAACAAAAAAAAGGACAAGGTCAAGGGGAAAAAAGGGTATGAAAATTCAGGCTGGAACATCCGCCGCAGGGCTAGGCCCTTGGGCGGGGACTAAAGGGGTTTTATCCTGCAACGACTTAGAATTCTTTTGTCGTTGCTGTACCCGCGGCAATATCGCATTCCCGACGCCCAAGGCCAGTCCGCTCTGATTCAATACAATAGAATGAAGAAGCCCGAAATCAAGAAACAAGGCCCCAAAAAATCCTATAAAATGAGGTATGAGAACCGCTATAAAGGTCTTTTTCATATTAGAATCATAATCATTGGCCAGATCAAAAAGAGTGCAGAACCGGTGCAGGCTTTCATCCATCAGAACAATCTGGGCTGTGTCTGTGGCAATGGTTGATGCCCCTCGCAAAGAAACCGACACATCAGCTTTCTTAAGGGCAATCGAATCATTGATGCCGTCTCCGACAAAACAAACCGTTCTGCCTTCTTTTTGAAGCTGCTCAATCAGATTGGCTTTATCTTCTGGAAGAACTTCAGCAAAGTATCGGTCTGCCCCCAGAGCATCGGACAGCCTTTTGGTCGGAATTTCATGATCACCAGAAACAATATACAGGGAGTTTATCTTATGATGGCGCAGTCCCTTGAAAACGGCCCCGACTTCCTTGCGCACGCCGGCATGTAGTTCAACCCCACCGACAGTTACGTCATTGACAGCCACCAGAATAAAAAAATGCCCCCGTTGGCGACATGATTCTTGAATTTCCTTTATGCCCGGAGGGATGGGAATGTCTTCAGTCTCGATAAACCGGATACTTCCCACCCGTATTGTTTCCTTATTCTTTTTAATGGCTAGACCGTATCCGATTTTATATTCCGTCTCACCGGATTCAGGCAGAATTAATTGTCTTACCGCTGCTTCTTGAAGGATGGCGACGGCAATCGGGTGGGTCTGCCTTTGTTCAACAATAGCGGCGAAGGTCAGAATGTCATCTTCCTCATATCCCTCGCAGGCATGAATTTTACTGATATACATCTTGTTTTCGGTCAAGGTTCCGGTTTTGTCAAACACGACTGTATCGACTTTCTTCAGCAGTTCGAAAACACGCCCATCTTTAATCAAAATCCCTTGGCTGGAAGCAATGCTCAAAAAATTAAGCACTCCGATGTAGGTGGTTATCGTGGTCTTGTATTTAGGATGGGAATTGAGTACGGCCAACGCCCTGGTAGTTCCCAGAAATGGCAGACATATCCCGCTCAGGAGCAGAAAAGGCGGAACAGCTTTTTTACCTGCTTCCTCTGCCCAGAGTTGCATGTCTGTTTTAAGATCAGTGGTTTGGTTTAAGATCCGGCCTATTTGGGCTGCTGTCGTTTCCTGACCAGCCTTTTCAACCCGAATGCCGACTCTCCCGGACAAAACAAGGGTTAAAGCAAAAACTTTTTCATCAGGCCCTTTTTCGGCGGGCTGAGATTCTCCGGTCAGAAGGTGCTGATCAATCAAAGCTCTTCCGAAACAAATAGCCCCGTCCACCGGGATAGGTTCTCCCCCTTTAACCACAACGATATCCCCCTGCTTTAGCAACTCAACCGGTATTTCCACTTCAAGACCGTTGTCCAGCACCCAGGCCTTATGGGGTTGCTGCCTGTATATGTCAATGACGTCATGCTGGGAGGTATCTTTGATTTTTAGTAACAATTTCCGGTTTAACATCGCCAAGAGCGCATTTAGATTGCAGATAAACAGCAAACCATCGGCGATACAGGCGGTAATAATAACGGCAATCGTCAGATCGACGTTCAATTTTTTTTCTTTGAAAAGGGAACGGTAAGCGCTTATAAAAATGTCGGACCCGGAATAAACCAGACCCGGAATACTGGTCAGGGCCAAGGGCGGATAATAGAGACCTCCTGCGGCAGAAAGGAGCGTCGAAATACTGGAAGCGACCAATCGCCGATTAATCTCCCTTTCAGATCTGACCACCGTATGTTTTTGTTCAGCCGATGGGTTGTCCGGCAGTCGGGCAGGCGAATCTTTTTTAGGTATCTTATTTGTTACACGGTCTATTTTTGGGGGGGTACGTCTCTGGTTAAGCCACTCTTTGGAATCCGGAATGATTTTTCTGATCACGTTGCCGGTGTATAAAAAAAATCCGGATACAATGATGATTTCGAACAGCATGATTATTCCTGCCCGGCTCCCTTTTCTAAAGAAAAGAAGGGAGCCTGTTTCCCTACTGTTTATTTCCCATAATCGGCAAGCATGTCAATATGACCGAGGACCTCATGAAATTTTTTATAATAAATTTCCTGTTGCCGGGGGTTCAAGACCGAATGCCCTTCCCCAACCTGGCCGCTGCGGATGAATCCCGTCTGATTTTTAACGCTAAACGGTGCGTCGGCGGTGTCTCGGAACATGGAAGGCGCTGGCCCGAGCTTTTGTTCATGTTTTTTCATAAAAGCAAAACTGGTACGTTCCTGGGCACGCTTTAAAATCGTTTCCGTAACCGAAAGGTCGCAAAAGCGTACTATCTTTTCAACCGTCCGGTCGAAATCATTTATTAACGACTCGTAGAGCACATAATGGATAGGAAGATGGTTTTTGTTTTCAACCCATCCTTTGACGTGATCAAACCAATTGTAATAACGACCGTTATAGTCCATTCCGTAAATGAAGTCCTCAAAATGCTCTTCAAAGGTTCCCGAGAAACTTTTGGCATTTATCCGGTGATAATAAAACGAAACGATCACGTCCATCCCGTCCCTGACGACATAAATGAACCGGCCTTTGCTCCCCGCGGGGTAAAAAGTGTAGTCATCATGAGTTTTAATAATGCGGGGTTCGGGCGGTTGGGGGGGGGCCGTTCCCCTGAGGGCATTATAAAAAAGCCAGGTCACTACATCAAAGATATGGTCAACATCCATACTTCCGTCGGTAGTCAGTTGATAGAGAAGCATCAGGGTCATGGTCGTACCGGACCGTGAAAAGCTGCTGATATAGATATCACTGTCGCGTTCTCCAAAATTTTTTCTCAAATGCTGATATCTACGCTCAACATCTTCAGAGGCATAGGAAACTTCATGGGTTGGTTCAGTCATAATTTCCCTATCTTTTACTGAAGTCTAAGCGGCATAAGCCTCATATTCGGTGCTTCTCTTCCCCGCCTTGCTTTTCAGGCGCCAGAGGAAGAAATGAGCAAGCATGGTGATGCGCATATGGTGATGCCACCCGCCATAAGTCCGGTCTTCATATTGATCCATCCTTAATTCGCCTTTCCCTTCTTCCAGGCATTGTTCCATCGCCCAGGGAAGGCCGCTGAGCCAGATAAAGCTGGGCAGCGGAGTGCTCAGCGGGGCATTGCTGATGAAATAGCGGCAGATCGGTTTGCTGTCAAGCGTTCGTTGCATAATCAGCCAGACCGCTCTATCCGGAAGACCGTTTTGGGCCAGGATGATCCGCCGTTTGGTAAATTCATATTCAATTGGACCCTTCGTACCTGCAGAAACCATCTGGCGAAACCAGAAAAAGCCATGGATACTTTGGGCTAGTTCAGCCACAGTCATCGGTTTTTCGGCAGGGGAGGCCAAAACGGTTTTTCCCCTGAGTTGACCGCGATAGGTATATTGTTTTTTTCGGGTGATCGGTGCGTTTAACCAGCACAGGGTATCGGGAGTTGTGGAGACAAAATAGATTACCCCTTTACAGGCCTCCACCGCCCGGAGAAAATCGGGGCTTTTGCCATAACTCGAATCAGCCAAGACCCAGGAAAAAGGGATCTGGTCCCTCAAGGTCGTTAGCATTTCCGCAGCCAACTGAGGTTTTGTCTTAAAGACGAGCGAATCGGGTACCTGGCATTTTTCCCGTTGTTTCTGATAATCATCCGAGAACCAATTATCCGGAAGAAAGAGCCGGGAATCAAGAAAGGCATACCCCTTGGAAGAGGCATATGCGGTAAAAACACCGACTTGGCAGTTTTCAACTTTGGCCAGAGATCGGGAATATTGCCTTCCAATGCCGACAAAATCACTGTCTTCTTTAGC
>Ga0233425_10006923_pt1 | contig 16308 bp, 10 predicted proteins | sample Watercolumn_Towu_2_FD_181712 | JGI IMG/M metagenome (GOLD analysis project Ga0233425, IMG submission 181712) | Freshwater microbial communities from Lake Towuti, South Sulawesi, Indonesia - Watercolumn_Towuti2014_140_MG | ecosystem: Environmental > Aquatic > Freshwater > Lake | place... | reverse complement strand
TCGCAGGTCTTCGAGTGGCTGGCCTACGAAGAAGGCGTTTTGGATACGGTGCCTGCCGATGAAGTGGAGAAACTCGTGTGGCTCCGCGAGTGGTACTTGCAGCACGTCCGGCCGCGGGCCGACCGCTTCCGACAGCAGTTGATCGCCGCGTTCGGGGAGGGTTATGGCCGGCAGATTGAGGCGGCCGAGGTCTACGAGGTCAGCGAGTACGCGGCCCAACCGGACGCTGCCGGGCGGGAGCGGTTGTTTCCGGGCGGTAGGCCGGTCCCTTGACGCTCCGAAAACGGTGACGCGGCACGCATATTCCGCACGCTCGGCAAGTCCGGCACGGCTGTCGCCATCGGGCACGTCCAAGCGATTTACGTCCGCGGGTTTTCGGCACGAACAGTAGCCGCAACCTACTCTTGTGCAGAGTGCCGCGCGGATCGAAGGATGACGATATGTTCCACCGCTTCAGGGATCCCCTGCCGCTGCTGCGGAAATACTCCGCCGCGACCGCCCTGCTGTTGTCGCTGGCGGCGACGGCGGCCGGTTGGCGGATCTCGACGCAACACGCCCTTTCGGACGCCCTCGACCGCGACCCGGCCCCTTGGTTGGTCTTGGGTTTCGGGACGGCGGCCAGCTTCCTGCTCTTCGCGGCGGTGCGGCTACAGGCCGCGCAGAGCCAGTCGGCGCACGCCCTGGCCAAGCGACTTTCGGCTTCGTTCCGCCAGAGCGAGGACTCGCTCCGCAAGGCGCGGGATGAACTGCAATGGAACGTGCAGCGCCGCATGGACGAACTGAGTCTCACCAACCAGGTATTGCAGGAGGAGATCGGCCGCCGCATCCAGGCCGAGGTTCTCCTGGAAAACAAGATCAACCAATTGAATCAGGTGAATGCCGACCTGAACGATTTCGCGTACATCGTGTCGCACGATCTCCGCGCACCGCTGCGGGCGATCGGCTCGCTGGCGCATTGGGTTTACGAGGACAACGCCGCGGCGCTGAACGAAGAGGGGCGCGAGAACCTGGAGACCTTGAGCGGCCGCGTCCGCCGCATGGACGCGCTGATCAACGGCATCCTCGAATACTCGCGGATCGGCCGCCTCGAGCCCGGGCGCGAAGTGCTCGACAGCCACAAGGTCTGCCGCGAGGTGATCGAGTCGCTGGCGCCGCCGGAGAACATCGCGGTGCGCATCGTTGGCACGCTGCCGCAGATCGAGTATGACCGCACGCACCTGGAACAAGTGCTGCAAAACCTCCTCGGCAATGCCATCAAGCATTTCGGCAAGCCCACGGGCGAAATCACCGTCTCGGCCACGGAGAGCATCGGGGCCTGGGAGTTCTGCGTGCGCGACACGGGCGTGGGCATCGAGGAAAAGCATTTCGAGCGGATCTTCAAGATTTTCCAGACACTCAAACCGCGGGATCAGGTCGAGGCTTCGGGCATCGGATTGACGATTGTCAAGGCCATCGTCGAAAAGCACGGCGGCAAGGTCCGCGTGGAATCGACGCCCGGCCAAGGGGCGGCGTTCTACTTCACGGCGCCCAAAGTACTGGCCTCGCAGGGCAACGACGACTTCCCGACATTCGCCGGCGGCAACGCCGAACTGGCACACACGGCAACGGAGATGAACTGACCCATGAGACGCGAAATTCCCATCCTCCTGGTGGAGGACGACATGGTCGACGTGAAGACCGTTCAGCGGGCCTTCAAGCAGAGCAAGATCGGCAATCCCTTGTACGTGACGCACAACGGCGAGGAAGCCCTGGCCTTCCTCCGGCACGAGGAGCCGTACTCCGATCCCGACGAGGCGCCGCGCCCGGGGCTGATTCTGCTGGATCTGAACATGCCGGTACTGAACGGCATCGAGTTCCTGCAGATCCTCAAAGAGGACGAATCGCTTCGGCGCATTCCGGTAATCGTGCTGACGACCTCGCGCGACGAGACCGACCTCGTGCGGACGTACAACCTGAGCGTGGCCGGCTACATCCTCAAGCCGGTCGATTTCCCGCAATTCGTCGATGTCGTGAAGACCATCGACCTGTACTGGAGCCTCAGCGAGATGGTTCCTTGCCTGGTGTAGGGGGCAAGTGGCACGGGCTTCCAGCCTGCGACCCACGGCCGCAGGCGGCCCTGTGCAGGAGTGGACTCTCGCATTGCATCCAGTATAATGGGCCGTACGTAACCGTTTGCGGGCCGTTGCTGCCTTGCCGAGCGTGGGGCAGATCGTCGCCTTTTCTAACAACGATGTGCAGACAGTGAGGTGTGCAGTGCTGTTCCTTCGCTTGGCTCTGACTGCGTGTTCGGTAGCGTGTTTCTCGGCATTTTCCACGCCGGTTACTGTCGCAGCCGCCGACGCGGGGGCGGGGGCGAAGTCCGCCGGCAAGGCGACCGTGTACATCGGCACGTACACCCGCGGCAACAGCAAGGGCATCTATGTGGCGCAGTTGGACCTGGCAACAGGCAAGTTGACGCCGGCCGAACTGGCCGCCGAAGTCGTCAACCCGTCGTTCCTGACGCTGCATCCTTCGCAGCCGCTGGTCTACGCCATCGGCGAGATCGGCAACTTTGCCGGCGGCAAGTCGGGCGCAGTCAGCGCCTTCGCACGCGACGCGAAGACCGGAAAGCTCACGCTCTTGAACCAGCAGTCGTCGAAGGGAAACGGGCCGTGCCACGTGACCGTCGACCGGACGGGCAAGAACGTGCTGGTGGCCAACTACGGCAGCGGCAGCGTGGCTTGCCTGCCGATCAAGGAAGACGGCAGCCTCGGCGAGGCGACCTCGTTCATCCAACACGAAGGCTCGGGGCCGAACCCGAAACGCCAGCAAGGGCCGCACGCCCACTCAATCAACGTCGATGCGGCCAATCGCTTCGCCATAGCCGCCGACCTGGGGCTCGACAAGCTGCTGGTCTATCGGTTCGACGCGGCCGCGGGCAAGCTGACGCCCAATGATCCGCCCTTCATGGCCACGGCTCCCGGCGCCGGCCCGCGGCACTTCGCCTCTCATCCCGGCGGCCGCTACGCCTATGCCATCAACGAACTGAACTCGACGGTGACCGCCCTGAGCTACGACGCCGAACGCGGCGTACTCAATCCGCTACAGAGTATCTCTACGCTGCCCGAGGGCTTCTCCGGAAACAGTACAACGGCCGAAGTCCAGGTGCATCCGTCGGGCAAGTTCGTGTACGGCTCGAACCGCGGCCACGACAGCATCGCCGCTTTTGCCGTAGATGCGGCTACCGGCAAGCTTCGCTTCGTCGCCCACGAGCCGACGCAAGGCAAGACCCCGCGCAACTTCGGCATCGACCCCGGCGGCCGCTACCTCTTGGCCGCCAACCAGGACGGCAACAATGTCGTCGTCTTCCGCATCGACACGCAGACCGGCAAGCTCGCGCCCACCGGCAGTTCCATCGAGGTGACGGCGCCGGTGTGCGTCAAGATCCTGCCGGTGGCCGAGTAGCCCTGCGCTGCTTCTGTTGCGAAAGGTCGGTGCCATGCCCACGCTTGCCGTGGGCATGTCAACGAGCGTGGGAAACGACGACATGCCCACGGCAAGCGTGGGCATGGCACCGCTACAAGGCTACTTGGTCTTATCCTTGCTGTGGTCGTGGCCGTCGCCTTCGTGGTGTTCGTGGGCGGCGGGCGACTTTTCGGTCTTCTTGCCGGCCGGAGTCTTCGACCCGCAGCCCGACACGAAGAGCAGGGAAACCACGACCGCCAGGACGCTCGCGCAACGCAACAGAGAACGCATCATCAAGTTCCTTCCTCGGGTTAGACAGATTCCGACAGCCGCGCGGCTGTCGCCGTGCGATGGGGGCCACGATGGTTCCCATCGGGTTTCTCGCTTTCGATTTCTTTCAACTCCACTTCGGCGTGGTGTTCTTCGACGAGCCGCTGGCCCGCCTTGCGGCCGAATGTCCAGAAGAGGGCCGGGCGGACGAGGAACTCCAGGAGCGTGCTGCTCAGCAGTCCGCCGATGATGACCGTGGCCACCGGATAGAGGATTTCCTTGCCCGGTTCGCCGGCCGCCAGCGCCAGGGGTACGAGCCCGATCCCGGCCGTCAGCGCGGTCATCAGCACGGGCGCCAACCGCTCCTGCCCCGCGCGGACGACCATCTGCATCGACCACGTTTCGCCTTCGTGCTTCACCAGGTGGATGTAGTGGTCCAAGAGGAGGATGCCGTTCCGCGTGGCGATGCCGCACAGCGAGATGAAGCCCACCATGCTGGCGATGGTCATGGTCTGGCCGGTCAGTTTCAGCGCCGCCACCGCGCCGATAAAGGCCATCGGCAGCGCGGCCATGATCTGCAGCGAGAAGTTGACCGAGCGGAACATCGTGAACAGCACCAGGAACATGCCGGCCAATGAGACGATAAACAGCAGACCGATCATCTGCGAGGCCGATTGTTGGCTCTGAAACTGCCCGCCGTATTCCACGGAATAACCCGTGGGCAGCTTCGCCTGGATCGGCCGGAGCCGCTGTTGGATGTCGCGAACGACGTCGACCAGACCGCGTCCGGCCACGTTGCACTGCAGCACCACTCGGCGGCGAACGTGCTCATGGTTGATCGTGTTCGGACCAACCGCGGGATAGATGCTGGCGACTTCGCTGAGGGGCATCGTCTCGCGGCCCAGCAGTTCCAGCGACAGGCGATGCAGGTCTCCCACGTTCTGCCGGTACGGTTCGTCGAAGCGCACGAACAGCTCGGAGGTCCGCTGGTCGATGAGCACCTCGGAGATCACCTTGCCGTGCATGGCCGTCTCGACGAAGCGGTTGATGTCGCCGGGCGTCAGGCCGCGGCGGGCCAGCTTCTTGCGGTCCACCTCGATCCGCAGTTGCGGGATCGGCGTCTGCGGCTCCTCCATCAGGTCGCACACGCCGGGCACGTCGGCGATGGCCGCCTTCATCTCCAGAACCTTGCCCCGGAGCACGTCGAGGTCGTCGCCGTAGAGCTTGATCGCGACTTGCGACTGGACGCCGGAAAGCATGGCCGAAATCAGGTGGGCCAGCGGCTGCTCGACGCTGGTGTTGATGCCCGGGATGTCGGCCATCGCTTCGCGGACGTCGTCGAGCACCTCCGCGCGGCTGCGGCCGCTGTGCGGGTCGAAGTTGATGATGAACTCGGTCATGTGTACGCCGATGATGTGCTCGTCCATTTCGGCCCGGCCGGTGCGCGCGACGAAGCTCTCGACGCCGTCGATCTTCTTCAGCCGCCGCTCGACCTTCTCGGCGATATCCTTCGAGTACTCGAGCGACGTGCCCGGTTGCAGCACCACGTTCAGTTGCGCCACACCTTCGTCGAACGGCGGCATGAAGTCGCTCTCCGTGTTCAACAGCACCAGCACTGCCAGCCCCACGGCCGCCACGGCCGAAAGCAGCACGGGCTTCGGGGCCCGTAGGCTGCCGCCGATCAGCCGGCCGGCGACCGCCTTCAACCCGCGGAGGAGAAAGCTGTCGCGCTCCCGGTGCGTGACCCGCGCCTTGCCCAGCAGCCAGTATGACAGCACCGGCGTGATCGTCAGCGAAACGACCAGCGACGCCAGGATCGAGACAATGTAGGCGATTCCCAGCGGCGTGAACAACCGGCCTTCCATGCCGCTTAAGGCGAACAGCGGAATGAACACCAGCACGATGATCAGCGTGCTGAAGACGATCGAGTTGCGGATCTCCGTGCTCGCCTGGAATACGACCAGCAGCGCCGGTTTCGGCTCGGGTTTCAGGCGGTTCTCGCAGAGCCGGCGGAAGATGTTCTCCACATCGACGATCGCGTCGTCGACCAGTTCGCCGATGGCCACGGCCAATCCGCCGAGGGTCATCGTGTTGATCGACATGCCGAACCACTTGAACACGAGCGCGGTGACCACGATCGAGAGCGGAATGGCCGTCAGCGTGATGAAGGTGGTGCGGAAATTTAGTAGGAACAAGAAAAGAATGGCGGCCACCAGGATGCCGCCGTCGCGCAGGGCGTGAATGACGTTGGCGATCGCCAGGTCGATGAACTGCTTCTGCTGATACAGATCGGGGGCGATGCGGATGTCGGCCGGCAGCGTGGCCTGCAGCTCGTCGAGCGCCTTGGTCACCTCCTCAGTGAGCTTGCGCGTATCGGCGCCCGGCTGCTTGCTGATCGTCAGCACGACGGCCGGCCCGCCCTCGAACGCCCCGCTCTCCTGCCGTACCCAGGCCGCGCTGTCGCCGCGTTTGACCTGCGGGCCTTCGACTACCTTGGCCACCTGCCGGAGCGTGACCGACTGATCGCCGCGGGTTTTGACGACCAGCTCGCGCAGGTCGTCGGTGTTCTGGATCCGTCCCAGCCCGCGCACTAGATACTCGTTCGGCCCCAGGCCCGAAAGGTAGCCGCCGGTGACGTTCTCGTTGCTCTTCTCCAGGGCGGACTCGACTTCTTCCAAGGTCACGCCGCAGAACAGGAGTTGGTTCGGATTGACGAGCACCTGGAATTGCTTGCGGTGGCCGCCCATCGCCGTCACCTGCGACACGCCGGGAATCGTCAAGAGCCGCTGCCGGATCACCCAGTCGGCCAGCGTGCGGACTTCCAGCGGGCTCGTCTTGTTGCCTTCGCTCCATAGGCCCACGATCATGATCTGGCCCATGACCGAGGAGATGGGCGTCAGTTGCGGTTTCACGCCCGCGGGCAGGCGGTCGGCCGCCAGCAGCAGTTTCTCGTTGACGATCTGGCGGTCGACGTAGATGTCGGTCCCCCAGTCGAACTCGACCTGAATGATCGAGGTGCCGACGCCCGACGTGCTGCGGACCGCCTGCACGCCGGCGGCCCCGTTGAGCGTCGATTCCAGCGGAATGGTGATCAGCGCCTCGACCTCTTCGGGCGCCATGCCGGGCGCTTCGGTCATCACGACCACGCGCGGCCGGTTGAGGTCCGGGAAGACGTCGATCGGCAGATGGAACAGTTGCCAGCCGCCGAGACCCAGAATCACTAGGGCCAGGGCCGCGACCAGCAACCGGTGTCGGAGCGAAAAACGGATAATGGCGTTAAGCATGATTAGTGGTTGTGTCCTGCATGCGGATCGGGTGCGCCGCCGGCCTTCTTCTTCAGTTCCAGGTGAAGCTGATAGGCCCCCGACGCGGCGACCTTCTTACCCGGTTGGAGCGCGCCGTCGTTGGCCACCACAGCGGAATACTGATCGCGGTACTCGACGCGGACCGAACGGCGGTCGAAGTGCCCGTCGTTCCGTTCGAAGACGTAGGACTCGGCCCCGTCCTGCACCACGGCCGGCAGCGGCAACACGATCCGCTCCGTCCAGCGTTCGACGGGAATCAGCAGTTCGACGCGCTGTCCGGGCTTGAACTGCCAACTGGTGAAGCGGTGGCCGTCGGGCCGCACGGTGTTCCGCAACACGCGGTTGGGCAGTTCGACGTAGAACAGGAACGCGCGCGACTGCTCCTCGACCTTGTTCGACAGGTAGACGATCGACAGCCCCGGCACCTTCTGGCGCTGTTCGCCGGCGGCCTCGACCACGGCCGTCAGCCGCCACTCGGCGGCCGCGGCCTTCTCCAAGGCCGGCATATCTTGCTCGAACGCCTTGCCTTGGATGTAGAGCCGCGAGTGATCGGCCAGCGTGCAGAGCGGATCGCCCGCCTTCACGTGCTGCCCCTGGACCACATTCAACTGCTCGACCTGGAAGAGCCGCGGCGACGCGGTCGGCAGCCGCTCCGGATCGCAGTCCTCTTCGCACGGGGCGCGGACGGTCATGCTGGCGACCAACGCCCGCTTGGCGACGATCTCGTCGACCTGCGCGGGCGCGAGCCCGTGCAAGAGCAGCCCTTGCCGCTGCGCGCGGAACACGCCTTCGAGCTTTTGCAGTTCGTACTTCCGCTCCAGCAGGGTCTTGCCGGCGATGGCCCCGTCGGCGGCGACCCGTTCGAGCCGTTCGATCTCGCGGTGGACGACGTCCAGTTCCTCGGCCGTGCGGAGATACTGCGCCTGTCCCTCGACGACTTCTTCGTGCGTCAGCCGCAGATCGAAGAGCGGCTGGCCCGGGACCATGGTTTCGCCTTGCATGGGCCAGATCCGCGTGACGACGCCCGCCAGCGGCGCCGCCACTTGGACGGCCGAGCGGCCGGGCTGCCCGACGACCATGGCTGGCACGGCGATCGTCCGCTCGAACGCCCCGAGCTTCACTTCGGCCAACCGCACGCCGATGTTCTCTTCGGCCGTGCGGCTGAGCTTCACGGCGTCCGCCTCGACGTGCTTGTGGTCCTCCTCCGCGGCGTGCTCGTGTGCGGAACAAGGCTCGCCTTCGTGGTCGTGGTCTTCTTCGCAGGCCGCCGGTTTGGCGGCGGTTTCCGCGGCGTGGTCGTGCCCCTCGTGGTCGCCCCCGGAACACGTCGCGGCGCCGCCGGGCGCGACGGTTTCCTGGCCCAATGCCGAGGCGGCCCACTGCCGCAGCACGGGACACCACAGTCCGCCGGCCACGAGGACCGCGACCAAGACCACCGCCGCGATGACGCCCACGGTCGACCAGCGGGTGAGCAAGTATAGCCGGATATTCATGGTTCGCTCCTGCACAACGTACACGGGAAACTACCGTCTGGAGTACGCAATCGTAGGGTGCGTGAAACGCACCACTCATTGCGTAGCGTGCCTGAAACGCGCGAACGCAATCACGTACGGTGCGTTTCACGCACCCTACGGAGGCTCGCCGGACGGATCAGATCAGCAGCACCCGGTTGAGCAGATGCAGGCGCAAGGGGAGACAGTCGGCCGCGGCAAGAGAAGGCATTCCGCGGCCGCCGTAGACTTCAGGGCATCCCGCGATGGTCGCCGGAGCAACGGCCGCCACGTCGCGCTGCTGGACGAGAGACGCGGGCACCGTCGGACCGGATTGCGTGGCGACGAACGCACACGGCGCAGTCTGGCAACGGTCGTCGCCGTGCCGCTGCTCTTCGCCCACGGGCTCCTGGTCGTGTGAATGCCCGCCGCAGGCGTCGTCGTAATGACAAGCGGCCGCGAGTCCGTCGCGCTCCGTTGCCGCCAGCGCGAGCCGGCAATCGTGGCCGTGATGCCAGCAGCACCCCGCCAACGCATGCACCAGCAGCGCGGCCGCCGTGAGATTGGAAAGCAGTTTCGACACGCGAACACTCCTCCGGCGGGCACATTCCGTGTGCCGTCCGCCGTTTCTATCATACCGCTTCCGCCGTATCCGTCAACTTCGGCCCGCGGCGGCCGGGCCGTCGCGGACCGAAGTGGATAGTTGCGTCCGCCAGCACACCCTGCGGCAATACGCTTCCGGCCGCGGCTATCGCGACGTTCCCGCCTCCCCGGCGTCTCCTGCCTGGAGGCTATCGCTCAGCAAGTTCCCCTCGATGGCGGTAGCAGCGGCACGGAGTTCGCGCAGGGCGTCCAGGTAAGTGAGGTTCGTTTGGAAGAACGTGCGTTGCGCGGTCAACAGCGCGAGGTAGCCGTACTCGCCTTGTTTGTAGCCGGCGTTCGTAACCTTGAGCGACTCCTCGGCGCTGGGGAGGATGTCGCGGCTGTACTTCTCCACCTGGTAGTGCGCATTAGTATACTGTTCGAAGACGGCTGCCAGCCGCTGGTGCAACGCCAACTCGATCCGTTGCGTCTCGCGCTGGGCCGCCAGCAACTCCGCTTGGGCGCGGCGGATGTTCCCCTGGTTGCGGTTATAGAGCGGGATGGGGATTCCCATTTGCAGGGTCGCGAACGTGTCCTGCGTGGCGTTGTCGTACTGCACTGCCGCCTGCACGTCGACGTTCGGCATGCGGCCGGCGCACTCCCGGGCGAACGCGGCCTGGGCGCGGGCAACGCCGGCCTGGGCGTTGGCGAGTTGCGGATTCTGCGCCAGCAGCCGGCCGAAGGCGTCGTCCCAGGTGAGCCGGGGAAGGCCGTCCTGCACGTCGCCCGTCAGGGGCCTGGGTTCCATGTTGGCACTGCCGGCGACCGCCGCCAGATTGCGCCAGGCGGCCAAGTAGCGGTTGTGTGCCCGTTCCAGGAAGACTTTGGCCGTATCGGCTTCGATCCGCGCTTGCAGGAGGTCGGTCCGTGCAACTTCCTTGGCCTTAATGAGCGACTCGGCCGACTTGACGCCTTCGTCGCCGATGCGTGCAAGCTGTCCGGCCAGTTCCACCGTGCGTTGGGCAACCAGTACGTCGTAGAAGCTCCGCCGCACGTCGGTCAAGATCCGTTGCCGCTGCATTTCCCAGGCGTACTCCGCGCGCCGCACGTCTTGCGATGCGATGCTGCGGTTCAACTGCAGCTTCTTGGCGGTTACGATCTCCTGACTGACAAAACCGCCCTGCTGTCCCGACCGGCCTTCGTTGCCCATTTCGGCGCCGATGTATCCGGCCACCGGGTTGGGATACAGTCCTACCTGGAGCCAGTGACCGCGCGCCGCCTCGACGCGCGCGGCCGCCTGCGCCAACGTCGGATTGCAGCGCAGCGCCAAGTCCTCGAGTTCTTCCAAGGACATGCCGGGGACCGGTGGCTGGGCGGCACCTGCCGGCGGGACGGCCTCCACGGGGCCTTCCGGCGGCAGCGGAGTCGGTTCCGGCGTGAACGGGCCGTGCGTCTCGGCGGCCAGCGGAGCCAGCGGATTTCTTATTTCGGGCGGCTGGGCCGCCCGGCCCAGTGTCGAAACGGCCAAGAGCGCCACCAATATCGCAACGACTCGCATGGCACGTCGCCTCCTTGCGTTTGCTTACCCATCCTTGGGAGTACACGACTTAAACGATCGGACCAGCCATGCCGACAAAACCGGTTCTACCGGTCGTATCGATTGTTATCGGCAGGGCCGTGCCCGACGCTTGAACGGACAATGTGGGCCGCCGTGCCTCGGCGCCGACGCACGGCGGCAATGTCCCCTTCATTTCTTGGCAGATCCCTTCTTGTTCGCCGCCGCACTATTCGACGTGGGCACTTTCTCACCCATCTGGCGGAGCCTGGCCTCACCCACGGCGATGACCTGCCGCGCGGCGGCGGCGATTTCTTGGGCGTTGCGCAGGTTGCGGCTGGCGCCCATCGCGCCCAGCGCACTTCCCGCGCCCGCTTGTTCCTTGCGGTGCTCCGAGGCCATCTTGCGGAGGTTTTCCGAGGCGTCCTGCCACTCCTGGACCTTCTCCAGCACGATGGCCCCCTGTTCGTTATACTCGCGCCTCGCTGCCGTGACGGCCTCGACGGCCGCGCGATACTCCGGGTCGCTGTTGATCGTCTTGCCACTGCGCCGGTCGCGCAAGTCGTCCAACTTGGCGCGGGCGTTGTCCAGTTGCGCCTTTGCGCGCCCGAGGGCCGAATCCGACGGTTGCGCCGCCAGGATCTTCTCCTCGAGGCCCCGCAGGTGCTGCCGGGCTTGCCGCTCTTCGTCCACGGCCTCGGCCATCGCCTCGCGCGCCTTGCTCAGTCGTCCGCGGATTTCGTCCAATTGCGCCTGCGAGGCGCCCCCGGCGGCTTCGGCCGCCGCCAGCACCTGCTGCGCCGCCGATATTTGCGAGCGGATCGAGGCCGCCATCTGCTTCTTGCGCGCGGAGGCCGCGGCCGCGTTGTTCCGGCGGCGGGGCTGGGCCGCCGCGGCCGCTTCCGCGAGGGCAAGCACGGCAACCAGCGCCACCAATACCGACGAGAGGGCTCTCACCATTTCGCCACTCCTTTTTCGATGTGAGGTTATGTCATTTCCGGTCCCAGCCAGAGACACACGCAAATCCCCCGGCGAAGCCGGTTCCGAGACTTGTGGTAGCGTCAAACTACGGCCTCCGATTCCTTATGCACGTGCGGATGGAGGTACGGCTCCGCGGAATGCACCGGCACGGACACCGCATCCAGGTGCGAATCCCTGCCCGCCGGCGGCACGGGGCTGGCCCAACGCAGGAACAGCGCGGGCACCACGACCATGTTCAGCAGCGTGGAACTGAACAGCCCGAAGACCACCACGATGGCCAACGGCGTCTGGATTTCGTTGCCCGGCTCGTGGCCGCTTAAGGCCAACGGAACCAGTCCCAATCCGGCCGTCAGCGCGGTCATCAGCACGGGGGCCAACCGCTCGATCGATCCGCGGCGGACCGCCTCGCGGAAGCAGGTCACCCCTTCGTGCTGCTGCAAGTAGCGGATGTGGGAGACGAGCATGATCCCGTTCCGCGTGGCGATGCCGAAGAGCGTGATGAACCCCACCAGCGAAGCGACCGAGAGCGTGCCGCCGGAGACGAACACGCCCACCACTCCGCCGATCAGCGCCAGCGGCAGGTTGAGCATCACCAGCAAGGCGTCGCGCATCGAATGGAAGGCCATGTGCAGCAGCAGGGCGATGCACACGATCACGGCCACTCCCAGGAAGAGGAGCATCCGCGAGGCCGCCTGCGCGCTCTCGAACTGTCCGCCGTATTCGACGTAGTAGCCGCTGTAGACGCCCTTGTTCAAGGGAACGCGTTCGTCGATCCGCTGCTGGATGTCGGCCACGATCGAACCCACGTCGCGGTCGGCCACGTTGCAACTCACGACGATCTTCCGCTGCACTTTCTCGCGGCTGATGGTGTTCGGACCGCCGTCGCGCTGCACCTTGGCCAGCGCGCCCAGCGGCACCTTGGCGCCGCCGGCCGTCGAGACGGGCAGCCGGTTGATGTCGTTTTCGTCGAACTTGCCTTCCTCGCTGGCGCGGACCACGAGGTCGAAGGCGTTGCGGCCTTCAAGAACCTGCGAGACGATCTCGCCGGCAAAGGCCCGCTCGATCTCGTGCCCCACCTGGCCCACGCGGAGCCCGTGCCGCTGGATGGCCTGCCGGTCGTAGGCCACGACCATGATGGGCACGTCGGCCTGCTGCTCGACCGTGGGATCGACCACGCCCGGGATGGTCTCGATTTCTTTCTTGACCATGTTGGCCAGTTGCCGCAGGCGGGCGAGGCTGGCCGGATCGCTTTCCGGGGCGAAGAGCTTGATCGCCACGGCCGCGCGCGTGCCGGAGAGCATGTGGTCGATGCGGTGCGAGATCGGTTGGCCGATCTGCACGGCCAGGCCCGGAATCCTGGCAAAGTCGTCGCGCAGGGCGGCCAGCAACTCGGCCTTGGTCCGCTTGGGCAGTCCCATTGTCAGGGGCCGGTCCATGTCGATGGAGACTTCGGTTTCCGCTCCCTCCACGCCGATCGCGTGTTCGGACAACTCCGCCCGCCCCTGCTGCCGGCCGACCGCCACCACCTCGGGATGCGACAACAAGACCTCTTCCATTTGGCGGCCGAGTTCGTTGGCCTCGGCCAAATTGGTTCCGGGAAGGGTATTGGACCCCAGCGTGAACGAGCCCTCGTTGAACTCCGGGAGGAAACTGCGGCCCATGTAGGGAATGCAGCACAGGGCGAGAACGAGCATTGCCGCGGCCGCCAGGCCCACGCGGAACGGATGATCGAGCACCCGGTTAAGGATTGGCCGGTAGACGCGCTTCGAGAACCGCATCACCAGCGACTCCCGCTCGTGCAGCACCGCCTTGCTCGTGGGCAACAGCAGCAAGCACAACGCGGGCGTGACGGTCACGGCCACGGCCAGCGAGGCGAGCAAGGCCACGATATAGGTCAGGGCCAAGGGCATCAGCAACCGGCCTTCCACGCCGGAGAGGAAGAACAGCGGCAAGAACACCAGGATCACGATGACTGTGGCGAAGAAGATCGAATTGCGGATTTCCACGCTGGCGCGGAACACGACGGTCATCGGGTTGCGCCGCTGCTCCGGCGGCAGATGGTGGTTCTCGCGCAAGCGGCGGAAGACGTTCTCCACGTCCACGATGGCGTCATCGACCAGCGCGCCGATGGCGATCGCCATGCCGCCCAGCGTCATCGTGTTGATCGAGGCCCCCATCGCCTTGAGCACGATCACCGTGGTCAACAGCGACAGGGGGATGGCCGTCAGCGTGATGAGGCTCGCGCGGAGGTTGGCCAGGAACAAGAGCACGATGACCATCACCAGGATGCTGCCGTCGCGGAGCGCCCCTTCCACGTTGCGCACGGCCGTTTCGATGAAGTTGGCCTGCCGGAAGATGTCCCGCTGGATGGTGATTCCCGCCGGGAGCGTCGCCTGGATTTCGTCGATCGTCTGGTCGAGCCGTTTCGTCAGTTCCAGAGTATTCACGTGCGGCTGCTTGGTGATGCCCAAGTTGACCGAGGGCTTGCCCATGGCCGAACCGGTGCCGCGCTTCAGGGCCGCGCCGATCTGCACCAACCCAAGTTGGCCGACGCGGATGGGCACGTCTTTGCGGACCGCGACCACGGTGTCCTCAATCTGGTCCAACTGCTGCACGCGGCCAAACCCTTGGACGAGGAACTCCTGGCCGCCGTCCAACATGACGCCGGCCGTGGCGTTCTGGTTCGTCTGCTTCAGGGCCTCGGCCACCTCGTTCGCGCTGATGTTGTAGTTCTGCAATCTCGACGGCGAGAGGACGACCTGGTACTGCTTCACGTCGCCGCCGATGGGCGTGACCTGGGCCACGCCCTCGACGCCCAGCAGCCGCCGCCGGATCGTCGTATCGGCCCGGGTCCGCAAGTCGAACAGCGAGTGCTTATCGCTGCGGATGGCCAGGAACAGGACTTCACCCATTGCCGAGGCCTGGGGAGCCATGATGGGCGGCTCGATGTCGGGAGGCAAGTTGCCCCGCACCAGACCGAGTTTCTCGGCCACGATCTGCCGGTCGGCCAGGATGTCGGTGCCCCAATCGAACTCGACCCACACGACGGAAAAGCCCACGGCCGTCGCGGAGCGCACGCGACGGACGCCGGAGGCCCCGTTCATCGCCGTCTCAATGGGAAACGTGATGAGCGTTTCCACTTCGGTCGGGGCCATGCCGTGGGCCTCGGTGAGGATCGTTACCGTCGGTGCAGTGAAGTCCGGAAAGACGTCCACCGGCACCGTGGTCGTGACGTACAACCCCACGGCCATCAGGGCCAAGGAGATTAGTACGACCAAGCCCCGGTTATTTAGCGAAAGATGGATAAGCTTCGTCAGCATCGCAGACTCCTAAGTGAGGCAAAAAGGGGACAGTCCCCATTTGCCGGAACGGCCCGAAGGGTGCTTCGCACAAATGGGGACTGTCCCCTTTTTGCCTCCTAGTGGGCATGACCGTGGGCGGGAATGGCGCTGGACATGGTGGACAGCCGGACGGAGTAGGCGCCTTTCGTCGCCACGCGGTCGCCCGCGGCCAATCCGTTGCGGATTTCCACGGCATTGGCGTCGCGGATGCCGACCTCGACGCGGCGCCGCTCGAACGTCTCGCCGCCGCGCTGCACGTAAACGACAATCTCGCCGCCTTCGTCCACCACGGCCTCCTTGGGCACGGCCAGAACCTTCTGCCGGCGGCTGGTTTCCACCAGCAGGTCGGCGAACATGCCGACGCGGAGGATGCCGTCGGGATTGGGAACCTCGTAGCGGATCGGCACGGTGCGCGTATCGGGATCGACCACGGCGCCCACGTCGATCAGCCGGCCGCCGCCGCTGAGGATCGGCGTGGGGCGGTCGGGATACGCGGCCAACCGGTAGCTCGCGTCCGGGGCCTGCTCGACGCGGCCCAAGTCGTATTCCGAGACCTGGGCTTCGATCCAGAGCGTGTCGAGATTGACCACGTAGAAGAGCTTTCGGCCGCTCTCGACGCGTTCGCCGGCCGTGACGTGGGCTTCCACGATGGTGCCGGCGATCGGGCTCTGCAGCGTCACCTGCATGTCGCCCGTTCGACCGGCCCCGTCGCCCGACGCCTTCATGCGGCCGAGCACCTTGGCCAACCGCTCGCGTGCATCCACGTAGGGCTTCAACACGCCGTGGAGTCCCTCCAACTCGGCCGTGGCGACGCGGACTTCGTGTTCGGCCGTCAGCAAATCCTTGCCGGCCGTAATGCCGTCTTCGGTGAGCTTCCGGCGGCGCAGTAGGTTGTCCTCTGCGCGCCGCAGGGCCAAGTCCGCGGTGCGGATCTTGGTTTCAATTTCCAGTTGCTTTACCGCCAGATCGGCGTCGAGCGTCTGCATTTGGGCCTGGTTGGCGACCAGTTGCACGGCCTCCGCCCCGGCGACGGACGGTTCGACCAAGGCCAAGACCTGTTCCTTTCCCACCTTGTGGCCGACAATAGGAAAGCCGTCAGCGCCCGGCGGCGCGGCCTTGCCGGCGGTCGGCGCGGCGACGACCGCGCCCGCGCCCGAGGGCACGATCACGCGCCCGGGTACGACCAACCGCTCGACCAATTCCCGCTCTTCGGCCGGCGCCGTAGTCAGTCCCACGCGCCATTGCTGCTCCTTCAAGAAGCTGATCGCGTCGGCCGCGTCCTCTTCCGGGGCTTCCTTGCCGGCGGCGGCCGCCGCCTCGGCGCTGGCGTATACGACCAC
>Ga0233425_10006922_pt1 | contig 16312 bp, 11 predicted proteins | sample Watercolumn_Towu_2_FD_181712 | JGI IMG/M metagenome (GOLD analysis project Ga0233425, IMG submission 181712) | Freshwater microbial communities from Lake Towuti, South Sulawesi, Indonesia - Watercolumn_Towuti2014_140_MG | ecosystem: Environmental > Aquatic > Freshwater > Lake | place... | reverse complement strand
GCCCCACGTTCAGGGCCTCCAGGCTCCCCAGGTAGCGGGGCATGAAGTGCTCCACCACCGGCGGGATGAGCCAGATGCCCGCCAGGGCCACAGGGACCGCTGATGCCACCGACAGCAGGTGGATCGCCAGCGTCGGCCGCCACAACCCCCGGACGTCGTCGTTGCGGCTGCCCAGGTAGTGCGAGACCTTGGGATACAGGTAGGCCCTCAAGGAGTCGAAGAACGCATTCATCGTGCCCAGCAGGGTGAGCACCGGTGCGTACAGGCCCAGCGTTTCCACAGCGTCCTCGTGCAGCAGGACCAGCCTCGGGATGCTGTCCGCAAACCCGAACAGGTAGCTGAACGCGAAGATCGGGATACCGGTCTTGAGCAGATCCTTGAGCGTGTCCAGAGACAGTGAGGGGCGTACCCGCATGGGACGCCACGCAAACGTGAGCACGGCCACCGCTGCCACCAGGCCGACCGCCCGGGCGCAGTACCCCGCGTACCCGAAGAAGTAGACCAGCGCCACCGAGCCGACCCGCAGCACCGCATCCAGGTACTGGATCACGCTGAGCCGGTCAAAGTCCGCATTGGCACGGAATGTCCCCTGGAGGTACTGCGAGTAGAACGACAGCGGCACGACAAGACCCAGCGCCGCAATCGACATGCGCCAGTCCGGGTCGTCGGGCACGAGCCAGAATGCAACGGCAAAGCCCGCCAGCGACAGGACCCCGATCCAGAGGCTGAAGGCCTGGGTCGTCCCTGCCATCCGGCGTCCGCGCTCCACCTCGCCCCGGCCCAGGACGTACGGCAGCTCCCGGTTCATCCCGTTGGCCACGCCCAGGGTCAGGAAGCTGCAGTAGGTCTGCACGAGCATCATGGTCTGCCAGATGCCCATGTAGTACGGATCGAGCCAGCGGTAGACCAGGAAACCGGCTGCAAGGCTTGCCAGGTTGAGTATTACCGACGACGAGCTGAAGAGCGCTGCCCCCTTCAGCTCTCGCAGGGCTACCAGGCGGGAGAGACGCTCCCGCAAGCCGGTCGGGACGGTCATTTCTCCCGGCCCTTGTCATCGAGCTCTCCCGCAAGGATGCGGAAGAACTTCAGTTGTTCGCCAGCCATGCGGCCGGGACGGAGACGGAAGCGACCCGCACTGTAGCCCCGCTCGTTGGCCTGGAGCGACAGAGTGCGGGTGAGGACCCTCTGGTACAGCTTGCCCAGCGCGATGGCCTCGGGGGAAGGACCCGTCGGGTTGGCGGCCAGCGACAGGATCTCCTGAAAATACCCCTCCCGGGTTTGAGCCTCGCGAACAATCCCCAGGCCCGAGTAGGCGGCGTTGGCCGCGACTACGACCGGGAGGCCCCGCAATGCCATGTCGAGCCCCACGTTGCTCACCCAGGCCAGCCCGCACCGGACCCGTGCCATCAGGGCATAGGAGCTGACGTCGCTTTCCCCCGGGATCACGAACACGTTGTCTGCGCCGCCTGCGGCCTGGGCGGCCACATCCCCCATGCGCCGTCGTGCCCGGATGGTCACCTCGTCGGGGTGTGCCCGGAACACGAGGTTCAGCTCCGGGTGCCGGCGGAAGAACTCGACTACCTGCTGCACCCAGTCCTTCTGGCTTTTGAAAATCGTGGCGCGGCCCAACGTGGCACTGTCCCCCACGACGTTGGTCCCCATGAGGAACGTGGCACCGGGACGGGCCAGGAAGGTCTCGAGCTCGGTGGGGAACGGCGCTGCCGTGTTGCTGCGCTGGACGGGGCGGTAGTCCTTGAGCCAGCCTTCGTTCTGGCTCATGTGCGCCCGCTCCTGGAACCGCATGTAGCGGTCGGCCTCGGCCTCCGCGGACTGGTCCAGCTTGCCGAGATAGCTGAGCCATCCCTTGACATCGTAGTCGAGAGCGGCCCGGTTGAAGTTCCAGACCATGTGCCCCGGCCGCATGCACCAGGCTTCGACAAAGGCAGCAGGCACGTTCTTGCGGTTGGCCACCTCGAGGATGGCAGTGGACAGGCCGATCTGGCCGTTGGGGGCCACGGCCCGGGCCGAGGGGAACTGGGCAAGCAAGCGGTGCAACGCCGGCGTGTACCGGGTCAGCATGGCTTGCGCGTCCCGCACCTTCTCCTCGTACTGCGGTGCGAGGTCTTCCGGCTCGAACTCCTCCACCTCGAGGTCATAGGCCGCAATCATGTGTGCGGCCCGGTTGGAGAAGGCCCCATACTCGGCCTCCAGGGACGGCTCGGCCCGCACGAAATCATCGAGGTCGAGGAACCCGATCTGCGGGGTGGCGAGCGCATGCTTCCAGAACCCCCCGCCGAAACGCTCCAGCCCCACACCGAACCCGGCCGGCTCGTAGATGCGGCTCACGGTCTGCCCCGAGTACACCACGACCGGCCGATACCCCATGGACCGAAACACCGCTGCGGCCCAGACCATCCACTCCACCCACGTCCGGTTCTGGATCGCGAACAACAGGATCTCCTGACCGGTGGCGGGGGGGAGCTTGGCCAGCTCCCGCTTCCACTGCTGCAGGGACAGGAACGGAGTCCCGACAATCCCGGGGTCTCCGGTCAGCCCAAGCCGCATGAGCCCGAGCGAGTCGATCGCACACTCCCGCATCCAGCGGGAAAACCAGACTGCGCGCCGGGCTGCCTGCCCGGGAGGGGTCTTCTTGAACCGCTCGATCATCCTGCGTCGAATCTTGTCCGCCATCTCCCGCAACCTCCCCACGGTCAGGCGCTCCGGCCTCCCAGCTCCCGCACCACCGCTGCCAGCTCAGCGTCCGACAGCCCTGCGCTGCTCGGCACGTTCAATGTCTGCTCCCACAGCCCCACGGCCCTCTCGATCTTCCAGGCTGCGCAATCCCGGTACGGTGCCTGGAGATGATTGGGATACCACAGTGGCCGACTCTCCACTCCGGCACCCTGCAGGTCGGCCATGGTCCGCTCCCGGTCCCGGCCATAGAGCGCCGCATCGATACGGACCGCTGTCAACCAGCAGTTGTTGTCCGCATAGGGCGGCGTTTCCGCAACCGCCAGTCCAGGGACTCCGGCAAGCTGTTTCGCATAGGCCGCGTGGTGAGACCGGCGAAGAGCCACGAACCGGTCGAGCTGCTCGAGCTGCGCAACGCCGATAGCTGCCTGCACGTTCGTCAGGCGCCAGTTGTACCCGACCTCGTCGTGCACGTACCGGACCGGGTCGTCCTTGGCCTGCGTGCTCAGGTAGCGGGCCCGGGCGGCCGCGTCGTCATCGGCGGTCAGCAGCATGCCGCCGCCTCCGGTCGTGATCACCTTGTTTCCGTTGAACGACAGCACCCCGAAGTCACCGACGGTGCCTGTATGCCTCCCGGCCAGATCCCCCTGCGCATAGCGGGTCCCGAGGCTCTCGGTGGCATCCTCGATGAGCCTGATTCCATGCTCCCTGCAAATGGGGAGCATCCGCTCCAGATCGGCCGCGTTGCCGAACACGTGGACCACAATCACCGCAGCCACGCGGCGTCCCGACTCCTTCATGACGCACCCGTTGACGCGCGTCGAACACGCGTCAACGAGGAACTGTTCGAGGGCCTCCGGACCCAGGTTGTAGTAGTCGTCACAGTCGAGAAACACCGGCTCGGCACCGATGTAGCGGACCGCATTGACCGGAGCGATGAACGTGAGGGTCGGAACCAGCACCGCGTCTCCCGGCTTCACCCCGGCCAGGAGCAGCGCAAGCTGCAGCCCCGCGGTCCCGTTGACCACTGCGACTGCATGCCCGGCCCCGGTATGGCGGGAGATCTCCTGCTCGAACCGGTTGACGAACGGCCCGGCCGAAGACACCCAGCCCGTGTCGAGGCACTCCTTCACGTACTTCCATTCGTTGCCGGAAATCTCGGGGATGGACAGGGGGATCATGGCATCCTAGACGTTGTAGAGGTCGGACTTGTAGCGGTCGAGGTGAGCGCGCACCCAGCTCAGCGTCTTTTCCAGCCCCTGGTCCAGCGTGTGCGCCGGCTTCCAACCGGTTCGCTCACGGAGCAGGGAGGCGTCGGCCAGAAGCCGGGTCACTTCGCCGGCATCGGGACGGACCCGCCGGGAATCGGTTTCGAGCGTCGCGGTCGAACCGGACAGGGCCAGGATCCGGGCCGCCAGGTCGCGGATGGAAATCTCGGTTCCCATGCCCACGTTGACCGCATGGCCAACCAGGGAATCGCAGCGGACCGCGGCCAGGAACCCGGACACGGTATCCTCGACGAACGTGAGATCGCGGGTCGGGTCCAGGCTGCCCACCTGGATCTTCCCGCTCCCCGCCAGTGCCTGTGTGATGAGCGTCGGAATGATCGCCCGGGCCGATTGCCTGGGACCGAACGTGTTGAACGGCCGCACCACCGTCACCGGCAACCCGAACGACTTGTGGTAGCTCAGCGCCAACTGGTCGGCCGCAACCTTGGTCGCCGCATAGGGGGACTGCCCCACGGCCGGGTGCAACTCATCGATGGGCACGTACTGTGCGGACCCGTAGGTCTCGGACGTGGACGTCACGACAATCCGGGACAGCCCTTCGTCCCGGGCCGCCTGGAGCACGTTGTAGGTCCCCACCACGTTGGTCTGGATGTAGGCCAGCGGGGACACGTAGCTGTACGGGATGCCGATGAGCGCGGCCAGGTGGAACACCGAATCCGTTCCGCGCACTGCCGAGCGCACCGAGTCGAAGTCGCGGATGTCTCCGGTCACGACCTCGACGGACCCTCGGACCGGAGAATCATCCAGCCATCCCCAGGCATTGCGGGAGTTGTAGCGGACGAGCGCCCGAACCGCCAGCCCCTCCGCCACGAGCCGCTCGACAAGGTGCGAGCCGATGAATCCCCCGGCCCCGGTCACCAGCACCTGCTTCATGTATGCCCCTCGGACCGGCCCTACCGTTGACGCGTGCTTGCGAACCCTGCGGCCGTGCCCTGTTTGCCGTTCGCAGGTATAGCAGGCAACCCCCGAACAATCAAGGATCTCGCCCGTGGCTGCGCACCGATTTGGAATTGACTTAGCCCGCCAAGCTCCTAGAATCCAGGGCCGAAGCCTGAACCCCGTCGCGGCGCCCGCCCGGCGGGAATCGGGCACCGCTGCGGGACCCGCTGAATGCTGTTCAACTCGTTCGTGTACATGTTCCTGTTCCTGCCCGCGGTGCTCTGGGTCTACTTCGCCGCAAACCGCCGGGGATGGGGACATGCCGCAGTCGGCTTCCTGGGGCTGGCATCGCTCTTCTACTACGGGTGGTGGAATCCCGCCTACCTGTCCCTCATCGTCGGCAGCATGGTGGTGAACTACTTCGTGGGCCGGCTGCTCTCGAGCCCGTTCCTCGCACGCCCGAAACGGTACGCGCTGCTCGTGGCCGGCGTCGCTGCCAACCTTGCGCTGCTCGGGTTCTACAAGTACGCGGACTTCTTCTCCACCAACGTCAACGCGGTGCTGGGAACCGGGATCCCCATGCTCAACCTGGCGCTGCCGCTGGGGATCAGCTTCTTCACCTTCCAGCAGGTCGCCTACCTGGTCGATGCCTGGCGGGGGGAGGTGATCGAGACCGGCCCGGTCCGATACTGCCTGTTCGTGAGCTACTTTCCTCAGCTTATCGCCGGCCCCATCGTCCACCATGCGGAGATGATGCCCCAGTTTGCGGACCCGAGGCTGCGCAAGCTCGACTGGGACAACGTCGCGGCCGGCCTGCACCGGTTCGCGCTCGGGGCTTTCAAGAAGGCGGTGGTCGCGGATACCTGCGGGCTCATTGCCAACACCGGCTACGATGCCGCGCTCAAGCTGAGCACTCCCGAGGCCTGGGTCACTACATTTGCCTACACCCTCCAGCTCTACTTCGATTTCTCCGGGTACACCGACATGGCCATCGGGTCGGCCCGGATGTTCAACATCGAGATTCCCGAGAACTTCAACGCCCCCTACAAGGCCGTCGACATCCAGGATTTCTGGCGTCGATGGCACATGACCCTCTCCAGGTTCCTGCGGTCCTACCTGTACGTGCCCCTTGGCGGCAACCGGACTGGCGAGGCCCGGCTCTACTTCAACCTGTTCGTCACGTTCCTGCTCGGGGGGCTGTGGCACGGAGCGGGGTGGACGTTCGTCGCGTGGGGGGCCATGCACGGGGCCGGAGTGGTGCTGCACAGGGCCTGGAAGCGCTACTCGAAAGTGTCGCTGCCCCGCGTCGCAGGCTGGGCACTGACACTTCTGTTCGTCCACGTGGCGTGGGTGTTCTTCCGTGCCCCGGACCTCCAGAGTGCGATCAACCTGCTGGGCTGCATGGCCGGCGGGGCGGAGGCCGTCGGGTTCTCGAACTTCGCATCCGTGGGACGACTCGACCTCGCACTGGCGGCCTGCATCATGATTCCGGCCGGCATCGCAGCGGCTTCCGGCCCGACGGTCCAGGAGCTTTCGGCGCGGTTCCGCCCGGAATGGCGCAGGGTCGCGATCTCTGCGGTGTTGCTGGTGGTTGCGATCCTCTACATCAACTCGACCATCCCGAAGGAGTTTCTCTACTATGACTTCTAGGGACTCGATGCCCAGCACGGAGGGGAAGGCGATGCGCAAAGGCCCGGGGGGCTCTGCGCTGGGGCCGCGGCGGTTCGTGATTGCCACGCTCGTCCTCACCGTCGTCGTGATGGCCGTGTCGGCAGTGGCGCACGTGGCCTGGGATCCTTACGGGCTGTTTCGGAACTCGACCGGCCGCACGGTCAGCATCTGGCACAACGAGCGGACGTCCAAGTACCTCCTGGCGCACCGGTACGTCCCGGAGAACTTCGATGGCCTGCTCATCGGCCCGTCGCTTGCTGCCAACCTGGACACGTCGCTGCTCCTGCCCTACAGGGTCTTCAACGGGGCAATCAACGGCGGCAACATCACGGAGCTGCGCCTCGTGGCCGACAAGGCCATGAGCGGGGGGCGGCTGCGCTTCCTGATCGTGTGCCTGACGCCGTACATCACGCAGGACCACGGCCGCAAGTCGAGCTACATGGTCCCGGAAGAGTACTGGGGGGCGCTGGGCAGCCTCGAGACGTTCAAGCTGGCGGTGCACCGGGTGTTCATTGCGCTCGGGCGGGAAGCCGACCTGTTCACTCCGTTCGGGCGGAACCACTATAACATCCTCAAGCCCGCCATGACCGAAACCGAGATCAAGGCCGCCATCGAGAAGAACCGCCACCGCTACGGCACGATCCAGATCGACGAGGATGCGGTTGCCGAGTTGGAGGGGCTCCTGTCGGATGCCCGCTCACGAGGCATCCGGGTGTTCGCCTATTTCTATCCGTACCTCAAGGACCGGTACGTCATCTGGGGTGACGAGTACGGCGTGTTCAAGAGGCGGATGCTGGGCCTCATGAAGCCGGAGGACGTGGTCTGGGACCTCAACGGCCCGGAGCACGATTCCCTCACGACCGATCTTGCCAACTACTACGACATGGCCCACCTGAGCGACAAGGGGGCCGCCCTGGTGATGGGAAACATCCGCGCCCACCTGGAAGCAACTCTCGGCAGGAAGTAGCTCTCCCCGCAACACCACCCGGAGCGTAAGCGACGGGGCTCGCTGCGCCCCCTCGGCCGTTGGATTGCCCGCACCAGCAGCCGGTGGAGTTGCTTCAGGCGTGTATCGCGTGCCCGAACGCAGCCAGGACCGCCTCGGGGACGGCTTCGCTGAGGGTAGGGTGGGGGTGGATGGTGCGGATCAGGTCCTCCCATCGCGCCCCGAGCGTTCGTCCCAGCGCAAAGGGCTGGATCATCTCGGTGGCTTCTCCGCCAACCACGTGGAGTCCGAGCAGGACGCCGTCTGCGGCCCGGACAATCGCCTTGACCAGCCCCTCGGGCTCGCCCATGGCCAGGGCCTTTCCGTTGGCCCGGAAGTGGAACCGGCCCACCTTGGTTTCGATGCCCCGCTCGGCTGCCTGACGCTCGGTCAGGCCGACCGACGCCACCTGCGGACTGCAGTAGGTGCAGGCCGGGATGTTGTCATAGTCGATGGGGTGGACCGGCAGTCCGGCCAGATGCTCCACGGCCAGCACTCCTTCCGCCGAGGCCGCGTGTGCGAGGCACGGCTGGCCCGCGACGTCGCCGATCGCATAGACCCCCGGGGCCGTCGTCCGGCCGACCTCGTCGGTGACGATGAACCCCTTCTCCGTCTGGATGCCGGCCTCCTCGAGCCCGAGCCCCTCGCTGTTGGGCTGCACCCCCACGGCCAGGAGCACGCAGGCCACTTCCGCACTCTCGCTCTTCCCTTTGCGGGTGTAGCGAACACCGACGGATCCCGAGCCGACATCCAGGCCGTCGATGGCGGTCGATGTCAGCACGGTCATGCCGCGTTTCTTGAATGATTTCTCAAGGTCACGGGATATGTCTTCATCTCCTGCGGGAAGCAGCGACGGGAGCATTTCGAACAGCAGAACCCGCACCCCGAACGCGTGGAAGAGGTGGGCGAACTCCACCCCGATGGACCCTCCTCCGATGATCGCGATACTCTCGGGAAGCTGCTCCAGGACCATGGCTTCGCGGGCACTGATTACCCGCGTCCGGTCCAGGCGCAGATTGGGGAATTCCCGCGTCCTGGCTCCAGTCGCCAGGACGACGGCAGCCGACTCGATCCGCTTCGTGGAGCCGTCGGCAGCGGTCACCTCGACCGTCCCGGGGGAAACCAGTCGTGCCGTGCCCGCCACGACCTCCACCCGGTTCTTCTTGAGCAGGAAACCTACCCCCTGAGACAGCCTGCCCGCCACCTCCCGGCTGCGCTTCACCACCCGCTGCCAGTCCGGCTTGACTCCCGCCACCTCGATCCCGAACTCGTCCGCACCCGCCGCAAGCAGCAGCACTTGTGCGCTCCTCAGCAGCGCCTTTGTCGGTATGCACCCCCAGTTCAGGCAGATGCCGCCCAGCGCGTCCTTCTCGACCAGCGTGACCTTGCGCCCGAGCTGCGCAGCCCGGATCGCTGCCACGTAGCCGCCGGGACCCCCTCCGATGACGAGCACGTCGCTGCGGGATGTTTCTGTCGCACCGTTCATCGATTCTCTCCATCATCGCCGGCCGAGGCACCATCCGCCCCCTTTCCCGGCATTCGAATGATTGAAAGTGCGGTCCACGCGCCTCCCCCCGCTGCCAGCCCCGACCAGCCGATGAGCTGGAGCCAGTTGCCAAACAGCGCGGCCCCTGTCGCAAACGTGACCCCGAAGGCCAGCGCCAGCCCGGCCACCCAGTCCACGAGGACCCTCCACGCCAGGACCCGGTCCCGCACCTGCGTCACCTCCGGTGGCAGGATCCCCCAGAAACCGCCCGGCCGCACACGGCGGTAGAACCGCTCGAGCACGTCTGTGGGAACCGGCTGCGACAGGAAGGTCGCCACGACTGCGACCAGCAGGCTGACCGGGACCACGGCAAGGACCTTGAAATGGAGCGGAACTGCCGACACCGGCCGACCCAGGAGGTGCATTCCGGGGGCCGCCAGGGTCACCGCCAGGTTGGCCAGCGCCAGGACAAGGGAGGTGGAAAGAGCGGCAATCTCCGTGACCGCGGAAATCCTCCACCAGAACCACCGGAGCATCACCACAAGCCCCAGTCCGGACCCCGCCAGAAAGACCAGCTCGAACGCGGCCCGGAACGAGGTCGTGAGCATCGCCGTGGCCACGGCGGCCGCCACGAGGCCCGCAAGCACCAGCCTCCCCGCCAGGACGTAATGCCCGGGCTCCTGCTGCGGCCGGATGAAGCGGCGGTACACGTCGTGGACGACGTACGATGCCCCCCACGCAAGCTGAGCGGCCAGCGTGCTCACCAGGCCCGCCAGAAACACCACGACGAGGAGCCCTTTCGTTCCCGGGCCGAGATAGACATCCACGAGAAGGGCATTGGCCGAGGCATCTCCCAGCGGAACCGTGGAGAGTGCGGGAAACAGGACCAGCGACACCAGCGCGGCAACGATCCAGGGCCAGGTCCGCAGCAGACCAAGCAGCGAGGAAAGCAGGGTGGCCAGGAGCGAATGGCGCTCGGTCCGGCAGGCGGACATGCGCTGAGCCAGGAGCCCGCCGCCGTCGGCAAACGGGGTGGCCCACCACGCTACCAGCACGAGGACTAGAAGCGCTGCAAGCGGCTCTGCAGCGGCACCATCCGAAAGCGGGGGAAGCAGGTCCAGCATCGGGGCGCCCCGGCCCGCGTGACGAATGAGCCGCTCCTCCAGCATCTCCATTCCGCCGACCCGGTCCACCGCGACCACGGCCAGCGCCGTTGCCCCGCAAAGGCCGATTACGAGCTGCGCCAGCTCCAGGGCCGCCACGCCGTACAGGCCGGACAGAACCACGCATGCGAGGGCCAGGGCAACGCATGCCACCAGCGCCGCGGCCTGCCCCACGGGCAGCAGGAGCGGAAGGATCTCCGCCATCGTGCGCAAGGCCCAGGCCATGACGAGGACGTTCAGGACGCCCCCAAGAAGGACCGCCTTGACCCCCCTCAGCCCCGCGGCCGCACGTCCCGAGTAGCGGAGCTCGAGCAGCTCGTTGTCCGTCGTGACTCCGGCCCGGTTCCAGAGCCTGGAAAACAGGAAGACTGCGAGGATCTGCGCAATCGCAGCGCTCCACCACGGCCAGCTCCCGCTGATGCCCTGCCCCCGCACGGCCTGGGCGGCCGCCAGGGGCACCTCGAATGCCAGCAACGCCCCCAGCATCGCGGGGCCGGCCAGCCACCAGGGCAATCCCCGTCCCGCCAGGAAGAACCCCTCCGTGTCCCGGGAGGCCCGCCGGACAAACAGGACCGAAATCCCCCCCGCCAGCAGCAGCCAGGCACCGATGACCAGGTAATCCAGGGGACCGAGCAGTGGTCTCATGGTTCCCCCTCAGAACAGGAACGACGGGTTCGGAAGCACCGGGGACGAGGCACCGCCCGCCATCGCCCCGGACACCGACCGGACCCGCTCCACGAGCTTGTCCGAAGCGGAATCGACGCTCTTGTCGTGCCGGAGTGCGGCATGGACTTCTTCCCGGATGATCCGGCTCAGCTCGAAGTAGTAGGGGCTTGCAGGCCGGGGAAGAGCAGCCGACAGGGCGGCATCCAGCACCTCGCCCGCTGCCCCCTGCCAGACAGCGGCCCTGGGTACGTCCCGAAAGGCCGGGGTCCTCCCCATCCGATCAGCGACCAGCCCCTGGCTCTCGCTCGATGCCAGGAACTCCGCCAGTGCCCCGGCCAGCTCCCGATTCCGGCTCGACCGGTTGACCGCCAGGTGCCACGCATCCAGCGTCGAGACCCCCCGGTCCCCGGTCCTGCCGGGAAGAACGGCCACTCCGACGTTGGCAGCCAGGCGGCCTTCTCCGCTTCGTGCCCGCACGAGGAAGTCGTCCCGATCCCGCAGGAACGCAGCATCGCCGTCCAGGAACTGCAGTCGTCCCTCCGCCTCGTCCGCCCCCGTCACCCAGCTCGGGCTGGCACCGCTGTCCAGCAGGCTGACGAGGAAGCCCACCGCCTGTCTCACGAGCTGGCCTTCCAGGAATACCCCCTTTTCCAGCAGGCGGACCCGTCCCCCCATCCCCCGGTAGGTTTCCAGGAAAACGCAGGTGAGGTCCTCGCCCGGCTCCCCCGGCCAGACGAACCCCGAAACCCCCTCGGCCTGGGAAAGCCGGAGCGATGCATCGGCCAGCTCCTGCAAGGATGTCGGCACGGCAATGGCATGCTTCTCCAGCAGGTCGGCCCGGTAGTAGAGCAGCGACAGGGACACGGCAACAGGCAGTGCTTCCATGCGTCCCCGGAACGACGCCGCCTCCCGCACCGCATCCTCCGGCGCACGTTCGGCCTCCGGTTCCGGAGGAGTCGCCAGCGTGCCCGCAGCCGCCAGCTCCGCGGTCCATTCCGACCTCAGCTCGACGACGTCGAACAGCTCGCCCCTTTCGGTCAGGGAACGCAGGTAAAGAGCACGCTGGAAGTCGGCTTCGGGCCGCAGCGGGTGGATCCGTACTCGGACTCCGGGGTGGGCCGCTTCGAACCGGGTAGCGAGCTCCAGCAGGAGCGTCTCCTGCTCCGGAGAAGAGCGTCCGAAGCTCAACACCAGTGTTTCCGATGCCCTCTCGGGGTCCGCACACCCTCCCGGAACGAGCACCGCTGCGACCAGGAAGGTCCACAGCGCGGCCCGTGCCGAAAGGATATTGAATTGGCCGAGGCCCCGCATTACAAGCTCCATCCGGTCTGTTCAACCCCGTTCCCGAGGTCGATTGGCTGAAGCTACACGCCTCCACGGCGCAGGGCAAGCACAAAGGATTCCGCCAAACAACTTGCTGCGCGCACGCCCGCGATGGTATAAGGCGACGACGTTCTTGGAGGGCTCATGCGCTCGATTCCCCCCCCGGTTTCTCCGCACTCGTGGAAGCGGCTGCCGCTTCTGCCCAGATCGTCCGCTCTCCTTTCACGCCCGCCTGCGTCGAGCGGACCATCCGGGCTCCTGCTCCTTCTTCTGTCCGTGACCGTCTCCTGCTCTGGAGGGTCCAGCAGCACCGTGATCGACGTCGGGGCACCGGATGCCTGGGCCGATGCCGCGGACGTCGCTGCGGAGGTGATGCCCGACACCACGGTCGAGCCGGAGGCCGAGTCGCTTCCCCCCCCGGGGATGTTCCTCCCGTTCGGTGAGCCGCCGGGAGACGGCACGCCGACGATCTTCCTGCGCAGCACGTCCGGGAACGGCCCGGGAATGGTCCGGGTCGAGGCGGTCGGCCGCAACCTCGGGAAGATCGCCGGGGTGGCATTCTACCTCGAGTTCGACCCGTCGGCCCTTACGTCGTCCATGGCCAAGACCAGCCTCATCATGAGCGATGCAAGTCCCTACTTCACCGTTGCCCGGGTCAAGGAGATCCGCCCTGGCATCATTTCCTTTGGCGCTGCCCGATTCTGCAAGGACAAGATGCCCTGGGGAGCGGTCGACCAGTGCGGCGGCCGGGACATCGTGGAGGACACGGTGCTGATGGAGGCAGCGTTCACCCTGCTCGGGAGCGGGGATTCCCCACTGCGTCTGCCCCCCGCACGCATCGTGATTCGAAGGCCCGACCGGAGCCGGGTGGAGCCCGTCCCCGTGGGTGGCATCATCCGGGCAGGAGGTGCGCAATGAACCGCATCGTCCTGCTGCTGGTCCTCCTTTCGGCTTCCAGTGCGGAGGCAGCTTCGTTCACCCAGGGCGTCGCCGGCAAGCCGGTCCTGAGCGCGAAACAGGCCCGGGAGTGGTTCGGCGACACCCCGCTCGCCAGCATCCTCCAGGTGCAGGAGGCGTTGCGGGCCGAGGCCACGGCTCCTTTGAAGTTCCTCTATCCCGGGCAGCGCGAAGTGTTCAACAACCTCCCTCCCGGCGACTTCGACATCACCCGCATCGATGCCGACGTCCACCTCGATCTCGACAATCCGGGTCAGATCGAGGTCGAGGCGGTCATGCACCTGGTTCCGCTCGTGGACGACATCCAGAAGCTGAGCTTCTCGCTCGAGGTCCCGACCGTGGACGAGGTCACCTGGGACGGCGGCCCCGTCACCGCGGACAAGGGGGGCAGCACGCTCTTCCTGGCCTTCGACGAACCGCTCCCGGTGGAGCAGGAAGTGGTGCTCCGCTTCCGGTATCACGGCGAGATGGACTGCTCGGTCCAGTTCATGCTGCCCACCTGCAAGCTGGAGGCGGGCTGGATGTACGTCACCCACTCGCAGTTCCTGCCCCAGGTCTTCGACTACTACGAGATGTTCGTCGGCACCATGCGGATCATCGTGTCGGGCAAGGGGTACGAGAACTGGCATGCAGGGGGCACCGGGACCTACGTCGGGACCGAGGCGGACCCGGTTGCCGGAACACGCACCATTGTGTTCGACCACATCTTCCCGACCGGGCTCTTTGCGTTTTCCGCCGCTCCCATGACGTCGGTGCACGGCATGGCCGGCAGTGTTCCCGTGGCGGCCGTCGGCCCCGGAGGCCTTGCGGGCAAGATGCCCACGATCCTCGATATCGCCCGGGACGTCCTCGACTACTACTCCAAGATCTTCGTGGACTACCCCTTCAACAAGCTCGACGTGGTCGCCATGCCCAACTCGTTTGGCGGCGGCTTCGGACCGCTGTCCACGATCTTCGTCGTGAAGAGCACCTTCGACGTGGATCCCCAGGGCAATTCCTACTACGGAGCCATGCAGCTCATCTCCCACGAGATTGCCCACGAATGGTGGGGCAACCTCGTCGAGATGGGCGACATGGGAAGCATCCTCCTGTCCGAAGGGCTCGCCGAGTTCTCCAGCAACCGGTTCTTCGAGCACGCGGCCGGAAGCCGCTGGCCGGCCGTGTCCAACAGCATGACGTTCACCTACACGGTGGACCACGAGCAGGAACCCATTCTGATCAGCCCGTACGTCTACACCAGCCCCTACTACTACCAGGTGGCCTACCAGAAGGGCGCTTCGGTCATCGACATGCTGCGCATCGAGATCGGCGAGGAAGCCCTGATCCAGGCGCTCGACGCCCTCACGGTGAAGTGGTTCATGAAGTTCGCTACGGTCGAGGACCTCAAGGTCGAGCTGGAAGCCGCAGCGGGCCGGGACCTCGACTACTACTTCCAGCAGTGGTTCGAGGGACGCGGGGTCGTCAAGGCCGACGTCGCTGCCGACTGCAACACCTTGTCCGACAAGTGCGTGATCCGGGTTTCCCAGCTTCCCGGACCGTCCGGCCAGGGACCGTTCAAGCTCACCCTGCCCGTGTACGTGGACCAGGCGGGAGAGGCCGGCCAGACCGTGAACATCCAGGTCGACGGCTGGGTGACCGAGCAGGAGCTTCCAGCGGATCCCGCTCGGGTGCGCCGCATCCTCCTCGACCCGTTCCGGCAGATCCTGCGGATCTGGCGCCCTGCACTGCCTGGCGACATCGATCTCAACGGCGTCGTGGACGGGGCCGACATCGTGGAAATGAGCTTCGCGTACCAGACGAACATCGTGCTTGCGGGGGACTGGGGCGGCGACTACTTCGTGCCCAACTACTCCTACAACGAGCTGGCCGATGTCCGGGACAAGAACGGAGATCCCGGCCTCGACGGCCGCGTGACGCAGACCGACCTCGACGTGCTCCTCGAGAACTTCGGATCGGTAGGACAAGAGCAGTGACGGTGGGGTCGTTTGCACGGCCCCATCACCACCCGGAGCGTCAGCGACGGGCCGCGGGCAGCAGGCAAGGCGTGGGCCCCAGGGATGGGCCTTAGGTCGCGGGGGACACATTGGCGTTCAGGTTTGCAGGACTGTCGGTGCTCTGGGGCTGTGCGATGCTGGTGCTGCAGGCCCCGGCCCATGCGCAGAGTGCGGAGGATCTGCGCAACGGGACGGTGCTCCATGACGTGGGGGCGTACACGCTGCCCCGCCACGGCTGGAGCGTCGAGGCCGGATGGGTGGGCAACAGTTGGCTCCAGGACATTCGTGCGCTGCAGCTCAACTACGCCCCGTATCACGGCCTGAAGCTCACCTCGCAGACCGGGCTCTACATCCTGCGGATCCCCAACTTCGGGCTCAAGTACTCGTTCTTGAACCGCGCAGGAATCACCCTGTTCGTGTCCACCGATGCCTTCGTGTACAAGCCGAAGAAGGTGGACGGTGCCACGCTGGGAATCGTGCTCGCGTCGACCGGCCTTTCGTATGCCCCCCGGGAGCGGCTCCACCTCCATCTCAAGGCAAGCTACACCGCGCTGGCCGGCAAGGTCGACGAGGTGCGCAACGCGGAGGGGGAGGATGCCCTGGCCGACACCGCGCTCAATCTCTCTGGATTGATGGCGTCGACCTCGATCGACTGGTGGCCCTGGAAGTTCATGGCCCTGCTGCTCGAGCTCCGACTGCCGCTCTACTCGGCCTACAAGGGGGAGACGACCACCGCGGAGGGTAACGCATCCACCGAGGTCGAGCTGGAGAACGAAAGCACGCTCGAGGACTGGACCCTGCTGGCCGCAATCGTGTTCAAGGCGGGCATCTTCCGGGCCAGGATCGGAGGCTTCTACGGTCCCCCGCTCGGAGGGGAGCTGTTCCTCATCGAGGCCGATGCCGGCGGCGTGGACAAGGCCGGCCTGGACAAGACCGTGTTTCCAACCTGCGAAATCGTGCTACAATGGTAACCCTGAACGATGATTCGAGGTGAACCGATGACGATGCTCCGGTCGATGGCATATGCCGCAGCGGCACTCCTTGCAGTCGTCTCACTGGCCGGCTGCGGGGAAGAGGAATCGTGGCCCGACCACGAACCACTGGTCCAGGAATACCAGGAACCCTCCGCTCCTCTCGAGAAGGAGACCTTCAACCAGATGTGGTCCGAGCTGTCCGATTCCTTTGACCTGAGGGCAGCACTGAGGGAC
>Ga0233425_10006920_pt1 | contig 16313 bp, 14 predicted proteins | sample Watercolumn_Towu_2_FD_181712 | JGI IMG/M metagenome (GOLD analysis project Ga0233425, IMG submission 181712) | Freshwater microbial communities from Lake Towuti, South Sulawesi, Indonesia - Watercolumn_Towuti2014_140_MG | ecosystem: Environmental > Aquatic > Freshwater > Lake | place... | reverse complement strand
CGGCAGCAAGCGGCAGAAGGATCTGGCGGACATCCTGCGTCTTCTCGAGAACCATCCCGGCCTCAAAGTCCGCCTGCCCCCCGAGATCGTCTCGAGGATGGACGCCTGAGGGCGAGGCCATCGGCGGCGCGCGGCTACGGCGCCGCCGCCGGGGGCGCCGCGACGGCGCCCCGGCCCCGCCGTTATCGCCGCACGATGTCCGCAGCGAGGCGATGCCGAAGACGCGGCGCAGGAGCACGCATGCCGCGGGCAGGGCAACGCTTGATCCCGGAGGCAGAACCGGATACAGAACCCGTTTGAGGGGGAGCGCTTCACAGGGAGGACGGTTCATGCACGATGGCGAAGTGCTGTCGGAGAGAATCGAGACGAAGATCCTGTTGCTGCGGGGCCAGAAGGTTCTGCTCGACCGGGATCTGGCGCAGCTCTATGGAGTGGAAACACGGGCGCTGAACCAGGCCGTTCGCCGCAACCCGGACAGATTCCCCCCAGACTTCATGTTCGCTCTCTCCCGCGATGAGATACGGAACATATCACAAACTGTGATATGTTCCCCTACCATCAAGCACGCGCCGAACGTCTATGCCTTTACTGAACAAGGGGTTGCGATGCTCTCCGGCGTCCTGAATACGCCGCGCGCCGTGCAGGTCAATGTGGCCATCATGCGGGCGTTCGTTCGGCTGCGCCAGATCCTCGCCTCGCACGCCGATCTGGCGCGCAAACTGGATGAATTGGAGAAGAAGTACGACCGGCGGTTCCGCGTCGTCTTCGACGCCCTGCGGCAGATGATGACGCCGCCCGCACCCCCGCGCCGGCAGATCGGGTTCGGCGCGCGCTGACGGCCCGGCGCCGGGCGCGCGCCTCCAGGCCGACCGCCGGTCGTAGAGGAACCATTCCGCCCGCGCGATCCTGACGCGTCCGCGCGCTTCCGCGCAGCGGGACTGAAACGCTTCGCATCTCGCGGCAAGCGAGCGGGCGTTCATCGCCTTCGTGTCCAAGGGTTGGAACCTGCCGGCATGAGGGGGATCATCCTCCGCATCGCCACCCGCGGGCAATGTCTGAACGTGCCCGATTCTTGATCGTGCGTGCGGCGGGCGTTCGGCGGGCGGGGCCGCCGACCCCGCCCTCAGCCCGCCTGCGCCGCGCGCCAGCCGGCGGCGAGTTTCGCGGAGAGTTCGGCGACGAGGGCCGGCTGCTCGTCGGCGAGGTTGACCGCCTCGAAGGCATCGGTCTCGTGGTCGTACAGCTCGCGCGCGACCACGTCGCCCGCGCGCGGCCCCTCGCCGCTCCGGCTGCGCCACTCCGTGTAGCGGTGGCGGTCGGTGCGGATGGAGAAGCCCTCCGCGTTCTTGTTCCGCGGCCACTGGCTGAACGCGGCGGTCTTGCCGGGACGGGCCGGATCCTCGAGGAACGGCACGAGGCTCGCGCCCTCGAGGTAGTCGGGCTTCTCGAGGCCGGCCAGGTCGCACATCGTGGGGAAGATGTCGACGTACTCGGTCAGCGCGCGGCAGACCTGTCCGCCCTTGAAGCCCGGCGCGGCCACGATCAGCGGCGAGCGCGTCGCGACCTCGAAACAGGTGTGCTTGCCGAAGCTCTGGTTCTCGCCGAGGTGGAAGCCGTGGTCCGACCAGAGCATCACGATCGTGCGGTCGGCCAGCTTCTGCCGCTCCAGCTCGTCGAGCAGCTTCCCGATGTTGGCGTCGGTGAAGCTCGCGCACGCGTAGTAGCCGTGCGTGAGGAGGCGCAGGCGCGCCTCGTCGCCGAAGTCGATCTGGCCGCCGTCGTACGCGGGCAGCTCGTAGCTCGCGGGGGCGAGCGGCGTGACGTTCGCCGCGAGGCGCCGATTCGCGGGCAGCACGAACCGCTCACGGTCGTAGAGGTCCCAGTAGCGCTTCGGCGCGTTGAAGGGCAGGTGGGGCTTGTAGAAGCCGGCGGCGACGAAGAACGGCGCGCCGTCCGCCGCGTGCCGGCGGATCGCGTCGACCGCCGACGCCGCCAGACGCCCGTCTCGGTAGTCGGTGTCGGCCGCGTCCGCGCACTCGTACGCCGGCGGCTTGCCGTCGTGCCGCAGGACGTAGTCGTCGACGAACCCGCCCGCGCGGGCGGCCTCCCGGCGCGCGTCGTCGCCGAGCAGGGCCTGGAGGTCGTCGATCGCCACGCGGTTACCGGCCGCGTCGTAGTACCACTCGCGATACCAGTACGGCGATTCCAGCGGAAGATCCTTCAGGTCGATGGCGCCGCCGTGGTGGATCTTCCCGCCGCAGCGGGTCCCGTAGCCGCGCCGGCTGAAGTAGAGCGGCAGCGACGGATGGGCCGGGAGGAACGTGTCGGTGAATCCCTTGTTGTAGGGGTAGTCCACGTTCGTCGTGTCGGGGCGGCAGCCGGTCAGCAGGCTCGCGCGCGAGGCGGAGCAGACGGCCTGCTGGACGTAGGCGCGCGAGAAGATCGTGCCGCGCCGCGCGAGGGCGTCGATGTTCGGCGTGACCGCCATCGCGTCGCCGTAGCAGCCGAGGTTACAGCGCAGGTCGTCCACGCCGATCCAGAGCACGTTGAGGCCCCGCGCCGACGCTTCCGCAGCGAACAGCCGTGCGCGGCCCATCGCCAGCGCGCCGAGGCCGAAGAGACTATTCCTCACGAATTCGCGTCGGATCATGTCGGTCCCCCGTCGATCGGCGCGCCGTGCGCGCGCGTACGGCCATCACCCTACCATATCACCTGCACATCATAGGCGACGAACTCGCCATCCCCGGTGCAAATCGACATCCTTTCGGCCAGCGCCGGGCAGATCATCAGGCGATCGAACGGATCGCGATGGTGAGTGGCGTTCCGACTTCGGCCGGGCCGAGCGGCGCGACCGGCTGGCCCCGGCGGGTTACCACGATGATCGTTCCCTGACACGCCTTCTCGAGCAGAGCGGAGACGTGCGTCTTCGCCTCAAATGCGCCAACGGTTTCCTTCTTCATGCAACGAGTGTATTCAACTAGTTGTTCTCGACAAGAGGACACGGCTTCCCGAACATCGGCCCTGACCCCGGCACCTTCTTCCGCCCCCGCTCACTTGTCCAAGCCTTGGACACCGCTCACGGCGTCCCGACCCCTTCGTCGAACACGAGCGTCACTTTCGGCGCCCCGGGGGACTCGGCCGGGCGCGTGAACATTTCGAACGCCTCGGCCGCGCGCGCCCATGGCCGGCGCGTGAACGCGTGCAGCACCGTCGCCAACGGCTGCGCGGCTGCGCACGATCGCGCGCATCCTCGTCCTCCTCGGGGCCGGCCGCCCTACGCGACGCCGCGCGGCCGTTCGACGATCTGCCACAGGTTGCCCTCGGGATCGGCGAAGTTGCGCAGACGCCCGCCGCCGAACGCCTCGCCGATCGCGCCGGTCCACCGCACGCCGCGCGCGTCGAGGGCGGCGATGGCCGCGTCCAGGTCCTTCACCCGCAGCGCGAGATGCGACCAGCCGGGCGTGAACGTCGTGCGCGCCGGCCGCGGCGTGCCGTCCTTCGCCATGACCTCCAGGAACGCGCCGTCGGGCAGCCGCAACAGCCGGGCGCCGTTCGGAGCGGCGCCGGCGGTTTCGGCTCCCAGCACGCGCCGGCACCAGTCGGCCAGCGCAGCAGGATCGTCCGCCGCGAGGGCGGGGTGATCGATGCCGAGGATCGTTCCCGCCGGAGGTACCGTCCGACTCGTCTCGCTCATGGTTGCGCTCTCCCCCGCGGCGGCCGGATGACGCCGGCCGTCGACAGACCACGATAGCATGGGGCCGGACCGGCGTCGCGGCCATGTCGGGCCGTGCCGAAATCTTGTCCCGCCGTGCCGCGGCGCCCTATTTGTCGAACAGGTGCGGAATGAAGAGTCGCAGCGGCAGGACCTGCCGGACGGGCGAGTCTGGCGGCAGCAGGGGCAGCAGCAGGTCCGGCGGCCAGAGGCCGAAGCACAGGTCCGAGAGGTCGAACGTCGACAGGCGGATCGCGTCCGCGCCCGCGCCTTCCTCCACGTCGAACCGCCCGCCGTCCCAGCGCACGGTCGCCGCGTCGCCGGTGTCGGCGTTCGCGAGCCCCAGGCGGCCGCTCGCCGGTCGCGCGGGCGGCGGCGCCAGGCGGCACGCCTTGCGGAGAAACGGCGCGAGGCGTCCGATGCGGAAGTTGGCGGACGCGCGGACCGTCAACGTCCACGCGTGCCGGCGGCCGACCGCCAGCAGCGGCGTCGGCTCCGGCGGGCAGAGGATCTCCAGCTTCCACCGGTCGCCGGGGTGGCGGCGGAGCGCGCGCGCGGCGTGGGCCAGCAGCTCGGTCAGCGCCGCTTCGTCGCCCTCGGCGTCGATGATCCGCGCGCCGTCGCGGTCGGCCAGCAGGAACGCCTCGCCGAGAACCCAGCCGGAGAGCATCCGTCCGCGCGCGCCCTTCAAGAGCAATGAGAACTCGTCCGCGGGCAGAAGGCACGCCTGCGGGGCCCGCGCGACCGCGCGATCGATGAGCGCCCGGTCGCGGACGAGGTCCAGCGGCCGGATCTCCGCGGAGCGCCGCGGTTCCGGGAGGTACTTGTCGAACGTCTCGACGGCGTACGCCAGCCCTCCGCGCGACCACCCGTAGCGGCCGTAGCGGAGTTGGTCGCCGTGCAGCCAGGTGAAGTCGTACCGGTCGGCCTCCTCGCACGCCGGGGCCAGCAGGCGGCTCATGAGCCCGAGGCCGCGGCAGTCCTCCGACGTGGCGACCTGGCCGATGCCGGCGGTGTCGAACACGACGTCGCGGCAGCGGAAGCCGTGCGGGTAGACGCCGACGACCGCGGCCAGCCGCCCGTCGACCGCGGCGACGTGGTGGTTGCCGATCCGCGCGGGCTCGAAGAGGTGAGGCAGTTCCCCCGCCACCGGTTTGCGGAAGGCGCCGTCGATGAGCGCCATCAGCTCCTCGCGCTGTTCGGGCCGGGCGCGCGCGATCGTCACGGATCGTTCGGCGGACTCAGCGGTTCGGCGGGGCGCATCGGGCGTCATGTCCTTGTCCTTTCCAAAGCCGGGGGCGCGATGGCGCGGCCGGAACTCACTTCGGCAGGAAACCCGCGCGGCGGAGCAGCGACTTCATCTGGTCGACGTTGGTCGGACGGCGGCGGGCGGCCTTCTTCCCCTTTCGCGGGACGCCGCTCCAGTGTCCGAAGAGCCATTCGAGGTAGTGGGAGAACCCCTGCGCGGCCCAGTCGACCTCGAGGCCGAGGCGGCGTTCCGGGTCGTCGTACTGCCGGACCGCCTCATCGCGTTCGGCGGCGCTGAGGCGGTGGTACTCGCCGAAGTGAATCACGCCGGGGCCGTCGAGTCGGCCCCTGGGCGGACCGGGGTCGTCGAGCGGGTAGCCGAGCAGCAGCGCCACGAGGGGGAAGCACCGCTCCTCGGGCAGCCGGAGCATCCGGTAGGTCCGGCTCATGTCGCCGCGGTGGACGGCGTTGGTGAAGAGCGAGTCGATGCCGAGCGACCGGGCCGCGACCGCCGCGTTCTGCGCCGCCAGGATCGCATCCGTGCTGCCGGTCACGAAGTGCAGCAGGCCCATCGCGGGGAAGCCGGCGAGGTAGTCGTAGCCCAGGTGCTCGGCGAGGTCCGCCAGGCGGTTGAAGTCCACGCAGAACACCAGCGCCCGGCTCGCATCGTAGCCGAGCAGTTCCTTCATTTGCGCGCGGTCCTCGACCACGACGATCGAGTAGGCCTGCCGCGCGGAGGCCGTCGCCGCGCGCACCGCGGCGCCAAGGATCTGGCGCAGGTCGTACGCGCTCACCTCGCGCTCGGAGAACCTGCCGTGGATCGAGCGCAGCGAATGGATCGTCTTCAGCGTCTCGTTCATGTCCCGCTCCCGCGCCCGCCGGCCGCGGCCGGAGGCCCGCCAGACGCGATCCCATCGTACCCTCTGTCGTCGGGCGCATCAACCGGGGGGGAGGGATGCGTCTGTCACGTGGGGGGAGGCGGGGTCGTCGGATGACAGGAAGGCGGCTCGCTCGGAGAGCTCGCCCCACCCGAGATCCGGCCATCGTGGGTAGGGCGAGCTCTCCGAGCGAGCCGTCAACCAAACCCCTATCGCCCACTTCGCGACGGACGCCTTACGGAGGCGGGCCGGGGGGCGGGCGCCGTTCAGGCCGGCAGCGCCAGCACGGCGGCGCGCAGGGCCTCCGCGACGGCGTCGGCGGAGGCGGCGCCGGCCGGGAATGCGGCGAACCGCCGCGGTTCGCCGATCTGCAACCGCACGCGGCGCGGGCGCGGCAGGCGGCGGCCCCTGGGCCAGGCCTCGAACGACCCGGAGAGGCGGCAGGGCAGCGCGGGGATATCGGTCCCCGCCAGCAGGAGGCCGATCCCCGGCTTGAACGGGCCGACCGCGCCGGTCGCCGTGCGCGTGCCTTCGGGGAACAGGATCAGGATGTTCCCCGGGTTGTCGAGCAGGCGGCGGCAGAGGGCGAGGCTCTGGCGGATGTGCGTCTTGCGTCCGAAGGGCAGGGCGTTGACAACGATCGCGGCGAAGGCGGTGCGTGGGACGCTGCGGAAGAAGTAATCCTCGGCCGCGGCGGGGAAGGCGCGGTGGAGCGCGCGCAGGGGGAGCGCGGCGAGAAGGCAGAGGGCGTCGAGATGGCTGGCGTGGTTGGCGACGAGGACGAACGAGCCGCCGTCGGGGAGGCGTTCGCGGCCGGCGATTTCGAGGCGGTGGTAGAGCCGCAGCCAGCCGCGGAGGACCAGGGCGGCGAGCGAGCGGAGGGCGTAGACGGTCATGTCCGGCTCGCGCGGGAACCGGCGGAGGCGCTCGATCATCGGCTGGTCGAGGTCCGCGGCCGGCTGGTAGGTCCACGTCATGGTCCGCGCAGCGGTTGGAGGAAGCCCGCCAGGTGAAAGAAAAGCGGCGCGACGTAGATCAGGCTGTCGATGCGGTCGAGGATGCCGCCGTGGCCGGGGAGCACGGCGCCCATGTCCTTCACGCCGAGGTCGCGCTTGATGACGCTGATGGCGAGGTCGCCGAGCTGGCCGCCGACGCCGACGACCAGGCCCGCGAGGAGCAGCTCGCGCGCGCCGGCCGGCGGCGGGAACGAGAAGCGCAGCAGCCAGGGCAGCGCCAGCGACACGGCGAGGGCGCCCGCCGCCCCTTCCCAGGTCTTCTTCGGGCTGATGCGGCTCCGGAACGGATGGCGGCCGAAGAGGCGCCCGAACGTGAAGGCGGCGACGTCGTTGATCTCCGTCGCGAACAGGAGGAAGAGGAGGTAGCCGTAGGCGTTCGTCGCGTTGGTCAGAAAGGCCAGGTGGCCGAACATCCAGCCGAAGTAGGCGAAGCCCACGATCGCCAGCGACAGGTTCTGGAGCTGGCCCTCCGTGCGGTTGCGGACGATGGGGATCAGGAAGATGAGCGCGACGACGTAGACCGGCAGGGCGACGAAGAGGCCCAGCCAGCCGGTGCCCGGTTCGAGGCCGGACGGGTGCCGCACGAACGACGTGGCGCCGACGGCCGCGATGCCGAGGTAGACGGCGCCGGTCATCCACCAGTCGCGGTAGAGGCCGGTCGCGCGCGCGAATTCCTTGAAGCCGAGCCCGCCGAGGAGGCAGAAGAAGACGATCGCCGCCGCGCGGCCGGCGAAGAGCGCCGCGAGCGCCAGCGGCGCCATCACGAGCCAGCTCCGGTAGGTCGTCCACACCGACGCGACGTCGCGCCGGAAGATCCCGCGCAGGACCGCCAGCGCCAGGCCGGCGACGGCCAGCACGGCGGCGAGGATGAGCGCGTAGGTCCGGAAGATCTCGCTCCCGATGGCGGCGTGGGGCGACATGGCTCAGCCTCCCTTCGCCGCGCGCGCGCGCAGGATCCGCATCGTGCTCGCGAGGCGGACGGCGATCGTCTGCGCGCAGCCGAGGACGATCAGCGCGCAGGTCCAGTCCAGCGCCGTCAGCCCGCCCCACCGGATGCGCCCGCCGCCCCAACGGATCAGGCCGAGCGTGACCCACGCGCCGGCGTGGAGGGCGACCATCCTCCAGGGCTTGGACATCACCCCGCCGAACTCCCGCCGCGCCGCGACGGCCTGGCCGAAGAGGCCGACGTAGGCGGTGAGGACGGCGGCGATCGCGGCCCAGTAGCCGCCCGCGGGCGCGCCGAGGCCGCTGTGGGCGACCCCCGCGAAGATGAGGACGTCCGACGCGCGGTCCGGCAGGTCGTTCAGGATCTCGCCGCGATGGCTCGCCGTGCCCGCGGCCAGCGCGACCATGCCGTCGAGCATGTTGAACCAGAGGCGGACGTAGCAGAACGCCGGGCCGGCGAGGAGCAGCCAGGGGCGGCGCGCGGCGAAGGCGAAGCAGACAGCCGCCAGCGCGGCGGCGACGATCGAGGCGTAGGAGATCGCGTCGGGATGGATGCCGCGCCGGACGCAGAACCGCACGGCGCCGCCGGCCGTGCGACGGAACATGTCCGCGATCGGCCGGCGCGACGCGGGCCGGTACCCCGCCGGCCCCGGTGGATGGAAAGTGTCTTCGTTCACCGACTCGCCCTTCCGCCCCCAGGAATCCCGCCCGCCAGACTGCCCGCGGCGATGGAGCACCGCAAGGACGATCTGCCGGGGCCGCTCAGGGATTCAGGAGCGGGAACGCACCAGGCCGGAGACGCGACACTCGTGGTTTTCACGCAGAGCGCGCAGAGGCCGGCGGATGGACGACGTGTCCACCTGGCGGCCGCTGCATCCGACACTCATTCTCTGTCCCTGTTGGCTGTTCACACGGCCTGTCCCTCATTTCCTGAGTTCCTGAGTTCCCGATTGAATCGCGGGCGGATGAACGCCCTGTAAGAGGAATCTGGAACTCAGGAAATCAGGAACGAGGAGCCACCGGGATGTGGACGTGAACCCCCCTGTTTCTCACCCAGAGCGCGCAGAGGCCGGCGGATGGACGACGCGTCTACTTGGCGGCCACCGCATCCCCGTTGGCCCTCTGGCTCGTGGCGCGTTCTTTGAATCTCGGGAACCGCGGGCGGCGAGAGTAAAGGGATTGTCCGAGGGTTGGACAATCGGCTATGGCCACGGGTTGTGTCGCATCTGGTTCGCCCCCCACATGGCCTGTCTCTTTCTTCCTTTCCTGAGTTCCTGAGTTCCCGATTGAATTGCGGGCGGATGAACGCCCTGTAAGAAGAATCTGGAACTCAGGAAATCAGGAACGAGGAGCCACCGGGATGTGGACGTGAACCCTTGTTTCTCACGCAGAGCGCGCAGAGGCCGGCGGATGGACGACGCGTCGACCTGGCGGCCACCGCGTCCGACACTCATTCTCTGTCCCTGTTGGCTGTTCGACCCATGTGCATTCCTGCGGACCGGAGAAGGAACTCGTCGCCATGGCTGCGGAGGAGACCGACCTGACCGTCAGTGACCCGCTCGAGATACCTCCTATGGGCGACTGCGACCTGGCCGATCTCAAGAAGCGTTTTGGCCGCAAGATTGTGTTGAAAGGTAAACTGCATACGACAGAAGTGATGCTGCGAGGCAGCGTAGAGGATGTAAGGAACGCATCACGTAAAGCAATCGACGATGCGAGCGCCGGCGGCGGGTTCATCCTTTCGACCGGTGATCAGTGCGGACGCGATACGCCTGATGAGAACCTGCGAGCCATGATCGAGGCAGCGAGGACATACGGACGGTACTGAGAATCGAGCAAGCCGGATGCACACGACGGCTTGGAGCCGCGCCAGATCCGCCCCGTTCGGCCGGGAGGAAATGGCTTGCGCAGCAAGACGGGCATCCGTACAGTGTACATATGAAGGAAGTGCGCTTCGAGTGGGATGAGGCGAAGAACCGGGAGAACCGGCGCAAACACAAAGTGTCGTTTGAGGAAGCGCAGACCGTCTTTCTCGACGAGAGCGCCGTTCGCTTCTTCGACCCCGACCATTCGGCGGATGAAGACCGATTTCTGATGCTGGGCATCAGTTTCCGGTTGCGGGTGTTGGTTGTCTGCCACTGCTGCCGCGTGAGCGACACCGTCATCCGCATCATCTCGGCACGCAAGGCCGACAGAACAGAAGAGACCGACTACTGGAATGCGAGGTGACGCTATGAGAGAACACTACGATTTCGGCAAGATGAAGGGTGAACGGAACCCTTACGTCAAGGCGCTCAAGCAGCCGATCACGATGCGTTTGGACAAGGCCACGGTGGCTTACTTCAAGGCGCTTGCAACAGAACTGGGTATGCCATACCAGAATCTCATCAACCTCTACCTGCGGGACTGTGCCCTGAACCACAAGAAGCTTGAACTGAAGTGGGCATCATGAGGTCGCCGAACCAGCAGATCCAGCCTATCGCCGGGAAGCCCGGCTCAGGCTGATTTGCGGCGTTCGACCAAGAGATGAAAACAACAGCAATATCGCTGATCGCTCTGATGATCAGTGTGGTCGCCTACGCTGAAGGAGTTGATGTCACCTCGAGGACAGCGTAGGGACAGACAACTCGCCGCGGGCACGCCGAGATGCCACAGAAGGCCTGTCCCCGGACGCACGCGGACGACGAGCCGTTCCCGCGTTCTCATTCTCTGTCCCTTCTTAGCCTTCTTAGCGCCCCTTCACTGTCGCTGTGGGCCGTTCCCCACATGGCCTGTCCCTCACTTCCTGAGTTCCTGAGTTCCCGATTGAATGGGGGGCGGATGAACGCCCTGTAAGAGGAATCTGGAACTCTGGAACTCAGGAACGAGGAGCCACCAAGATGTGGACGTGAACCCCCTGTTTCTCACGCAGAGCGCGCAGAGGCCGGCGGATGGACGACGCGTCGACCTGGCGGCCACCGCGTCCGACATTCATCTCCTTCCTGCCTGACCCCCGTCATCTCGGCGCCCTTTGGGCTCCTGCGTGAGAACTCCGTCGAAGAACCCGCACCTGAAGACGTTCGTGCTCCCGGTCCCGACCGCCGTCAAGCGCCGCGCGTTTTGCTTGTCCGGCCCGTGGGTCCGACGCATGATGAAGACCGGCGATTCGCCGGGAGACCGCCATGCGCCGTCATGCCGCCCTGCTGGTGCTTGCTTCCGGTCTGGCCGCCGCGGCGCCGCTCGCGCGGGCGGCGGCGTCCGACGACGCGGCGCGGCCCGGCAAGACGATCGTCAATCGGGGTTCCAGGCCGGTCCGCGTGACGATCGACTTCTGGAACGGCTCCACCCGCTCGCTGGTCGTGCCCGCCGGACGCTCGCTCGACGTCCCGGCCGGGGTCGTGGCGATCGGCCGGTCGTCCGTGGACCAGATGAACCTGGCGGCGCCGGACGCGAAGGTGGTCGTGCAGGGCGACGGCGCCCAGGCCGAACTCACCCACGAGGGCCATTCTTCGACACTGCGGACCGATCCCTGGCGCCCCGAGGTCCTCCAGCCCGCCTCCGCGCCCGCGAAGGGCGGGGACGCGGCCGCGCAGGTGGGGAAGACGGTCGTCAACGAGGGCCGCCAACCGGTGCCGATCGTGGTCGATACGAGCGACGGCCAGACCGTGCACATGGTCGTGCCGCCGGGAGAGGCCGTGGCGCTCCCCGCCGGGACGACGAGGGTCGAGCGCGATGCGCTGAGCAACAAGGGCTCCGCCGCGCGAAACGAACCGGTGAGAGTCGCGGGCGACGGGACGTCCGTCGAACTGGCCTCGACGGGCGGGTCGCAGGCCGTCGTGCTGGATCCCGACCGGCCCGAGGTGGTCCAGCCCGCCTCCCGCCCCATCTCCGGGACCGACGCCGTGACGTCGCAGATGGCGCAACCGGGGAAGACCGTCGCCAACGAGGGGAAGAGGCCGGTTCCGGTGGACGTCTACACGGCGGACGGAGAGGTGCGGACGATCGTGGTGCCGCCGGGGCAGGCGGTGGCACTGCCGCCGGGCACGACGCGCGTCGAGCGCGACGCCACGACGAAGGCGGGCGTCATGGCGCGCGACGAGCCGGTGCGCGTGATGGGCGATCACAACCTCGTGAACCTGACCGCGAAGGGCGGCTCCCAGTCGGCGGTGATGGACCCGGACCGGCCGGGGGTCCTGCAACCGGGGGCGACCGACATCAAGTCGGCCGGCGGCGCGGCGGCGATCGTGGAGCAGCCGGGAAAATCGGCCATGAACCTCGGATCGAAACCGGTCCCGGTGGATGTCCACACGGCGGATGGAGAGGTGCGGACGATCGTGGTGCCGCCGGGGCAGGCCGTGGCGCTGCCGCCGGGCGCGACGCGCGTCGAGCGCGACGCCACGACGAAGGCGGGCGTCATGGCGCGCGACGTTCCGCTGCGGGTCGCGGGCGACGGCAAGTCGGTCGAATTGGGCGCGAAGGGCGCGGCGCGGTCCGCCGTGCTGGACCCCGACCGGCCCGAGGTCGCGCAGTCGGCCGCGCAGGCCGCGCCGAAGGGCGCGGAGGGTCGGGAGGATCTCGAGCGGCAGAACGGGAAGACGCTGGTCAACTATGGCGACAAGCCGGTGCCGGTGGAGATCACGCTGGCCAACGGCGAGCGGCAGGTGCTCACGGTCCCTCCGGGGGAAGCCGTCGCGGTGCCCGCGGGCGTGACGCGCATCGAACGGGACACGATCACCATGGAAGGATCGAAGGCGCGGGACACGAAGGTGCAGCTCACGGGCGACGGCAAGACCTCCGACCTGCCGACGGGCGAGGGCGCGACGAAGTCCCTCGTGTTGAACCCGGGACGGCCGGAGGTCGTGCTGCCCGGCGAGTTCGACGCCCGCGCCGCGGGCCGGGGCACGGAGTTCCAGGACGGGAAGACGCTGGTCAACTCCGGCGCGATGCCGGTGCCGGTGGATATCACGATGGCGAACGGGCAGGTGGTGACCGTGACGATTCCGCCCGGGCAGGGGATCGCGCTGCCGCCCGGCGCCGTGGGCATCGAGGCCGAGACGCTTTCAATGAAGGGATCCGCGGCGAAAGACGCGACGCTGCGCGTCATCGGGGACGGGCAGAACATGCCGTTCACGGCGCGCGAAGGCATCCGCCTGGATCCCGCGAAGGCCGAATCGCTGGCCCGGACCGCGCGCTCGGCGGGCGGATGGTCGCGGTCCGGAGGCGGGCGCGAGGCGGAGGGCGGCGCGAGCGTGCCGCGGCCCGCGGCCCCCGCCCCCACGCCGCGGCCGAAGCCGCGGCCGAAGCCCGCGCCGTCGCCGACTCCGCCGCCGAAACCGGGGCCGGACGCCTACGACGGGACGTACCGGGGCCGCGCGGGGACGACGGCGCTGACGCTCCGCATCCGCGAGGGCGCGGTCGAGTTCCAGGTGGACAAGGTGGCCGCGCGCGGGGCGGTGACGGCCGAGGGCCGCATTACGGCCAACTGGTCCGGCGTCATGGGCACGATGCGCGTCGAATACGGCAGGGATGTGCGCGACCTGGAGATCCTGGGGCGCGCGGTCTTCACGGGCCAAATCCAGGAGAATACGGGGAAGGGCGAGCTGCTGCTCACGACGAAGTTCCCGGGCGGGGAGGAAGGGACGGAGAAGATCCCCTGGTCGTGTTCGCGGTGAGCCGAGCGCGGAGGTGCGCGATGAAGCGGGTGTGCGCGTGGCTGGTGCTGGCGTTCGCGTGCGGCGGGGCGGGAGGCCGCGCCGTCCGGGCGGCCGAGGAACCCATCGAGGCGATCGCGCCCGGATCGCGGGTGACGTGGGACCGGCTGCGCCGGGCGTCGCTGCGGGCGCCGGAGGGCTGGCACCGGACGCGTCAGAAGGCCGCCGAGTTCATGGGGGAGGACAATCCCGGGAAATGGGCCTTCACCGGGACGGTGCTCCTCTACACCGGCGCGGGGGATGTGCCGCCGCGCCCGGAGAACGTGCGCGCCCGCGTCATGGTGGGGACCACGAGCCATGCCGCGCTCGAGAAATGCGTCGAGGCCGTCGCGGCGACCAAACGGGACCTGCTGGAGAAGGCGCAGTACACGAAGGAGACCGTCTACCCCGGCGGGATGGAACTGGAGATCTATCGCTCGCCGGCCCGCGACAAGACGCGCTTCTTCGTGATGTTCCCGATGGGGTTCGCCACGACCTGGTTCGTCGTGGACATCCCGCGGCCGGGCGTCGAGTTCCCGGACTTCGCTATGAAGCTGGTCGAGACGCTGTCCTATTCGATCCTGGCCCCGGACGCGCAGGACGCGACGCCCGTCCCCCGCCGGCGGCCCTGACCACGGCCCGGCAACGGTCAGGAAGGACAAGGTAGCGCCCTCTCATTCTCTGTCCCTTCTTAGCGCGTTCACGCCGGAGGGCCCGTTCAAGCCCGGCGAGACCTATACCGACGACCTGGCGAAGCAGGCCGAAGCGCAGGTCTTCCGCCTCCCCGCCCCGGCAGGCACCGAGCGCACGCAGCTGAAGCTGACGGGCGCGTGGCAGGTCGCGCGCTACGACGACCCGGACATGAACAAGGACAGCTACGAGCCGGTCCGCGCGCTGCCGGCGCCGGGCGGTTACGATCTTCGCTGGATGGGCTTCCAGGTCCCCGGCAATCCCTGGAACACCCCGCCGCTGGTCTTCGGGCATCGTTTGATCTACCGCACGAAAGTCGACGTGCCCGCCGAGGCCGCGGCCCGCGGTTTCACGCTGCACTTTTCCGGCACGCACTGGATCGCCTCGGTCTTCGTCAACGGCCAGTTCGCCGGCGCGCACAAGGGCGTGTGGGTGCCGTGGGACCTGGACATCACCCGCTTCGTCCGGGCCGGCCAGGTCAACGAGATCGCGGTCGCGATCAAGGGCTCGTACTACGCGTTCGACGCCGGCGCGCGACGGGACCTCAAGCACTCCGCCAACCGCCCGCTCGAACGGCGCGAAGACACGATGTGGATCGCGCCGATCTATCCCAGCGGCAAAGGCGACGGCGACGGCTACATCTACGGCATCGCCAACCCCGTCACGCTGATCTGTGCGGGCCGGGCCTACACCGAGGACGTCTTCGTGAAGCCCTCCGTCGGGAAGAAGGAACTCGTCGCCGACGTGACCGTGCGGAATCCGGACGACAAGCCGTGCTTCGTGGAGGTGCGCTGCGAAGCGGTGAACGACGCCGACGGGCAGGTCGAGCAGACGTTCCCGCCGGTGAAGATCGAGGTGGCGCCGGAGAGCTCGGCCACGGCGTCCGTCCGCGGCCCGTGGGCCAACCCGAAGCTCTGGTGGCCCGTTCCGAACCCGGCGCTCTACCGCCTGCGCACGACGCTCGTGCGCGGCGGCCGGCCCGCGGACGTGCACGAGCAGCTCTTCGGTTTCCGGGAGGTCACGATCAAGGACACGGGGCTCTACCTCAACGGCGTGCGGCGCAACCTGTGGTGCTGGGTCGACCCGACGGGCCGCGGCGGCGCGGCGACGCCGGAGGAGTGGGTCCGGCGGTGGCGCGAGCAGGGCAACCGGTTCATCCGCTTCGGGTCCGACCTGAGCATCGGCGACCTGATGCCGTGCCGGGAGGACCGGCTCGAGTTCTACGACCGCCAGGGCGTCGCCGGCCGCCTGTGCACGATGATCGACGGCATGTTCGGAAGCTACCGCCTGATGGTCGATGACGGAAGCGGCGAGCGGGGCAACCGCGTGCGGCACCGCGCCGTGTGGGACAACTTCCGCGAGCACATGGAGCAGGCGGCGAAGGCCTACCGCAACCATCCGTCCATCCTGCTCTACCAGGCCGAGAACGAGCTGGTCTACATCAACGGCATGAACCGTTACGGCAGCAGCCTCGACGAGATCGAGGCGGCGATGGCCGAAGTGGTCGAGGCCGGGCGCGCGATCGATCCCACGCGGCCCTACACCGTGGGCGGGGCGGGCGATTTGAGCGGGCGGCTGGAGATCAACGCGCCGCACTACCCGACCGCGGCCGAGGACCTCTATCCCCAGAACGCCTACGACACGCGGCAGTATGCGACGAAGATCGAGAGGTGGCCCTGGGACCGCCGCAAGCCGTGGCACATCGGGGAGGACAGCTTCGCGAACCACCTCGCCTACGGCGCGCTGGTCAGCGGCGACGCGGTGTTCCAGTCGCAGAACGCCGCGCGCGAGGCGAAGGCGAAATACCTGCGCATGCTCTACGGCGGCTACCGCTGGCAGGGCGTGCACGCGTTCTTCCCCTGGGACCGGCTGCCGGAGTTCGATGACTCGAAGAAGATCTTCTCGGACCTCTGCGCGATCCCGCGCAAGCAGACGGCGCGCCTCTACGCGGGGCGGCGGAACGAACTTCTCTTCAAGGTCATGAACGACAGCCTCACCCGCAACCCGGTGACGTTCGAGTGGTCCTACACGGCCGGCGGGAAGGTCGTGGCCTCGGAGAAGCTCCGCCTCGACATCGAGCCCGGCTTCGGCGAGGAGCGCACGCTGGTCATCGTCGCGCCGGAGACGAAGGCGCGCCTCGACGGCGAACTCGTCC
>Ga0233425_10006919_pt1 | contig 16313 bp, 8 predicted proteins | sample Watercolumn_Towu_2_FD_181712 | JGI IMG/M metagenome (GOLD analysis project Ga0233425, IMG submission 181712) | Freshwater microbial communities from Lake Towuti, South Sulawesi, Indonesia - Watercolumn_Towuti2014_140_MG | ecosystem: Environmental > Aquatic > Freshwater > Lake | place: Indonesia... | reverse complement strand
GGCGCTGCGGGAAGGCCCGGCGTTCTCGGCCGTCCGCAGCCCGCGTCATGACCGCCGCCGAACTGGCGGGCGAAACGGGACACGTTGCGGCGCCGGAACCGGACGAGTTCCAGCAGGGAATGCTGGTCGCTCATCCGGACCGCGGTCTGGGGCGCATCGTGGCGTTGAGCGGTGCGGGCGAGAGACGCACGGCGACGATTCAGTTCTTTCAGGACACCGCAGAAGCGAAATTCGTGTTGTTGCACAGTGACCTTCGACCCGTGAGATCCAACACGTCATGACAGAGAAGTACCCCAAAATCGCCCAGCTCAAGACGGTTGCTGAGTTCCGCGAGCGGCTTGCCGCGTTGGGGCTTACGCTCCCGGTGGACGACGAGATTCTCTCCGCCGCCGAGGGGTCACCGTTAAGTCTTCCGCAGCGAATCGGATTGCGCACGGTCGGCAACCGCTGGTGCATCCATCCCATGGAAGGCTGGGACGCCAACCCCGACGGGAGCCCCTCGCCATTCACGCTGCGGCGGTGGCACAACTTCGGTCTGAGCGGCGCGAAGCTCATCTGGGGCGGCGAGGCCGCGGCGGTGCAACCGGACGGCCGGGCGAATCCGCGGCAAACGATGGCAACGTCGGATAACCGTGCCGGATTGGCGGCCCTGCTCCGGGAGTTGCGGACCGTTCACCGAACGCAGTTCGGACGGGACGACGACCTCGTCGTCGGCCTGCAGCTTACGCATTCAGGGCGGTTCAGCCGTCCTCGAGACAAGCGGATGGAGCCCCGGATCGCCTACCATCATCCGTTGTTGGACGCGAAGTTCGGCATCGCTCCCGACGACGACTCGGTGGTGTGGACGGACGATGACCTCGAGCGGCTGATCGATCAATACGTGATGGCCGCTGGCCTGGCCTGCGAAGTCGGTTTCGACTTCGTGGACGTGAAAGCTTGCCACGGGTATCTCTTGCACGAGTTCCTCAGCGCACACACGCGGCCGGGACGATTCGGTGGAGATCTGGCCGGGCGCATGCGTGTGTTGACGACGATCATTGAACGGGTGCGGCAATCCTTTCCGCAACTGATGGTAGGTGTTCGCTTGAGTGTGTTCGACATGCCTCCCTTCAAGACGAGCCAGGATGTCGGGCAGCCGATGGACTATCGCCAGCTGTTGCCGTACCGGTGGGGATTCGGAGTGCGGCCCGACGATCCGATGGTCTACGACCTGGAGGAGCCGCTGCTCGTGATGCGCAAACTGCGCGACCTGGGAGTCGTGGCTCTGAATCTGTCCTGTGGCAGTCCCTACTACAACCCGCACATTCAGCGGCCGGCCATGTTTCCGCCGAGCGACGGCTACCTGCCGCCGGAGGATCCGTTAGTCGGGGTCGTGCGCCAGATCGACGTGGCGCGCCAATGCAAGCGGGCGTTGCCCGACGTGCCGCTGGTCGGCACGGCCTACACGTACCTGCAGGATTACCTGCCGCACGTGGCACAGGCCGTCGTGCGCGCGGGGTGGATTGACGTGGTCGGTTTGGGCCGCATGGTCTTGGCCTATCCCGAGTTGCCGGCCGACACGCTGGCCGGCCGAGTCCTGCAGCGCAAGCGGATCTGTCGCACGTTCAGCGCCTGCACGACCGCGCCGCGCAATGCGCTGGTTTCCGGCTGTTATCCACTGGATCCTTACTACAAACGTCTGCCGGAAGCGGATCGTTTGCGCGCCATCAAGAAGGAGCAGAAATAGACGGGGTGTGACGTCGCCTCTCGCGGCGATCGCGGAATGCCGGGAGGTGCACGCGCCGCAACCTGGTGGGCATGAGGAGCGTTCCGATCACGGAAGGGGCTGCAGACTCGCTGGCACGGCTGCGCCGACTGCCGGACCAGCTGGAAGGTTGTCCGGGATTCCGCGAAGCGCTGGCAGCGCTCGCCGCACGCGGGCGGGCCACGTTTGACGGTGTCTGCGGATCGTCGTGCGCGCTGTTGGCCGCCGCGCAACACGCTCGGTCCACCGGGCCGCTCGTGATCGTACTGCCGCACGCGGGCGACGTGGACGGATTGTGTGACGACTTGGCGATCTTCACGCCGACCGTCCCCGGACGCTTTCCTGCGTGGGAAACGGAGCGCGACGAGCGCACTTTGCGCGATGAGGTCTACGGGGAGCGGTTGCGCACGCTCAAGTCGCTGCTGCGTCCCCAGGAGTCCGGTGCGCCTCCGCCGCTGCTGGTGGCCAGCATCCAGAGTCTGCTGCAGCCGGCTCCTTCTCGCCAGGAACTCTCCGCCGGCTCACGCTGGCTGCGTGTCGGAGATCAGGTGGACCTGGACGAACTGCTGCGCTGGCTGGTCCAACAACGGTTTCACCACACCACGGCCGTGGAGTTGCCCGGCGAGTTCTCGGCTCGCGGCGGCATTCTGGACATCTTCGCGCCCGACTGGCAGCAACCGGTACGCATCGAGTTTGCGGGGGATCAGATCGATTCGCTGCGCGGCTTCGATCTGGCCACGCAGCGCGGGCAGGGGAAGCGGGAATCCGTCGAGATCACGGCGACGGAGTCGACCAGCACGGCGGCGGCCCATTTCACGGACTACTTGCCGGAATCGAGCTGTATTCTCCTGGTCGAGCCGGAGCAGATCGAAAAGAACGGCCAGCACTACCTGCAATTGCTCGAGCGGCCTGGCGAGATGCACGCGTTGCCGGCGGTGATGCAGCAACTCCAGCGGTTTGCCGTGGCGACCGCCTCGGCTCTGGCCACGGGCGAACTGGGAACTGCCTGCCGGCTGCCGATCGAGACCATTGAACGCTTCAGTGGTGAGTTCGGCCGAGTGCGTGAGGAACTCGATCGCGCCGCTGGGGGGCAGGAAGTCTACATCATCTGCGCCACGGAAGCGGAGATCGAACGCTTGGGTGACTTGTTGCGCGAAACGGAACCTTCAGTCGCGCAGCGCCTGCGGTTCTCGTTGGGGCATTTGCGGCAGGGGTTCCGCTTTCTCGCCGCACAGACCATCGTGCTTTCCGCCAACGAGTTGTTTGCGCGCGGGGAAGTGCGACGGATCTCCCGCCGTCGGCTGAGCCGGCCGATCGACAGCTTCCTTGACCTGCGCGCCGGCGACCTGGTGGTGCATCTCAGCCACGGCATTGGCCGGTATCGCGGGATAGAGCTGTTGGACAAACAAGGCCAGGTGGAAGAGCATCTGCAGATCGAGTTCTTCGGCGGTGCGAAGGTCTATGTACCGGCCACGAAGATCGACCTGGTGCAGAAGTACGTGGGCGGCACCAAGAGCCGCCCGACCCTGGCGAGATTGGGGGGCACGACCTGGCTGCGGCAGAAAAAGGCTGCGGAGTCGGCCGTCATGGACATGGCGTCCGAGATGCTCGACATGCAGGCCCAACGCGTCAGTCGGCCGGGGATTGCCTTCGCTCCCGATGGACAATGGCAGAACGAATTCGACGCGGCGTTCCCCTACGAGGAAACGGCCGATCAACTGGCGGCGATCCAGGCGATCAAGCAGGACATGCTGCAGGCGCGGCCGATGGACCGGCTGCTGTGCGGCGACGTCGGTTTCGGCAAGACCGAGGTCGCCATGCGGGCGACGTTCAAGGCCGTGGATAGCGGCTTCCAGGTCGCGGTCCTCGTGCCGACCACCGTACTGGCGGAACAACATTACCATACGTTTCTGGAACGCATGGCCGAGTTCCCCTTCGATGTGGCGCGGCTCAGTCGCTTCTGCTCCGGCAAAGAAGAAAAGGGAATCTTGCAGGGGCTGGCTGCCGGCCGCATCGACATCGTCGTCGGCACGCATCGCCTGGCCTCGCGCGACGTCCGTTTCCACAACCTGGGCCTGGTGATCATTGACGAGGAGCAGCGGTTCGGCGTCGAAGTCAAGGAACGCCTGAAGTCCCTGCGCTCGACCGTGGATGTGCTCACCATGACGGCCACTCCGATTCCCCGCACGCTGCACATGAGCCTCATCGGCGTGCGCGACATCTCCAATCTGCAGACCGCGCCCGAGGACCGGCTGAACGTCGAGACCCGCGTCACACGCTTCAATCAGGACCTGATTCGACATGCCGTCCTGCGGGAACTCAATCGCGGAGGCCAGATCTTCTTCGTGCACAACCGCGTCGAAGACATCGAAGTCGTGGCGACGAAGCTCAGACAATGCGTTCCGGAAGCGAGCCTGCGCATCGGACACGGACAGATGCCGGAAGATGAGCTGGAACGCGTCATGGTGGACTTCGTCGCCCATCGTTTCGACCTGCTCTTGGCCACCACGATCGTGGAGAACGGTCTGGACATTCCCAACGCCAACACGATCTTCATCGACGAGGCCGATCGCTACGGGTTGGCCGACCTGCACCAGTTGCGCGGGCGCGTCGGGCGGTACAAACACCGCGCGTACTGCTACCTGCTCGTGGATCCCCACAAACACATCACTCCCAACGCCGCGAAGCGTCTGCATGCCATCGAGGAATACAGCGAGATCGGCGCTGGCTTCGCCCTGTCCATGCGCGACCTGGAGATTCGCGGCGCCGGCAACCTCTTGGGCGTCCAGCAAAGCGGCCACATTGCCACCGTCGGGTACGAGCTGTACTGCCAATTGCTGGAGACGGCGGTCCGCAGGCTCAAGCAACTGCCGACTCGTCTGGCGATCGAAGTGGACATCGATCTGCCGGGAGCCGCTTTCCTGCCGGACTCGTATGTCCCCGAAATTCGCGCCAAGATCGACCTCTATCGGCGGCTGCGGCGCGCGGGATCCTATGCCGAACTGGGTGAGTTCCGCGCGGAATTGCGTGACCGGTTCGGGCCGCTGCCGCCAGCCGCACAGCGACTGGTGGACCTGGCTGAAGTTAGGCTGGATGCGGCGACCTGGCAAATCACGGTGATTCGCCTCGATGAGAACAACCTGGTCTTTGAGTACGCGGACCGGAGTCGTGCCCAGCAGCTATCGCGCAGGCAGCCGTCCCTGCGCATCATCGATGACCGGTGCATTTATCGCAGACTCCCGCCCGAGAAGCATGACCCGCGGCAGCTGCTGACCTGGGCCAAATCGATGTTGCGACCCCCATAGGGCCTTTCTATAATCCGGCCCCGCGCGGGACCGTGCGCCCCGACTGCGCCGGGCGAAGTGCGCTGTGTGCGACAGTTGAGGCCTCGTTTTCCTTGACGGTTGACGACATCGTGCGTACTGCGAGACCCACAAGAACAATTAAGGCGCTACCATTCGTGCGTGCTTTACCCGGCCTGAAATCGCTGAGAACTCCGTTCGGCACAGGGTCACTCGGGGTGACTGTCGCGCCGCTGCCGCTGGTCGCGCGGATGCGCATCTGGCGAGTGATGGCAGTGGTGGGCGCCGCGATGACCACGGGTCCTGGCTGGAGCCAATCCAGCGCGGTGGGACCCGCGCCGCCCGCCGATCCGTACACCCTGCCCGCGGAGTCGACGCCGGCTTCGGCTCCACCCCTTAACATGAACGCTCCGGCCCGGGAACCTGAGGCGACCGTCGCGAGCTTACCACCCTGGTCGCCGGGCAGCGCGCTGGGATCCGCCGGATCACCGCCCGCTGGTCTGCCTGTGAAACCGCACCCGGCCTCGGCGCTGTTCCAGCCGGCCGAAACGGTCGCCCGAGTCGGTGAGGAATGTGTCTTTCGAGGTGATCTGGAAGGTGACGCCGAGCTGATCCTGGCCACCATGCTGCATAAGATACCGCCGGAGGAGCGGGAAAAGAACCGATCGCAACTGGACGACCAGCGTGAGAAGCTGGTCGCCCAGCTGCTCAAGCAAGCCGTCGACCGCAAACTCATGTATCTCGAGTTCATACGGAATCAGCCGACGGACAAGTTGAAAGAGGTGAAGGCGAACATCGACAGAAAGATCGGGGAGGCCTTTGAAGAGGATCTCAACGAAGTGCTCGCCAAGCTGCAGAAAAGCAGCGAGGAGGAATACAACGAGTTGGCCAGACAGGACAGCCAGCTCTTCCGGTTGGCGCTATATATGCACCAGCAGGGCATTTCGACAACGGTGGAGCTGGACCGCTACTTGCGCCGCCTGGGGACATCCGTGAAATACCAGCAGCAGGCGTTTGCCGAGCGCAAGTTGGGTCAGCAGCAGTTGTACACCTCGATTGAAATGCAGCCGGAGATCATGCCAGACGAGATGCTGCAGTACTACCGCGAGCGTCAGCAGGAATTCGTGGTCCCGATGCGTGCCAAGTGGGAGCGCCTCACGGCGCGGTTCGATCGCTTTCCGGACAAGGCCGCGTGCGGGGCGATGATCGCGGAAATGGGCAACGAAGTGGTCCTGGGAGGCGCGCCGTTCTGGGCGGTCGCCAAACGGCGTTCGCAGGGCGCCGACGCGGACAAAGGCGGCTTGCATGATTGGACCAACTGGGGTGACCTCTCCGTATCGCGGCCGCTGCACGAAGCCGTCTTCTCCCTCCCCCTGCAACAGCTCAGCGCGATCATCGAAGACGCCGAGGGGCTGCATATTGTCCGGGTCATCGAGCGTGAGGAGACGCACACCATTCCCTTCACCGAGGCGCAGGTGGAAATCAAGAAGACCTTGCAGGCCGAGAAGCGCGCCGCGGAAGTTGTGAAGTACATCGAGCAGCTGCGCAAACGCACGCCGATCTGGACGATCCACGAAAACGGCGACAGCGAACTCGTACCGCCAACCGCGGAGCAATGACCCCGACAAGAAAGCCGCCACAGAGGTAAGCGTTCACCGGTCGGTGAAGAGACGGGGATCGGCCCATGTTTGCGGACAATGTCTGGTCGTGACGGCAAACCGTCAACGCTGAAGAATGCGCCCATCCCCCACCGACCCGTGAACGCTTGTGCCTTGCGTGTCCTTTCATCACCCTCGGTGCCTCTGTGGTGAATAGTTTGGAATAGTGGCGGGCCTTGCGAAAGACGCCCGGCGGCGAGCGGCAGTCGAGCCATGGAACACCAGCCTTCGCGAAATATTGAACTCAAGGCGCGGTATCCGGTGCTGAGCGAAGCACATCGCATTGCTGCGGCACTGCCGGCACAGCGCATCGCCGATCAGCAGCAGCGTGATACCTATTTTCATTGCGCTCACGGCCGCTTGAAACTGCGCGAGATCACAGGGCAGCGAGCGGAGCTGATCTGGTATGCGCGCGCCGATGAGCAGGGTCCCAAAGCCAGCCAATACTACGTGGTCCCCGTGATTGACCCGCGCGGTCTGCAGTCGGCCTTGGAATCAGCTTGGGGTCTGCGCGGAGTCGTGCAGAAACACCGGGCGATCTATTTGTACCGTCACGTGCGAATCCATCTTGACGAAGTCATCGGGCTGGGATCCTTCCTGGAGTTCGAAGCCGTGCTTGATCCGGGCCTGAACGAGCTGGCGAGCCACGAGCTGCTCCACGAACTCCAGATGGCGTTCCGGATTGCCGCCGCCGATCTGGTTCCCGTTTCCTACGGGGACCTGATCTGACTGGTGACCCTCTCCGACTGGGCTCGTTGCACTATTCTCCTGCGCGGTCCTCGGCGCAGGGCTTTGCTATTTTGCCGAATCCGCACAAGTTTCCCGACGGGAGAGTCTTGCTGCTTCGTCTGTAGCAGTTGCGCCAAACGGGCCGATAGATGAGTCAAGCGGTGTTGTGCGCGCACACTGCCGGCAGCAAGGGAGGGTTACGCAGGATGGGAACGGCATGGACCAGGATCGATCGACGGGCGGCTTGTGCGGCGTTGGCCGGGATGGGATTGGGCCTTATCTGGCCACGTCTCACGGCAAGGGCGGAGGATTGGACGTGCCGCGTGATCACTTTGGAAGCGGAGGCGGGGGCGGTACATCCGCCAGTCGTTTCCGCGGTTGCCCTCCATCCCAACGGCAAGGCCATTGCCCTGGCCGGAGATGATCATCGCATTCGCATCGTGGATATTGAGTCTGGCAAGACGCTCGAACAGCGCCCGGCACACGGCGATTGGGTGCGGGCCCTGGCCTATTCCCCGACCGGTGACGTGTTGGCATCGGCCGGCAACGACGGGCGGATCGTCTTGTGGAACGCCGCTTCGGCGCAACAACTCAACGAACTGGCCGCGCTGGCACATCCCGTCGTTGCCATCGCGTTCAACCCCAGCGGTCAGTCGCTAGCATCCACGGGATACGCCGAGGACGTGCGGGTGTTTGACGTCACAGGACACAAGCAGACGGCGCGACTTAGCGGTCCCTGTCCGGACATGCGAGCACTGGCGTACTCGCCCGACCTTCGGCACCTGGCCAGCGGCGGGCGCAACGGTATTGTCCGTGTCTGGGACGTGCCGGCAGGCAAGGTAATTCAGGAGTACAAGGCGCACCAGCGCCGCGTGTGGGGCGTAGCGTTTTCACCCGATGGGCGCACGATCGTCTCTTGCGGAGAGGACGGCAAGACCCGGTTCCAGCCGCTCGGCGGCAACGACCACTTCGTGCTGGACAGTCCCGGCGCGAAGGTCATGTCGCTGGCATACTGCGGGCCCGAACATCTGGCAACGGGTGGCAGCGACAACCTGGTCCGCATCTGGGATGTGTCGCGCCGCGCGCAGGTCGCCGAACTGGCGGGGCACACCGGTTCGGTGGTGACCTTGGCCTACGGGGGCAACGTGCTGATATCGGCCGGTTATGACACGACAGTACGTGTGTGGACGAGCAACTCGAATCTCGTCCGCGGTTCGACCACGCCCAGCGACCGTGTCGGATCACGCTGGGAACCGCGGTCGCGAGCGCAACAATAGCCGAGCCGTCGATGGAGTGACGCATCCGCCGCGACAAACAGGGAAGCGATTCTTCACAGGAGGTGAACCGTGGGGTTGCTCGCAAAACTCGCGCGTCTCGTGCGCCGGCGACGGGCCGACTTGTCGGGTCCGCGCAAGTTGACATTGGATCGGAACCGGCGGTGCTTCTTTGAGAAGATGGAACCGCGCCAACTGCTGGCCGCCGACCCGCTCCAGATCGGTGCTGTGTACGTGGAAGAGGATGCAGGCACCGATGCGCATGGCGACAGCTTCTATCTCACGTTCGAAGGGGGTGCACCCGGTACGCAATTGACACGCGTGACGATCGACTGCGACCAGAATGCTCCCGGCTTTGGCGTGGGGGACCTGTTCTTCGACACGGCACTGGGCGGCCGCGGCGCGGACCAGGCACAAGGGTACTCGCTCATCGCGCTCTCGGCTCGAGATCCGAATGCGCGGGTCACGGCCTCCGTTTCCGACGGCGGATCGTTGTTGACGCTGGACTTGACCGGCTTTCAAGCGGGCGATCGGTTGGTCTTTTCCATCGACGTGGATGAAGTCCAGCAATACGATCCGGACGAGAAGGATCCGGACGTCATGAATGAAGGCTTCGATCCGATCACCTCGGGCGTGGAGTTCCAAGGGTCGCAGATCACGGCCTACTTCTCGGCCGACCATTACCATGACATTTCGGGAGTCGGCGAATTCCGCAACCGCTACGACGAACTGCTGGCCGGTCGCGGGCTCGACCTCCCCGCAGACAATGAAGGCGGTAAGCGAGATCGTTCCACCGGCACTGGTTTCTCCCTGACCCAACAACCACTGCCGGTCTCCATCGCCGGCACGGTCTATCTGGAAACGAATCTGGACCTGGTGCAGGATGCGCCCGAACCGGGGATCGCCAACGTGGAACTCGGCTTGTGGCGGAAACAGGACGGTCAATACGTATTCACGGGGCACACGACGCGCACGGCTGCGGATGGCAGCTATGAGTTCGGTCTCGATCTGAACCTGCTACCCGGGACCTATCAGGTGCGGGAGGTGCAACCCGCGGGTCTCTTCAGCGTGGGCGCGGTTCCCGGTACGGTTGCGGGCAGTCCAGTCGGTCTCACCGCGGGCAGCCCGGACGTGCTTACGGAAATCACGATTCCCCTCGGGGATCAACACGCCGTTGATTACGACTTCGCGGAGGCGGAACCGGCGCGCATCAGTGGCCATGTCTACCATGACCGTAATAACAACGGCGTCCGCGACGCGGGCGAAGAAGGGCTGGCGGGCGTCACAGTCCAGGTTGTTCCGGTCGATGCGATTGCCACCCAGGCGCTGGTGACGATCGCGACCAACGGCGAGGGGTTCTACGCCGCGACAGGCCTGGCACCTGGAACTTATCGAGTCGTGCAACCGGCGCAGCCCGCGGGTTATTTTGACGGGCTCGACGCCGCCGGTACCGTGGCTGGCCTGACGGTCGGCAGTGCCGTAAACCCGGGTGATCGCATCGTGGATATTCGGCTCGGTGGCGGGCAGGCCGGCATTCACTATGACTTCGGCGAGATCGCCCCGGCTTCGATACAAGGCCAGGTTTGCCTATCGGATACGGACGGCCTCTGCTTCACTCCTGACGCGGAGCACCCGCCCATTGCCGGCGCCGTCGTCCTGCTGCTCGATGCCCAGGGCAAGACGCTCCGGCAGACCACGACGGACGCACAAGGCCGTTACGAGTTCACCGGGCTCATGCCCGGCACATACAAGGTCCGGGAGATCACTCCGCCGGAACTCAAGGACGGCGGGGAAAACGTCGGCACGGTTAACGGGCAGGTTGTCGGTTCCATCGAAACCAATGACTTGATCACCGGGATCGTGCTGGGAGCGGGACAGAACGGTGTGCACTACGACTTCTGCGAACATCCGCCCGCGGCGCTCAGCGGTTTCGTCTATCACGACGCGAACAACAACGGCGTCCGCGACGCCGGGGAAACGCCGATCGCGGATGTAGAAGTCGCGCTGGTCTTGGCTTCCGGCACGCAAGTGGCTACCACGCGCACCGCGGCCGACGGCAGCTACCAGTTCACGGGACTTGACGCAGGGCAGTACTCCGTGCGTGAGTCCCAACCGAGCGGCTGGCGCGACGGTCTCGACGCGGCCGGCACAATTGCCGGAGCACCAGTGGGCACGGCACAGAATCCCGGCGACCTGCTGACCGCGATCACATTGGGTTGGGGCCGACGAGGGATCGAGTACAACTTCGGTGAACTCCTGCCTGCCAGTCTCACGGGGCGCGTGCACGAGGACTTGAGCCGGAACTGCACGTTTGATGCGGATGAGAAACCGATCGGCGGTGTGGTCGTGGAGTTGCTCAACGCCGAGGGCGTTGTGTTGGCCACCACCCGAACAGACGCGCTGGGACGCTATCGGTTTGACGACCTGGCCCCCGGCATGTACGCCGTGCGCGAAACGCAGCCGCCGGGGTATTTTCAGGGCGGCCAGCGCGTTGGATCGCATGGCGGGGATGCCAGCCAGCGGGACCTGATACGCCTGATACCGATCGGCTCGGGGCAACATCTCACGGATTACGATTTCTGCGAAGTGCCGCCGGGAAGCATCGCCGGCACCGTGCACATTGACTTGAACAACGACTGCGAACAGGACGCGAATGAAGCGGGTATTGGCGGCGTTAGCGTTGACCTGGTGAACGAGCAAGGCCGGATCGTGGCCTCCGCGACGACAGCCAGTGACGGCAGTTACCGCTTCGACAATCTGGAACCCGGCGTCTACGCGGTGCACGAGACGCAACCAGAACACTACTTCCACGGCGGGCAGTGTATTGGCACCGGCGACGGTGACGCCAGCACTCCGGATTGGATCCGGCGGATCAAGCTCCCCGGTGGCGTGCACCTGGTGCAGTATGATTTTCCGGAGGTTCCCCCGGCCGAATTGTCGGGCTATGTGTTTCAGGACGGGCCGGTGATTCAGACCCGTGACGGCCGCGCACCGGAGAACATTGCTGCCATTCGCGATGGTCTGCGGACTCCCGATGACCGGCCGTTGCCAGGCGTCGTGCTGGAACTGCGCGATGGACTTACTGGGGAAGCCATTCCCAGCAGCGAAGCGCTCCCCGGCCTGTACGGGACGGAGTTCATTCAGATTACGACTGACAGCAACGGGTTCTATCGGTTCGCGGGTATTCGCGGCAACGCCAGCTATTCCGTCTACGAAGTGCATCCCAGCAGTTACGTGGACAGTCTCGATACGCCGGGCACGACTCTCGGCATCGCGATCAACCCCAGTTCGCCGGTGGACCCGTCGGTTCTTGCGCAACTCGTGACGAATCCCAAGAACGACGCCATCATCCGTATTCCGCTGCGGATCGGTGAGGCTTCGCAGAACAATAATTTCAGCGAAGTACTCGTCGCGACCACACCGCCGCCAGTCCCGCCGTTTGACCCGCCAGTCAACCCGCCGGGGTACTTGCCGCCGTTGGCCGCACCGCCGCAACTGCCGCCCACGATGCCGGCGCCGGGATACGTGGGTTTGACGCCGCCAATTGCGGGCGGAGGTGCGGGGCCGGCACTCGGATCCGCTGCCACCTGGCACTTGAGCATCATCGACGCGGGCATGCCGCGCGATGTGGCCTCTGCGGAGGACGTGGATCCGACGCTCTGGACGGTGGCCACGTACCTGGAGTTCACGAATTGGGATTCGGATCGCCTCAGCGCCGGGCGCTGGCTGTTGCCGGCATCCGGGCAATCGGGGTCTGATGAGGACGCTTTGCGGCAGATCCTGTTCGGCATCTATGATGCGATTCCCGTGACGGGTGACTTCAATGGTGACGGCGTGACCGAAGTCGGCGTGTTCTATCACGGCGAATGGTTCATCGATCTGAACGGCAACGGCCGCTGGGACCAGGAAGATCTCTGGGCGCGGCTCGGCAGCGACAGCGATCTGCCGGTCGTGGGTGACTGGGACGGCGACGGAAAGGATGACATCGGGATCTTCGGGCCGGAGTGGGCCGAGGATGCGCGCGCCATTCGCGCGGAGCCCGGCTTGCCGGATTCATTTAACACGCCGAAGCAGAAGCCCAAGAACGTACCGCCACGTCCCTCAGAAGCCACGGACGGCCGTCGCTTGTTGCGGCTGAGCGTGAGTGGTCCGCGACGCGCGGACGTTATTGATCATGTCTTCCGTTTCGGTGGGGAGCAGGACCAACCGGTGGCGGGCGACTGGAACGGGGACGGCATTCGCACCGTGGGCGTGTTCCAGGGTGGACGCTGGAGGCTCGATTCCGACGGTGACGGCCGGCTGACCACCAAGGACGTGCGCATCAACTACGGTGTCCTCGGAGACGTGCCGATCGTCGGTGACTTCAACGGCGATGGCGTGGAGGAAATCGGGGTTTACCGGAGCGGCACCTGGTTCGCGGACGTCAACGGCGACCACGTTCTGGACGCCCACGACCGCGTGTTCTCCCTCGGCACCGCGGACGATCGACCCGTCGTGGGTGACTGGAACGGCGACGGCGTCGATGAGCCGGGCCTGTACCAGAACGTCAGCGGTGCAGCGAGCCCGCCGGCTCAGGGACCGGCACCGGCGGAAAACTCGTAACCGCAGCGCGGATGAACTGCATCGCCAGCCAGCCGCAACAGGCCGCCAGAAGCAGCGCAAGGGGCTGCACACCTGTCCGTTGTGCCACGGCCTGGGAGCAGTGAGGCCCGAAGCACAGCACGGCCAAGCCAAGCTGAATGGCCGCAGGCGATGGTGCTCGCGCCTCTGTTCGGAACCACTCGGCCGTGGCAAGTCCTCCCACCGCAAGCAGCAGCAAGTCGTAGATCGGCGTGTACGGGTTCAAGACGGCGTTGATGCTGATCAGCAGTGCGATGGCCAGCGGGAACACTGCGCGTCCTGCTGCTCCCGGCAGACGCCGCCAGAGCAGTCCGACGGCCACACTCGCAATCATGCCCACCACGAGCGTCCCGCTGCGCGCGGGGAGCTGTGGAACCAGCGCAAACCAGGCAGAAAGACCGTGCAGTTTCCAGAGGGGTGTTTCAACGTCCCAAGAACCGGCAGCGAGTCGAGTACTGATTTCCACGTAATCGCGCACGCCGGCCCAACCTGCGGGAAGGAACGCGGCCAGCAACAGCAATGCGAGCGTGGGAACCAGTCCCCGCAACATGCGCGGGTGGCGAATCACGCAGCCCAGCACCACTAACGCCAGCAAGTTCGGCTTGTATGCCGCCAGTGCGAACACGGCTCCGGCCCAGGCATATCTTCCGCGTGCCAGCAAGACCACGGCGACGGACAGGATTGCCAGACCCAAGGTCGACGCCTGTCCTCCCATCAGGGTCTCCCAGAGGACCGGCCATCCGAGGAAGCCCAATAACAACGGTCGCTGCCAGGTTCCCTGCAGTGTCGCGAACTGCCGAGTGAGGACGGCACACGCAACGCCCGCGGCAGCCAGCGAGAGTGCCAGGAATATGAGAAACGAAACGTGATATGGCAGCGCTGACAACGGGGCCATCAGCCAGGCGACGAATGGCGGGTAACGGTAGGGCAGGCAGAACTGCGGATCGATGCCGGGGAACAGCGAGTGCAACCGCTGCTGATGGAATGCCTGGTCGTACAGGTGGTCCGCGTGTCCTTCGAGTACCACCCGACCGGCCACGTAAAACATGCTGAAGTCGGCTCCCAACGGCGTGCCTCTGCGATCCAGCAGATCGTCCCAGGGGGCGAACCAGGTCGCCCAGCCGATGAGAAAGGCGACCGCCAGCGCTGGGCCGACGAATGTCAGGCGGCTCCTAAGGTTCTCCACCGGGTGCTCTCTCTTTTCGGGCGTCGTCTCAATCCGCGGGTCTTTTCCGCGCAACGCTGGCTTGTCACGGCTCTCCTGCAAAGATAGCTTGTGCCGCACAAGCGGTTGCGCTTCCACGGGCGCTGACCACCTTGATAAGAGCCGTAAGTATCGACAAACTCGTTACCATTCCAACTCGGTCCACACACGTGAAAGGCACGGTTGATGGTGAAGAAATGGGCACTGCTGGCTTGGTGTGCGCTTTGTCTGTCGGCCGCGGGTCCGAGCGGGGCAGATGACTGGCCGCAATGGCGAGGTCCGACCCGGGACGGAGTGTGGCGCGAGAGTGGCATTTACGACCGCTTACCGAACGAGGGACTGGAAATTCGCTGGCGGACTTCGATCGGCGCGGGGTATTGCGGCCCAACCGTTGCGGACAAGCGGGTCTTCGTGATGGACCGCGTGACGGATCCCGATCAGCAGGAGCGAGTTCTCTGTTTTGATGAGCGCATGGGGACGCGGCTCTGGAGTCTGGCGTATCCGTGTGCCTACACGATCAGTTATACAGCGGGTCCGCGCGCCAGCGTGACGATCGACGACAACCGGGCCTTCGCGTTGGGGGCGATGGGACACCTGCATTGCCTGGATGTGGGGACGGGCACGGTGTTATGGAAGCGCGATCTGAATCGCGACTATGCCATTGAATCATCGGGGCGCATGCCCACGTGGGGAATTGCTGCCGCACCTTTGGTGTTCGAACGGCTCGTGATTCTGCATTGTGGAGGCGACGAGGGAGCCTGCCTCGTTGCTCTGGAAAAAAAGAGCGGCGAGAAGGTCTGGCGTGCGCTTCGCGACCGCGCACAGTATTCGGCGCCGATGATCATCGAGCAGGCGGGACGTGCGGTGCTGGTTTGTTGGACGGGCGACAGCGTGGCCGGACTGGATCCGCGCACGGGGGAGGTCTTCTGGCGGCAGCCTTTCGCGCCGACCCGTATGCCCATCGGAGTGCCGACGCCGGTGCTGTCTGACCAGCGTCTGTTTGTCAGTTCCTTCTACGACGGCTCGTTGCTGCTGCGCCTGCGCCAGGACACGCCCGCCGCCGACGTGTTGTGGCGGCGTCTGGGTCCCAGCGAGCAGAACACGGATGCGCTGCATTGCATGATCAGCACGCCGGTCATTGACGGTCAATTCATCTACGGTGTGGACAGCTACGGCGAATTGCGCTGTCTGGATGCGGCGACGGGAGATCGCGTGTGGGAGGACCAGACCGCCACGCCGCGGAATCGGTGGAGCAACATTCACATTGTGCGCAACGGAGATCGCTACTGGATGTTCAACGAACGAGGTGATCTGCTCATTGCGGAGTTGTCCCCGCAGGGATTTCGCGAAATCAGCCGCACGCATCTGATCGATCCGACGCGCGAGCAGTTGTCGCGTCGCGACGGAGTCTGCTGGTCGCATCCCGCGTTTGCGAACCGGCATGTGTTCGCCCGCAACGACAAGGAACTGGTGTGCGCCAGCCTGGCTGACCGTTGACGGCGACTCCCGGTTCTTGACGCCCGGCGGCGAGGGCGGGTACCCTTAGGCGTTTGACTTGTAGATTACTTGTCTCCGGGGGGATCGCAGCGTGCCCACAACGTGTGTCATTGGATTGCAGTGGGGTGATGAGGCGAAAGGCAAAGTCGTCGATTTGCTGGCGCCCCGGCATCAGATCGTGGTGCGGTATCTCGGGGGGGCCAATGCGGGCCACACCGTGGTGGTGAGCGGAGAGAACTTCAAGCTGCATCACATTCCCAGCGGGATTCTGTCACCGAAGGTCAT
>Ga0233425_10006918_pt1 | contig 16314 bp, 17 predicted proteins | sample Watercolumn_Towu_2_FD_181712 | JGI IMG/M metagenome (GOLD analysis project Ga0233425, IMG submission 181712) | Freshwater microbial communities from Lake Towuti, South Sulawesi, Indonesia - Watercolumn_Towuti2014_140_MG | ecosystem: Environmental > Aquatic > Freshwater > Lake | place... | reverse complement strand
TATGTTTGGCGCTATCGACTATGGCAAACTTCGGCAGAAATGTTTGCAAGTCTAACCGCATGTGACACTTTGCAGCAGCTTTGCGTTTTCTGTGTTTTGCCCAGTCCATGCAATTTGCGACAAGCTGTATTGTCGTAGAATCAACAACATTTATTATCCGTTTAAACTTCCTAAAAATTTCTTTGGCATAGTCAAATTTGACAAAAGCACCATATTTGCTTTTAAAAGACCCAAGAACTTCCCAAAACAACCTCTCAGCCATATCGCAGTTTCGCACCTTGTTGGCATAGGACAAGCCATTCTTGCTAGGCGGTGTCACTCTTCTTACTGTCAATAGGGCTTTTGCATGGTTATTTAAAGAATCGCAGATATCGTTTAGACTTAAAGCATGAGATAATTGAGAATATAGCATCGTTACAATATGACTGAACGGACTAAAGGTTCTTGCTTTCTTTGTTATCCCATATTCTTTTGCTAACTTATCAACTAAATGTTCAGGTATATACTGGATAATCTGCTGAAGAATGATACTTTTACTCTTAGTGGATTGCATTAGCGACCTCCGTTGTTTTTTTAATCAAACATACTCTGGTCGCAATCCACCGTTTTAGCAAATTTGTTTATCCCTTATGGGATGCCTGTGAAAAATAAGTAAAAAAAGCAGAATTGGTATTATTGAAATATGTACCGGATTTTAGTATATAACATGGCTTATGGGACAGGAGCTCCTACGAGTTTTTCTGATAATATTTTCAACATTTCCAGATACTTCATGCCAACGCGAAGAAATCTTAACAAAATCAGCAGATTTATAAATTCTCAGCATGCTGATATTATTGGACTGATAGAGGTTGATACGGGTTCGTTTAGAAGTTCCAGCATTAATCAAGCGGCAAGGATAAGCAAATATCTTAATAAGTTTTGTCATGTATCCACAAAATATGGCGATCGTCTGAGCGGAAGACTGATTCCTATTTTAAGGAAACAAGGAAATGCGATTCTTACTAAAGACAGCACTTCAAGCGGAATATATCATTACTTCCCAAGCGGGTTCAAGAAATTGATAATTGAGCTTGCGCTTGACGAGTTTAGATTTTTCCTTTTGCATTTGTCTCTTTCGAAAAGAGTCAGAGGGATACAACTTAAACATATCGCAAATCTTCTGGCATCAAATAAAAACCGCCCGGTGATAATCGCTGGAGATTTTAATACGTTTAGTGGAACAAAAGAGCTTAAAGCAATCCAAAAAGAACTTCATCTAATAAATCCCAATGTCGATAACATCCCAACTTTCCCGTCTTGGGAGCCAAAGCATCAATTGGATTTCATACTTTGTTCAAAAGATATAAAGATAAAAAAATTCAAAATCCCGGATGTAAAACTTTCAGATCATCTACCATTAATTTTGGATTTTGATATAGAGTAAATTACCACCAAGCTTGCTTGGTGGTAATTTACTTAAAATAATCCACTATTTATTGGCACTATATTTTGATCTCCGGAAACTTCTGCAGCATCAAAAATATCCAAAAATCTCTACTAACTGTAGAAAATGAGTTAAACTACATAGGAGGATATTGGCAATAGCTGTAGACATGGTGCTTGTAGCAATATGTTATTGATACTCCGAGGAAATATTTTCAAGACTCGGGGAAATCGGAACTGAAGTAATAACCAGAATATCAGCATTTATCCTTATTGCTATAGGATTTCAGGTGGCTTGGGGAGGTCTAGAGCATAATTATAGAAACTGCTAAATAAATTTTTGAAAAAATTTTCTTTGAAAGAAATTTTATCATAATCTTGACAATTTTGCCATGTAAATTTATTATTATAATATAAATTTTGTCATGCATAAGTGATATCTGGAGAAAATAATGCAAAAATACATTGTTCGTGCTAATGAATTCTTTCTTTTTGAATCATTTGAACGTTCTTTTATAAGTGCTGTCTTAGGTCCTAGACGCGTTGGGAAAACAACGCTCCTTGAATATTACATAAACCTTTATCCAAACAAAAAATGGGTTCACCTTAATATGGATATATTAAGCCAAAGGAACCAGGTTGAAGCTGAAAAACTCGAACTGATGATTGAGCAAACCGCGCTTCAAAAAATTGGTGGAACACAAAAATTATGGGTTTTTATTGACGAAGCCCAGAAATGTCCTGAATTGTTCGATCAAATCAAGGTAATATACGATACTTACAAAAAAAGAAATTGTATCAAATTTATTCTTACTGGATCGGCACATCTCAATTTACACAAATTAACAGCAGAATCTTTAGCGGGTAGAGTGGAACTTTTAAACTTACGAGAATTTAATCTTAGGGAAATGACTTGTTTGTTTCATCAAAACATTTCGCTCCCTTTTCAAAATGTTTTTGATATTATTTTTAATTCACAAAATATGATGCAAACATTAAACGAAATAATTGAACATACGCGTCCATTTCAAAATATTTTGCAGGAATCTTTACAAACTCATCTCGTTTGGGGGGGGCTTCCAGAGGTGATAGAAGCCCAATCTGAACAAGCTCGTTTAAACTATTTAGGCAATTACCTGCAGACTTACTTGGAAAAAGATATTCGAGCAATTGATTCAATTGGAGATTTAAACATATATCAAAATTTAATGAAAATTTGTGCAGAAATAACAGGTTCTGTACGAGATGACAAAAGAATTATAGACGCCTTGCATTGTTCCAGAAATACACTTTCAAAGTATCGAAATTTCATGCTTGCAACACTTCAATACATCGAAATATTTCCTTTTATTAAAAGCTCTATTAAACGATTGGTAAAATCTCCCAAAGGGTATTTAATCAACAATGGTTTAATCAGCTATTTAACTGGAATCCATAGCGTTGCTCTTTTAAAAAGTACAACTCAGATAGGACATAGATTTGAAAATTGGTTTATTAATGAAATCCAAACATGGCTTGATACGCAATCAGAAAACCATCAAATTTACTTTTGGCGAACAGCAGCAGGTGCTGAAGTTGATTTTGTCGTAACACTTGGGAGTCGAATAATTCCATTCGAAATAACCTATAATTCTCAAATTGAAACTAAAAAGCTCAATAATCTCAAAGGGTTTATGGCAGCAGCACCGGCAGCTTCTATTGGTGTTTTTTGTTACATGGGCACTCTTTCCTTTGATAAAGAAAATCGTATACTTTTCTTACCTGCATGGTATATATAAAAACTTACGGAAATATTAACCGTCAACGAATTAAGTGAATTGAACAAATTTTACGGTTTGCATTCTTCAAGAATTTCATAATTTAAATTATGGTTCAAGATACTTTAATACAAAAAATGGCGTGAACATAAAGAAATTGTACCAAGCTTCGCAGAAAAAAGCATGACCAACGTTATACGTCTTTCTTTTCTCTATCATCCTTTCCACCTCATATAACAACTGTTTTTCATCACTTTTTAAGGCATCAGTAAAAGTCTGTTATGCATTTTCCATGCCAAATTTGTTTAATTCGATGACAATTTTAAGTACCTTATTCTTTCCAGAATGGGCGGATGGGAATAGTGAAAGAGAGAATATAACGGATACGGATGGAGATTAGACAAATTATCTACAGAAAGTTTTTTAAGCCCGTTTACAAGGTGTTCAGAAGTCTCAGCTAAATTCACGGCAAAAAAGTCAGCCTCTTTTTCGTGCAGTCTTGACCAATAGTTTAATAGCGGCATTAATAAAAACATAGCTAATGAAAAAATAAAATAAACCAATAACAGCAAACATGGTATATATAATTCGGGGGAGATTCCTACTCGTTTTATTATCCCAAACGTAGAAAATAAAAAAGTACTTTTTGAAAACAAATAAGCAAGGTATATTCCTACTAAAGAGATCAGCTCAAAAACCAAAATCCTTTTCAAGATATGTTTCCTTTTCCAATGCCCTGCCTCATGTGCAACTATGGACAATATCTCATCATGGCTTATTTTCTCAAGAAGCGTATCAAATAGAACTATCCTTTTAACTTTGCCAATTCCTGAAAAATAAGCATTGGTATGTTTGGTTCTTTTTGACGCGTCCATTTTGAGAACTTTTGAAACCTTTATTCCTATCTTAGCCATTACTGCTACCAACTTATTTTTCAGCTCTTCCTCTTTTAACTGTTCGAATTTGTTGAACAATGGCTCAATAACATAAGGTGAAACATAAAGCATAAATATTGAAAAAATAAAAAAAGCTCCCCAGACAAAGAACCACCAATGCTGGATGTGTTTTATAACAACAAAAGCTAAAGAAACTAAAATAGCCAATATGACAAATGAAATTAGTACAGACTTAAAAAAATCAATTAGCCATAGCTTAAATGTCATTGTATTAAAGCCATATTTTTTCTCAATTTTAAAAGTGGAATAAAGATCGAATGGAATACCGAAAATCCCTGCTAAAAGTGTTAAAAACCAGAAATAGAGTATTCCGTTAATATAGTAGTTCGATGTAAAAGAAAGAATTATATCGTTGTAAATGTTTATAATTCCAGAAAAGAAAAATACAAACGTAATCAGAGTAGTATATGAGTTTTGAAGAAATCCAAATCTTATTTTTTCTATTGTATATAATTTTATTTTAAAAAGTTTTTCCCCTTCAATAATACTTTCAAACCCTTCCGGAATAGTATCTCCAAATTTTTCTACGTATTTCAAGTTGAGATGATCAAGAACAAATTCAAAAACCCGAAAAGCTAAAAAAATAAGAATTAGAAAAATAATATTTACAGAATTCATAATACGTTTATCAAAGTTTTTAATTTAGAATCGCATCATTTGTAAATTACTAAAAACTATTTGTTTTCTAAAATATGGAAGATATACTAGGAATTCAAGGTTGAAAAGCAAGCAATATTGAAATTATCGCTGGGAGTATAAAATTGTGAGGCTATATTGATGAGAGAATTAATTGAGGGTTTAGTGATTGAAGTGGATAAGAATATAGCAAAAGTCAAATTAACCGGACACAGTGGATGCGAAAATTGTGGTTCGTGTTCTGGTCAAAATGAAGGGATTCAAAGTGCCCATAACAGTATTGGGGCAAAACCTGGCCAACGGGTTTTTATTAAAGTAGAAAATAACAATTTTTTAAAAGCTGCTTTTATTATGTTTGTATTACCGTTACTGGTAATTGTAACTGGACTTATTATAGCTGAATTGAGTTCGGGAATACTCCAAATTTCTTCTGTTATACCAGATACAATGGGGGTTGTGATTGGTGGAGTAATATCTGTTTTAACAGTCAAACATTTTGATAAACATATTCAGCTGACTCAAACACTGCCAATTATCGTAAGTATAATTAACAACAAAGCTTAATACAGGAGATAGTGTGTTGTTTGGTAGAGTTAAATGGGGAATTCACCCCAAGACACATAAAACCGCGACAGCAAACAAACCGATTGAGAATATGGAATTACCTCGCCAGGTAATTATCCCGGTAAGAATGCATATAGGTGCTCCCGCCGAACCTATCGTTAAAAAAGGCGACAAAGTAAAAACAGGACAACTGATTGCTAACAGTAGCGCTCCTGTTTCCAGCAATGTTCATTCTTCTGTTTCAGGAACAGTTGTTGATATTTCAGACAAGCCTCATTCTATATATGGTCAATGCCTATCTATAATTATTGAGAGTGATGGATTAGATCAATGGGCTGAGGAAACATCTGTTCAGCGTGACTGGAAAATGTTAAGAAATGATCAAGTCTTTGAAATCATTAAGAATGCCGGGATTGTAGGAATGGGAGGAGCCGCTTTCCCTTCACACATAAAACTTTGTCCGCCAAAAGATAAGAAGATTGATACTCTCATCATCAACGCTGCGGAATGTGAACCTTTTTTAACTGTTGATCATAGGATCATGCTTGAATATACACTGCGGGTTGCAACGGGAATAGAAATAATAAAAAATCTTTTATCGGTCGAAAATGTATTTATCGGTATTGAAGATAATAAAGTGGACGCAATAAAAGTAATGAGGGATGTCATTGATGAAAACAGTGCAAAAATTGTTGCTATAACCACCAAGTACCCACATGGAGCAGAAAAGATTATAATAAAAAGTTTACTTAACAGGGAAGTAGCTCCAGGAAAACTACCCATGGACGTCGGAGTAGTTGTGCAAAATGTGAGTACAGCTGTAGCTATATGCGATGCTGTAGTAAGAGGAACGCCTCTTATAGAAAGAATTGTTACAGTAAGCGGCAGTGCTATAAATATTCCGAAAAATCTTAAGGTACGAATTGGAACAACATTTTCAGATGTTATAAAATTTTGCGGAGGTTTTAAACAGACTCCTGAAAAGTTAATCATGGGAGGCCCTATGATGGGGATAGCACAATATACGACGGAAGTATCTGTCATTAAAGGGACTTCTGGAATACTTGGATTAAGTAAAAAAGATGTAAACCAGGTCGATCAATCAGCCTGTATTCGCTGTGGAAAATGTGTAAATTGCTGCCCCATGAATTTAAACCCCAGTATGCTAGGAATATTAAGCGAAAAGGGATTTGCAGATGAAGCAAAAAATGACTACAATTTACTCGATTGCATAGAGTGTGGGTGCTGTAGCTATGTGTGTCCTGCAAAGAGACACATTGTTCAATATGTTAGATATGCTAAACGGCTTGTCGCAGAAAAGGCTGCAGAAAAAGGAAACAAATAAATGAGAGAAGAAGTTTCAACAAATCTAGAACTGGAAGAGTTATCACGGGAAGAGAGCCAAATTTTTGAAATTTCATCGTCACCTCATATGCATTCGGATGACTCAATATCAAAAATTATGTGGACTGTCGTCCTTACTCTTATGCCAGCAACTATTTTCGGAGTTTGCCATTTTGGTTTGACGGCATTAAAAATACTCTTGTTGGGAGCCTTATCTGCTGTACTATTTGAAGCTGCAATACAAAAGCTAGTGAAAAAAACAATAACTGTAGCTGATGGAAGTGCATTTTTAACAGGATTACTGCTTGCAATGTGCCTTCCTCCCAAAGTTCCGTTTTTCCTTCCAATTGTCGGATCGTTTGTTGCAATCGTAATTGCAAAACATTCAATGGGTGGACTTGGATACAATATTTTTAATCCTGCCCATATAGGAAGAGCAGTATTACTGCTTTCATGGCCGGTTGCCATGACTACATGGACAACCATGGATATTAGGGTTGATACTATTTCAAGTGCTACCCCTTTAAATATTTTAAAACAACAAGGTTATCCTCATCTGATTGAACTCTTTGGAAGCAGAGCAAATATGTATACAGATATGTTTCTCGGTTTTAGAAATGGATGCATAGGTGAAACTTCAGTGATATTACTCCTTTTTGGAGGAACAGTACTCATTTACAAAAAATATATTGACTGGGTTGTTCCTGTAGTAATGATTGCGACAGTAGGAATACTTACAGGCATATTTGGCTCCGGGGGGGTATTATCTGGAGACCCGGTCTTTCACATGATGGCAGGAGGGCTTATTATAGGAGCATTTTTTATGGCAACAGATATGGTTACTACTCCTATAACTAGAGGGGGCAGGATAATTTTTGCTCTCGGTGCAGGAATTATAACTGTTCTTATAAGGCTTTTAGGAGGATATCCTGAAGGAATATGTTATGCCATTCTTTTGATGAACAGTGTAACTCCTTTGATAGACAAATTATTACCTGTAACAAAAGAGATATTGCATGCAAAATGATCATGAGAACAAAAATAGTAGTATTTTTAAGATCACTTTAAATTTGACAGCAGTTTGTTTAGTATCGGGAATTATAATTGCTATTGTTTATTACTTAACTTTAGCAACAATAGAACGCAGGCAGTTAGAAATAAGGAATAGTACAATGAAAAACCTTGTTCCAAATGCAGATAATTTTATTCCTGCCGAAAAGAAAACAGATTGGTTTAAAGCCGTTAAAAAAGGGGAATTAATAGCATATATAGTACCATCGGAAAGCAAAGGATACGGAGGAATAATAAAACTACTTACAGCAATAACCCCGGATGGAAAAGTTTTGAATTTTAGCATACTTGATAGCAAAGAAACGCCAGGGCTCGGGGACAGAGCTTCAAAAGAACCTTTTCGCAGCCAGTTCATCGGTAAGTCTGCCGAAAATATGATAGTTACAAAAGATCCAGGCAATAAAAATGACATTCAGGCAATTAGCGGTGCTACAATTACGTCCCGGGCCGTAACTCTAGGAGTGAAAAAAGCTATTATACAAATTAACGATTTTTTACAGAAGGCCAAGTAATATGCATAAGTTTTGGAAAATTTTTATAAAAGGCTTTGTTTCTGAGAATCCAATCTTTGTTTTGGCTATGAGTCTGTGCCCTGCCCTTGCAGTAACAACATCGGCAGCCAATGCCATCACAATGGGATTATCAGTAATGTTCGTTATTACTGCAAATAATGTTGTAGTTTCTTTTACCAGAAAGTTGATTAATCCAAAAGTAAGAATCCCTATTTATATTACCTCAATTGCAACTATTGTTACTGTTGTTCAACTATTGCTTCAGGCTTTTTTGCCATTATTATACAGAGAATTGGATGTTTATCTTGCTCTTATTGTCGTTTTTGCAATAATATTGGCAAGAGCAGAAGTATTTGCTTCAAAAAATTCTGTAATACCTTCATTTTTTGATGGACTTGGCATGGGATTTGGATTTACTGTTGCAATGCTTATTATTGGTATTATTCGTGAATTGTTAGGGAATGGAACCGTTTTCGGATATGAAATATTATGGAGTTCATATCCATCAGTACTAGTTATGATTTTACCTCCTGGCGGTTTTATTCTGATAGGATATCTGGTTGGGGCTACGAAAATATTAAATGCATATCTTGAAAAAAGGAGCTAGAGACTAAATGAGAGATTACTTTCTTTTATTTATGGCAGCAGTAGTTGTAAATAATTTTGTTTTAACTCGTTTCTTGGGATTGTGTGTTTTTTTCGGGGTTTCCAAAAATCTGAATGCCTCAATTGGAATGGGAATGGCAGTAACTTCTGTTATGACATTTAGTTCAGTATTGGCTTGGACTATTTATACTTTCGTATTAGAACCTTTAAATTTGCCTTTTCTCACTACGATAGTTTTTGTTCTTCTTACAGCCAGTTTTGTTCAATTACTGGAAATGGTTATAAAAAAATATGCTCCAGCACTGTATAAACTATGGGGAATATATTTAGTTTTGATCGCTACCAACTGCATTGTACTGGCTGTTCCTCTTTTGAATGTTCAAAACCAGTATTCTTTTTTCATGAGTTTGGTCAATGCAATAGGTTCTGGAGTGGGTTTTGCATTGGCAATTATTTTATTAGCAAGTTTAAGAGAAAAGTTAAGACTAGCTGAAGTTCCCAAACCTCTTGAAGGATTGGGGATTGCTTTTATTCTTACAGGAATGCTGGCATTATCCTTTTTCGGATTCTCAGGAATGATCGTGTTATGAGTACAATAATTGCAATTATTGTTTTAATGACTGCAATAGGGCTTTTTTTCGGATTAATCCTTGCCTTTGCGAATAAAAAATTTGCAGTAGAGATTAATCCTTTAATTCATATGGTAGAAGATATTCTACCGAAAGGTCAGTGCGGAGCATGTGGTTACGCAGGATGTCAGGCATACGCTGAAGCCGTAGTGTTAGATAATAAGGTTTCACCTAATCTTTGCATTCCCGGAAAAGCAGAAGTGGCTAAAAAAGTTGCTGAATTAACCGGAAAAGCTGTAGCTGATGTTGAAAGTAAAATTGCCAGCGTGCGATGTGCAAATCCTATTAGTATAGCAATAAAAAAGTACAAATATTCAGGAATAAAAGATTGTCTGGCTGCAAGTATTATGCATATGGGGCCAAAAGATTGTACATATGGATGCATAGGATTTGGTACTTGTACTAAACAATGTCATTTTGGCGCTATCAAATTAAATCAAAATAGTCTCCCTGTTGTCGATGCCAGGAAGTGTACTGGTTGCGGAAAGTGCGCATCTGTATGTCCTAAAAAGATAATCCAAATGATTCCAGCTAAATCACACGTTGAAGTAAAGTGCTCATCGAAAGACAAAGGAGCAATAGCACGCAAACATTGTAGTGTTGCATGTATTGGTTGCGGGATCTGCAAAAAGCTTTGTCCCTATGATGCCATAAGGATTGAAAATAATCTTGCAATTGTTGACTCCTCTATTTGTATAGAAAAATGTGAAAAAAGTATTTGTCTGGAAAAATGCCCGACAGGAGCTATAAAAAATAATTAGAGGCTGCACGAAAATACCTTAATGAAAAAAATTGTTTTTCCTCTATTAATAACAGTGCTAATCCTGGTAACCGCTTGTACTAAAAATAACAGCAAGCCATTACAGGTAGACAGTTTTGCTATGGGAACAATAATATCCCTGAAAATCTACGGAGAAAACTCACAAAAAACAGCCAATGAAGTAATTGAAAAAATAAAATATCTTGAAAAACTTTTTACTATCAATGCACCAGGAGGAGATATTAATAAGCTAAACGAAAATGCAGGAAAAGGCTATGTTAAATTAAATCCTGAAACTATAGCAACTATAAAAGAAGCTCTAAAAAAATCAGTTATAAGCAACGGAGCATTTGATATTACGGTTGGTTCTATTGTAAAGCTTTGGGAAATTGGCACCGAAAAAGCAAGAATTCCATCAGAAAATGAAATCAACAAATTATTGGGCTTAGTAAATTACAGAAATGTACATATAGATGAAAAAAATAATTGCGCCTCTCTTGAAAAAACGGGACAAATTATTGATTTAGGAGGATATGCAAAAGGTTATGCGGGTGAAGCGGCAAAAGAAATATGCAAGAAGAATGGAATCAGTTCGGCCTGTTTAAATTTAGGGGGTAATGTTATAGCCATTGGAAATCGCCCGGACAAGAATCCGTGGAATATCGGGATTCAAAACCCAAGAGCCAAAACTGGTAATTATATAGGAATTGTAAAAGTATCAGATAAAGCGGTTGCAACATCGGGAGATTATCAGAGATGTTTTGAAAAGAATGGAAAAATATTTCACCATATTATGGATCCAAAAACAGGAAAACCGGCAAAATCTGATTTGATGAGCGTTACGATTGTTGCCTCATCAGCAGCGGATACGGACGGACTTTCTACTGGAACATTTGTACTAGGATTTGATAAGGGAAGAAATTTTATTAAACAATATGGGAAAGCAGAAGCGATCTTTATTACTACAAATAAAAAAATATACGTCACCGAAGGTTTGAAAAAATCGTTTATATTCAAAGATGAAAGTGAAGAATTCGAATATATTGAAAAAGGGTGATGTCATTCTAATTTTCTCTATCTTAATCCTTGCTGGAATTATATTCATCTGGAAAGCCTACTTTGTGGAGAAGTTTGACGTTGGAGAAAAAATAGCTGTTATAATGCACGATGGAAAGAATATCGAAAGAGTCAATTTGAATAATTTAAACAATCCTGTTTTTATAAAAATCAAAGATTATAATATTGTTATTATTGCAGAAAAAGGAAGGATTAGGTTTTTACAATCTGATTGTCCGGATAAAATCTGTCTTAAATCCGGGTATTTGACTAAATGCGGGGATAAAGCCGTTTGCGTTCCTTCAAGGACGCAAGTAGTAATTTCAGGAAAAGATGATGATGAAATAGATAGTTTATCGTTTTAAACAGTAATGATCAAAGTTAATAACACACGTCGCGCTATAAATATAATATTGGTTTGTAATGCAATTTTGTTTTCTTATGTGGAAACATTTGTTCCACTGCCTTTTCCCGTCCCTGGATTGAAACTTGGACTTGCAAATATAATTACAATTATCGCAATAGTTTTTTTGAATTATAAAGATGTAGTATTTATAGTTGTTTTTAGATGCATGGCTATGGCCTTTCTGGCTAAAGGGATAATAGCACTTGTTCTCAGCTTGTCTGCAGGTTTTCTAAGCGCTACTGTAATGTGGTTTCTATATACGAAAGCATATGGAATCTTTAGTATCAGAGGAATAAGTATTGCAGGTGCTATTGTACATAACGTTGTTCAAGTTATAATAGCTTCGATAATCCTTGGAGAAAATATTTTATTCTGTTATTTACCGATATTATTAATTGCATCTGTAATTACCGGATTTTTTATTGGTTTTATCGGAGAATTAGCAGTAAAACAAATACAGAAAAAAGGTCTGCTCTATAAATGTCAGAATTCATAAATATTAAAACAAAGACAAGTACAGAGTTTGTAACTGAATGTAAGAAATCCGCTCTGTCAAAAATGGATGCTGGAATAAAACTTGTTATTTCTATAACGTTTGCCTTTTCTATATTTATATGCAAAAACCCGATAAGCTTTTTTATTATTTCTGCATTTATATGTGTTTCTACTATTTTTTCCGGAATAAGTAAAAATGTTATAATTAAAAATATAACCCCATTTATAGTTATGATCTTGCTACCGTATGTATTTAGTATAGTGATATTAAAATCAATTTTACTATTTTGCAACGGAAACTTTTATTTTTTTGAAAATAATACGATTACAGCAATCTTTAGAACATTAAAAATAATTTTACTAAGCTATATCGGATGCTTATATTTGTGTTCAACATCCATTTGGGCGGTAGCAAGTTTGTTTGATAAATTATTTTCACCGTTAAAACGTCTCTCTGTTCCTGTATCGGATTATATAAGAATATTAGTTATAATACTATGTGGGGTTCCAAAATCTGCAGGATCAGCCAAAGATATAATCATTCAAAACTTTACTTCTATACGAAACAAGAACAGATTCGATATCAGGGAATTTTTTAAAACGATTACAAACAGCGTAGTTGCTATTATTGCCAATTCATTTCAGAATGTTGAACAAGTTCATGAAATCCTCAATAATAAGAATTCTTACCGACTGGATTCTTATCATTATAAAGCTTCAAAAAAAGATTTATTTGGAGTTTTTTTCTTTGTTATAATTATTACGCTTTTAATTTTGATCGAAAAGAATTTCGTTCCGAGCTTATTTTAAATATCCTTAACAAAGGAGCTCCTCTGCTGTAACTGCATCGATAATTTTAAATTCTTCTATATGTAGCATAGTATCTGCCCTAAAGCTCAAATCTTTTCCATACTTATCTTCCAGTTCTATTAAAAATCTTTCATCCTCATTTTTAAGCCTTGCAAGAACAGTGGGATTCATGATTACTCTGACAGAGAGGTTCTTATCATAAGATTTTCTTTTTAACAGTTCTTTAAGCTGTCTTTGAATTTCTACGCTGATAGAGAGAGGAGATTTTACTTTCCCGGTTCCCTTACAATAAGGGCATGGATCATAAACCCTGTCAAGAAGGCTCTGCTGATCTCTTTTCCTAGTCATTTGCATAAGACCGAATTGAGAAATAGGAAGCACATTTGCCTTCACCTTATCATTTTTCAATAGTTTTCTCATCTTTCTTAATAGTTGCTCATTGTTAGCAGGATTATCCATATCAATAAAATCTATAACAACAAGCCCACCTATATTCCTAAGGCGCAGCTGATGAGCTATTTCATCAGCTGCCTCCATATTGGTATTAAAAATAACTTCTGAATCTCGCCACTGGCCTCTTACTGAGCCTGTATTAACGTCAATTGCTATCAATGCCTCTGTTTCATCTATGCAAATGTATCCTCCACTTGGAAGATTTACTGTTCTTTCAAATATTTTCGAAATTTTTTCCTCTATTCTGTAATATTCAAATATCGGCTCAGCTTTATTATGAAAGATTATCCTACCGGCAATCTTTTTCCCTAAAATTTTCTCCGTAAAATTTTTTATATAATCATAGTTTTCCTGGTCATCTATAATTACTTCATCTATATCTTCGGTAAAAAAATCTCTCAAGCTTTTCTCTATCAATGATGGCTCTTCATAAACTTTTCGCAGTTTGTTCGATTCTTTTTTTGCTTTTTCAATAGCATTCCACTTTTCAAGCAACATGAAAAACTCATTTTTTAAAAACGATGCTTTCCTCTCTTCAGCAGCAGTACGGCAAATAAGGCCTACTCCCTCAGGAATAGGAAGTTTAAACATTATTTTTTTAAGTCTTTCTCGTTCTTTTGGCTCAGTTATTTTCTTGGAAATCCCTATATGATTCGAAAAAGGAAGAAATACCAAAAATCTACCAGGAATAGTTATATTAGTAGTTACTCTTGGTCCTTTTGTACCTATTGAATCTTTTATAACCTGAACAAACAGTGTTGATCCAACAGGAAAAAGAATCGGAATATCATCAAGTTTAATTCTCTTTTGATCTTTTTTACTGATGTTTATATCATCAAAAGTAGCAGGAAGCATGTCTTCAAAATGCATAAAAGCATTTTTTTCTGTTCCGATATCCACAAACACGGCTTGAAGCGCTGGTTGTATATTTACTACTTTACCAATAAAGATTGCCCCAACAATATTTACCTTGTTTTTTCTTTCAACGTGGTATTCTTCAAGGCAGTTACCATTAAGCAATGCAACTCTGGTTTCAAGCTTTTCGCTGTTAATAATTATTCTTCTTTTATTTTCCATAATCATTTTTCTCTCTCACGGAGCCACAGAGACGCAGAGAACTAAGCCCTATCTCTTCTTTGTGGTAAAAATGACCCTGCAATTGCAAATGCGCTCTGGCGCATTCTTCTTTTTAGCAAGGAAAAATCTCAAAAATAATTTTGAAGCATTTTTTTTGCTAAAAAGAATTGATCATTTTTACCTGTGCCTCCGTGTGAGATTTCCTAATTTACAAAACTTCCCTCTTCGACTTTTGTTCCCAGCAGGAAATCTTCGCTACTCATTTCTTTTTTTCCCTCCGGGATCAGGCTTATAATCTTAAGCGCTCCATTTCCGCACGCAATTATCAAACCTGTTTTTCTATCAGCCTTTATAACCTCCCCTGCCATTCCTGTCAAATTTTTTAAGACTTCCCCACCAGTAATATTAATTTTTTTAGGGCCTTTTAGCGTATTGATATAAAAATAGGCTCCTGGCCACTGGCAAAATGCCCGAATTTTTCTCTCTATTTCAACCGCAGACATATTCCAGTCTATCATTCCATCACTCTTATTTATTTTCCCCACATAAGAAGCCTTGGAATGATCTTGTTCTTTAGGATACATTTTACCTGAAAAAATATTACAGAGAACTTCCTCTACATTTTCCGCTGCCAATTTTCCTAATGCTAATTCAAGCTCATCTGCGTATTCATTTCCATACAAAGACATCTTAATTTCTTTATATATAGGACCATTATCTAATCCTTTTTCCATTTTCATAAAACAAACTCCGGTTTCTTTATCTGCATTTAAGATTGCTGCAGCTATTGGAGATGCGCCTCTATATTTAGGCAAGAGCGATGCATGTACGTTTATGCATGATATGTTAGGAATTTTCAAGAAATCTTCTTTCAATATTTGCCCAAAAGAAACAACAAGAATAATATCAGGCTTCAACTTTTTTAGTTTAGAAGTAAAAATAGAATTATTTAAAGAAAGGAGCTTATCTGTAATAATATTATTTTTTTCTGCCCAAACGCTTACTGCTGTAGGTAATAAAGCCTTATTACGTCCTGCAAACTTGTCTTTCTGCGTGCCTAAGCCCAACAACTCAAATTTGTCAGATTTGCAAATTCTATCTATAACAGGTACAGCTATTTCGCCGGAACCTAAAAAATATAATCTTATTTTCATTGAATAATATTTTTATAAAGTAAAACGTCGTTTCGGATAGTCTCTGTTTACAGAAAAGTATTCATGTGTTAATTCATACTGAATAATTGCCATAGAAACAGTTTAATAAAGATTTCTGATTTCATTCAAACCGGTGGTTCTTTGGTTACAATATCTTTTATCCATGGCATATCGTCAAATCTATCTTTTTCATATCCTGTTGCCAGGTATAAATTCTGAAATCCCTGCTCATAAAGAAATTTTGCGAACATTTCGCTAGGCAGTTTTTCTTTAAGGTCAAAATCAATATATACTCGGACGCTATAAAAAATTAGGTAAAGAGAAAAAATCTTGAAAGAAATAATTGCAGAAGAGGGAAAAAGCCAAGATAATTAAGGATATGAAATTCTTAGAAGAAAACGAACGAACAATAATTTTAGACTGTATGCGTAAAAAGCAAGATAGTCGAATATATAAACGTCTGCATGTAATAATACTTTAGGAATTGTCAAGAAATAACTTAAATGATTTGAATTTATTATAGTCTTGCTGTATCTATGAAGTATGGCAGTTACACTTAATAAAATTTCCGTAGTAAGAGAAAAATATTCAGCAATCCATGAT
>Ga0233425_10006917_pt1 | contig 16314 bp, 15 predicted proteins | sample Watercolumn_Towu_2_FD_181712 | JGI IMG/M metagenome (GOLD analysis project Ga0233425, IMG submission 181712) | Freshwater microbial communities from Lake Towuti, South Sulawesi, Indonesia - Watercolumn_Towuti2014_140_MG | ecosystem: Environmental > Aquatic > Freshwater > Lake | place... | reverse complement strand
CCTTCGTGTCACAGATTTGCGGTTGGCTCGCCGAAGCGGATCTGCACCTGCCGACAGGCCAGCCATGACGAGCCCTACGAAGGGCCATTATACCAGAAAGTCCAAATCTTTTCCTGAAGGTCTATAGGACACGTCCCGACGCCATTCAGCGCATCCACCACCGTCTGGATGAGCGGCTGCTGGACGTGGGCCGGGGTCTCGGTTGGGATGTGCGTCGCGCCCGTGGCCGTGGTCAGGGTGATCGGATCCGTGCCGTAGCAGGAGAACGCGAGCTGGCCCCGGTCGCCGGTGAATTCGATCAGGTCGGCGTCCCCGTGGCTGACGAAGTTCCACACGCCGACCCCTTGCGCCCCGGACGCGAACTCGAACGCGGCGCTCACGGCATCCTCCGCGTCATACAGCCCGCCCTGGTTGGCGGCAAAGCCCCGCACCGCGCGGATCGGCCCCAGCGCGTAGTCCAGGAAATCCAGCCCGTGCGAACCGATGTCGAGGAAGTGGCCGCCGCCGGAGACCGCCGGGATCAACCGCCAGGGCCGCGTGGCGGGATCGGACTCTTCGGCCATCGCCTGGCGCAGCAAGTGTACCCGCACGAAGCGCACCGCGCCGATGGCCCCCGCGTCCAGCAACTCCTTCACCTTCAGGAAGCGCGGCAGCCGGCGGCGATAGTAGGCGACGAAGAGCGGGACGCCGGCCGTCCGGCACGCGACGATCATCGTGGCGCACTCGCCGGCGTTCAGCGCCATCGGCTTCTCGACGTAGACCGGCTTGCCCGCCCGCGCGCACGCCAGCGTGTATTCCATGTGCGACGATGGCGGGGTCGCGATGTAGACCGCATCCACATCGGGATCGGCGATGAGCGCGGCCGCGCCATCATACCACTTCGGCACGCCATGCCGCCGCGCGTAATCTTCGGCCCGCGCGGCGTCCCGCCGCATGACCGCGACCAACGCCGAGTTGGCGGCCTTCTGGAACCCCGGCCCGCTCTTGACCTCGGTCACATTGCCGCAGCCGATGATGCCCCAACGGATTGTTCGCATGTCTGCCTCTCGCTGCCCGCGCGCGGATGCCAACCACTCACGCGCTGGCGCGCTGGCCCGGCGCCGCCCTGCGCTGGGCCTGTACCCGTTCCAGCGCGGCGCGATGGTTCGCCAGGTCCGGATGGCCGACCGCCTCATCCAACGCGACGACGAGCACCAGTTGTTCTTCGGCCTGTGCCAGATCGCCAAGATCCTCGTAGACCATCACCATGTTATATCGCGTAATGCTTTCTCCCCATCGGTCGCCCACCTGCTGATTCAGCGATAACGCTTTCTCGTAAAAGTCTAATGCCTTACGCTTCTCACCCAGAGTGTGATAGACTAATCCGATGTTGTTGAGCGTGGCCGCCTCGCCGCCCCGGTCGCCCACCTGCCGACTCAGCAGCAGCGCCTGCTCGTAGAAGTCCAGCGCCTTGTGCTGCTCACCCAGGGTGTCATGGACGAAGCCGATGTTGTTGAGCGTGGTCGCCTCACCGCCCCGGTCGCCCACCTGCCGACTCAGCAGCAGCGCCTGCTCGTAGATCTCCAGCGCCTTGCGCTGCTCGTCCAATGCGTCATAGACCACGCCGATGTTGTTGAGCGTGGCCGCCTCGCCGCCCCGGTCGCCTACCTGCCGCTGAAGCGGCAGCGCCTGCTCGTAGATCTCCAGCGCCTTGCGCTGCTCGTCCAATGCGTCATAGACCATGCCGATGTTGTTGAGCGTGGCCGCCTCGCCGCCCCGGTCGCCCACCTGCCGCTGAAGCGGCAGCGCCTGCTCGTAGAAGCCCAACGCTTTATGCTTCTCACCCAGGGCGGAATACACCAAGCCGAGGTTGTTGAGGGTGAGGGTAACCGCCTTACTGCGCTGGCCGTTTAGCTGATAAACCAAAGATAGCGCCTGTTCATAATAAGCGGCAGCTTTCTTGTGATCCTGCGAGGCGGCGCAAATCTCGCCGAGCTTGATGAGGATGACGGCGCGCTCCCCGATTGCGCGTGGCTCATCGGGCAGATCGCGATAATCGTCCAACAGGCTTTCCAACTGGCGACGGCGCAACAATCGGACCTCCGGTGATAAGTTGGTTAGAGTGTGCCACGGCCGGTTTCCAGTAAAGTGCTCAATAGCAACGCGGCGTTCTACCGCGTCCGCCTCGAACTCGAACACCCCGCTGCGCCACGCCCAGAAATCGGGGGCGAAGCGCGCCACGGCGGTCACGGCGTAGTCGGGCAGCCAGAGCACCAGCGGATGGGGCGCGTCGCGCAGGAACGCGTCGCGGCCCAGGTTCAGCTCGGCCAGGACGCGACTGTTGGGTTGGTCGTAGGGGATGCCCAGCTCCAGGCCGGTAACGAAGATCGCGCGTTTGGGGGCAGTCACGTGCCAGGCACTTTCGGAAGTGCCTGGCACGTCCGCCGCCGCCAGCGCCGCGGCCACGCGTTCACGCACGTTGACCGGCCTATCCTCGAACGCGACCTCGACGACTGCGACGCCTAACGCGGCCAATTGTTGGCGGGCCGTCAGGATCAGGTCGTTGCGCAGCACGGGGACGTTGCAGCGCGCGATGAACAGCGCAAACCCCTCGGCCATATCAATGCTGCGCACCAGCCGGTCGAGGGTGCTAATATTTTCCGGGGCGAGATCGGCCGCACGCTCAGGCATCGCTCAACGCGCTCCGGAACTTCGCCAGCCGTTGCACCGACGGATGCACGTTGTGCCACGGCTCCAGGCCGTTCATGTATTCCAGCACGATCAGGTTGTGCAGCATGTCGCGATACGCGTCGTCGTTGTCGCACTGTTTGGCGCGGAAAACCTTCGCCAGCTTCGGGAAGTAGGCTTCGGGGACCGAACGGCTGTATTCGCTGGTAAAGCGGCTGATGGCGCGCTCGACCGCGTTGGCGTCAATGGGTCTGGGGAAACGGTTGGCGGCGTATTCGCACGCATAGCGGACCAACGTCATCAGGATGCGCGGGTGGCCGCCGCTCTCCGCGCACAGCGTCGCCAACGCCGGCTCCTCGAACATCGCGTCCAGGTCAATGCGCTCCGCCAGGATTTGCCGCAGGATCGCCAGCCCTTCCGGCCACGGCTGATTCCCCGGCGTGTGGGTCTTGATCATCGGCAGCACCCGGCGGTCGGGGAAGGTGCTCGTCAGCCGGCTGACGCTCGTGGAGTAGAAACTGGCGATGGGCACGGTGTAGACCAGGTGACAGCGCAGACTGCGCAGCGCCTCACCGTGCTCGATGTAGAGCGCGTCGTGGTTGCTGCGGCCGTCGCCCAGCTTGCGGAACGGGATGCGATCCAGGTTGTCCACGATGATCACCAGCCCTTGCTTGCCCTGCTTGCGCAGCGTCCCCACGCCCCGCATGATCAGCAGGTTGATGCGCTCGATCAGGTGCGCGATCTGCGGATCGAGCCGGCTGCGGATTTGCTGCCGCGACTCGACGCCGGTGCGCAGTTGGCCGGTGATCTTCGCCAACAGTTGGGCCAACGGGAGGAGCAACGGAGGCGCGCCCATCGAAAACTCGGCCGCCAGCTCGGCCTGGAATTCCTTCGTGTTGGCCTTTTCGTAGACGATCTCCGCGAACCACTTGAAGATGTCGTCCAGCAGCTCATCGTCGAGCTTGACACCGAGACGTTGCAGCCCGCCGTACACTTGTTGGGCAATCGCCACCAACACGTCGGTGTAGATCACGTCTTCGACATCAATCGCGTCATCGGCGCCGAAGTAAATCACGGCGTAGCCGGCGTCCTCCAGCCGTTTTTGCAGGCGAAACAGCTCGGTGGATTTACCGCAGCCGCGATGCCCCGTGAACAGTTGCGCGGTCGCCGGCTGATCCGACCAGGCGATCACCCGGAACATCTGCCCAACCGAGTCTTCGTTGCCGCGCACAGCCGTGCAGTCCACATAGCGCGGGTCGCCGCTCTGCAAAGGGATTGGATTCGCTGTGTTGAAGACGTCTTTGAGCGTTTTTGCCAAAGTGGGTGCAGGCATCGCGCGTCCTCCTGAAGTAGCGGTCGCCTCGATTTCGATGTGGCTATTGTGCCACAGGATCGGCGTTACGGCAATGTTGTGTAGTGGGGCGGCACGTGTTTCAGTTTTTGGGGGCGCGCCGTCACCCTGAGCGGGTCAACAGTGCAACGCCAGTGACCACGCAACACCAGCGAAGGGTCTCGGCCTGCCCAACAAGATGCTTCACTGGTTATGCGCCGTCACTGACGTTGAGCGACAGACCCGTTCAGCATGACTTGGCGGACGGCGCGCCCCAGAATCGAAACGCGCCCGAGGCTGCGACTCATGTGCCATGACCATCACTCCACCTTAACCGTATACCCCAACTCTTCCAACGCCTTCAACAGCTTCGGCAAATCCGCCTCGCGCACGAGCGCGGCCTGTGCGGAGAGGAGATCGCCCAGCAGCGGCGCGACGGCGGGGTCGGCGCGGAGCGCGGACAGGATGCTGGCTTCCTCGACGCGCACCACCGCCCCGCGGGTGATCCGCACCGCGCCGCCGTGTTGATCCCAACGGGCCAGCGCCGCGATCACGCGGGCCGGCGTCCGGCCGCCGCTGGCGCGCTGGAGGAACTCAGTGATCGCCTGCGCGCCCACGCCTCCGCCGCGCGCCCGCGCCAGCCCGCCGCGCGTGATCCGGTGGCGCGTGGGCCGGCCCACGACATACGGCTCACTCACCGGCTCGGTGAAGCGCAGCAGGCGAAAACGGTCGAGCAGCGGGAGCAACAGCGGCGCGGTGATGACGAACTGCTCGTCAATGCTCAAGAGCGCAGGCCGCGGCAGCTCGCGCGGCGACCGTTGCCCCAGCCACGCCGCGCCGGCTTCCGTCAGGCAGAACGCGGGGACCGCGGCGTCTGTCTCTTCGCTCAGCGCGAGCACGCCGAGCCAGAAGAGCGGGCCGGTCACGATAAACCGGATCAGCCGGCCTTCGACCGCATCCCACGACTCGAACCCGGAGAGGTAGCGGCCGGTCTCGACCTCGCGCAGATACCAGCCGGTGTAGGAGCCATCGGGCCGCTGAAAATCGGGGTCGGCGGCCTTGATCCAGCCGACCAAGTCATCGAGCGTGTGCCACGCCCCAGCCTCCAGCCGACCCAGGGCGGCCAGGATGGCGCGGCGCGCCGCGAGGGGGTCGTTGCGCCAGGCGCCTTCCGCTTGCAGCGCGGGGATGCGGCGCAGGTCGTTCCAGCCCGCGGGGCCGGCGTCGGTGCTTTCGCGCCAGGCATCGAACAGCCCGCGCATCTGCTCCCAGGGGGTGAGCCGCAGCCAGGCGGTCGCCGCCTGCGAATTCAACACAAGCCGGTCACGATCGGGGGCCAGCCAACCCCGGCCGCGCGCCAACGCCAGGGCCAGGTCGAGACGGAGCGGGTCCGGGAGGAGCAGTCCTTCGCGCAGCCGCGCCAGGTCGGCATCGCGCGGCCGGCCCGCGCTGTCAATGCGGAGCGGCGTCTCACGGATCGCGGCCAGCAGCGCGCAGATATCCACCGCGAGGGTGTTGAACGCCTGGCGCTTGCGCGGCGGCGTCGGCGCAGTCGGGAGGATGGGGGCGGGCGACGGCTGCGGCGGCGCGGTGGGCAGCAATTCCGGGGGAATGTAGATGTACTCGGCCGGGCCATCGCCCAGGTCGGCAAAGCCGCGGAAGATCAGGCCGCGATACCACAGCTCTTCGGCGGGGCCTTGCGGCTGCTGCCAGACGGCTTCGCGCTCCAACCGGCCCGGCCCCACCGGCCGGATCGCGCCGTGATGTCGCGCAAAGACGGGGGTTTTTAGCTTGCCGTCCGCCGCGACGAGCGCCTGCCACGCCATCCGCCCGCCCTCTGAGCAGGCAGCCAACGCGGCCGCGGTCGCGGCCGGCTCGGCCAGCGCAGAGGCGAGCTGCGCCGCGGCGTCATCGCGGCTGTTGGTGCTCGGCTCGAGGCCGCGCGCTTCGGCGATGCCGCGGAGCATCGCCATCGAGTGGTCGCTGAGGCTGGCAAGCAAGGTGTGCATCGTTTGATGGACGCTTCAGGGAGATGTCAGTGAACCGGCGGCTTGCGCGCTTGACAGCGGGCCGACGCGCAGTTATGATCAGACCAATCAGGTCAGGTACGTGCCAGGCACTTCGCAAGTGCCTGGCACGTACCGGCACGTATAGAAGGACAGGACGATGACGCAAGAGACACCCAATCCGACATCTTCCGGCCAGCGGCTGGGCATCCTGGCCGAGCTTGTGCGCAATGTCCAATTGGTATGGCGGCTGCTGAAAGACCCGCGCGTGCCGTTGCCGATCAAGTTGATCCTGCCCACCGTGGTCGGGCTGTACATCCTCTCGCCCCTGGACGCGATGCCCGATGTGCTGCCCCTGCTCGGCCAACTCGATGACATCGCCGTGCTGCTGGCGGGCGTGGCGATTTTCATCGAGATGTGCCCCAGGGACATCGTCGAAGAGCACCGCGCCGCGCTGCTGCGGGAAGCGACGCAGGGCCGCACGCGCGTCCGCGAAGGCGAGACGGTAGACGCGGAGTATCGGGTGATCGAATGACGGAGGAGTCAGGAGACAGGGATCAGGGGTCAGGGAAACCGCCTGCTGACTCCTGACTCCTGTCCCCTATCCGCTGGTTCCCCCATCAAGTCATACTCCATCGCCCCGGTGATGCGCGCCCGCGCCATCTGCCCGATCGGGAGCGTGCCGGGGATGACGACCAGGCCATCCACTTCGGGCGCGTCCCGGTAGGAGCGACCGAGCGAGACCGGTTTCTTCCGCCCCCCGGCCGGCCGGTCGCTCAACTCACCGTGGCTTTCCACCAAAATATCAAGCTCGCGCCCCACCTGCGCCTGGTTGCGCGCCAGCGAGATGCGTTGCTGCGCGGCCATCATGCGCTCGTAGCGTTGGCGCTTGACCTCCTCCGCCACCTGCTCCGGCAGATCGTGGGCGGGCGTCCCCGGCTCCGGGCTGAAGGTAAACACCCCCACCTTGTCGAACTGGATCGCGTCCAGGAAGCGCAGCAGCCCGCGGAACTCCGGCTCGGTTTCCCCCGGATAGCCCACGATGAAGGTGCTGCGCAGCGCCATATCGGGCATTGCGGCTCGCATCTGGGCGAAGGTTTCGATGAGCTTGTCTGTGTTGCTGGGCCGGAACATGCGCCGCAAGACCCCCGGATCGCCGTGTTGCAGCGGGATGTCCAGGTAGTGACAGACTCGCGGATCGCTCGCCAGCACCTCGATCAGTCGCTCGGAGACGCGCCCCGGATAGGCGTACATCAGGCGCAGCCAGCGCAGATCGGGGGTTGCGTCGAGGATCGCCCGCATCAGCCCTGGCAGCCCATCCGCCTGGCCGAGATCCCGGCCGTAGTCGGTGGTATCCTGGGCGATGAGGATGATCTCCTGCGCGCCCCTGGCCACGAGCGCCTGGGCCTCCGCGACGATGGCGGGCTGCGGCCGGCTGCGCAGCTTGCCCTTGAAGGCGGGGATCGAACAGAACGCGCACGGCGCGTTGCAGCCGTCGCTGATTTTCAGGTAGGCGCTGCCGGAGGAAACGGGGGGGCGCGGCGTGACCGCCAACGCCGGCTGCTCCGGGTCGCCCAACAGCGCATACCGGCCGAAGATGCGCTCGCCCTTGCCGCCGCGCAAAGCCTGGACGAACGGCACGATCTCCATCCACCGCCGCGTCCCCAACAGGCCGTCCACGCCCGCCACTTCGCGGACGATCCGTGCGCCGGCCCGCTGCGCCATGCACCCCGCCGCGATGAGGAGTTGGCCGGGGCGCTTGCTTTGCGCCAGGTCGCGCAAGGTCGCCAGCGATTCCGCTTCGGCGGCCGCCAGAAAGCCGCAGGTGTTGACCAGCAGGATGTCGGCGTCATCGGGCGTGGCCATGCCGCGATAACCGGCCTGACCCAGCAGCATCGCCATCCCTTCGCTGTCCACCGTGTTTTTGGGACAGCCCAACGTCAACAGATAATAGCGCATGAGCACACAGTCACAGAGCAGTGAGGTAGCGCAAGATGCCATCTTGCGCTACGCCGCGTCAGCCCGCGGGGGTCGGGGTCGCCGTGGGCGCAGGGGGCGCGCCCGGAGTAGGCGTGCGTTCCATCACCTGGCCTTGATCCACCACCCAGGTGCGCTCGATGACCTGGCCGACGCTGCCCATTTTGCCGAGCGAGACGCCGTTCAGGATCAGGTCAACGCCGCCCCCGTTCCCGGTGAGCACTTTGAGGGAAGTATTGGCCTCCCAGGTGCGCGATTGGCCGGGTTCCAGGGTCCCTTCAAGCACCATGACATTATCCGCCGTGACCCGCACCCACGCGCGCTGATCGGCGCGCATCACCAGCGCAATGCGCGTCACGACCTCCGGCGTAGCGGTCGGCCGCGAGGTCGGTGTGATCGTCGGGGGGACCGTCGGCGTCGGCAGCGGCAGCAGGTCGGAGGTCGGCGACGCTTTGGCGGCGCTTTGCGGCGCGGGCGATGGCGCGGCGGTGATAATCCACGGCGTGGGGGTGACGGATGGCGTGGCGGTGGGCGTGCGCCCGGGGCCAAACGCTGAGAGCACGGCAGGGCTGCCCTCGCGACCCAGGAACCACCACCCGGCCGCGGCCAGCGCGCCGATCAGCAGCAGGGCGACCACCCAGCGCACCCAGCTCAGGTTGGGGCGCGTATCGAGCAGCTCGATCTCGGCGGGGCGATAATCTATCAGCCGCGGCTTGCCGATCTCGGCGATCATGGTCTCGTCGTTGGCGTCGCCGCTTTCCTGGGTGTAGCGTCGCGTCATCTCGAGCGGATCGAGACCCAGGAAGTCGGCCAGGTTGCGCAGAAAGCCGCGCGCAATCGCGCCGCGCGGGAGATTGGCATAGTCGCCCTGCTCAAACGCCGCCAGGTACTTCTGCCGGATGCGCGTCGCCTTCTCGACATCCGCCAGGCTCAATTCTTTAGCCGCACGTGCTTCGGCTAACAAACGTCCGAGTTCGCTCATTCCTCGTGTTGTTCCTCAAGTCCACATAATCCGCTTCACTATACCCGCGCCGCGCCGAAAAGTCAAAGTAAACGATATCATGTAGCACATTGCGAAAAGCGCAGCTTGCGGGTATGATGGGCGACATGCGCAGAAAGACGATTCACACAGCCCGGCGGTTCCTGTTAGGGGTCATTTTGGCCGCGGTCGCCGCCGGCGCAGTATCAGCCTGGCAGATGGCGCGGGAGGGCGTCGGGCCGGCCACGGCGCGGGCCGTGCCGAAGCTGTTTGGCCCGCTTTTCCCGCTGGCCGGCCAGCATATCGGCATCGTCGCCGGACATCACGGCAACGATGCGGGCGCGGTCTGCCCCGACGGCCTGACCGAGGCGCAGGTGAACCTGACCATCGCGCAGGCGGTCGCGCGCGAGCTGCGGTCGCGCGGGGCTGCTGTAGATCTGCTGGCAGAATTTGATGGCCGGCTGCCCGGCTACCAGGCGGCCGCATTCGTCTCGATCCACGCCGATTCGTGCCAGGTGGACCTCAGCGGCTACAAAGTCGCGGCGCTCGATCCCGCGGCCGGCGGGGGCGCCGCCGCTTCGGAGCGACTGGTCGCCTGCCTCTGGCGTGAGTACGAGCGCGCGACCGACCTGCCGCGCCATCCCAACACCATCACCTATGACATGAGCCGCTATCACGCGTTCCGAGAGATCGCGGCGACGACCCCGGCCGCCATCATCGAGGTCGGCTTCCTGAAGGCTGATCGGGAGCTGCTCACGGCTGGCGTGGATCGCGTGGCGGCCGGCATCGTGCAGGGCATCGTATGCGCCCTGAACGACCAGAAATGAGGCACACTATGAATTCCTATGAGCGCATGACCGCACGCTTGGCCGGCCAGCCGGTGGACCGGCCGCCCAACTTCGACATCATGATGCAGTTTGCCGCGCACTACATCGGGCAGCCGTTGGCGCGCTACTACGGCGATTACCGCATCCTCTGCGCGGCCAACTTCGCCGTGCAGGAGGATTTCGACCTCGACATCCTCCAGGCGATCTCCGACCCGTACCGTGAGGCCGCGGATTGCGGCCTGCCGGTCGAATTCCCCGACGATAGCCTGCCAATCTGGAAAGGGCCGCTGCTGGCCGAACCGGCCGATCTGGCCCGGCTCAAGCCGCCGCGGCCGGAGCACGGCCGGCGGATGAGCGACCGGCTGGCGGCCGTCCGACTGTTTCGGGAGCAGGCCGGCGGCCGCATCCCGATCATGGGCTGGGTGGAGGGCGCGCTGGCCGAGGCGGCCGATTTGCGCGGGGTGGGCGTGCTGCTCACCGACCTCTACGACCGGCCGGAGTGGGTGCGGGAGCTGCTGGAGGTCTGCACGGAGTTGGCGGTCGCTTTTGCCCGCGCCCAGGTTGCCGCCGGCGCAGACATCATCGGCCTGGGCGATGCCATCGCCTCGCAGATCGCGCCGCGGGCGTATCGCCAGTTCGCGCTGCCCTACGAGCAGCGCATTTTTGCCGCCGTGCGCGAGCTGGGCGCGATCCCGCGGCTGCACATCTGCGGTAACACGTCGCGCATCCTGGCCGACATGGCGCAGAGCGGCGCGCAGATCATTGACATTGATTGGATGGTGGACATGGGGCAGGCCAGCCAGATTTTCGGCGCGCACGCGGCGGTCTGCGGCAACTTCGATCCCGTCAAGGTGATGCTCAACGCCGCGCCGGCCCAGGTGCAGGCGGCAGTGCGCGCCAACCTGGCCGCGGGCGGCCCGCGCTGCATCAGCATGGCCGGTTGCGAGATCCCGGATGGCACGCCGCACGCCAATCTGCGGACGCAAGCGGCCGCGCTGCGGGAGTGGAGGACGTGAAGCGTCTCTCGCCTCACGAATTCACTCCAATAGGCGCTTCGCCTCGCCGGCCACGGCCCGGCCGAGCTTCACCTGCTCGCTCACATCCAGGTGGATGCCGTCGAGCTTCGTCGAGACGATGACCTGGCTGGCATCCAGGAACGCGCAGCCCAGCTCGTCCGCGACCGCGCGATAGCAGCGGCCCAGGTCGGCCGACTTCTCATCCGCGCCGGCGAACATCTCCGCAAACGGCCCGCCCGCGACGATCGTCGGCGGCGGGGCGATCAGCAGGACCTCCGGCGGCATGCCATCCGGCCCGAACGGCGTGCCCATGACGATTTGCACGAGCGTGGCGGCGCTGCGCGCGATATCCCACGCCGACTGGCCGAAACGGTGTTTCAGGTCGTTGGTGCCGAGCAGGATGACGACCAGCTCGAGCGGGTAGTGCGATTCCAGACAGGCGAGCAGATGGTTCTTGCCGCTCTTGTACTCCCCCTCGACCGGGTCGGGCCAGACGGTGGTGCGCCCGCTGAGCCCCTCGGCGATCACCGTGTAGCCGTCGCCCAGCTCGCGCTGCAGCACGGCCGGCCAGCGCGTCTGGGGCGGGAAGCGCCCCTGCGTCGCAGCATCGTAGCCCCACGTATTCGAGTCACCGTAGCAAAGGATCGTCTTCATGGTTCATCAGCTCCCAGGTGGTGTGTTGCCAATCCTGGAAAAGGATTGTATCATTACTTCAGCGGAGTAACGTAAACCCCGCTTGGCGCATTGTACGTTTCACGAGGCCCTCATGCCCAAATCCAAAACCCGTTATGTTTGCTCCGTCTGCGGCAGCAGCCAGGCCAAATGGCAGGGCAAATGCCCCGATTGCGGCGAGTGGAACACGCTGGTCGAGACGGTGATCCAGGAGCCCGCGCCGGGCCGCGTCGGGAGCGCGGCCAGCGCGCCGGCCGGCGTCGGCCCGCTGCCGCTGCCCGACATCCCGGCCGACGGCTACGAGCGCATCCCCGTACCCATCGGCGAGCTGAGCCGCGTGCTGGGCGGCGGGATCGTGCCCGGCTCAGTAGTGCTGATCAGCGGCGATCCGGGGATCGGCAAGTCCACCCTGCTCATTCAGCTCTGCGCCGCGCTGGCGGAGGGCGGCGGCCCCGTCCTCTACGTCTCCGGCGAGGAATCGGCGGCGCAGATCAAGCTGCGCGCCGAGCGGCTGGGCATCGCCAGCCCGCAGATCCTGGTGCTGGCCGAGACGCATCTGGAGAGCATCGCGGCGCACATCGAGAAGGCGCAGCCCCGGCTGGTGGTCGTAGACTCGGTGCAGAGCATCTACTCCGACGCGATCCAGTCGGGCGCGGGCAGCGTGCCCCAGGTGCGCGATTGCTCGGCGGCGCTGCTGCGGCTGGCGAAGTCACAGACCTTCCCGCTCTTTCTGGTGGGCCACGTGACCAAAGAGGGCGCCATCGCCGGCCCGCGCGTGCTCGAACACATGGTGGACACCGTGCTCTACCTGGAAGGGGAACGTTTCCACTCCTTCCGGCTGCTGCGCTCGGTGAAGAACCGTTTCGGCTCGACCAACGAGGTCGGCGTCTTCGAAATGGCTGAAAAGGGGCTGACCGAAGTCAAGAACCCGTCGGAGGCGTTCCTGGCCGAGCGGTTGCCCAACGCGGCCGGGTCGGCCATCGCGGTGACGATGGAGGGCACGCGGCCGATCCTGGTCGAGGTGCAGGCGTTGACCAGCGTCACGACCTTCGTCCAGCCGCGGCGCACCGCCAACGGCGTGGATTTCAACCGCCTGCTGCTCATCACCGCGGTGCTTTCCAAGCGCGCCCGCATACGTCTGGCCGATCAGGATGTCTTCGTCAACGTGGTGGGCGGGCTGGAGGTGGCGGAGCCGGCCGCCGACCTGGCGATCGCCGCGGCCATCGCATCCTCGGCGCGCAACCGGCCCGTGGCCGCCGACCTGGCGCTGATCGGCGAAGTGGGGCTGAGCGGTGAGTTGCGCAGCGTGGGTCAGCTCCCGCGGCGGCTCAACGAGGCCGCCAAGCTCGGCTTCACCCGCGTGCTCGTGCCGAAGGGCGCGACGCGCAAGCTGGAGCATTCGCCCGCCGGGCTGGAGGTGCTGGGCGCGCGCACGGTGCGTGAGGCGCTGGAGATCGCGCTGGTGGGGGGCGAGGCAACGGCTGAGGGCGGATCAGGCAACGAATAGGAATGGATCAGGTCGTGATGCCGGCAAGGCGGCCATAGAAAACAGGATCCTCAGTCGCCTCAATCACTAAAGAATAATCTAGCATAATCATCAATACATTTCAGATTGGCCCGACTTCTACGTGCCTGGCATCTCTTGAGAATGCCAGGCACGTCAGTTGCTCAGGGTTACGACGCCAAAAACTCGTCCAGCGCCTTCCTGGCAATCCGGTACTCGCTGCCGATCTGCTTCGCCTTGACCTGGCCGGAGGTGATGAGGCCGAGCACGTCCTGCTGGCTCACCTTCAGGTAGGCGGCGGCTTCGACGAGGTTCATCACATCGGGTGTGGCTGCCCCGGCGACCGGCGCGGCCTGCTGCGGCTGCATGGCGCCCTGCATCGCCTGGCTGATCATGCCGGCCATCCCCGCGCCGACCCCGATCCCCGCGCCCAGGCCGACGCCCGTGCCCATCGCGCTGCCCGCCTCGCCGCTCGCCTTGGCTGCGTCCCCCATCGCGCGCGCGGCCTGGAATTGCAGATACTTCTGCATGTCGCCGATCGCGCCCATCGAAGCGCGCTCGTCAATCGCCTTGGCGGTCTCTTCGGTCGGGCTGATGGACCCGATGTACATCGCCTTGATGGTGATGCCCAGCGCGGCGAAGTCTTCCGCCACCTTCACCCGCGCCGCCGCGTTCATCTCATCGAAGAGCGCGGGCAGGTCGAACAGCCCGGCCTTACTCTCGCCCAGCAGGTCAGTCAACCGGCTGATGACGATCCCGCGCAGGTAGTCGGTGATTTGATTCGTCTGATAGATGCCTTGCGTCCCGACGATCTTGGTGACAAAGAGTTGCGGATCGGTGATCGCCATGCTGTAGCGACCGTTGGCGCGCAGCCGGGCCAGCCCCAGGTCCTTGTCGCGCACCGCGATCGGCTCGGGCGTGCCCCACTTCATGTCAATGAAATCCCGCATGTTGACGAAATAGGCTTCGGCGGTGAAGGGGGTCTGCCCGCGCGTGCCGAGCTTCAAGAAGTCAATCAGCAACGGGATGTTCGCCGTGGTGATCGTGTGCCGGCCGGGGCTGAATGTGTCCAGCGCCTTGCCGTCGCGGTAGAAGACCGCCGACTGGCTCTCGCGCACCACCACCTGCGAGCCGATCCGAAAATCACCCGCGCCACTCTCGGGTACACGATACACCATCTGATCCTGTCCCTGGTCGGGCGCCTGTACGACATCAATAATCCGGGCCATGGGTATTCCTCCTATGAACTATGATACGCGATCCTCACTACCCGCCGCGCACCGCTTCCAACCGTTTGCCAAAGGTATCGCTGAGCCGCGCCAGGATGTTGCCGACGGCTTTGACCGCCTCTTTGATGCCATCGTTCGCTTCGACCGCGCCGGCAAGGGACTCGATCGCCGTGTCAAGCCGCGGCAGATCCTCGAAGAGCGCCTCATCGAACTGAGCCAGCTTGTCCAGCTCCTCTTCTTTCATCCGTTGAATGTCGAAGAAGCCGGCATATCCATAGGCGGCCGTCTTCACGCGGTCAATCAGGAGTTGCAGCCGGCTGACGAGCTTTTCGACGTCATCCATCCAGAGCAGACCGCCGCCCGACAGCAACTCGCTCTGCAGGGCGGTGAGCTTCGTCCGCCGTTCCGCAAGCTCGCGTGCCAGGGTGTCGCGCAGTTGTTTGTCCGAATCCCGGCGGATATCTTTCTCGCGATATCCCTTGATGCCGGGCAGTTTGGAGAGCAAGCTTTCCAGCCCGCCCATTTGACTCTTGGCCTTTCCGATTGGATCCATAGTCGCCTCCTTGTCCTGAATATGCTTCTTCTAATGCTTCATCAGCGTCGTCGCCGCCGGCAGCCGATTCAGCATCCATACGCCGACCGGCAGGCCGATGATGGAGACGCACAGCAGCCAGCCGAGAAACGCCCAGATCAGGCTGAACCACCAGCCGATCACGAAGAAGTAGATCAGCCGCAGGAGCCAGCCATGCTGCGAGGCGCTCTGATACCAATCCACCAGCCGGCCATCCCGCAGCTCGGTGACGTGATAGCCTGACTGCATACGCAAGGTCAACACCAACGGCACGCGATTCAACATCCACACCCCCAACGGCAGGCCGATCACCGTCAGGTTCAGCAGCCAGGCAATCGCAACCCAGTAGAGGGTCGCGTGCCAGCCGATCAAGAAGAACCAGAGCACCCGGATCAGGAACGGGACGCCCGGCTCTCGACGCACCGACGCGATTGTCATGTCAAAACCTCTGTTTTCAGCTTGCCAGAAACACTTCTGCGCCGCAATACGGGCACTTGATTACACCCTTGCCCGCCAACTCCACCTGCCCGCCGCAGTTAGGGCACTTGCGATCCGCCTTCATCTGCGACGCCTGCCTGGAGTAGAGCAGGCCATCGGCCCAGTTGATCGCGCCGCTGAACAGGTTCTTGCCGACCAGGTCGCGCACCATGTCCTGGACGCGATCTATCGGCGTGTTCAACTCCAGGGCCACCTCTGAGAGCGTGACTTTGCCTTGCGCCAACACCATGTTCAAGATCTTCTTTTGCTTGGCGATCTCCGCGTACTCGGCGCTTTCTTGACGGCCCTTCGTGACCAGATAGAGGCCGCCGCCGCCCAGTGGCAGGACGAAAACGAGGAGCACGATGAATAGCCCTAGTATTCTACCACCTGCCGAGCTTTGTTCGGTCAGCAACCAGCCGACGGCAACCAGCAAAACGATCACACAGATCGCTAGAAGAATGAAGCCGAGTACACGTCCTTGTCCAGGCATAGCGGTCCTCCTTATTATTGTACTGACGCAATACCGCAAAAGCGCTATTCGCTACTTGTCATTCTGAGCGGGTTCGCCCATAAACTCTTGTAACAGCGAGAATCCAGCGAAGAATCTTTTGTCACGAACGAAACTCTTCGCTGGAACCGCGCCGCACCCAATCTCACGGGACCGACCCGCTCAGGGTGACAAAAGTGAGTTTGCGATACTGCGCACTAACATCCTGGTGTCAAATCCCTCAATTGGCTCAATTGCTGCAGCCAACGCTTTTTCTCAACGATCAGGCCTTCCCAGCGCATTGCGTCTAGTTCGAGTTCATAACTGAACTCATCCCCCAGGTCTCCGGCCTCCAATTTCCGGCGGAAGTCCTCATATCCCATGCCGTACTTGACTTCCAAGCCGAGCCGTTCCCGCTCGTACGTCTCCAAGAACTTATCCAGGTAGTGGTCAGATGGTAAGTGATGATAGCTCAAGATTGTATTCGGCGATAAACCATTTGGTGACGATGTTGTGATAGACGTCCGATTTGGAGAAGGAGAGCGTTTTGCGCACGAAGCGGGCCAGCC
>Ga0233425_10006916_pt1 | contig 16316 bp, 19 predicted proteins | sample Watercolumn_Towu_2_FD_181712 | JGI IMG/M metagenome (GOLD analysis project Ga0233425, IMG submission 181712) | Freshwater microbial communities from Lake Towuti, South Sulawesi, Indonesia - Watercolumn_Towuti2014_140_MG | ecosystem: Environmental > Aquatic > Freshwater > Lake | place... | reverse complement strand
GTAGTCAGGGCTAAGTAGAAAAGGGTCTCGAATGGATGTCCTCTGGCCGCTGCCAGGAAAGTTCGCACCTGTTCCTCGGTGAAGACCTGGAACTGCTGCGTCTCCACCTTTGGACGCTCGACGGCTTCCATAGGATTGTGGCCGATCAGCCCTTCCCTGACTGCCTGCTTGAGAGCACAGTGCAGGGTCACGTGGATCAGCTGGATCGTTCGGGCTCCTCTACCATCCATTTGCATTCGCAAGTAGAGCTGACGGATGTGCGCCGGAAGGATGGCCTGAATACGCATTTTTCCAAGGACCGGAAAAATATATTCGGAACAGTAAGAACGGTAGTTCCGAACGGTGTTCGGCCGACGGGAGAGTTCCTTGCCAGCGAGCCAGCTTTCCATGAACCGTTCCAGGGAAATCTGCGTGCCTTCGAATGTCAGGCCATGCTCGATCTTGTCCAGAGTCTGCTTGACCCAATCGCGGCATTCCTTCTGCGTCTTGGCATATTTCGTGATGCGCCGACCACCCAGACTGACCTGGGCGCACCAGCGCCCATCATTCCGTTTGTAGATGGTGCCTTCGTTGTTGCCTCGCTTTCTAGCCATGTTCATTCCTCCTTTCTGTGACTTGGTAAGTCCAGGGGGGAGGAACGAGTGGTGAAGCTTGTGCTATTCGACTGGTAAGGTGCTGGTACGGGCTAAGCAGATTGTACCTGATTAAGGCACCGATCTGGTGATCACCCGAAAGTAACAGACTATCTTTTTCATGATCGCATTTAGCGCACCCGAAGGCTGATTGGGTTTTCATTTTGCGCTGCTTTTTCATTAATGTACCGTTCCAGATCCTCGAGCCGGACACGCACAATTTTTCCGATCCGGACCGTGGGAATTTCCCCTCGTTTCATCAATACATAAGCGTGAGCCTTACTCACTTGAAGGATTTCTGCTACTTCTTCACTTTTCAACAAACGTGTTTCCATAATAAATTCTCCGATTAGTCTGATGTTATTATATAGAACTAATGTTCTGGTGTCAAGCAATTATTTGTCTACTGTGTCTACCTGTTATTCACTTTTCAGAATTGGCATGGCTTTATCCACCTCATTATCTTTTCAGGCAGCAATTATGCATGCTGGCATTTTTGCTTATCTAGATTTAGGACACCCCCTCTCCTAGATATCAGGTTTCATTCCACCCCAACACTAAGTGTGTTGAGGCTAAGATCTACCACCAACAATGACTCCTCACCTAAATACATTTCATATTAAAGCCGAATAAAAACTTGATCACACCTTCAGGAAAAATCCTTTGCGAAAATCCCCGAAAAACAATCGATTGTCATCGACCACAAATAAAAGGGATGGCATAGTATTGACCTCGGAAATTTCATTGACAAGTGAGAGGGGCAGTTGTACAATACTGGTACATACCAGTATATACCACAATTAAGTCAATGAAGAAACAACCAACTCCCCCCATTGATCCCCTCCTGTCCCAGCCGATCTTCAATCAGATCAAGAATTACATCCTCTCCCGCATCACTTGCGGGGACCTCAAGCCACACGACAAACTACCCTCCGAGCGCGAATACGAAGCGCTCCTGGGTACTTCCCGTCAGACGGTGCGCCGCGCCCTGGATGAATTGGTGATCAAGGGGATTCTCTACCGGCAGCCGGGCAAGGGCACCTATGTTTCTGAACGCCCGGTGGACATGCACCTGGTTGGCGTGACCGGTTACATATCCATGCTCGCCACCAGCCCCGAGCACACTTTCCATACCCGTATCCTTGAGCGGACTGGTTGCCCGTCCTTTGCCAGCCGCCTGCTGGGGATTTCCGCGGGTGAGGAGATCGTTCACCTCCAACAACTTACCTTGGTCAGAGATGAGCCCCGTTACATTCACCACTCTTATCTACCCACGCAGGTAGGCGCAGCGCTCCTGGAAATGCTGGTAGATCGAGCCTCTATCCTCGAGATCCTTGTCTCTCTGCGATCCCGCCTGCCTGCGATCAGCCGGGATCACCTCTCCCCTGGACTGGCAAGCGCTGAAGAAGCACAGCTTCTCTGCATCTCGCCGAACTTTGCCGTCCAGGTGCAGCGCGGCGTCATCATTGCTACCGATGGCAAGCCGATGGAAGCCCACAAGATCATCATTCGCGGCGACCGCTTCAAGCAGGATATCGAATACGCTCTCGATCAAAAGGTGATCGAGCAGATCACTAGGCATACCCACAACCCAACCAAAAAGGAGAGATGAACATGAAGAATAAGTGGCTTGTTTTAATTGCGGTTGCATTGGGCTTTTTCCTGGTCAATTTTGACGGCAGCGCCATCAGCATCCTGCTACCCACCCTGCAATCCGACTTTGCGACAAGTTTTAATATCATCCAGTGGGTCACCCTGGCCGGGCTGTTGACCCTGGTGGTCATGCTTGCCATCGCCGGCAGGTTGGGGGATGCGATCGGCAAACGGGTCATCTTCATCGCCGGCACCGGCATCTACCTGACCGGCAGCATTCTGATCGCCATTGCCCCAACCATCCAGTTGGTAATCGGCATGCGGGTCATCCAGGCGCTCGGACTGACCACCTTTCTGGCGCTAGGCGCCGCCATCGTCACAGAGATATTCGAGGAAAAACGCCGCGGGCTTGCGTTGGGCATGTATAACTTGCTCGGGCTGGTCGGCATCCTGGCTGGACCAGTGGCAGCCGGCGCCCTGTTGGAAACTACATCCTGGCGAGTCGTCTTCTGGATCGCGGCTGGGATTTCCATCCTGGCGTTCCTCCTGGCAGCCATCTTCCTGCCCAAAGCTCAGTCACGCAGCCGGGTGACCCTGGATGTGAAAGGCGCCCTTGCCCTGCTGGTTGGGCTGGCAGCCCTTTTGCTAGCGCTGACCTTCGCCCAGACACAGGGATTCCTGTCCCTCACTGTTCTGGGGTTGTTAATTCTCAGTCTGATTGGTCTGGCAGCCTTTGTATGGATCGAGAAACGAACCTCCGATCCGATCATCACTATTGACTCATTCAAGAATCCTGTCTTCAGCCTGAACCTGCTCTTCCTGCTACTGTGCATGATCGCCCTCAGCGGGTACGGCTTCCTGATGCCGTTCTACCTCCAGAACATGCTTGGGCTTTCCACCATGCAGATGGGGCTAATCCTGGCGACCATTTTTGGCCTGGTGATGGCGGCCACCGCCCCGATCGGCGGGGCGATCTCAGATAAGATCGGGAGTACCAAGGTTACCTTTATTGGGATCGCCCTTCTTTTGACAGGAACGATCGCCTCCATCTGGTTGGACGAACACTCCACTCCACTTTCCGTCTTCCTGCGCTTCCTGCCGGTGGGTATGGGCATCGGTCTGGTGATCACCCCCACCACCAGTGCAGTGATGGGCACGCTGCCCAAGGACCGCCTCGGGATGGGAGCCAGCCTGACCTCAATCGTCATCAACCTGGCACAGACCATGGGCATTGCCTTCCTGGGCACCTTCTGGTCTGGTAGCATCAGGGCTGCCCTGGGAGGTCTGCCAGAGGGCGGTGCATCGATGGCACCCATCCCCGTCCAGGTGGACGCCCTGCGCGCTACCTTCATCTTCGCAGGCTGCATCATTGCCTTCGGGCTGGCGCTCAACCTGTGGCGTGTTCTCGCTGAGCGCCGGCAGGTCAAGACAGGCGGAGATGGGCGATGATCCAGTTGAACATCGACATTGAAAAAGAGAGCGTCCGGCAGCAGCAGCGCTACCAGCAGGTGATCGGGGTGATACGCGAACAGACCGCTGCGGTCATCACCCCCGCCTTAATGGATGAGCGAAAAAAGATTTATCTTGCCGGCTGCGGCGACTCACTCTTTGCCTGTCAGGGCGCGCGCATGTTCTTTCAGAATGTCACCGGGCTGGACGTGGAACCGGTGGAGGCGATGGAATTCTCTCGTTATCTCGTCCAGCATGCACAGCCCGGTGCCATCCTCCTGGCAGTCTCCAATTCCGGACGGGTCTCACGCATGCTCGAGGTGGTGCTGCGCGCTCAAAAAAAGGGGCTGACCGTTATCGCCCTTACCGGGCATGCTGACCGCGACCTTGCCCTGAAAGCTGATGCCCGCCTGGTGGCAGCATTACCAAACATCCGCGCCGCAATGGATGGGATGAGTGCCCGCGTGGAGCGGCACGAGCAGGATGAAATGTTCGCCAGCCTCTCCCGCCCCGGCATGATCAGCAAGTATGCCCAGTACCTCGGGATGGGTAACAATCTGGATTTCCTACTGTTCATGCTCGGGGCATACACAAATAGCCTGCTGCTTCTCTATGGAACCGCCATCCAGATGGGGCGTGCTCTCGGGCGATTGACCCAGGCTCAGGCAGATGATTATTATGCCTCCATCCTGCGGTCTGTTGATGACACCATCCGCACCTCCACTTTCAATCTCGACCGCATCAACGGGCTGGCGGAACGCTTCCGGGAGAAAGATGCCTTCCTCTTCCTGGGCGCCGGACCCGCCTACGCTACCGCAGCCCTCTCCGCCGCGAAACTGTTCGAACAGCCCCATATCAACGGGGTGGCACAGAACCTTGAGGAATGGGCTCACCTGCAATTCTTCTTCACCCGCCCCGATGGCATCCCGATCTTTGTCCTCGTCCCACCAGGCTTCAGCCGCGATCGTGCGATCGAGCAGATCAGGGGCATGCAGAACCTGGGCGGCACGGTTATTGCCATTTGTAGTCATGCCGATGCCGAAATCCAGGAACTTGTCACGGATACGTTGCTCATCCAGGGCGATCTGCCCGAAGACTACACTCCCTGGGTCTATGGAGTTACCGGGCAACTTCTTGCTATAACCCTGATGGATCTGAAAGGGCAGCCGCCCATCCCGCCGCCTTACAGTTTCAAGCAAATGATGCAGGTCAACTTCAACCAGATCTATGCCAGCCAGATCGATCCGGAACTGGAAGGATGAAAGGAGCAGACATGCCCAAATACCTAGTCATCGGTTGCCTGGGGATCGACACGATCATCTTTGAGGATGGCCGGAGTATACCGCGCCAGCCCGGCGGAGATGCCTATTACGGGGCGGTCGGAGCGCACATCTGGGATCCCAGTGTGGGCATCGTTGCTGTCGTTCCACGCACGTACCCGCAGGAGTGGCTGGACACTCTCCAGGCAGGTGGGGTGGACACCGTCGGTGTCTTCCGCAATCAGGGCACCTTCGGGTTGGAAGGCACGATCACCTACCAGGCTGACGGCACTCGCCTGCTGGGCGCCCAAGACGGCGTCTTGAGGTTCATCCAGGAGTATCTTCCCGGTTTGCTCGTCTTGCTGGGCAAGTCAATGTGGCCCAAGGTCTGCCCGAATGGGGAACATATCCCGCCCTCTTACCTTGACGCCCATGCCGCCTTCATTGCTGCTGCCGCGCCAGGCTGCCAGGCAAGCTGCCTCCGGGCACTGAGAGGCAAGGTCGGAACGATCCTACTTGACCCTCCACCTCTTCTGCCGGGTCAGAAGCACGGTAGGGTGCACGACGACCTGGCGGACCTCTCCCTAGTGGATTACCTTTTACCGAGCGAGCAGGAATGCAGCGAGTATTGGGGGGATGATGTCCAGCCGGGTGAGGCGGCGGCGAAATTCTTTGATCTGGGTGCCCGAAAAGTCGTCCTCAAGCAGGGCGCCCGCGGTGTGAGCCTCTTCCTGGGCAGGGATGTCCAACCCATCCGTGTCCCGGTCTATCCAACCCAGGTGGTGGATACCACCGGAGCAGGTGATTCATTCGGTGGCGGCTTCATGGTTGGCCTGGCGGAAACCGGCGATCCGATCAAGGCTGCCTGCTATGGAGCGGTATCCTCCTCCTTTGTAATTGAGGGCTTCGGCGCCGACCATGCCCTGCAGGTCACCCGCCAACAGGCGGAGGAACGATTGCAGGTACTACTCGGTTCGCTCAAAAAATAAGGGCAGGGATCATTTCTGGAGCAGAAAGATTTAAATCTTGTACCTGTCACCCTCCGGTTATCGATTAACTTAAAAAGTGCCGCCCTTAGCAGGGCAGCACTTTGAATTTCCACAGGCACATTCGTCTTTGTATACACCTTGCAATGATTCCCGCTCCTATCTCCTACTCATCTGTTCTGGTAATGCGGTCCTCCTGCTCGGCTTCCAAGTGTTCATCTTCAATTTGCAAGGATAGATTCATCAGGCGCAGGCTGCTCTGAATGTTGCCGTACCAGTCCAGGTATTCCAAACCGTCCTGGACGGTATTCAGGGTGTGCACCAGGATGTCCGTGGGGAAGTCGGCGGCATTGTCAAAGCCGTCCGTTTCCACCATGACCCGGGCGACATCCTTCCAGGAAAGGCTGAAAAGTGGCTGATCCACCTGGACGCCCATTTCCTTCAGGCGTTCCAGGATCGCGTTCTGTTTCTGTTCTTCATCCATGGGATGATCCTTTCTGTAGGTCAGGCAGGGACGAGTTCCGTCCACTCCTGAATGGGTTGGTCAACGCCATCGGCGACGACATCGACATACTGTTCCTCGATCCAGGCGATCACTTGGTGGGCTACAGAGCGGATGCGCTCGCCGCTTTCGAGGAGTTCCGTCAAGGCGTTCCCGCCGTCGCCCCAATGAGCCAGGTAACCGAAGGCAACCTCGCCCACATCCAGGCCGAAGTGGTGCAGGATGCAGAAGGCGACCGACTCAGCCTCGCATTCAATGCGGGAGCGTGGGGTCTGCATGCGGTACTGCTGATCCGAATGCAGCAGGGCATGCCCCAGTTCGTGCGCCAGGGTTTGGGCACGGAAGAGCGGGGAGCGGTTCGCGGCAACGAGTATTTGCACCGCATGTCCTTCGTTCCCGTACCGGCAGGCGCCGCCCCAGGTGGGACTGTGCGCCTCGACCAGCTCGACGTCGATAGTCAATGTCTGTTTGGCGAAGGCTGACAGGGCTGCGTACACACCTTGGTCATCGCCGGCGAGCGTCATGTTGATCAGGCTCGGAAGGGGCGTACCTTCCGTTTGGCTGACATCGAAGGTGTGGCCGATCTTGAAGCCGACCACCTTGTACCCACAGGGCACGAGTCCATCTTCTTGCATGGCAGCGCCTTGCAAGAATTCCGGCTGCGGACTGTCCTCATCTTCGAACGGGCTGGATTTCCGGCTGGCATAGACCCTGGTGAGAACTGGGACCAGGATCTCGATCCCGCGTTCGCCCTTGCGAACTTGCCGCCCCAATTGTTTCCAGGTCCGGTACGAGGCGCACTGCGTGGCGGAGGGGCACTGGAGCAGGATCAGGATCAGGTTGTTGAAGCTGTAGCGGTGAAAATGCGAGAGGAACTTCAGGTATTCCTCCCACCGGCCGCTGCCGACTAGTTCGATCACGCCGTTCTCGAGCTTCTCCTTGGCCTGTTCCAGCCTCTCTTTGCGGAGGGCGACGGCAGCCTGCTTTTCCTGTTCGGTCATCTCTGACCATTTCTTTCGGTCCATGCTGTTTCTCCTTTTCTGTTGGTCAGGCGGGGATGAGTTCCGCGTCCGCCTGAATGAGGATGGGCTGACCCCGCCGGTCGTGTTCCACCAGCCGGTCAACACCCTGTTCGTAGGCTTCGAAGGCATACAACTCCTCACGCTCTTGTGCTGTGATGGTTTCTTCGAAAAGCCATTGCTCCACGATCGGGTTCTCCATGGCCGCTTCCCTTGCCAGGCGTTCGGCATCTGCCACGGTGCAAACATGGGGATTGCCCCAGCCGTAGCGGTTGAACCAGCGGGCGGCCAGACTGGAGCGGAAAGGCCCCTGGGCGCAAGCGTACAGGTGTCCGTGCGTTTCACGTGTCGGCGTGCAAGGGGAGCCGAAGAGAACCCAATCCCCCTGCGGTCGTTTACCGAGGTAGTAGGGCATCTCCCGCCTCCTGTGTTTCCACTACCAGGCCAAATGACGCCAGGTACGCCCGGACTTCGTCAGCGCGGCTTACGGGCTGATCCTCTGCGGCGACCCCGCAGACCGGGCAGGCATCGTGGTTGCAGGGGTGGACGTAATCCCGGTTGCATTCGCAGTCCCAGTAGCCGAGGGCGAAGAGGATGTCGCCTTCCCGCCATGGATTCCAAGCCGGGATGGTGCCCGTCCCCCAGCACAGGGAGCAGCGCCCGGTGTAAGGTTTCCCGGTGGCTGCATCCTCGTGATGGGTCATTCCGGTGCCCCGACACTGCGGGCAGCGCACGGTGGGCGGGCCGGACTCTTCCCGGCGAGCTGGGATGTCGGCAGGATCGCATACCTCCGCCCAGATCCTTCCATCCGGGCCCAAGGCCAGTTCGACATTGCCCTCGAACTCGTATGCCTTCCCGTCCCATTCGCCCACCTCGATGAAACCGCCCGAGACAGGCTGGAACAAGTTCTTGAATGGGGGGAGAAGGTTTGGCTCCTCTCCAGCTTGCTGTGCAACGGCGGGGACGTGGAAAATGATGCCCTCCCCCGCCTGATAGGCCTCACCCTGGACGGGCAGGCTGTTGATGAAGATCTGTATGTGCATGGTTCCTCCTTGTGTGGAATTCTGTGGATGGTTCTCTCTTGCGTTGGGAATGCTGGACGCGTAATGACTGGCCGAAGCCAGGAAACGTAGACTGCTCAGGAAATAGAGCAGCACATGCCAACGACAGATAACCTGTCGCTCGCATGTGCTGTTCTCACTTGAGGACAATATGACTCCGGGAGTGAATTGTTGAGTACTGGTAAAATAATGGCGGGACGGAAATTAATAGAAGTGGCTAAAGTTGTCGAAAAAAGGAAATTTGCAGATGAGAATGTCGTTCAGGTTTGATTCTCGCGATGTGAAAGCCATCCAAGCGGTTGTATCAGCCAATCGCGACAAGTCTTTCATGCGTCAGAGAGTATCCAGAAATGTCGACGGCAAGATTCCTTCGAATACCAGGGAAGATTACTGGCTGATCATGTCCATGTGTCTCTTATCTTCCCAGCAACGCTCAGGACCCAGAAGCCGAATAAGCCAGTTCTTGCTCGAGACCCCATTCCGGCTCTCGTTGAATGCTTGCGTAGAGAAGCCGGATATTGATTCTTTCATCCAGCATGAACTGGAGAATTTCGGGGGTATCCGTTTTGCCCCCAAAATATCCATCCAAATGGAAGCAAACCTGGCGAGATTAATGGACGGCGGTTGGGATGATCTGGAGCACTTCGCCGATAAGTTGATCAAACAAAGGAAATCGCCCCCAATCCCGGAACACTATCCCATTGAACGAGAAGCTGCAAGGTTCATGCAAAGCAACTTCAAGGGTTTTGGTCCGAAACAATCGCGGAATTTCTGGCAGTCCTGCGGGATAACACGATATGAATTCGTTTTGGATTCACGGGTCTTAAAATGGCTTAAAAACATAGGCTTTCCGATGCCTTTGTCGCCAATGGCGCTTGGGGAAGAGGATTATTACTGCTTCGTGTCGGACATCCTGCGTGATTGGTGTGCACGGGCGAATGTCCTGCCGTGCGTTTTCGACGCAGCGATCTTCAGCAGTTATGACCTTGAAGATTGGCCTGACGATGCCCCCGTTTATTAGCACGAGCAATTGTCCATGAGGTACTCCCATGAAAACCATTGTCTTGATTTCCTGCGTGAAGAGAAAATTACCATATCGCGCAAAGGCGAAAGACCTCTATACAAGCACTCTATTTCGCTCTTGCCTTCAATATGCCCGCCGGCTCAATGCTGATGCAATCTTCATTTTGTCAGCGAAGTACGGATTGGTTGATCTGGAAGAAGAAATCGATACATACAACCTGACTCTGAATGGGATGGGCGAGGTGCAGAAGAAAGCCTGGGCGAGTCGAGTGCTGTTGAGCTTGCAACAAAAAGCCGATCTTCAAAATGATCGTTTCATCATCCTGGCCGGGGACAATTACCGGAAATATCTACTGCCCCACATCCGTTCCTACGAGATACCCTTGGAAGGCCTGTCTTTTGGGCAACAACTAGGTGAACTAAAACGGCGGTTGGCATGAGCGAAATCTGTCATGCGCTGCACGCGCTGGTGAATACCCTCCCTCGTTTTCGGTTCCCATTTATCTCAAGCAAGCTCCCCCGGAATGGCATTTATGTATTATTTGAGGATGGAGAGATCGCCCACGGAGGAGCGCGTGTAGTGCGTGTTGGAACGCATACGGGGAGCAATCAACTCGGTTCCAGATTGGAACAGCATTTTCTGCGAGAGAACAAAGATCGAAGCATTTTTCGAAAGAATATCGGCCGAGCACTTCTAAACAAAGAAGGCGACCCATTTATTCATGATTGGGAATTGGACCTGACCACTCATGCTGCCAAGGTAAGATATGCAGGTTCGATAGATGCTGAAAAACAACATCAAGTGGAGAGAAAGGTCACCGAGTATATTCAAGCTCATTTTCAATTTGCGATCTTTGAAGTGCCCCAGAAAGAAGAGCGTTTAATTCTGGAATCAAGGATGATTTCCACGGTTTCCTGGTGTGAAGAATGCAAACCATCCGAGGTTTGGCTTGGTCTGTACTCGCCAAAAGATAAGATCTGTGAAAGCGGCCTTTGGATCGTGAACGAGCTCTACAAACAACCTCTCACGGAAGGTGATCTAGCTCACTTGCAAGCCCTTATTCATTGACCAGCAAGAAAGAGGCATGGTATGGACTCATTTGAATCCCTGGTTGCCGGCATCCTGGAAAGAGAAGGGTATTGGGTCCGAACGCGTTTCAAGGTTGAGCTGACAAAAGAAGAAAAACGCATGATCGGCCGGCCTTCCGCGCCAAGATGGGAACTGGATTTGATCGCTTACAAAGCAGGAACCAATGAACTGCTTGTCATCGAATGCAAGTCATATCTTGATTCCTATGGGGTACGTATCTCCGGTTTCGATGGCAGCCATCCTGACCAGGAGAACTACTATAAATTATTCAACGATGACAAACTTCGGGAAATCGTCCTGCAACGTTTAGTCGCTCAATTAGTCGGTTCAGGTGCGAGCCTGCCCAATCCAAACGTCCGCCTCTGTCTGGCAGCTGGGAAGATCCGATCCGAGAAAGATCGTGAAGAGCTAAGGATGCATTTTGATACACACAATTGGACTCTGTTTGATGAAGATTGGCTTTTTGAGAAATTAACGGCAATGTCCGCCAGTGGCTACGAAGATGATGTGGCCACCCTGGTCGCAAAATTGGTGTTTCGCCAACAAGGCAGAAAAGAGAAACAATGAGCAGCAGGAGGAACGCACAATCATGGCCTTATCCTCGCCACAGAGATTATGAAGCGCTGTTGCGAGAGTCGAACGCGCGTTGGTTTTACGAGCACGGGCACAGAGTAAATCCCAAAATCCCTTATTTACTTGCAACCTGGGAGGACTGGACTAAAAACATCATTTTGCCCGAAGTGGCAGAGTACATTAAAGCGGAGCAAGGGCGCCGGGTCGAACAAGGGCGGGGTTTCCCGTTACACAAGTACCTCCATCATGGGCTAAGCAGTCAGGCCATGCTATTCAACCTGACTGGCCCTTTGGTGATCAAGATGGATTTGACGCCTCTGCAAAGCGCCTTCCAAGCCACTGGAATACCATGGCCGACGGGAGGAACGACGCTTGACTATGAACTCGAGGATCGAGGCATCTTCTCGGAGGATTCCGGACAGCCGACATCGATTGATTGTGCGATCAGGGGAACCAATGGCCGGCCACTTTTTGTGGAAGCCAAGTTGGTGGAGAGGGAATTCGGTGGTTGTTCTGTCTTCGATGGCGGTGATTGCGATGGGCGTAACCCGGCCAGAGAGTTCGGAAAGTGTTATCTACATCATCTTGGTCGAAAATATTGGACCTTGATGGAGAAATATGGTTTCCTTGATGGTGCCCTGGGAGAGAGCCCGATCTGCCCACTAGCGATGTATTACCAATTCTTTCGTGAGGTGATATTCGCCCTCGAGGCGGGTGGCGAGTTCGTACTTTTATTTGACGAACGCAACCCATCTTTCTACGCCGGGAAGCCTTTGACCGAGCGCGGGCTGATGCCTTTCTTGTTGTCCCTTGTCCCACAAACAATCAAGCCACACATTCATGTCATCAGCATACAGCAGGTAGATGCGACCTTCCGTACCCTTATTCAGGCTGCCTGGTTGCAAGATTTCGAAAAGAAATATGCGTTGAATATGGAAGATATTTAGGTCGGACAAGCGGGTTCGCAGAAGTAATCCGGCTTTCTCGAAAGCCTCATTTCCCTTGATTGCGGATGAAATCCTGCAGATCTTCCAATCTCACCCTGGAAGTTCTGCCAAACTTTAACGAGGGAATTTCCCCTAATTGCATCATTCTATAGACCTTTGATTTACTTATGCGGAGGACTTTAGCAACCTCATCCGCTGTGAGGATCGCGTTTTGTTTCTCCGCTTTTGTTTGCCCCTTGGTGGATATAATCGCGAGAATTAATTCATAGAGCAAATTCGCGGCCGCTTCGCCGAGTTGTTTTCCAGCTCGATCGCTGCGTTCTCGTATGACAGCTTTTTCCTGGTCGCTAATCAACTCGTACGTAGACCGACTATTCGGTTGATGAAGTGCATTCATCTCTGGTATCTCCTTTTCCTGGATACCCAATTCTATTTGAATGCTCATCAACTTGGACGAAATATCGGGACCGAGATCATTAGAAAAGAAGGAGGGTGTTTGGAGGTACAGGGGCGGATTGCTCCGCCCCTGCGACGCTTATGTGAGCTGGTACACGGGTGTGAGTTCTGTTTCGATCACCGCCACCTGACCGCTGTTGAGCCAGCGGCTGATGCGGTGCAGGGCTTCCTCGGGAGAGAGCGTTCCAGCAGCAACCGATTGCAGAGCTGCCAGGAGAACATCCTGGCCGGCGGGCAGGTTCAGCCTGCCATCCATGGCTCCCAGGTCGTGCCCGGATTGCTCGACCTCATTGACCCATTTCCGAAGGGGAACAAAGTCGCGCTCGATCTCGGCGAAATCAATCGCCTGGCGAAGCAATTCGATGGCGTAGTCAAAATCGTAGCTGGCCATGTCCGCCTCGCTCAAAAATCTTCCGGGAAACCGATCGTGAAAACCAGTTCGCCCTTATCGTCGGGGCCGCAGACGGCCCGCAGGCGGAGATCGGTATTCTGTGGTTCCCCGCTCCTCGCTTCCGCTTCCTGCAGGGCGACCGTGAAGGTCACGGTATCCGTCCCTTGGTCGGCGAGCTTGATCGTGAACGCCGCCAGCCAGAGCACGTCCCACAGCCGGCCGTCGTAATCCTGGCCGAGGGCTTGATCAGCCCGAGTCGGGGTCAGGCGGCAGTAGAGCGCATCGGTGATCGCCACCGGCAGCTTGAAGCCGGCTTGTTTGGCCGTCTCGCTGACATCCACCAGCACGCCGTCGGCGATGGCCTGGGCGCGGGTGTATGCGTAGATGACAGGGCCGAAGAACGGGTCTTCCGGTTCAGAGAAGGCAAGTTGGTTTTCCATGTCGCCTCCTAGTTGAACCCCAAGCCGCGTTCTTTTAAACTTACAAACTTGTTGCCGCCGATGATAAGATGATCGAGCACCTCACAATCCAGCAGCTTGCCAGCCTGCACGATGGCGCGCGTGACGGCGACATCGTCGGGCGAAGGCGTGGGATCCTGCGAGGGATGATTGTGAACGATCAGGATTGCCGGGGCCATGCGCTGCAGAGCAGGCTTGAACAATTCGCCCACATGCACCTGGGAGGAGTTCACGCTTCCGTGATACACCTCGACAATGTCCAGAACCCGGTTGCGGGTGTCGAGCAGCATGACTTTGAGATATTCCTGCTCAAGCAGGCTCATCTCGTGCTGGACGAGAGCTGCGGCATCTGCCGGCGAGTTGACCACCTGGCGTTCGCCGGTGGGTTCGTGCAGGCGAAGACCGAGTGCCAGGGCAGCCTTGATCCGCACCGCGGTCTGCTGCCCGACGCCGCGCACGGAAGCGATTTCCGCCACGTGAGCCTTGTAGATGCGCTGGACATCCCCGCCAAAACGGGCCAGGATCCCTTCGGCAACCTCGATCTGCTGCGCCCCGCCGACCACGGCAGCCAGGAGTTCGACCAGGCTGCAGGCGGCGGCATTGGCGCTGACCCGATAGGCGGGTTGGTCCCGCAAGGGCAGCGTCTTCAGTTTTCGAATTGGGTAGGAAGGGGGAGGAATCAGTAGGGTTTCCATCATCTGTCTCCTGTTCTGTGGAATGGCAGGGGACAGATGGCTCCCCACGGGGAGCGGATTCATCCGTCCCCTGCGTGGGGGGGGTAAAGCGATTTCTGTTAGCAGTCCGGGTTGTAGCCTTCCGGCCAGGGACCCGACTCGATCTGGATCTCGTCCCGTTTCAGGCCCGGGTAGAGCACCTGGCCGTCCGCGGCATACACGGGCGGAAAGAGCCAGGGATTCTCCGCCAGGGCCTTGCGCAGGGTTTCGGCATGGGCGAGCCAGTAGTGGGTTTCACCACCTTTGGCACACGCCCAGCCGGCCCCACGTCGGCGACTGTTCAGGCTGGGAACGTAGTACGTCTCCGCGCCGCAGATAGGGCAGGCTTGCGGGGCAACCGGGAAGAACCCGGAGGGAGCATCGGGAGCGCGTTCGCCCCCGCTCCGCAGGTATTCCACGACCGCCTTGACCGCCGGGCATTCTGCGCCCAGCCCGCAAGTGCATTTCCTGTCCTTGCCAACATGGTGATACCGCGGGCGGGTCTCCGGTCCAAAATCGACGGAATAGAAGTAACCCGTGACGGATACCGCCGCATCCTGTTGCCGGACCGGAGTGCCGACTTCACGGATCTGTTTGGGTGCAATGAGCACCATGCTGAACCTCCTTTCTTTGCATAAGCGTCCTCCTTGTGGAATGCTGAAAACGAATTAGCCTGGCTGTGCCAGGAGAACGATGATTCATCGCCCAGAAGCAATCCGGGAGAGAAACCTAACTGGGAGAAGAGAGATGAAAAAGATTAGGGAAAAGTTAGTAATCCACCCACTTTTCCTTATAAGTAATGTTCCTGAAAGCGAATTTCACATATAATGATTGAGAACCCCCGGTTTCCTGATGCAAACCAAGAAATGAGATTTAAACAAAAACAAACTAATGGGACACGATGAAGAAAATGAATGGTGGTCGCTTGTTGATCCGTTGACAATCGAGCGGCCCTCTAGAAGGCGGTATATTCAGATCCGCGAACTTTTCAAAGCTCGTAAGATCCTGTCCTTTCCCGTGAGAACAGAGGATCTGGCCAACGTCGTCAATGGCCGGGAAGATGTACTTCTGCCAGGGTGGGCAGAGGACAGGAAATTTGAGCGCGAACTGGAAACTCTTATTAGAAGAAACCCCACCATTCTCGTGTGCTTGAATTGTGATCATATCATCGGCTTCCTCGATTACTCTCCTGACAAAGAGATATTTTCAGTAGCAGAAACAAGCTATGTGTTCTCGCGAGAAGGTTTTTCTTGCCAATACTGTCAATCCACCATGTGGTCAATGGTTCCTTCTGAAAGGCTGAAATCTGGAGAAAAGATCGAGATGCCCCCGGGATTTCAGAAAACGATGGAAAGTAGTCCGGGGCAGAACACACCCATCCCCTATTCTCCTGGAGCTACCAGGAATGAGCAATTCCTGGATTCTGTACTACGCCGCCTTTATCCCTTCCGGCCCGAAGAACCCACGGATCGCATCCGCCTTGGAAAAAAAGACATCTCTGGTGCATTACGTGCGGCCGAGCGCATCAGCCCTGAACTTGCGAAGGCCGGCCAAAAGATGCCGCCGGTCCTTTTGCTCCGGCCTGTATACACCCAGGAATATCGAAATGTGCTTGGCACGGTGTGGGAAACCGTGAAAGAGATACTCGGGGATGAGAATTCTCATTTAGCCGATGTTGCGATTGGCATCCTGCCGCGCAATGAGTTGACCGCCTCCGCGCATCTCGGTTCGGATGGACAAACGGCAGTCATTGTCAGGCTTGGTTTCTTTCAACACCTTTATTTATTGAACCAACTCATGTTGTATATCACCGGTGATATGATGAACCGGGATCGGAAACGAAAGAACCTCGTTGCTCTACTCCGCCACGAGCTCACTAACAGCAATAGAAATGCAGATGCCTTGTTACGGAAGGTGGATCTGGAGCAGCAAACGGAGTCCGAGTACTGGTCGGTCCACGCCATCTCCAACATCCAGCAAGAATTCGTCCTTTTACATGAGCTTGGACACCTCCAAACATGGATGCAGGGGAGTTCTGGAAAAGACATGGATGACCTGGTGCCCGTGGAGGAAGCGGGGGAAATCAACGCAGATTCCTGGGCCGTGGATCAGGTACTCAGGAGAGGCGTGAAGTTCCATCATCTGGATGTCTATTTGAAAGCGC
>Ga0233425_10006915_pt1 | contig 16317 bp, 15 predicted proteins | sample Watercolumn_Towu_2_FD_181712 | JGI IMG/M metagenome (GOLD analysis project Ga0233425, IMG submission 181712) | Freshwater microbial communities from Lake Towuti, South Sulawesi, Indonesia - Watercolumn_Towuti2014_140_MG | ecosystem: Environmental > Aquatic > Freshwater > Lake | place... | reverse complement strand
TATTGGTCATTTCTCCCCGGTATGATAGAAAATATGGACGGAAGGATATTAACTTGCTCTGGAGGATTGCCGCCCGTACGGATAGCCGAATCGAACCCATCCCGGTTGGGATAAAGCGCTGGCAGACCGATGACGCCAGTACGATCCTTGAAATCGCCCGCCGGGAGGGGGTCCGGGTATCGATTTAGTAATGATCAAAATTTACCCTTCCTTCCCCAAGGAAAGGGGAGGGAAGGGAGGATGGAGGCCTAAGAAATTCTTATAAAAAAATTATCTGTTTTCGTTTGCGTTTTCAGTTACCCCTTCCCTCCTTTCCGGAAAAGGAATAAAAAGGTTAACGGGCCACCCGATCAATCAGCTTGCCGTCTTCCTCCCTGAGTTCGATGATCATCGGCATGGCCCCGATGGTGTGGGTGGAGCAGGAAAAACAGGGATCATAGGCCCGGATGGCCGCTTCGACCCGATTCATCATGCCCTCAGTTAATTTTTTCCCATCGACGAAACTCTTGGCCACCATTTCAACCGATTTGTTGATGGCCCAGTTGTTATGCCCCGTGGCGACAATCAGATTGACCTTGGTCAACATGCCGTGGGCATCGGTTTGATAATGATGAAAAAGGGTACCCCGAGGGGCCTCCAGACAACCGATCCCTGCCCCGGTCAGGCCCGGCGAATCAACGGCCAGATCATTGGAAAGAATGGCCGGATCCATGAGGAGTTCTTTGGCCCGTTCAATGGCATAAAGGTCTTCGATCAGACGGGCATAATGATACCAGAGGGTCCCTTCGATCGGTTTTCCGTCCGCCAGGGCTTTAAATCGGCCGAACTCTTCATTGGCCAGCGGGGTGTTGATCTTCTGGGCCACATTCAACCGGGCCAGCGGTCCGACGCGGTAGGTTCCGGCCGGGTAGCCTAATTTTCGATAATAAGGAAACTTTAAATAAGACCAGTCTTCCACGGCCTCGGCGATATGCTCCAGATAATTCCGGGGATCAAAGTCCTCCAGTATTTTTCCGTTTTTATCAATCAAACGCAGGCGGCCGTCGTAGAGCTGCAGACCTCCTTCCTCATCAACCATTCCCAGGTAGGCCGAGGGGAAGACGGCATATTTATCCACCAGCTCCCGATTGGTCTCGAACCAGCCTTTGGCCACTGCAAGGGCGATTTTGATCGTGTCGGTCACCTCGTCGATGCGGTTGAGGAGGTCGTCACAATCTTCGACCGTCAGAGGGGCATTGACCCCTCCGGGTATGGAATGAATCGGATGGATCCTTTTCCCGCCCAGTTTGCGGATGATGTCCTGACCGAAGGCCCTTGACTGGACGGCTTTAAGAGCCAGTTCCGGTTTGGCCTGGATGACGCCGACGACATTGCGGATGGCCGGATCGGCATCAAAACCCAGGAGCATATCCGGACCGGCCAGCTCAAAAAAATGCATGGAGTGGGATTGAATGTATTGGCCCATGTGCATCAACTCCCGCAGGAGTTGCGCCGATCGAGGCGGTGTAACCCCGACAATTCCGTCACAGGCCTTGGCCGAGGCCAGATGATGGCTCACCGGGCAAATGCCGCAAATCCGGGGGGTGATTTGGAGCATCTCAAAAAAAGGCCGTCCTTCGGTGAATTTTTCAAATCCCCGCCATTCGTTCACATGCATAAAGGCCTTATCCACTTTTCCTTTGGGGCCCAGGTGAATCGTCACTTTGGCGTGCCCTTCGATTCTGGTTACGGGTTCTATGGTAATCTTCTGCATCGTTATTCTCCTCTATTTCCTAAGACGACATCCATTTTTAAAACTCATCGGTTTTTGTCGTCATGCCGGACTCGATCCGGCATCCAGAGTTCTTTCCGGAGACAGCCGAGGTCGGGTTGCTTTATCCTGGCTTCCGGCCTGACTCCCTCCAGGAGTCTCTTTTCGCTCGGTGAAGCCGAGGGACCGAAATGACCTCAGGGCCTTTGAGTCCTGTTGTTCATCAATCATATTTCAAGGTCTGATCCTTCAATACAGGCATCCGGCCTTCCAGCAATTCACTAAGGACATAATAAATCGCCTCCGCCGAAGGAGGACAGCCCGGAAGATAGACATCGACCTTGACCACCTGATCCAAGGGACGGGCCGGAATCGGTTTGGCCAACTCCTCCGAGCGGGGGATAAACCCATCCACGGTGCTCTCCGTCTCTATATAAGCCCTCCGCAGGGCCTCTTCGAGATTGACTTGATTGCGCATCAAGGGGATCCCGCCGAGGACTGAACAATCCCCCAAGGCGATCAGAATCTTGCAGCGGTCGCGCATCATTGTAGATACTTCCAGATGGGCGGTATTATTGACGGCACCGGTGAGAATCCCGACCGTCACCCCGTCTTTGGGAGGGTGTTTCAAGTCGGTGATGGGACAGGAGGTGATCTCAATTTTATCCAAAAGTTCGACCAGCCGCTCGTCCATATCCAGGACGGACATGTGACATCCGGCACAGGCGGCCAACCAATCTGTGGCAATTTTTATTTTAGTCATATCTTGTTCTCCTCACAATTCTACAAGCGGACGGCCAGCTGGGTTAAGACTTCATTTTCCGGAATGATCCCTTCCGGCAGAGGTACAGCCCTTCTGACGGCCACTTTCTTCCCTTCCAGGTTATACAGCGATCCCTCCTGTTCATACCAAAGCAGGGCCGGCAAGACCACATCGGCCGCCTCGGACAACGGGCTGTGATAGCTGGCTTGGACGGCTAAAAATTTGGCTTCCCGGGCCTGTTTGATCTTTTCAGCGGATAAGGTGGTATCCGCTAGAAGGAGATAGACAAAGTCCATCTGGCTGGGGGCAAAATTGGCCCGAAGCCCCAAGACCTTGGCATGAAAGCCGTTGCTTTCCGGGAAGAGAGGAATAAAATGGGCCTTCTTCTGGAGCAGGGCCAATTTTTCGGCCTGGTCCGCCGGCGTTTCTTCGCCGTAAAGGACAATGGGGGCATCGCTTTCCTGGCACAAACGAATGGCTTTACTTAATTCATTCAGCGGAAAGGTTTTATGGGCATACCGTCTCATCTTGGTGCTGTTGTCGGAAACAAGGATCAGACGGGCACCCTTCATACAGGCCCGTTTGATGTGATAACCGATAACCGGATGATCATCAAGCGGATCGGCCCCGGTCACCAGGATGGTTTGGGCCGAGAGCAGGTCATTTAAAGATCCGCCCATGGGCAGTTTGAATCGGGCCAGGGTCAGTTCCAGGACTCCCACATTGGCCCCGAGCCTGCCCAGAAAAACGGCCACAAATTCACTGAGGGTCAAATTAAGGGTCCGGCAAGTGGTCCAGGCGCCGATTTTTTGGCTCGGCGTATTTTTAATCGCTTGGGCCATGGTCTCCAGGGCCTCTTCCCAGGTGGCCGGCTCCAGCCGGCCCTCTTTGCGGATCAAAGGAGTGGTGATCCTGCGCCGCTGTTCTTTGAAGGGGAGAAAACGGCCCCGTTCACACAGTACACCGTTGTTATGTTCTTCCCATTCCCCTTCCACCCGCAAGACCCTTCCGGCCCGGGTGATGATCTCCGTGCCGCAGCCCACACTGCAGAACATACAGACGCTTTTGGTCCGTTCCACCTGGACTTCCCGTCCGGCATAAGCGCTTTGCCGGTCGATCAAGGCCCCGGTAGGACAGATTTGCAGACAGGTTCCGCAGGTGACACAGGTGGATTGGCCGAAGGGCACATCGCCGTCGGCACAGACTTTGGTCTTGGCCCCCCGGAAGATCACCCCCAGGGTATTGTTGGCGGCCAACTCGCTGCAGGCCCGAATACAACGACGGCAGAGGATACAGCGGTTATGGTCCATGATAAAATATTCCCGGGTCCCATCGACCGGTTTGGGTTCGCCCGGATTCGGATAGACCCAATGGTCCAAACCGTACCGATAGGCCAGGGCCTGTAATTCACAGTCGCCGCTGGATTCGCAAAAGGGGCAATAGTGGTTCCCCTCGGAAAAAAGCAGTTCCAGGAGAAATTTGCGTTCAGCCACGACTTTGGGTGATTCAGTCTCCACCCGCATCCCCTCCGTCACCGGAAAGGTGCAGGCCGGCTGCAAGCCCCGTTGCCGTTCGATCTCCACCAGGCAGATGCGGCAGGCTCCCAGGGGTTTTACCGCCGGATGATGACATAGACTGGGAATGTCAATGCCCGCGGCCTTGGCCGCTTCCATGACGGTCTGGCCGGCCCGGGCCCGGACATGATGCCCATTGATTTTTATATGTACAACCTTATCCATTAGACAGCCTCCTTGTTAGTGCTGTTACGGGTTTCGAGTTGCGAGATACGGGTTTTGCCTAATAGGAGTCGGCTTTTAACGCGTAACCCGTAATCCGAAAAACACGCCTATCAAGCCGATTGCACCTTCTTCTCCTCAAGAACAGAAGAAAGTCCCATCGACTTGGACCATTCCAGATCACAGCGCAGACAGCGTTTACATTCTTCCCGAGCCGTATGCTCATCAAAACCGGCCTCCACTTCTTCAAAGCAACGGATGCTTTTCTCGGCCGACAGGCGCCTGACCATCGGACGACCGGCCTCGGCATAATCGTCCATATTAAAAAGCTGCGGAATTTCCCGCCAGGGGGTAGTGAACTTTTGTCTTTCCAAAAGATGCCCTTTGAGATAGGCATCCACCGAGACGGCCACCTTGTTCCCCTGATCGACGGCTTCCACCACCGTCGCCGGTCCCAAGGTCACATCGCCGGCGGCAAAGACCCCTTCCCGGGAGGTCATGAGATTGGCTCCAACGGCGATAGTGCTGTCCCGCTTGACCTCGATGGTGCTGCGTTCCGGAAGGCCCTGGAGATCCGAGGCTTGACCGATGGCAGCGATAAAGACATCGGCGTCGAGAATAAATTCCGGGATTTCGAATTCTGTGGCCTCAATAGGCACGGGAATCCGTCGGCCTCCGGCATCAAATTCGGCGAGACGTTGGAGGTGGCATTCCACGCCGGTAACTTGATCCGGCCCCAGAATGCCCACCGGGTTGGTCAGGAAATGAAATTGGATGCCTTCCCGAAAGGCGCCGTCAACCTCTTCCTCCCAGGCCGGCATATCCTGCCGGGTCCGGCGATAGAGGATATGGACCTTTTTGGCCCCCAGACGCAGGGCCGTCCTGGCGGCGTCGATGGCCACGGCCCCTCCGCCGACTACGGCGACATTCTTTCCTTTCATCTCCGGCGGTTTGCCGAGGGCTACTTTTTTCAAAAATTCAATTCCTTGATAAACACCGGGCAGGTCTTCGCCGGGTATGCCTAAACGGCGACCTTTGTGGGCCCCTACCGCCAGGATGACCGCTCGATAGCCATCGCGGTCCAAGAGCCCATCGACGGTAAAGTCCTTGCCCATTTCCTGCCCCAGTTTTATATCCACACCGGCCCGTTTAATGGCCTCGATTTCCATATTAAGGATCGACCTTGGCAGACGGTATTCCGGGATCCCCACGGCCATCATCCCACCGGCAACCGGAAGCTTATCAAAGACGGTCACCGGATAGCCCTTTTGGGCCAGACGCAGGGCGGCGGTCAGCCCGGCCGGACCGGCACCGACAACGGCCACCTTTTCTTTTTTGGGCTCTTCGAGTTTTTCGGGGATCCAGGGATTTCCCATCTCATGATCGGCCATGAACCGTTTGGCTAACCGAATGGCTACCGGCTCATCAATATCGCTGCGCCGGCATTTCTGTTCACAGAAGGCCGGACAGACCCGTCCGCAGGTTAAGGTGAAGGGGTTTCGTTCCCGATGGACTTCCAACCCTTCGGTATAGCGCCCTTGGGCGATGAGGGAGACAAAAGTCGGGACATCCACCTGAGCGGGGCAGGCATTGGTGCAGCGGGCCCGAACCAGACTTTTGCAGGAGCCGGAATGGCATTCACCGTCCAGGATATGAGTCAGGAATTCCGATTCAAAGTAGCGCAGGGCCGACATCACCGGTCCGGGTGTCAACTGGCCCAGGGCGCACAGGGAGCCGGTCTCCATCCCTTTGGCTAAGGTCTTGATGGATTCCAGGTCTTCCAGTCTTCCCTGTCCCTCGGTGATACGCGTCAGGATTTCCAACATCCGCTTCCCGCCCACGCGGCAGGGGATGCATTTGCCGCAGGATTCGGCCTGAGCGAATTTGAGGAAGTATTTGGAAAACTCCACCATGCAGGTGTCTTCATCCACGACGATCATGCCGCCGGAGCCCATGACCGCACCCACTTCCTGCAAGGAATCGAAATCAACTTCGACATTGAGGTGTTGGGGCGGGATGCACCCTCCCAGGGGACCGCCGGTCTGAACGGCCTTAAAGCGTTTGTTGTTAGGGATGCCGCCTCCGATGTCAAAGATGATTTCACCCAGGGTGATTCCCATGGGGACTTCCACCAGGCCGGTGTTGTTGATTTTGCCGGTGAGGGCGAAAATGGCCGTGCCCGGACTGCGTTTGGTGCCGATGTTATTGAACCAGGTAGAGCCGTTGACAATGATCTGGGGGACATTGGCGTAGCTCTTGACGTTATTTAAATTAGTCGGCTTGCCCCAGAGGCCCGAGGCCGCCGGAAAGGGAGGCCGGGGTCGCGGTTCACCGCGCCGTCCCTCAATCGAGGCCAGCAGGGCGGTTTCCTCTCCGCAGACAAAGGCCCCGGCTCCTTCTTTGATATGGAGGTGAAAGGAGAAGTCGGTATTGAGGATATTGTCGCCCAGGAGACCGTATTCTTCCGCCTGAGCAATGGCCACGTTAAGTCTTTTGATGGCCAGGGGGTATTCGGCCCGGCAGTAGATGTATCCCTCTTTGGCCCCTACGGCATAGGCGCAAATGGTCATCCCTTCGATCACGCTGTGGGGATCTCCTTCCAAAAGCGAACGATCCATGAAGGCCCCCGGGTCTCCTTCATCGGCATTGCAGACCACGTACTTCACCTCTCCCGGGGCCTTGGAGGTGAATTCCCATTTGGTTCCGGTAGAGAAACCGGCCCCGCCGCGGCCCCTTAACCCGGAACGTTTGACTTCCTGAACAACTTCATCCCGGGTCAGGTCAAACAAGGCCCGGGAAAGGCCGTCATATCCGCCACGGGCGATGTATTCATCGATTTTTTCCGGATCGATGGTCCCGCAGTTCCGCAAGGTGATACGGACCTGTTTGTTATAAAAAGGAATATCCTGGTAACGGGGAAGTTCCTTGTACGTTTCCGGGGCTTTAAAGGTCAAACGACCGACAATCCGTCCCTTGACCAGGGTTTCTTCGACGATGGTTTGGACGTCCCGGACCTGGACCTGGCAATAAAAGATCCCTTCCGGATAAATGACCATGATCGGCCCCATGGCACAAAAGCCACGGCAGCCGGTGGGTACGACACGGACCTCTTTTTCCAATCCGCGACGGGCGATCTCTTTAGTTAATCCACTGACAATGGCCAGGGAATCCGTTGCCGTGCATCCCGTCCCGCCACAGACCAGAACGTTGGCCCGATAAAAAGGCTCAGCCATATCTGCCTCCTAGATTCGTGTGTAATAGTCTCTGTGTATTGATCTTAGTCTATTTTAACTGCCCTGAATGTTCCCCCTTTCCTCGCCTTTCCCTCGGAGTGTCGAGAGCCGGGTGGGGGGCATTGGGTCTTCTGCACAGATTGTCGGTAAGGTCGGCCTGACCGTTACTAAAGCTGCTGCGTCTCCATCCGACTGATGGCCCATTCCTGAACGACCTGACCCCGGATGAGATGTTCTTCGATTAACCGGGGCACCTTTTCGGCCGTGATTTTGGCATAACGAACCCTGGCCTTACCGGCTTGTTCGATATCGACCAGCGGTTCTTTGGCACACATACCGACACATCCCACTGTTTCCACATGGGCCTCTATCTTGCGGGAGTCCAGTTCCTGCAAGACGGCCTGCATGACTTCTCGGGCGCCTGCGGCGATCCCGCAGGTTCCCATCCCGATAATGATGCGGGTTCCGGTTTGGATCCGGGTCAGCAGGTCTTTTTTGGCCTCTTCGCGGATCTTTTTCAGCTCTTCAATGCTCTTTAGTTTTGTCATGTTGGTTTCTCCTATTCCCTCCACCCAATTCGGACCAACCGGAACCAAGACGGATATTCTAAACCGGTTGAACATCCATCGATGGGTCCGGGTCCAAGGCCGGTTCTTGCATTTATTCTATCCATTTTGGGTAGAATCTTCGTTCGAAAATAGAGTCCGAGTCTACGTCCTATCTTCATAGTTCGTGGTGCCACGCCCCAAAAAACGGGGCATGGCGGATTATTACGCAGCACCCAAGACCTCCCGCTATCAGGCCGTGGCCCTCAGGGGCGGATCTTTTATTGCCAGACTGTTTTCTCCTTCAACGAATAACTCCCTAAGCCAGTGACGCACTTTGGGATGTGTCAGGGGAATGCCTTCCAATTGCTGCCGAATTTCCGCAGTGTCGACCTGAAATTCTTCCCCGTTGACCCGGTGGGTGTAGGTCCAGTCCACCGGATGTTCGGCCAGGAGCACGGCGATCAGGACTGGAGTCAGATCGCCTAAAGGTGCCCGATCAAGGTGACTGTGTCGAAAGGTGGCCTGCACTGTGGTCCCTTCGCCAGGCTTCGACCTGATCGTTAAGTCCCCCTCACAGCGGCGGCAGGCCTCCAGAAGAAGGGGAAGCCCCAAGCCGATATGACGCGTTTTCCGGGTGGTGTAAAAAGGATCGAAAATTTTCTTAATCTGATCCGGGGACATCCCCCGGCCGTTGTCGCGGATTTCGATAAGCATCCAATCGGCCGACAGATCCTCCTCTATCAGGAGATCGATTTTGGAGGCCCCGGCCTCAATCGAATTCTGGAGGACATCCAGAATATGTAAAGAAAGCTCTTTCAAGAGTTTAAGTCTCCTTGAGGAGCTGGGTCATTTTCTCCGGGCCCAAGCGGCCTAAGACCTGGTCGTTGACCACGGCCACCGGGGCCAGTCCGCAGGCCCCCAAACAATAGACCACTTCAAAGGTGAATTTGTAATCTTGGGTTGTTTCTCCGGGTTTTATGCCCAACTCATCCTGGATGGTATCGACCAGTTTTCCCGCCCCCCGGACATGACAGGCTGTCCCGTCGCATTGTCGGATAATGGTCTTGCCCCGTCGAGAAAGGTAAAACTGGGAATAAAAAGTGGCCACCCCGTAAATCTGACTGAGGGGTGTCCCTGTTTTTTCGGAAATCCAATTCATGGCCTCCGCCGGAAGATAGCCGTAAATATCCTGGGTCTTCTGCAGAATAGGGATTAGACTCCCCGGGGCCCCGCTATAGTCCTCAATAATTTTGTTGAGAGGTTCAAAATCGATGGTTTCGGATTGCGTCATAGGTCCCTCCTCTTTTCTATACACACACCTATTCAGTTCTGCGGCCACTTGACATTGACCTGCCGACCCTGCTGCCCTTGAAAGGCCAGGATCAGTTCCCGGATCAGGGGAACGGCCAAGGTGAAGGTGGTCCGATCTTGTATCTCACTCAGCCGGTGGGCATCTCCGTTGAGGATTAAACAACGGTCTTTTAGTTGGGGCCACTGGGGAAAGTCCCGGTCCCTGATAAAATGGGGCGAAACCTCCAGAGCGAGAAAGGCCGCCTTTTCGGGAATAAACCCGAGATTGGCTAAAAGACTGAAAGAAGGTCGGTCCACATGAGCCGGAATGGTTATCCCGCCAAGGGAACCGACCTGGGAAACGATTTCTTCCAACGTCATGTCCAGTGAGGCGGCCAAGAGGCGTTCTTCCGTCCAAAGCCATTCCCCATGGGCATTGACGACATATTGGGGGCCGAAGATCTGTTCTTTGTTGGTTAATGGGGGCAGTTTTTGAAAAACGATCTCTTGCCAGGCCTGACAGGAAGAGACCTGATCAAAAAGACAGAGGATGTGGACTTCTTCCCTGGACTGGACTTCCATTCCGGGAAGGACATGGATGTTTGTCCCGGCAGCCGCCTCCATAACCGCAGTGATATTGTGGCAGGCATTATGGTCGGTAATGGCAATAAGATTCAGTTCTTTTTCTTTAGCCTGTCGAAGTATCAGATCGGGAATCATTTCAACCTCCGCACACCCCGAGAGGACTGTATGAATATGTAAATCGGACTTGAATACCTTCAGCCGGGCATCAGAAAAGACACGTTCCTCCTGATCATTATTCACCGCGTATCCCTAAAATGGTCAACTGTCCAACAACGGAAAATGTGTCCAAAGGTGTCAGCAATAAGACTACTTTTTCTTTTTCCGCCTGTTCAATCGTTTCCTGGGCGGGCCGGCAGCCTTCGGTCATAATAACTCCGGCCAAATTGGCCAGACTGGCCACAGCGACGACATTCACATGAGATTGGAGGGTCACCCAGAGATAGTCCGGTTTGGCCCCTTTCATGGCACAGCTCAGGAGATCCGAGGCATATCCGCCTTTGACTATCCGGTTTGCCTCCGGAAGGGGAGTAATCGCCTCTAATTTCAATTTTTCTATAATCGTTTTTAGGGGTACCGTGTTCATCCCGGAACTATCCCTCCTCCTTCTTAATCTCCCCAACAGAATAAATCAGCAAGGTCTATGCCAGAGGAGGTCAGGGTGTCGGGCTTTCCGGATTCCGTTGGATTTGATCAATAAACTCGAGGGTTAGCCAAGAGAAGGAATCCGGAAGGTGTTTGGAAAAGGGGAATAATTTATGGGGAAGGATATGATGTCAATCATACTTTTTTACAGGGTGTAAAAAAAACTGGCATTAAAAGAAAGGGGCTAAGGTTAAGGGTTCGAGGCTTAAGGCAATCTTTAGAAAAGAAGAGTTGTATAACAGATGAACTCTGAAATCACCTTAAAGATTAATCACCACCTCCAGCCTGGTCCCTTTTCCTGGAGCGGATTCAAGGGTCAGGGAATCCACACATTTTTTGATATTGGCCAGACCCATGCCGGCCCCGAATCCCAATTCCCTGATCCAGGGCGGGGCGGTTGAAAAGCCAGGGGATAAAGCCTGTTCAACATCGGCAATGCCCGGGCCTTGATCGATAAAGATCAGACGGATGATCTCCGGTTGAATTTCAGTGATTAATTCGCCCCCGGCATCCGTATGAATGATCAGGTTCATCTCGGCTTCATAAGCGGAAATGGCCACCCGGCGAATGATTTCGGGGGAGATCCCGAGACGATCCAAGGCTTTTTTTATTTTGCTGGAGGCGCTCCCTCCATTTTTGAAATCCCGTTCTTTAATCCGGTAACGGAGGGATAAACAGGTTTGATCGGAGACGATGTCATCTTTGAAGATGATTCGGGAGTCCCGCTTGGTCTCAGTTTCCTGAATATTCTGACTGACCGTTTCCAGCAATCCCTTGGTGATATCATTGGCGGTTAAAACGCCGGTCAACGTCCCCTGGTCATTGAGCACCAGGAGGCGACCCACTCCGGATTGGTAAAATTTTTTGATGGCCTCGATGATTGAGGCGGTTTCCAAAACCGTCACCAGTTGGGTGGTCATGACCCGGCGGACCGGTGAATAGGCTTCTCCGGCCTCAATGGCGTTGATCAGATCCCCCAAAGAGACGACTCCCACCAGTCGACCGTCTTCCAAGACCGGAACCCCGGATATTCGATTAATTCGTAATAAACCTTTAATTTGCTTAACCGTCGTCTCCGGGGACACGGAGATGATGTTTGTTTTCATGAACTTTTCGATGGGTAAGTTGTAGATGAGTTCTTGCAGTTTGGTAAATTCCAACGGAAAGAACCTTTCTTCATTCGAAGGAAAGACGGTTTAATCTCGACTGGCTACATAAACAGGGGCCATGCCTGACTTATAGAGGCGTCCACAGGATTCAAACATGCCATAGTTGGTTTTAATCAGAGGAATACCCAGTTCTTCGGCTAGTTGGACGGCCTCCTGGTCCGGCATCTTCCCCCGGACAAAAAGTATAGCCTTCACCTGGGCCATTTCAGCCGTCCGAATGGTCTGGATATTTTTTAGGCCCGTCAGAAGCATGGAATCCGGAGGCATATAAGCCAGGGCATCACTCATCAAGTCCATGGCCCCGCAATGTTTAATGTCCATGTTAAGATTGGTATTCCGGGTTAGAACTGTTCCTTTTGTTATTTGGATAATCTCTTTCAGTTTCACTCGTTGTTATCCTTGTCGAAAATGATTTTACTTTTTATGTCCTCTCTATAATAACGCCTCAAAATGAAAAATCAACTGATTCCTGTCTCGATCTCGGCCATTACCCAGGCGCAGGCCTTGGGCACAGCCTCTTGGACCTCTGCTGAAAGGCCGGGCCTGACGGTTTCCGGGATCTCTGCGGCCTGGACGGCCAGAATGCGAATCTCCACCCCCGTCAGGCCCCCGAGTTCTTTCAGTTGAGGAAGAGAAGGAAACTGATGGAAAGGGGAGACGGCCTGTTTTCTTTGGCTCAATTGATCGAGATCAATTTCAAAAAGCTCCCCGGCCCGTTGATTAGGTTGGCTGATCGTATCCAGAATAAAGATCCGTTCCGGCTTCACCGGAGAAAGCAGGAGGTCAAAAAGAAAGTCTCGAAGTCCTGTCCCCATATCCTGGGCCCAAACGGTTTGAGGGAGGGTAAAATGGCTTTCCAGGTACTCAATGACCTTCGGGCCGAAGCCGTCATCGCCAAAGAGGATATTGCCGCACCCCAAGACGACGATCGGTTTTTCCAAAATGTCCTGAATCATGATAGTTCCTTAAATCTTTTCTATCTTTATTATCCCGGTTGGTGTATACTCTCTGACCTAAGTTAAGGTTTTTTCTGAAAGCGGTTTTAAGATTGGAGCTTGTCCCAAAGTTACGTGAATAAGGTAAGGGTAAGCGATTAAGGCCAAAAACCTATTGGGCTCAGGGGATGGTCATTTTGTGGATTGTCCACCTTAAGGCCCTAATCCCAATAGGACTGAATCGTTTCCGTTTTCAGGACAAAGCAGGCCTTTGCAAAAGCAATTTTTATCTCAGGGCTAATTTTTTAGCCTGGGATCAACGCAGAAATCAGGGCCGGGTTGGGGCACTGAACTACCCTTTGGACAACCACAAAATGACCATCCCCTGAGCCCTTCATCACGTAACTTTGGGACATACCCTAAGATTAAGATACACTGTCAGGCCTCAATCGGGATACAACACTATCAGGATAGTAGCATAGAAAAGAATTGCGGACAAAACGAATAAAGAGTGATTGATGAACAATTCTTTAATGTTCAATAAAATCAAGATCTTTTTTGTTCTGTGGGGCCTATGTTTCCTCTTTGCGGTCGGGGCCGTTGCCGCCCCTCCCCCCGAAAGCGGCCATTCCGCCAAAGCCCCCACCGTTCAAGGACCGGTTCCCCCAAAACCCCATCAGCCCAAAGAAAAAGAAGGGATTGATCTGATCTTCATCCTTGACTGCTCGGGGAGTATGAAAAAAACCGATCCTCAGGTTTTGCGCAAACCGGCCACGGAATTGTTTTTTTCCTTATTGGGGGCTCGAGATCGAATCGGCCTGGTGAGCTTCGGTGGTCTGGCCCAAACCCTCTTCCCCCTGACTGAAAACAGTTCCGCCAACCAACGGTCGTTTTCTCTGGCCGTTCAGCAACACATCAATTCGGAGGCCTTGAATACCAATCTGTATGAAGCCGTAAAAAAAGGTTACGAAGAGATAAAGGGATCGTCAAAAGCGACCAAGATCCTTTTGCTGATGTCCGACGGCCATTTGGATTTAGGCGCCAAAGATAAAGACGCTGCGGCCCTCAAGGAACTTTTCGCCTTGATGCCGAACCTGGCCGGGGCCAATATCAAATTATACACCGTGGCCTTTACGGATCTTTCCGACCAGAAACTTTTGGCCGACCTGGCTGAAAAGACCAAAGGGTTTTTCCAGATGGCCAAAACGGACAAGGATCTTCATATTATTTTTTCGAAAATCTTTGAGCAGCTCAAAGTTCCCGACTCGGTTCCTCTGGAAGGGGATACTTTTTTAGTTGATAAAGATATTCAGGAAATTACGGTATTGATCACCAGACAACAGGGCACGGCCTCGCGACTGATTGCCCCCAGTCGCCGGGAACTGGTCTATGGGAAAGTTCCTGAAAATGTGAATTGGTTTCAGACCCCCGCCTTTGATCTGATTACTATAAAAAATCCGATTCCCGGCCGCTGGAAAGTCTATTTGAGCTCGAAGGAGGGCAATAAGATCTTTGTCGTCACCGATCTGGCCTTGAAAACATCTTTTAACCAGAATCAGATTCCTCTCGGTCAGCAAAAGACCATCGAGACGTGGCTGGAACGAGAGGATAAGAGAATCACCGAAAAACGATTCCTGGAATCCATGTTTGTCATGGCGGAGATCAGAGACCCGAAAGGACAGCAGATCAGGCTTAACCTCTATCCCCGGGAGAACGGTGACCAGGGTGATAAAAAAGGGATTTTTTCTTCGGCCTTTGTTTTTAAGGACCTCGGAAACTACTCGATAAAGATTTTGGCGGACGGGAAGACCTTTCGGAGAGAATTGATTCGCCAGGTGCAAACGGTCAGTCAAGCTGTTCCTCAATCGTCTCCTGCGGCCGTACATCACAAACCCCCTTCCGGCCATTCCGATGACTTGTGGGCAAAGGCGATTAAGACTTTTCTTTTGCTAAACGGCGGCTTGGTGTTGCTGGTGGTTCTGACTATTTTGGCAATAAAATGGAAGGTCCGCAGGGCCGGAAGGTCGAAAAAACCGAAAAAGGAAAAGAAAGCAAAAAAGGAAAAGGGGGCCTCCTGAGATCGAATGATCAGTCTTGACCCTTTATATTTTCTTTTGATAGTGGAAGGCCTGCTGCTTCAAACCGTGGGACTCACGCTGCTTTATTGGAAGTGGCAAAAAACAAAACGGAACTATCTGGACGCCTTTGGCCGTATTCCCGAAACGAAAGTCGAAGAACCGGTTTCCCTAACGGAGGAGAAGGGTGTAGAGGAAGAGACTCTCCTCGTGGTTCAGGAGGAACCCTCCGGCCCTTCGCCGCTGGAATTGGGGGAGATTAAACCGGAAATAGAAAACCTCAAAATGTTGGTGGCTGAAAAATCGGAGATTATCCTGCAGATGAAGAAAAAGATTGAGGCCATGGAAAAGAAATTTGAAGATATGGAAAACGAATATCTGATCTTGTTCGATCAATCGCAGAAACAAGAACAGGCCTTAAAGGCTGCGGGACTGAGTTTGGATAAAGATGTGGGTGATTTTTAAAAAAGAACGGGCACTCTCGTCCTTTGTGTCTTCTTGCCGCCTCTTTGTTTTTACTTCCCGAAATGACTGGTATTCCCCAAAGAAAATGATATAATGATCGACATGATCAAGGTCATCTTTCATGACGATTTTTACCGGGTCTACACCACCGATCCGGCCGCGGAGGCCGGTCGAATGGAGTCCATCTGGGATGTTGTTTCCGGAAAAGTGGAACGGGTCGAGGCCCTGCCGGCAACTCGGGAAGAAATCGCTTTGGCTCATTCCGCCGGACACATCGACGTGGTGGCCCGCCGAGGGTTGTACGATATCGCCGCGCTGGCCGCGGGCGGGGCGGTTCAGGCGGCCCGAATCGGTCTGAAGGAACCGGCCATGGGGTTGATTCGGCCGCCGGGGCATCATGCCTCGGCCGATCACTCCTGGGGGTTTTGTTATTTTAACAATATGGCGGTGGCCTTACTCACCTTGAAACAGGAAGGATTGATCCAGCAGGCCCTGGTTTTAGATATTGATCTCCATTTTGGAGATGGGACGGTCAATATCCTGGGAGACAAACAATGGGTCGACATTTATAATCCCTCGGCCCGCAACCGGGACGCCTTTCTGAAGGCTGTGGAAGATATCTTGTCCGGGGTGAAAGCGGACATGATCGGCATTTCTGCGGGCTTTGATTATCACTTGGATGATTGGGGTGGTCTTTTGGCCACCGAAGATTATGCGGCCATCGGGGCTATGGTCAAAAAGGCCTCTGCCGCTGTTGGGGGCGGGTGCTTTGCCCTTCTTGAAGGCGGGTATAATCATCAGGTGCTTGGTTTTAACGTGGCAGCCCTGCTTGAGGGGTTGAGTCGTTAGGAAAGACCCATTCAGATTTAAAAGTGAAACCATTCGAATTTGGAGGATGAGATGATTCAACGGATACGAACAGGATTATTGATTGTGGTTTTGGTTATTCTGGTTTCCGGATGCGGGTATAATACTATCCAGACCAATGAAGAGGCGGTTAAGGCCGCCTGGGGGGATGTGGAAGCTTCGTACCAAAGACGAAATGACTTGATACCCAATCTGGTAGAGGTGGTTAAAGGGTATGCGAAACATGAACAGGAGACCTTAACGGCGGTGACCGAGGCCA
>Ga0233425_10006914_pt1 | contig 16317 bp, 13 predicted proteins | sample Watercolumn_Towu_2_FD_181712 | JGI IMG/M metagenome (GOLD analysis project Ga0233425, IMG submission 181712) | Freshwater microbial communities from Lake Towuti, South Sulawesi, Indonesia - Watercolumn_Towuti2014_140_MG | ecosystem: Environmental > Aquatic > Freshwater > Lake | place... | reverse complement strand
TTGGTTGGGTGAGCGGCTTCTACGGTTGTGGTCGAGCTGGGAGTGGGGCCAAATCAGCGAAGCCCATAATGGGTATTTAGAGATATATCTGAATCAGGGCATTTTGGGTCTTCTATTGTTTTTTATAATTGTAATTGAATCATATAGGAAAATCAAGATTGAACTGATGACTAATTTTGATTATGGCAGCTTTCAAATGGGATTGCTAATACTTATACTTTTATATAATTATAGTGAAGCTGGATTCAAAGTCGGCAGCATTATTTTATTATTTTTTTGGATCATTGCGCTTAACTGCCCTTCCATTCACAATAACAATCCTCAGGTGGAAGAATCGAAAACCGACCAGTACGGTTATGAGAACAATTGGAAATAATTGTTGAGAGGAAATACAGTGAAGATATCTCTACTGACGGGAGGAGATGATCCGTCATATGCATTACCGCTTACATCCTCTTTAACTGCGTTAGGAATTGACGTAGATTTAATAGGAAACGATGCAATGCGGGATGATAAGACCACAAAGCACGAAAGAGTGAATTACTTAAATTTTCGTGGTGATCAAAATCCCAACGCACCTTTTCTCAAGAAAACTTCTCGGATTGTCAAATATTATTGCATGCTTATGAAATATACGGCTACAACGGATTCACGACTGTTCCATATTTTGTGGCTGAATAAATTCGTTTATTTAGACAGGACATTATTGAACTTATATTACAAATTGATGGGTAAAAGAATAGTATTCACAGCTCACAATATTAATGACAAGGAAAGAGATGGTGGTGATAGTATTTTCAACAGATTAACACTGAGATTTTTGTATAGTGTTGTAGATCACATATTTGTACACACCAATAAAATGAGGCAAAAACTGGTTGCCGATTATGCCATCGATGAAAAAAAAATAACGGTTATTCCTTTTGGAATAAATAACCATGTCCCTAATTCGACCTTGACATGCGCTGCAGCAAGAAGGATTTTAGGCATTGAAGATGGTCGAAAAATCATGCTTTTTTTTGGACGGATCGCGAAATACAAAGGATTGGATCGTCTTATTGAAGCACACAGGGAACTCGTTCAAAGGAACCAGGATGTAACTTTGCTTATAGCCGGTAACATCAAGGCTGGACACGACTCTTATTGGAGGGGCATTCAAGCTGCGATAAACAATTACGGCTTACAAAATCATATTATCAGGCATATAGAATACATCCCTGATGAGAAGATAGAAATCTATTGCAAAGCCGCAGATGTATTAATATTGCCATATAGAAACATCTTCCAAACCGGCGTGCTCTTTCTTTCGTATAACTTTGGATTACCTGCAATAGCAACGGATGTGGGGTCCCTGAGAGAGGAAATTATCGAAGGGAAAACAGGTTACATATGCAAGCCTGATGATGTAAAAGACATGGCGAACTGCATAGCTCAGTACTTCAGCAGCGATTTATATGACAATCTAAGCGAAAATAGACTGAAAATCATTGAGTATGCTCACGATAAGTATTCCTGGGCAAAGATTAGCGAAGTAACACGTGCTGTTTATAGCAGGGTAAGTATCTGACCAGAATATCTTTTCTACTGTTCCCCCTTTAGGCAATGCTGCAGCTGATTAAAGATAAAGGGACACGACTTCGCCTGACAATTTGGAGCAACCTGGAGTAGCCCCCGTTTAGATCGGACGCCGAGAGGGTGAAATAAGTTGGATGAAAAGAATTTTAAACCTAAGAAGAATAACTGTGATACTTTCCTTAACCCTCTTTGTCGTATGTCCCGGCCATGCGACGGAACGTGATGTCACATTGCAATGGGATGAGAGCATTGACGCCCCCTATCTCCAATCATATAGAATCTATTACTATACAATATCGGGCGATCCGGGATCGCTCGATACTTCCGACTATGCGGTTTCATACACGCTTGTGGGGGGGAGTCCGGTCACCATCAATCCTCAGACCGATCCGAAACCGATTACCATAGATAAAAGCAATATTGAAATTACGATTCATTTTTCAGATGCAAATAGAGTGTATTTTTTTGTGGCGACGGCGGTTGATACGGGGGGACTTGAAAGTATCCCGACTTCCGAGGTCACTTTTTCAACCAATACAAGTTCGACGACTACGACCACAATCCCACCAATATCGACGACGATCGCACCGACGAATGGCGGTGGCGGGGGAGGGTGTTTTATCGCGACCGCTGCCTTCGGTTCCTCTCTCGATCCCCATGTACAGGTGTTAAGGGACTTCAGAGACAGGTATCTATTGACAAATTCCACGGGGCAGACTTTTGTAGACTATTATTACAGATACTCCCCACCGATAGCCGATGTTGTAAGAAAGCATGAATCCTTGAAATCTGCCGCCCGTTGGGCGCTGGTCCCGGTGGTTTATGGTGTGGAGCACCCTTATTTGATTGCGGCGTTATTAACAATTCCGACAGGTGTCGGATTGGTGTACAGAAGAAGGAGAAGGCGGCAATTTCATCAGGAAACATTTTGATAACCATTGAATAATCGATGATCGGAAGACATTCGCTTTTCTTTCTGTTTCTTGTGCCGGCATTTCTGATGACCTATGCACCGATCAAGGCCCTATATGATTCATCGAGCCAGAGCGAATATTACTCGCACATAGCATTGATTCCGCTGGTCAGCATTTATCTGGTCTTCCAGAAACGGAAACGAATTTTTTGTCCGCAGGCAAGCACAAATGGCTGTGGCGCACATTCACGGAAAACTGGCCGTGCGGCGGGAATCGCCCTGCTGTCGGCGGGCGCCTTCGTCTATTTAGTCGGACGGGGTGTCGGGGAGGCGGTCAATCAGAATGATTTTACATCGATCGTATCGTTATCATCTGTCATGTTCATCAACGGGGGATTCATCCTTGCATACGGTTTGCCCGCTTTCAGGGCGGCGCTTTTTCCGCTCCTGTTTCTGATCTTCATCATCCCCATCCCGAGTGCGCTCATGGACGGCATTATTTATTTTTTGCAGGTTGGGTCCACCGAATTGACGCACTTGCTGTTCCTGGCCACCGGCATTCCCTTTTTGAGGGAGGGATTTGTCTTTCACCTGACGGGTATAAGCATCGAGGTCGCCAAAGAGTGCAGCGGGATACGGTCCAGTCTGGCGCTCCTGATCACAGCAGTTCTGGCGGGACATCTGTTTCTCAAAACGGTGGGGAGGAAGATGATCCTGGCCGCGGCGATCGTGCCCGTCACGATGTTCAAGAACGGCATCCGCATCCTGATCCTGACATTGATGGGCACGTATTCGGATCCGCGGTGGCTGACCCAGAGCAGCCTCCACCGGGATGGGGGCATTCTCTTTTTTATCCTGGCGCTGGTGCTGATGGCGCCGATACTGTATTGGTTGAAGAGGAGTGAACAGAGTATTTTTGTCCCACCCTCCCCTCAATCCCCTCCCGTCAGGGGAGAGGAATAAAACGGGGTATCCCATCATTCCCTTCCTCTTAGCGGGTGTTGGTCAGGGTGGATGTGAGGCAATTCCTTTTTATGATCTTTAGTTTTTGGATGTCGCTCGTTGTAGCCTTGATGACGGTAGGGATCGGCGTCATGGCGCTGTGGCGCGAGCCGCGCTCCTTTGTCCACCGCGTCTTTGCTGCGGGGATGGCGCTTTTTGCCCTCGAAGCGGGGATGATCGGGCTCGCTAGCCTCGGGCTGTCGGCGGATGAAATCCTCTATTGGCGGCGATTCCGGTTCCTGCTCGCTTCATTCGTGCCGGCGGTCTGGCTCCTCTTCAGCGTCAGCTTCGCCCGTGCGAACTATTCGGAGCAGATAGCGAGATGGAAATGGGTTCTGATCCCTTCGCTGGTGCTTCCTGCCGCCTTGGTGATCCTTTTCGGAGGTGGCTTGTTTGTTGGGCCGCCGATTCCGATGGAGACGTCAGGGCTGTTTCTGCGGATCGGTCGGTCCGGCTATCTCTGGCACCTGCTCTGGATCATCTTGGCGGTGATGATCCTCATGAACCTGGAGCGGACCTTCCGCCATGCCACCGGCCACATGCGCTGGCAGACAAAGTTCATGTTCCTGGGAGTCGGCGGGATCTTCATCGTTCATCTGTTCACCGACGGTCAGGTTATTCTTTTCAACGGTATCGACACCGGGCTGGATATCGTCGAAATGGGGGCGCTTCTCGTGGGGGATGTCCTCATCCTCCTGTCCCTTCTTCGTGGAAAACCGCTGAATATCGGCATTCAGCTTTCCCACCGGTTTCTGTACAGTTCTTTGACATTGCTTGTTGCCGGGGCTTACTTCATTGCCGTGGGGGTCATTTCGTGGCTCTCGATCCGGTTCGGATGGATCGGGAATATCCACGTAGCTATATTTCTGATCTTTCTGGCGACAATTGGAATGGCCGTTCTCCTCCTTTCCGACAGGCTCCGGATGAAGCGGAAACGCTTCATCAGCCGACATTTCAAACGCCCGCAGTACGACTATCAAAAGATCTGGGAGGGTTTCACCACCAAGACCACCTCCGTGACGCAGACCCGCGATCTCTGCGATATCATCGTCAAGCTGGTTTCGGAAACGCTGGAAATACTATCGGTCAGCATCTGGCTCGTGGATGAAAAACAGGAGAGGCTCGCCTTCGGGGGGTCGACGGTGTTTACCGATGCGCAGGTTGTGGAAACAAGACTTTTCGGTCAGGGACATACAGTTTTGATACAGGCAATGACGGATCAAACCATGCCGGTCGATCTGGCGGGTAGTGAGGATGACTGGGCGGCCGATCTGAAACGGATGTACACTTTCAAAGACACAAAGGAATCCCGGATACGCTACTGCGTACCCCTCAAGGCCGCCGGACAGCTCATCGGAATCATGACCCTTAGCGAGAAGGTGTTTTATGAACCGCTCTCTTTCGAGGAAGCCGAGCTTGTTAAAAATATATCCGATCAGGCGGCAGCGGGTCTTCTGAACCTGAGGCTCTCGGAACAACTCCGGCAGGCAAAGGAGCTTGAGGCTTTCCAGTCCATGTCAGCCTTCTTCATGCATGATCTGAAGAACCTGGCCTCAAAGCTATCGCTGGTCACACAGAACCTGCCCGTTTACATGGACAACCCCGAATTTCGCGCTGACGCCCTCAGGACGATCTCCCAGAGCGTTGCCAAGATCAACGCCATGAGCAGCCGTCTTTCCCTTCTGAGCCAGAAGCTGGAGCTGGTGTTCAAGGAAACCAACGTGAATGAACTGATAGAGGCGACTGTTGCCGATGTAAAAAATTATGCCAATGTGACAGTGTCCCTGAAGCTTGCTGCCGTACCATCCCTGTCGATCGACAGGGAGCAGATTCGCAAGGTTATCGAAAATCTTCTGCTGAATGCGTCGGACGCCCTTGGGCAGGATGGGGTGATTACCGTCTCGACAAGCGATAAAGACAACTGGGTGGAGATATCGGTCCGGGATAACGGTTGCGGAATTTCAAGGGGATTTATAGAAAAATCCCTTTTCCGCCCTTTCCAGACAACAAAGAAACAGGGAATGGGGATTGGGCTCTATCACTGCAAGACCATCGTCGAGGCCCACGGCGGCCGGATCGAGGTGGATAGCGAAGAAGGTAAAGGGGCAACTTTCAGGGTTCTGCTGCCGGAGGGAACTGGGAAAAGTGAATAGGGTGATGCTCACAAGCTACAGGGAATCGATTGGTTATCAGAAAGGGATGAATGATGGCTTCTAAACCTTATCCTCCGAATCCTTCCCTCTCGAAGCTCTTGATCGTTGAGGATGATGAGGATCTGCGGACGCAGATGAGGTGGGCGCTGGCCAAGGATTATGAAATCCTCCTGGCCGAGGACCGTGTAAGCGCGGTGGATGTGATGATGAAGGAAAGACCGGCGGTGGTTACCCTCGATCTCGGCCTCCCTCCGCTGCCGGCGGGTGTCGATGAGGGGTTTGCCGCCCTGGATCAGATCCTCACCGAGCATCGGCAGACCAAGGTGATCATCATCACCGGGCGGGGCGAAAAGGAGAACGCCCTGCGGGCTGTGGAAAAAGGAGCCTACGATTTCTTCTACAAACCGATCCAGATCGATGAGCTCAAGGTCGTTCTCCACCGGGCTTTTCACCTCTCGCAGATCGAAAAGGAACAGCGGGCACTGCAGAAGCGGCTGAGCAGCGACACCTTCGAGGGGATGCTGGGGACCTGCCAAAAGATGCAGGAGGTCTTCGCCGTCATACGCAAAGTAGCGACTACGGACGCCCCCGTCCTCATCACGGGAGAGAGCGGCACCGGCAAGGAGCTCGTGGCCTGCGCCATGCACCGGCTCGGCGTCCGGCGGGACGATCCTTTTGTTGTGATCAACTGCGGTGCCATACCCGAGAACCTCCTGGAGAGCGAGCTTTTCGGTCATGAAAAAGGGGCCTTCACCGGGGCGCATATCCAGCGCAAGGGGCGCATCGAAATGGCCGCAGGGGGGACGCTTTTTCTTGATGAGATCGGTGACCTTCCTCCTTCCCTCCAGGTCAAGCTGCTGCGGTTCCTCCAGGAGCGGGTCATCGAGCGGGTCGGCGGACGGGAGCAGATCCAGGTGGATGCCCGCGTTATCGCGGCCACCAACCGCGATCTCAAGGAGGCGATGAAAGAGGGGAGCTTCAGGGAGGATCTCTACTTTCGCTTGGGGGTTATTCGGATATCCCTGCCTCCTCTCAGAGAAAGAGAAGGGGATATCATTCTGATTGCCAAGGCATTCCTGGAACGCTATGCCGAAGAGGGCAGAAAGAGGATCAAAGGATTCAGTGATCAGGCGCTTGAGGCCCTCTCGCAATACGCCTGGCCGGGGAACGTCCGGGAACTGGAGAACCGGATCAAACGCGCCGTGATCATGGCCGAAGGGACAAACATCACCCCGGCGGATCTGGAGATGGAGGCCCCCCGGAGCCGATATGAAGGGATGGGGCTCAAGGAGGCCCGCGAGATACTCGAAAAGGAACTGCTTGCGAAGGCCGTTGCCCGCAGCGGCGGCAACCTGAGTAAGGCTGCCATGGAACTCGGCATCAGCCGCCCCACCCTCTACGACTTGATGGAGAAGTTCGGGATCCCGAAGGGATAGCTGCAAAGACGAGACTCACGCCGAGGTACTAAGACAGTCACCTTCTTACGTACTTCCGGGACATGATTTCCCGGTTGCGCAACGATCTCAGGATATGATTCGAACGAAAAATCAACCGACTGTCAAGACATTTTCAGACAACCATCAACAGGACTGAGGAAGGGGGCTGAAAAAAATGCAGACGATAAAAAAAACCAAGAAACAACTCGTTGCCGAAGTGGTTGCCTTACAAGCACGGATTTCCGAGCTTGAGAAGATCGAAAGGGACTCATCCGATCAGGCGCAGCGGGAGTTCAGCGAGCGAATGAGCCGATACTTCCCGCAAGTGGAATACATGAACGAGGCTATTTATGTCATTTTCGATAGGAAATACGAATTTGTCAGTCAGAAGTTTGCCGATCTGTTCGGCATAACGCCGGAAGAAGTCTGCGCTCCCGGATTCGATCCAATGACGTTGGTGGCGCCGGAAAGCCGACAACTCTTCAGGGAAAGGCTCAGGGAGGGGTATCGCGGCGACTTCGCGGCTCAGGAATATGAATATACCGGGATAAAGAAGGATGGATCAAAGATCGAGTGCGAGACCTTTATTCTGTTCATCCCTTACAAGTGGGGGGTGGCCATCCATGGGATGCTTCGCGACATCAGCCTGCGTAAACGTATTGACGATGCTTTGCAGCAATCCCGCGGCGACCTACAGGTGGTCTTGAATTCCATACCGACCAGTGTTTTCTATACCGACAGGGAGCACCGGTTTATCAGGGTCAATCGGGCCTTCTGCAAATCCCTCGGATTGGCCATGGAGGAGATCGTCGGAAAAACCATAACGGAGCTGTTTCCGAACATGCCGGCGGAACAGCTTTCCTCTTTCTTCGAGATCAGTGAGCATGTCATGAGTACGGGGCAGTCGAAACGGGGGTTTATAGAGACCCTGCCCTCGGTTCGCGGGAGACGATGGATTCAGAACGACCGTGTGCCCTATCGGGACGAACAGGGAATCATCATCGGCGTGATCTGTTTGGCGATCGACATCAGCGACTTTCGGGAGACCGAAGAGAAGCTCTGGTATCTGAGCTTTCACGATGTGCTGACCGGCCTCTATAACCGGACCTATTTTGAAGAGGAGATGTCCCGGCGTGAAAACGGCAGGCAATTCCCGATCAGTGTGGCTGCAGTACGGATTGACGGGCTCCAGGCAATCAACCATCGTGATGGCATCGCGGCGGGAAATGAGCTGCTGAAACAAACGGCCAGGGTCCTCAAGGCGTTCCGGACGGAAGATGTCATAGCGAGGACCGGCGGCGATGAATTTGCAGCCCTCCTTCCCCTTGCCGATCGATCAACGGGAGAGAAAGTCATCAAAAGGCTCAGGGAGGCCCTTGAAGCGCACAATAGACATGTGCATAAGGGACCGTTGAAACTGTCGTTCGGTATTGCGACCGGGGAAAAGGGCTGTTCGCTGTCGGAGGTTCTGAAGCAGGCCCAGGCTGCTTTGAGTTAAAACAGAGGATAGAGGATAAAGGTAAAAATCCTCACTCCTATGCAGGAGTGAGGATTTTTTTGTTTTGCTTCCTCACCCCTATTATCAGGGGTGAGGGTTTTTATGTCTTGCTTAAGTAGGGTAGTATTCACCGGGCAACCCGCAGACGATGATATCCTTCGCGGGGAACCGATAGAAGGACTCCCAGACGCCGTCCTGGTTGATGAAACCGCAGTTCTCTATTTTCACGCCGTCCTTCATCCACTTCGTCCCGTCCCAGGTCGCGCAGCAGACCTCGACGGCGAAGGTATAGTTCTTCTTGATCGAACCGCCGGGGAAGTTGCCGAAGATCTCGCCGGCGCCAAGGAGCGTATAGCCGGGGTCGCCGGAACGCGTACCGATGGGATGGCCGCCGGAGCCGAAGTAGTAACGGCCCGGCTCGGGGAACTTGTGCTCGCGGCCCCAGCCGCCGGGGAAGTCGCCCAGCTTCAGCCATTCCGTCTGGACGTCCTTCGTCGTGTTACCCACCTTGACGACACTCTGCATGGCCATCAGGCCGTCATATGCGGCCTTGTAAACCTCTTTCTGGAACTGAGTGGGTTTGTCGCCGCAGAGGTAGGTCCGGTAGTAGCAGGTGCGGTACCCATTGAAGCTCACGCCGTTGATGTCGAGGACGACGAAGTCGCCCGGCCTGACTCGTCGATCGGTGGGCATGGCGGGTACGCCGTAACCGGACCGCTCACCGGTGCAGACCACGAAGCTGGGTCCCTCGAGCTCTTCGGCGCCGTGCTTGAAGCAGCTGTTGGCGGCGATGCCTGCGATCTCCAGCTCGGTCATCCCGGGACGCAGGGCGCGGCAGACATCCCAGTGGGCCGCCTCGGTGATGGCGCCGGCCATACGCAGACAGAAGATCTCATCCTCGGTTTTTTCGGTGATGACGTCGACCATGCAGTTGTTGCCGTCGACGATCTTGATGCCGCCCTTGGTGAGGACGTCCATCATGGTGGGGCTGACAACGTCGATTCCCACCGGCATGTCGGCGACGCCGTGCTTCTTCAGCAGGGGCACGATGTCGTCGACGTTTCTCTGGAAGGATTCGGCCATGAAATTAGGGTGTTCGGGCAACCCGTTGCACAGCTGGTAGGGCCGGGCGGACTTCAGTACATAATGGTCCTTGAACCATGGCATCCGGAGCTCTTCCCAGGAATTCGGATACTTGTCGGTATTCACATAGGGGATCTCCTCGCCTTGAACCACGAGAACGTAAGTCCCCAGCCGACGGCGGGCATACTGGTGGAACGTGTAGTATCCCATGTAGCGGTGATAGTCGTAATCATAAAGAATCAAGGCCCCGAGGCCCCATTTCTTGAGCCCTGCCTGGGTTTTTGCCCACCGCTCTTTTCGCATACGCTCGGGGTTATAGGGGCGTTGTTCGTAATCTACTGCATATTGTCCGTACTGCATTTGTCGCTAACCTCCTTGCTATTTGGAATAATTGATTTTAATTGCCAGATTCTTGCTTTTATGACCCACCAAGACTATGGGATGCGGTCTTGTATGTCAAGAAAATTTTAATCGCCCGTATCGGGAATCAGGTTTGCAGAGCGGATGCCATAGACGGCGCAGGTTTCATCGTTTTCCGACGTGTCGCCCGAGATCCCTACCGAACCGAGAATTTCACCTGCCTCGGATCGGATCAGCACCCCGCCCGGAACGGGGACCATCCGTCCGCCGGACATATCGGAGAGCGCGCTGTAAAAGCCGGGCATCTTTGCACCGCGCCTTGCGAGTTCACGGCCGCCGAATCCCATCCCCAAAGTTCCCCAGGCCTTCCCCATCGCGATTTCAGGACGCAACAGGCTGCATCCGTCGTCGCGTTTCAACACCTTGGTATGCCCTCCCGCGTCGAGAACAATCACGGTCAGGGGCGCAAAATTGAGTTCCCTTCCTTTTTCAAGGGCCTTATCTGCGATGAGATTTGCATCGGAAAGCGTCAGTGTCTTCATGGTGGGTCTCCTTTTTTTATAAGGCGGTGGTCATTCTAACCCGCCAGGGTTTTCAACAACACCTGCTCACCCGTGCGGGCCGACTCGATGGCCGCCCGTATCAAGGCCAGGGCGGCCAGGGCGGATTGGCCATCGGTTTCCGGTTTGGCGCCGGTTCGGATACAATCGGCAAACTCGTCAACCTCCTCCAGGATGGCGTCTCCGACGGTGAGGGGGAGTTCCTTTCCGTCGTTTCCCTTCAGGTCCGATATCGCCAGTCGCGTGAATCGGTCCGCTGAAGGCCACATCTGGAGGTAGTCGTCGAAGGGCACGTTCGGCATGGACACGTTACACAGGAGATTCGCTTTGGTGCCATACACATTGACAAAGTTTGCTTTGGGGGAGCAATAGTTCGATCCCAGATAGCCCAGGATTCCGGATTGAAACCGGAAGATGGTCATGGTTGTATCCTCGACAGGCGCAGGGATATGAAGTCGGCTGAAATTGGAAAAAACAGATTTGATCGGTCCGAACAGCCAGATGAGCGTATCTGCGTGATGGACCCCCATCGTCATCAGTGATCCGGCGGGGCACCCCGAATCATCCCCCGCCCATCGCCATTTCTCGGCGGTCAATGAAAATCCGAGATTATGTGAAAAGTTGGCCTCCACCATGACCGGTTCGCCGATCCTTCCTTTATCGAGGAGCTCTTTGACCTTTCGGAATCCGGCCAATCGCCGCATGTTATGACCGATCATCAGCACCACCCCTGCCTTCCGACAGGCTTGGATCATCCGCTTTCCGTCGGCCAGGGTATTGGCGATGGGCTTTTCCACAAAGACGTGCTTCCCACAACGGGCAGCCAGTTCGGTTTGCTCCGCGTGGACCGCGTTTGGGGTGATCAGCAGGACGCCGGCGACATCCTTCCGGTTCAGGAGGTCCTCATAGCTTTTTTCCTGATCGCATCCGAACCGCTTGCTGAACGCCATACGACGCTCGGGTGTCCTGGAATAACAGGTCACCAGCTTCATTTTTTTACTCCGCCGCACCGCATCAGCGATAACCTCCGCCCAGCTTCCGATTCCCACGATTCCGACCCCGATGGGAGCTTCTTTTTTCATTTCACCTTCTCTCTTTGCCCGTGATTCATTTACCCTGTTGAAAATCTTGATACTTGGGTCTTTATCTCCCCAACACCCCTCTCAGAAGCTCTGCCGCATTTTCTCCGCGACGGCCCCGGCGACATCCGTGGTGGACGAACGCCCGCCAAGATCATAGGTCCGCACCCGTCCTTCGGTCAATACATCGATGATGGCCGCTTCAAGCCTCGCCGCGGTTTTCGCTTCGCCCAGATACTCGAACATCATTTTCCCCGCCATGAGGGCGGCCATTGGGTTGACGACGTTCTTGTCCGCATACTTGGGTGCCGTCCCATGAATCGGCTCAAAGACGCCCAGCGAGTCTCCGATGTTGCCGGCGTACGCAAACCCCATTCCGCCGATGACCCCGGCCCCAACATCGCTCAGGATGTCGCCGTTGGCATTCTCGGCAAAGACGATGTCGAACCGTTCGGGATGCATGACGATCTGCATGGCACAGGCATCGATCGTCATGTCTTCTGCGTCGAGCTCCGGATACTCCTTGGCAATCTCGTAGAACATCTTCCGCATGGGCTCATCGGTATGAAGCAGGACGTGGGCCTTATGTGTAAAGGTGACCTTTTTACGGCCCTCCTTCCTGGCGAGCTCAAAGCAGAAGCGAAGGATACGATCCATCCCCTGCGTGGTAAAAACCCGCAAGTTGACATGGTAATCGCCATCGATGTAGCCGATCCCCCGGTAGAGCCCCTCGGTATTCTCCCGGACGATGATCAGGTCGGCATTCGCCTTGAGGGCGTTCGATCCCGGCAGCGATTTTATCGGTCGGACATTCGCATACAGATTGAAACCCATCCGGAATCCCGAAAGAACGGCAACGGTATTTGGATTGCCGGCGGCTCCGAACAGTACGGCGTCGCTTTTCGCGATGCCGTCGAACGTTTCCTTGGGAAACGGATTCCCGAATTTTGCGACCGCGGCGTCGCCCGTATCCATGTTTTTGAAATCCATCGTGAAGGTATCGGAGATCTCATTGATCGTATCCAGAACAATCCGGGCGGCCTTGATGACATCTCTCCCGATACCGTCCCCGGGAATGATTCCGATTCTGTATCTCTTCTTCCCCACGGGAATCTCCCTAAAATTCCGGTGTGCGGAGGGAATAAAATTCTTCAGCGGCCTTCCCGCGCCACTGCCGCTACATCCACCCCCAACTCCGCGCCCACGCCGCAGACCGCCTGCCAGGTGTCTTCGGGTATCGGTATGCCGTCTCTCTCGCGTCGAATGCGGGCATCGGCTTCGGGTTCGCCCGGCAGAAGCACCGCATCGAAACCCGGTCCGGGAGGCACGGCCTTGATCCTGCCTAACATTTTAGCCAACGACCTCGCGTAGTCCGCGGAAGGCCGAAAGACGGCCGCATCCACCGTGAAGATGAAAATCCCGCTGCGGCTGGTTACGCCCGGATACGCATCGGCGCCGGCGAGGGGACCGGCGAGCAGCTCGGCGATGACCGCCAGGGCATACCCCTTATGCCCGCCGAACGGCAGGAGGAAGCCCCCATTGAAAAAGGCATCCGGATCGGTCGTCGGCCGCCCTTTGCTGTCCAGAACGGCATCGGGCGGCAGCTGCTCGTGCCTCGCCTTTGCCAACTTGATCTTCCCCGCGGCGATGGCGGAAGTGGCAAAGTCGAGCGTAATGGGAGGTCCGGCGGGGTTGGGAATCGAAACCGAAACGGGATTGGTTCCCAACACCGGGGCCGCTCCGCCATAGGGCGCGGTGGTGATCTTGCTCACCGTTCCGATCGCCATGAACATGACCACACCCTGCCGGGCGGCTCGTTCGGTGAAGGCTGCCAGCCGTCCCGTGTGCCCCGCTTGAACGACCGAAAGCACCGCTACCCGTTCCCGCTTCGCCTTTTCGATGGCGAGATCGGCGGCAAATTGGCCGGTAATCTGACCAAAAGCCCAGTTCCCGCTGACCAGCGCACTGGTAGGGCCTTCCTCAAGAATGTACGGTCGCGCCGTGGGAACGATCTCCCCTGCCCGTATGCTCTGAACATACTCCGGGATGCGCAGGATGCCGTGCGAGTCGTGTCCCGTCAGATGGTTATCGATGAGAACGTCCGCCACTCGTGCGGCGATATCGTCGGGGGCCCCTGTCGCCCTGAAGATCGCGGTGATGACCTTGTGCAAGGCGGCCTTACCCAGATTCGGCATTATCGACCTTTACCTCCTGCACCGGGCATCACCCCGTGATATCCCCCCGCCTTTTGCGCATGGCCGGCGCCGACATCGCGATCAGGATCAAGACCGTGGCGATGACGAAGGCCAGGCTGAGCGGCCGCGTGAGAAAAACCGTGGGGTCGCCGCGCGAGATCAGCATCGCCCGCCGCAGGTTTTCCTCCATCATCGGTCCCAGCACAAACCCCAGCATCAAAGGCACCGGGCTGCAATCGAGTTTCATCCACAAAAAGCCGAGCAGACCGAAGAACGCCGTAAGGTAGAGTTCGAAGGGGCTGTTGTTCAGGCTGTAGATCCCGATGCAGGAGAACAGCATGATAGCCGGGAAGAGCATGCGATAGGGTACTTTGAGCAGGCTCACCCAGAGCCCGATCATCGGCAGGTTGAGGACGACCAGCATCAGGTTGCCGATCCACATGCTCACGATCAACCCCCAGAAAAGGTCGGGTCTTTGGGTCATCACGGTCGGTCCCGGCGCGATGCCGTGGATCATAAGCGCGCCGAGCATCAGCGCCATGGTCCCGCTCGCGGGGATCCCCAGCGTGAGCATCGGGATAAATTTGCACTGCGCATCCGCGTTATTGGCGGACTCGGGTCCCGCCACCCCTTCGATCGCGCCCTTGCCGAAACGCGACGGGTCCCTGGCTATTTTCTTCTCGACCATATAGGAAGAAAACGAGGCGATCGCCGGCCCGGTTCCGGGGAGCACGCCGAAGAACGCCCCGAGCACCGTGCCCCGGACGATCGGGCCGATGGACTGTTTGATATCGTCCTTCGAGGGGAATAGACCCTTTACGGTGGAGGTGAATATTTGCCGCTCTTCCGGGTCGCCGAGATTGGATACAATTTCGCCCAGCGCGAAAACACCCACGGCGATGACTACGAAGCCGATCCCGTCGGTCAACTCGAGAATGTTGAAGCTGAAACGCTGCCAGCCGGAATCGACGTCGGTCCCCACGGTCCCGAGGAGAAGTCCCAGCGCGCACATGGCGAGCGATTTGACCATGTCGCCCTGGGCGAGGACTGCGGCGGTGATCAGGCCCATCAGCATCAGCGAGAAATATTCCGGCGAATTGAATTTCAGAGCCATCTCGGCGATCGGCGGGCCGAAAAGCGCGATGATCAGGGTACAGACGCAACCCGCGAAGAATGAGCCGTAGGCCGCGATCGCCAGCGCGGGTCCGGCGCGCCCCTGCCGGGCCATCTGGTAGCCGTCGATGCAGGTGATCACCGATGAGGTCTCGCCCGGGAGATTGACCAGGATGGAGGTGGTCGAGCCGCCGTACTGCGCGCCGTAATAGATGCCCGCCAGCATGATCAGCGCTCCGACGGGCGTGATGCTGAAGGTGATCGGCATCAGCATCGCGATAGTCGCGAGCGGTCCGATGCCCGGCAGCACACCGATCAATGTGCCCAAAAAGCAACCGACAAAGCAATAGAAAAGGTTTTGAAACGACAATGCGACGCTGAACCCGAAAATAAGATTGTGAAATATCTCCATGATGGTATCCTCGTCAAAATAACTTGAACAATGGGTAGGGGAGCCCGAGGCCCCAGATGAACATGGCTACCGAAATGACCCCCAGGAATACGGTCAACAAGAGGACTTCCTTGAACTTGAACTCCCGCCCCGAGGCCACAGCGACGAAGATCAGGGCGGTCAGCGCGGGGATGAACCCCGCCAAATCCATCAGAACGCCGAACAGAATCATTGAGATAGGAAGCACGATCAAGGCCCGGATCGACCAATTGCTCTGGATCTTCTCATCGCTGCGTAGTCCCCTGACCATAACGTAGATTCCAAACAGGACGAGAATCAACCCGAGCATGGTCGGGAAATAACCGGGCCCCATTCGCAGTGTGTTGCCGAATGGGTAGCTTCGGGCGCCGAGGATCGCCCCGGCACCGATCCCGAGGAACATCAGGCCGGCCCAGAAATCCTTCTTTTTGTAAAATTCCAAATTCACGGAACACTCCTTTCGTTCAAATCGCGTGTCGCATCGCGATTCCCACCTTCCTCAATTTACCCATTTTTATCCCATCCAATAGCTTGTATTTAAACTGGTTTACCCTGCTATTACGACCGTCTGCTGTGGATTTTATATCTTATGTCCGGCTGCAAATCAACCCCAACTTTCGAAGGTATGGCGAGGCAAACATCCTTCAAATGAACCGGACCGCTATTCGGCCATTGGCGCAACAGCGGCTCATAAAATTCACAGATAAAATTCGCTTGACATGCAACAGCGTGCCCCCTATACTCGCGCCATCCGCAGATCTAATCTTATAGTAAAGCTCATTGGCGCCGGGAAATAAGAAGATGATGGTGGACTGAACCGTTTAGGCGGAATTTAAATTTCCAGCATATTGAGTGAGGAGGAGGTACAGATGAAAAAATACATCGTTATGCTTTCGGTCTTTGTTTTTGTCGCTGTTCTT